>Ga0326597_10010112_pt1 | contig 12593 bp, 8 predicted proteins | sample RVTome_12_FD_203789 | JGI IMG/M metagenome (GOLD analysis project Ga0326597, IMG submission 203789) | Soil microbial communities from uranium-contaminated site in the Upper Colorado River Basin, Wyoming, United States - RVT100D185 | ecosystem: Environmental > Terrestrial > Soil > Contaminated >... | reverse complement strand
CAAGTGACCGATGCCCTCACCGTGTTCCGGATCCTGCCCGACGCAAAGGAACACCTTGCTGTCGTAAACGACCGGCGTGGCGATCACGTTGTTTCGCGTCCCTCGACCACCCAGAATCCACTTCGACTCTTTGGGATTGAGGTCGAACTTCCACAGCGGCTTGCCGGTCTTGGGCTCGTAGGAATAGCACCAGCCGTCACCACCGGCGAAGATCACCTGCGGCTCACCGCCGATCACGCCATACGCGGGGGACGACCACTGACCATGAAGCACCTTATCGCCCACGTCGAAGCGTGCCCAAAGCAACTTGCCGGTGTTCTTGTCGACCGCGATGAAGTCCGGCGCGTCCGGAACCGGGATATTCAAGTGACCTTCGTCCACCCCGTTGGACGTAGCTACGAAGACAGTGTCACCGGCGCCGACGGGCGAGCACGTCGCCAGGTTGTGCGGGAAGACGTCATAGTCCTCCAACATGTCGAGCTTCCAGATGAAATCGGCGTCTTGTTTTTCTTTGTACTTCTCATCCTTAAACGGGCCGTCATTGCCATCCAGAAAACCGTTGATATCCGCACAAATCACCTCGCACCGATTGCTGACGTAGTAGATTCGATTCCCCGACACCCACGGCGAGGAACAGATGCCCTGCTCAGGCCAGTCATTGACCCGCCCGGTCGGCAGCTTGTCGTGCGTGGCCTGCCACAGAAACTTACCACTCTTTTCTTCGAGACACACGACAACACCCTTGTCGCCCTTGATGTCGGGCCGGAGCAACCCGTTGTTGTTGGTACCCACAAAAATCTTGCCATCGACGATGACGGGATTGCCATAGGTTTGCGAACCCAGCGGCGCGATCCACTTGATATTTTTCTTGCCCTCAATACTCCACTCAGCGGGAATATTCGTGTGACCTGATACCATATTGCGATCGCTCGAGCCCCCCCACATCGGCCAATCCCCCTTCTTGGCCTTGGACAGTGGCTCCGCGAGCACCGGAGACGCAAGAAAGGCCATCGGAGACACAAGCATAATGAGCGTTAATGCCATTCGCAGAACCGATGGACTACGCAAAACCGATGGACTACGCAGAACCAATGGACTACGCAGAACCAATGGACTACGCAGAACTAATGGACTACGCAGAACCAATGGACTACGAAAGACCGATGGACTTCGTCCCTCCCCCCTTGCCAAGGGGGGATCGAGGGGGGTTCTTCTGCCGCCGAAAATCCGCCCCCAGCCTCTCCTTGACACGGAGAGGGGCAAAACATCGAACCACCATTCTAGCAACGGCGTTAGCAAAGCAACCATACAACGCCATGAATCATTTCTCATTGCGATAAACCTTATAGTTATCAAAGTAAACGGGCGCACCGGGCTTACTGGCCGTCGCTCCCTTGGAATAGGCATACAACCCCGGGCTTCCTTCAACGTTGGGATGGGCGTCTTTCATGGTAATCATCCAATCGGTCGGCTCCTGTTGATCCCGCAGCCAAACCTTGGCTCGCACCACGCCGCTGCCGCCCTCGATATCTACACTGAACTTAGCTCGATACCAAACGTCTGGCTGCCAATCGAACGGCACTTCTTCTTGAATTCTGGGAATCGGAGAATACGTGACCAACCGTATCCGCTTCTCGTACCCCAGCAGGATCATCTTGTATCGACTGTTGATGATTCCCATGTCGGAAAGCTTGGGGCGAGGTCCCTTTTTCGGCGAGCCGAGCATATCGACCTCGACCGTATATCCAGCCGGAATCACCCGCCCGCTGTAAGATCGCATGCGGGCGTACATGGCCGACGGTTTTAGTGCGAGTTTCTCAAAGACAACGCTCCCATCTTTCTCAACGAGTGTCGTCTTCGCGTCCACCCCGATCCAACCCGGCGGCTGTTTTCCGACCGCCATACCATCAAATGACTCATCGATCGGTAGCTCCGGACTCACACGAACCTGCGCCTCCGCCTTTAATTCGCCCACCTGCGCCCGCACCACTCCGGCACTAAAACCGTTGTCGGTTGCGGCCGTGAACGCATTGGACGAATCGAACGCACCCTTGGGACCAGCGGCCGACCATTGCGCCGCCGGTGAACCAATCATCCTACGATTCTCGTCGTACAGGCGGGTGGAAAACGTAAAACGCTGACCGGGTGCCAAGGTTATGTCTGCCGGGAAAACCTGCAGCACCGCTGGTTTGGACTTGTCCCCAGACGCCTCTTCTTCCATCCCGGGTATTGCGACCTTCGCGACTGTCTTGGTCTTCTTGCCGAGACAGTACAGGTCAAACATGTTCATGAAGTAAACACGACCATCGGCCACCGCCGGCGAACCGTTGATCTCGACGACTGCATCTCCGCGATTGGGAAACTCGGTCAGGTGCAACTCTTCGCAATGATCCCCCGCGTCGCGGAGAATCAGAAACCGACCATTCACCTCACTCACGTATATAACGCCGTCGGCGGTCACCGTAGGCGAGCCTTTCATGACCCGCCCCAGCGAATGCTCCCAATGTTTCACGCCGGTCTTGGGATCAAAGCACATCAACGTGGCGGAGTTCGTGGCCACGTACAAACGACCATTGGCCAGCGCGGGAGATGAATACCCGGCCGTAATACCATCGTGGCGCCATACGGTACCCGATTCCGTTATGTCACCCGACAACGATGCGTCCAAACAAAGGATGGCTCCCATTTGCGTCCCGGCAATGTTCTCCTCGCTGTGCGTGACGAATGCGTACTTCCCGTCCGTCACGATGGATGAGTTGATCCCGCTTTTGGCCAGGCGATAGGTCCAAACCTTCTCGCCCGTCCGCGCGTACATACCATAGACATTACCATCCGCGTTTCCCGCAATAAGCATACGCTTTCCATGGATGACCGTAACCACGGGAACGGAATAGGTCGTATCAAACGGACGACCGCCGGGCTGCCCCGCCCAGATCATATCACCCGTTCGCTTATCAAAGGCCAGATAACGATGACCGGCCTTATTGGGTCCGGTGCCCCAGCGCGTCAGAATATAGACCATGCTGATGATCACCCGATCTTCATCGATGACCGGCGTATGCAATCGACCACCATAACCGCTGCTGCGCCCCAACTCTTCCGCCAGTGATCGCTTCCACAAGACTTTTCCATTTCTGTCAAAGCACAGAAACTCGCCTCCGCTACCATGCACATAGACGTTGCCGGTCTCCGGATCGCCCACCACCGACGTCCAGCCCAGACGGTTCTCCACGATGTCGGTATGGAAGACATTAAGGCGGTATTCCCAGATCGTCTTTCCGGTCTCCGCGTCAAGACAAACCACCCGTTCCCCCAGCGAGGCCCCCGACCCCACTGGGGCAATGGTAAACAGGCGTCCGCCCATGACGACAGGTGTGTTGCGACCCCCGATCGGCACCTTCCACAGCAGGTGCTCGCCCTCAAGAGACCATTGCCTCACGACGGACTGCTCCCGCGAAGCGCCGGTTTGCTCTGGACCCCGCCAGCTTGGCCAATCATTGGCCAAGGCGCTCGCGGTGCATATACCAACGCTGACTACGATCCACCCAGCATTTCGAATCATGCGTTTTCCCTCAAACGGACTAATCGTCATTTCACTCGATCGACTCGGTTCGCCTTCAGTTCAAACCGCGGCAGAGAGCCAGGCTCTACCACGACAACCACCGGCGAAAAGTGTAACCGATCTCTAATTGCCTGCGTCAACAGCGTCGCCGGCCCCGGCAACCCTTCGCAAACTTCCACGAGGATTCGTAGCTCGGTCATGGATTTGGTCTCATCCACTTCCAACCGAAACTCCGCGATTTCCTCGAATTCACGAACGATACCCTCGATCGTAGACGGAAACACGTTGTTTCCGCGAATGATCATCATATCATCGATCCGCCCCAGGATACCCCCATCCGCCCGAGCGAACCACCGGCCACATGCACACCGACCGCGCGTCAGCCGAACCAAATCGCCGGTGCGGTATCGAATCAGGGGACTGGCGACCCGCCCGAGATTGGTCAAAACCAACTCACCCACGCCGCCGTCAGCCACCGGCTTTGTCGATTCCGGATCGACCACTTCTGCGATGAACTCCGACTCGTTCACGTGAACCCCACCCGGCGACTCGACGCACTCGAACCCCCACGGACCCATTTCCGTCATACCCACATGATCGAAAACCCGTGCCCCCCAGGCAGATTCAATCCGCGCGCGCGTCGCCGGGATACTGCCGCCCGGCTCGCCTGCAACGATCAGCGCTCGGACGGCCGAGCCGACCAGGTCGATGCCCCGTTGCTTCGCCACTTCGGCCATCCGCAAGGCGTACGTCGGCGTACAGCACACCATCGTGGCTGCGTTTTCGACCATATATTGCAGGCGAGCTGGAGTGCTCATGCCGCCCGCAGGAAGACAAAAGTTGCCCATCGCAACCGCACTCTCGAACGCCCCCCAAAACCCGATGAACGGCCCGAAACTAAATGGAACAAACACCCGGTCTTCGGGCGTCCTACCCGCGGCGTTGTAGATCGTGGCCCAGCAGCGTTTCCACCAGTCCCAGCTTGGGGCCGTGTCCAGCCAGCGGAGCGGTATACCGGTACTCCCGGAAGTCTGGTGCAATCGGACGTATCGGCCTGCCTCTTCCGTTAGGTTGGTGCCATAGGGCGGATGGTCGATCTGATCCTGCTGGACTTCCGCTCGAGTCGTCAACGGCAAGTTTTCCAGCCGCATCGACGCGGTTGCTCCTCCCATTTCCCCTAGTTTCCGTTGGTAGAACGGATTGCTTTTACGGACCGCTGCAATCAATTCGGAGAGCATCCTTTGCTGAATCTCGCCCACCTCGGTATCCGTTAACGGTTGCTCTTGCCTCATTCAATCGCCCACGTCTTGCCCGATTCAGCCCGCTTGTGCCCGGATATCGCCTCTTGCACACCCCCCAAGAATGGGCGACGCCGATTTCGCCGCCGAGCCTTGAAACTCGTTCCAGAAACCATGATTGTAGCCAAAAGAGTCTCTCTGCGCAAGCCGAAACACGCAAGCAGAAGCTGCTTGCCAAGAATGTAAGTACTTGTCAACGCGGAGGTGCCCATGCCCGCCAAGGAATCAGTAATCGAGTGGTAACAGAGTACACGGGACTTGTGCATTTTCCATTTCTGAGTAGGATGCCCCACATATCGGGTCTGTGGTGTCGCACATTGTCATTGCCAAAAGGAGTGCGGTGTGAGCGACAGGTCGACGTGCGAACGGTAGCGCGGCGATTCTATTTTCATTCTTGGTACGGCCTCGCGCAATGATGCGCGGTGTCCGTCCAATCAAACTCGGCTACTTTAAGGAGCTAAGGGACATGCGCACAAACAATGGGAACCAAGCAGGATCGTTCACGAAAATATGGGGCAGGACCGCGGTTGCCTTAGCGGCTGGCTTGCTCATCGCCACCGGCGCCAGGGCCGAATCCACAACCATCGTCGCCGTGGAGAACGCGGAATTGGTGAGTTCGTTCACCTTGAATTTCACAGGCTTCGGTGCTACCTCCACCGGGCTGATCGCGACGACGGACATTGCGCTCGAGGTGGATCCCGACCAAGGTACGGCGCGTTTTGCTCAATACTTCCAAAACGTCGATGCGCTTACCCTCCCCGGCGGATTCGACACCGGCGACTTAACCATCGAGATTGTCGATGGATCCTCAGTCGGCACCTACAACGAGCTTACCCACGAATTTATTACCGAGGAATTGTACGCGATTCATTTCACCGGTGATCTGAGCGCGTTCGACATCGTATCGCCCGTAATCCTTCCCAGCACATCGCGCGGCTTTGTGACTATTGGAACGGGAGTCGACGGCGAGATCAATCTGGCGTGGGAAGGCGGTAGTCAATTAACCAATCCGCTTGACCCGCAAACTCCGTTGGAATTCGAGTATACCTGCCAGGTAGCTACGAAATTCACGGCGGAACCCGTCGATCGTGTACGCCTCGCGCTGGTACCCGATGTCCTCAACCTCGAACTGCGCAAGGGTGTGGAACACAACTTGGTGGCAAAACTCGTGGCAGCCGTGGATGGATTAAACCGCAATCGTGACTTTATGGCGTCGAACGTGCTTCGGGCGTTCAACTCTACCGTTTCCGCATTATCGGGACGGCAGATTGTGGCGGAGGATGCCGATCAATTGATCGCAGGATCGAACGCCATCCTTGATAGCCTCGGGACCAACTAGGATTTATATGAACCGCCTCTTAGTTCCGGGGCGGGCACAACACGAAAGCCCCCCCGCGTCGCCCTATCGCGGCGCGGGGGTTTTCCTCGTCATGCAAATCCTCTGATCATCCCCCCCGAAGGTTCCTGCAGGTTGACCGAGTGGTCGATCAACAGCGTCGCGTCGTAAGACTTCATAGGTATTTACGCGATTTGATCGCCTACCAGCGGCCCCCTTGGAATGCCCAAACGTTGGCCGGAATATGACTCGAACGCGTTCCGCGACCGCCGCACGATCTGCGGTGGCCTACTCCTAAAAGCCGTTGAATAGGTGTGGCACTGGCTTCCAGCCAGTGCTTTCACCGACAAGATACCGATGCCACACAAGTAAAGTAGCCGTTTTTCAAGAGTCTGCAGGAAAGACTGATTCCTCGTGACCGACGACCAATCTATTTCCCAGGGCTCTAATTCGATCGAGCCACAATTGTCAACGCGGCATCAGCGCCGCGCGGAAGTACGCAATGTGATTGCGATGGCCATTCCCATGGTGATCACCACCAGTTCGCGCGCGGTCATGGACATAGTCGACTATGTCATGATTACGCGACTCGACGCCGCCGAGGCGCAGGCGGCCATTCTCCCCGCCCAAATCGTCATGTGGTCCTACATGATCATCGGCGTGGGTATTGTTTCAATGGTCAATACGTTTGCGTCGCAGTCGCTGGGTCGCAAGGAATATCGCCGGTGCAGCGCATATGCCTGGCAGTCGATATACATCGCCGCCCTATTCGGCGGAATCAGTCTGGCCGTCAGACCCCTTCTTTCCACACTGCTCGCATCCATTGCGCACGAACCGGCCGTGCAGGCCATGGAATTGGCCTACGCTCGTGTAGCGCTCATCACCGCGGCCCCCACGATCGCGGCGTATGGGTTGGGGTGGTTTTTCGTGGGTGTCCACCGACCGTGGGTGACGATGTGGTCGGCTGTCGAAGCCAATGTCGTCAACGCTGTGGTCAGTTTCGTCCTGATCTTCGGTCACTTGGGTTTCGAGCCCATGGGCATCGCCGGCGCTGCCTGGGGCACGCTGGCCGCCGTTTGCTATCGATTCATTCGGTTGGCCGTGACTATGTTGGGACCGCGTGCGGCCAAGATGTTTGCGACACGGGAGACGTGGCACCCCTCATGGTCCTGCATGAAAGGTCTCATCCGCATCGGTTTGCCATGTGGCTGTCAGTGGTTATGCGAAGTGGTGGTGTGGGCGATCTTTGTGAATGTGCTGGTGGGGACAAAATTCGGCACGGTTCATCTCATCGCAACGAATATCGCGTGGCAGTTCATGCGTCTGGCGTTCTTGCCGACGATGGGTGTGGGTCAAGCGCTCACCTCGCTGGTTGGTAAATCCATTGGCGCGGGCCTACCGAATCGGGCCCTCCGCGAAGCGCGCATCGCCACGCTGATTACGCTCGCGTACATGGGTGCGTTGTCGATCGTTTACTGGTTCTACGGTCCCGCGTTGATCAGTCTGTTCAACGACGATCCAGAAGTTGTCGACTTGGGTGCTAAGGTGATGAAATGCGCGGCCGTGTTCCAACTGTTTGACGCCATCGGCATCGCTTACAATTCCGCCCTTCGCGGTGCCGGCGATACGTTTATCCCGTCGCTGTTTTTCATCGTCAGCAACTGGGTGATCATCGTTGGGTGTGGCTGGATCGTGGCCACCCAATTTCCGCAGTTGGGAAGTATCGGACCGTGGCTCGCGGCGTCGGGGCTCATCGTCATCGCCGGCGTCTTCCTTTGGTGGCGATGGCATAGCAAGGCCTGGATGAAGCTAAACCTGTTCGACGGCGTGCGCAAGAGCGTGACACCCGTTGACCACCCCACCGAAAACAAAAATGCCAACTTTGAAGCAAGCTTATGAAAGTTCCGGCAGCATGTTAACGCCGAGTCAGAGCCGCCGGCGCGAGCCTGCGAGCCTTTTTCATTGATGATGCCAACCGACTCGCGCCCGGTACTCTGTAAACTGCACCATCTGTGAATGCCGTTCTCAGCGGTTGCTTTTCCGTGCACCGCCTGACATGATGATCAACCGAAATGGCTAACGATCCTATGAAACTCGCGGCACTTATTTCCGGCGGTGGTCGGACCGTGCTCAACCTGCAAGAACACATAAACGCGGGCCGACTCAACGCCCGTATCGAAATGGTGATCAGTTCGCGCCCGGACGCCAAGGGCGTTGAGCGCACCCGGCAAGCAGGTTTGCAGACGACCGTGATTGATCGAAAGACGCTTTCCGATGATGCGTTTCAGCGCCGTATCACCGAAGCTGTCTCAGACGTGGGTCTGGTGTGCATGGCCGGTTTCCTCTCCCTTTGGCAGATCCCAGAGGCATTCCGCAACCGCGTGATGAACATCCATCCGGCTTTGTTACCGGAATTCGGCGGACGCGGGATGTACGGTAAACGTGTGCATGAGGCCGTGCTCGCTGCGGGAAAGATAATCTCTGGATGCACGGTTCATTTCTGCGATAACGAATACGACCATGGCCCGATCATATTGCAACGCGAAGTGCCGGTGCATCCCGATGACTCCGTCGATTCGCTAGCCGCTCGTGTATTCGAGCAGGAATGCATTGCGTATCCAGAAGCCATCCGTCGATTCATCAACGCAGAGATCAAACCCGGCGACGAAAGGGACTGAGCGGGCGCGTGACGCTCCCGGCTACACGATCGAGGTTCGAAGGTCGATTGACGGTCGCCGCGTGCGGGTTCTTCGCTTAGTACGATGAGCGGCACATTCTCCTTGCCCTGAATGGGCAAACTACAACAGCCCAGGGCATCACCCTGGGCTGGTCTATTTCAATCACATACCCGGATTGAGCGCGGTAATGGCCGCCCCAATGACCCCCGCGTTCTCACCTAAACTGGCCGTGACCAACTCAGTTCCAAACGCCGTGGCCTTGTCATTTTGACCGACTTCCAATATCCCACACTCCAGCGCCGGCAAATGTTTCAGCACGCCTCCGCCCAAACAAATCATCCGCGGATGCAACTGCTCGCATATATTGCCCATCACGGCCCTCACGGCGCCGGCGGCGTGTGAGATGATGTCTCGCACGGTAAGGTCACCTTGCTCCCATGCGCTCTGAAGACCTATGACACCATCGGCGAAACCGATGCACTCAGCTTGCCTGATCAACGCCACACCGGACGCGATACCCTCCAGACAACCCGGTACACCGCACAGGCAGAGGGCCTCACGCGGCGCGTCCGCGATAACCAGGATCTCCCAATGCGTGCCACGTCCTTCGGCTAAACGCCGGAGCGATCCGCTTTGCACAACACCACACGCGATCCCCGTTCCGAGGCGCAGATGCACAAACGTACAAGAGTCATCAACATCCTTCCGTGCGCCATACTCCCCCCACGTCGCCGCCTCCGCGTCGTTCATCATGATGACCGGGCCACCGTCGTAGCGTTGAGCCAGCATCTCCCCCAACGGCGCTCCCTCGGACAACGGCACATTGACCGATCGCACGATCGTTCGGCGCGCCGCGTCAAAACAACCGGGAACGGCCAAACCGATGGGAAGTGTGCTCGTTGGGATCGGCTCTGCATCAAGCCGCACACGAAGCGCCATCTCGACTATGCGATCGACAAGGGCATCTGCCGAGACTTCAACCGGTGTCGCACATCGATGGGTTGATAGGCATTCGCCGAACTCATCAACCAGCCCCGCTCGAATCGACGTGCCGCCTACGTCAATGCCAATGGCTAAGCGAGTCGTCCGGGAACTCATCGAAAAACAGTTCCACACAGGCTCATGTCACTATACCCGAATACCATCTTTGTATTCCTTTAATAAACAGCGTGTTGGTGAGCGATACAAACATAGATGGTGCAGTTTCCGAGCACCTGGCGCAAGCCCGGTGACATAGTGATACAGTGAGGTCCGCAGGCTCGCGCCGGCAGCTCTGACCTGGCGGGGACGCCCGCTCTACTCTGCTCCAACGGAGCACTACTGAGCCAATCGCCGCAAGAAGGGTATCATGTACTTGCGCAGTGACCGACGCGAGTCACTCGATTTCTCATCCTGATGGCTAACCTTGGCCGCCGGTCTTTCAAAAAGCGAGTTGTAGGCAAAGGCCGCAATGTGCGGACTGCTGCGTCGGGCTTGCTGAATCTGCCGGACGATCGCCGAAGTCTCCCGACCGTCAAACATAATACCCGTCACAACAGGAATCCGACTCCGCATCCCCGACCAAATCCGCAAGCGCCGGTCGAATGTCTTCGATTCCATGGCGTAGTTCATCGGATAAACGACATCCACAAGCCCTTCGGCCATCCAACGGCGGGTATCCTGATGGTGGTTGCGATTCGCCTCGTCGGGTGAGGCGCCGACCGCGGAACTGAGAATCGCACGGGGCTTCGTGGCCCGCATCATCGCCCGAATGTCGCGAACCATCTGCGTCACCTGCTCGGTGCGCCAGGCATCCCACGCCCGCTTGTTCGACTCCGGTGTATGACCGGTCGCGCGTCTGAATAGCGCCAGCGTGCGTGGATCGCGCGGATAATCCGGCACCTTCGAAGCGGGCTGGTAGGAATCATGCCAATCGTTGGGGAAGCGCATGTAATCCATATGCAGCCCGTCGACGGGATACCGGCTCACGATTTCCTGCATCACGGCGACGAGATACTTACGAACCTCGGGATAACAGGGATTGAGGCTGTTGTACCAACCAAAGGGCTGACGCCGCCCGCCCTCATCGCGCCAGAACCAAGCGGCACGCGACCAGTAAAGCTGCCTTCGATCCGTGGGCGGCGCCTTGCCCCGCCAACCGGGCACCACGTTCACCCAGGCGTGCAGGCTCATCCCCCGGCGATGCGCTTCGCGGCAGGCCAACTTCAGCGGGTCAAACCCCGGATCTCGACCGCCGAACTCGTCCGCCCACGGCTCCAACCGGGAAGGATACATGACCGTGCCGTTCCCGCGAACTTGGAAGAGTACGGTGTTGAATCCGGCCCGGCGGCAGTTTTCCATCACCCGAACAATGTCACCCGGCGTCTTATAGTCCCACCGTGTCACCCAAATGGCACGTATTCCACCCTTGGGCGTCGCTCCATGTCGCAAACCAGGTTGGCAACCGGCCAATGTGGTCACCAGCAAGAATGCGGAAAGGAGACTCGGTATTCGGCTCACCCGACGACCGTCTGGCACCGGCATCTTGCCGGAGTTCTCACAAACTTCAAGCCCGTGCCGGACGTGATATTGAGATAAACCCTTTTTCATGGTTCTTAATCGATCGGTTGCAAGGGCTCAATGACTTGACCCACTTGCCCCGCAGCCTCATCGAGAAGTCGCCCGGCCTCTTCCCGCGTGATACCGCGGGCGTGCATGACCAGAGCGGTCTTGACGTGCCCCCCGGCGGCCTTCAGCAAGCTACCGGACGCCGCACGATCCAAGCCAGTGAGCGACCCTATAACTCGCATTCCTCGGTCTCGGAGCTTGGCGTTGCCGGCGGTGTTCATATCCACCATCAAGTTCTCGTAAACCTTACCCGACCGTACCATCGCGATCGTGGTGACCATATTCAGAATCATCTTAGTCGCCGTGCCGGCCTTCATACGTGTGCTGCCGGTCAACACTTCCGGACCCGTATCGACGCGAATGGATACGTCCGCGTCGTCCGCGACCTGACCGTCAGAAACGCACGCCAGAAACACCGTCTTAGCGCCGCGCCGGCGTGCTCGACGGATCGCTCCGTGTACGTAGGGTGTAGTACCGCCCGTGGCGATCCCAAAGACAACATCGGCGCCGCCGGCATCTCTCTGATCCATGGCCGCGGCACCGGCGGCGGGATCGTCCTCCGCCCCCTCGACGCTTCGCGTAATCGCATCGCACCCACCGGCAATCACCCCTTGGACCTGTTCCGGGTCGGTTAGAAACGTCGGGGGGCACTCGGCGGCATCGAGCACACCAAGCCGTCCGCTGGTTCCTGCGCCGACGTAGATCAATCGACCACCACGCCGAAACGACTCGATGACCAGCTCGATGGCCCGGCAGATTTCGTCACCGGCGTCTGCGATCGCCCGAGCAATCCCCGCGTCTTCGGCGTTAATGAGCGCGAACGCCTCCTCGACCGACAGGCCATGAAGATTCTTCGAGCGAGGATTTCGGTGTTCGGTAGTAAGCTGACCACGATCGTCCATGCGCCCATCGTTGCCTTTATCAGGATTATCGTCAACCCGAACCCGAAGCACGGGCGGTCAACCACATTGCGGGAGAAACTGACCTTGTGCTCTGTCTACGCTAAATGAATGGCTTGCCCGTCGGGAGGGCGAAGCTCCTGCTGAGCCTTGTCCAACCGTCCTGCCTACGAGAACCACGGCTCGCTTTTTACCCCCCTCCCTTCAACAGGC
>Ga0326597_10010111_pt1 | contig 12593 bp, 12 predicted proteins | sample RVTome_12_FD_203789 | JGI IMG/M metagenome (GOLD analysis project Ga0326597, IMG submission 203789) | Soil microbial communities from uranium-contaminated site in the Upper Colorado River Basin, Wyoming, United States - RVT100D185 | ecosystem: Environmental > Terrestrial > Soil > Contaminated >... | reverse complement strand
ATCACCCCAACAAGTGGAGAACGCGGCTGAGATCGCGCTCGAACACAACCTCGGCCTGACATGTGACCCGGTCGGCGGCCTCGTGCAGATCCCGTGCATCGAACGCAACGCCATCGGCGCGATCAAGGCGATCGCGGCCGCCTCGATGGCGCTGCGCGGTGACGGGACGCACATGGTCCCGCTCGACACCGCCATCGAGACGATGCGTCAGACGGGCCGGGACATGGACTCGAAGTACAAGGAGACGAGCCTCGGCGGGCTCGCCGTGAACGTGCCCGCCTGCTGACCGGTCGGTGGAACGGGTCCTCTACCCTCGGCCCCATGCGCGCCTGGCAACTGCACGACACCGACGGCCCCGGGTCCTATCGGCTCGACGAGATCGGGGCCCCTGAGCCGGCGACGAGAGAGGTACGTGTGTCGATGCGAATCGCCGCACTCAACCACCTCGACCTGTGGGTTTCGAGGGGGCTCCCCAAGCCGAAGCATCTCCCCCACATCGCCGGCGCCGACGGGGCAGGTGTCGTCGACGCTGTCGGCGATGGTGTCTCCTCGGTGGCGGTCGGCGACGAAGTGACGATCAACCCGTCGTTGTCGTGTGGTTCGTGCGCGGCGTGCCTGGCAGGCGACATCGTCTTCTGCCCCTCGTTCGGCATCCTCGGCGAGCATCACTCGGGCACCCTCGCCGAACAGGTGGTGGTACCGGCCCGCAACGTCATCGGCCGCCCGAGTACCGCATGGGAGGTCGCCGGATCCTACGGGCTGGCGTTCGGAACGGCGTATCGCATGCTGCGCCGGGCGCGGCTCAGGGTCGGGGAGACGCTGCTCGTGGTCGGCATCGGTGGCGGGGTGGCCACCGCCGCCTTCCAGCTCGGGCGTGCGATGGGAGCTGACGTGATGGTCACGTCTCGAAGCGAAGAGAAGCGCGCCTGGGCGCTCTCGCAGGGAGCGGTCGCCTCCGTCGATTCGACCGGAGCCTTCTCGAGGGAGCTTCCCCGCCGGGCCGATGTCGTCGTCGAGAGCGTCGGCCCGGCCACGTTCGATCAGTCGATTCGCAGCGCCGCTCCTGGCGGTCGGATCGCGGTCTGCGGGGCGACGTCCGGTCCCAAGGTGGAACTGACCGTGCCGGTGCTGTTCTTCAAACAGATCGAGATCATCGGCTCAACGATGTTCACCCACGACGAATTCCGGCAGGTCAGCCGGCTGGTCGACTCCGGCAAGGTCGAACCGCAGGTGGATCACGTCTTCGACTTCGACCAGCTGCCCGAGGCTCTCGCCCGTCTCGACGCCGGCGACCAGCTGGGCAAGGTGGCACTCCGGTTCTGACGACGAGAAGGAGAGGCTCAGATGAGCGGTCCGATCGAAGAGCGCGACCTGGTGGCCGCCGGCGAGGGGGACCGGGTCGTCGAGTCACGCGAGGGCAGGCGCACGACGGTTGGGGGCCTTCCGATAACACGGGTGCTGCCGACGAAGGGCCGGCGGACGGTGGGAGCATGGTGTTTCGTCGACCTGATGGTTCCGGACGACATCATGGATCCGCCCATGATGGAGGTGGGCCCCCACCCCCACATCGGCCTGTCGACCGTGACCTGGCTTCTGAGCGGGGAAGCACTCCACACCGACTCACTCGGGACCGAACAGGTGATCAGACCTGGTCAGCTCAACCTGATGACGGCGGGCCATGGCATCGCCCACGCCGAACTCGGGCTGAAGGGCGGGCGAGGCGTGCAGATGTGGGTGGCACAACCGGAGGAGACGCGGCATGGCGGGTCGTCCTTCGAACACCACCGCGAGCTGCCCACCTGGGAGTTCGAGTCGGGTGAGGCGGCGGTGCTCGTGGGGTCGCTGGGCGACGCCACGTCACAGGCCACTGCGGCGACGCCACTGGTGGGAGCCGAGTTGCGGATGCATCCCGGGACGGTCGAGATACCGGCCGAGAGAAGGTTCGAATACGCTCTCGTGCCTCTGGCCGGCCCGATGCGGATCGCCGGGCACGTGGTGGAGCCGGGTTGGATCGGCTTCGTCGAGCCGGGAGCGGAGATGGTGAGGATCGACGCCGGCGAGGGGGGCGAACGAGCGATGCTGTTGGGTGGGGTGCCGCTGGGAGAAACCATCCAGATGTGGTGGAACTTCGTCGCCCGCACCAAGGACGAGATCACGGAGGCGTGGCGGGCCTGGCAGCGCCACGACACGGGGCGCTTCGACACCGTTCCGTCGAAGCTCGCCCGTATCGACGCCCCCTCACCCCCCTGGCTCCGACCAACCGACTGACCCGGACCCCCAGGGGTGGTGGCGAACCCTGGGTTCGGCACCACCGTGAGGGTGGTCCAGAGCCCACGGTTGGGGATCCCAGGTGGCGTCCGGAAGGCCGCGGAGCACGGTCGGATCGGCCGGTGCCTCTATGCCCCCACCGTGTGCACGGCCGTGGGTGAGTGGTACAACTCCCATGCCGTCCAGATGAACCACACGGTGAAGCCGACGGTGGCGCCGCGAAGCAGGACCCCGTCGCTGAAACCGGTGAGATGTCCTTCGAGCGTTACCGCGACGGCGAAGGCGAATCCCAGGAGGCCGCAGACGACGAGGAGCCAGCCCAGACCCGGCCGGCGACCCTCGAGCACCTCGGTGACCCCGACCGTGAGCTGTGCGCCGCCCCATAGGATCACACTCCAGGCGGTGATCGAGGCCAGGTGGACCTTCATCAGCGCCTCGGCCCCGACGGCGGCCCCGGCATCCGCAGTCTCGAGCACCTCGGCATATGCAGGCAGCGCCACTCCGTCGATGCCGCCCAGGTGGAAAACCGAGAACACCGAACCCATGACGACGAGGATGACACCGAACGTCCCCCACATTCGGCCGGCATCCGAGGTGAGCCGCTCGCGCCACGCCCACGCCAGCCATGGTGTCACCAACAGGGCCACCGCCAGCAGAACGTGGTTGACGACCCAGTAGGTGCCGGTGTGCTCGACGAACGCCACCCCGTCGGTGTACAGATCGGTGGATCCGATCGGATGGGTGACGTTGCCGAGCACCAGCCAGACGGCGGCGACGAGCGCGACAATGCCAACCGGTCGCATGGACGGTTGCATGGATTCCTCCTCTGACCCGTGCTTCGAGCCTATCGAACCAGCTCCCGTCGTTGAGATGCCTGGCAGCGGACTCCTCCTGTCGGAGGACGTAGGCTCGACTCCCATGCGCTACGGACTCAAGCTCAGCCAACAGGCGTCGATCGACGAGCACCGCACGGTGTGGAAGATCGCCGACGATTCCGGTTTCGATCACTGCTGGAACATGGACCATTTCGCGACACTCGGGGGTGATCCCACCGGGACCATCTACGAGGCATGGACGATGTTGGCGGCGATGGCCGAGGCGACGACCCATGTCCGCATCGGATGCATGGTCACCGGAAACACCTACCGCCATCCCGCCGTGTTGGCGAAGACCGCGGTGACGGTCGATCACCTCTCCGATGGCCGGCTCGAGTTCGGGCTGGGCGCGGCGTGGGCGGAGAACGAGCACACCATGCTCGGGCTCGAATTCGGCACCGTGCGTGACCGGCTCGATCGCCTCGCCGAGGCGTGTGAGATCGTCAAGTCTCTCTGGACGGCCGCCGAGACGACGTTCACGGGGACGCATTACCGGCTGGAGGATGCGATCGCCGAGCCGAAGCCGGTGCAGAGTCCGCACCCCCCGATCTGGATCGGAGGCACGGGCCGCAGGCGGACCCTGCGCATCGTGGCGGAGCACGCCGACGTCTGGAACGCGCCCGGTGGCTCGCCGTCCGAGGTTGCAGTCCTGTCCGCCGTCCTCGACGAACATTGTGCGGCCGTCGGGCGCGATCCGACCGAGATACGTCGCTCCGTCCAGGTCAGGCTGCCCGAGAACCCGGACGACCTGCTGCCACTGGTCGAGCAGTACGCCGAAGTGGGGATCAGGGACGTGATCCTCATCGTCATGGGAGGAACCTCCGAAGCCCAGTCGCGGCAGGCCGCGTCGATTCTTCCCCGGTTGAAGAGCCTTGAGTGAGACGAGTTCGACGGTCCCGGCGGCCCCTGTCGTGGCGGAGCCGAAATTGTCGAGAGCACGGTGCGACCGATACACTGCCGAAGCCTTCGAGGGCAATGGCCTCTCGGAAGCTCCAGACCCGGGGGCGTGGTGAAGCCTGGAGTTCACGCCGGCCTGTCAAGCCGGAGGTCGCGGGTTCAAATCCCGTCGTCCCCGCAAACAATCCACCAGGGCAGCAGGGCTGCCCTCGAGGTCAGGTAGCTCAGCTGGCAGAGCGCCGGTCTGAAAAACCGGAGGTCGGCGGTTCGACCCCGCCCCTGACCACCACTCCCCTACCGGGGAGAATGCCAAAAACATCGCTGTGAACAGGGATTTTGTCGCAGGATCTCATCTTACGGCTTCTCACCCGGGTACGCCCCGTTGTGCTACATTTGACTTCGCTGAACCAACAGAGAACCAACAGGAAGAGCCTGCGTGGGACACATTCAGCGAGTCGATCGCCCCAAGCCGTGGGTCGCACGGTATCAAGGCCCGGACGGACATCGACATTCCAAGGCGTTTCGACGAAAAGTTGAGGCAGAGGCATGGCTCCGTCGCGAAGGGTCCAACATCGACCGTGCCGACTGGGTCGACCCGAGCGGCGGTGCGATCGCCTTCTCCGAGTGGGCGGGGACCTGGCTCAGTGGGCTCCATGAACTCAAGCCGAAGACAGTCAACGAGTACCGGTGGCACCTCAGCGCCCGGGTGCTACCCACCTTTGGCGACAGGCTTCTGCGGTCCATCACGCCGGCGATAGTCCGCGAATGGCAGAACGGCCTGCTGGCTGACGGCTTGAGCGCCGGCACGGTGCGGCAGTCTCGCCAGGTGCTGTCGTCGATACTGGGTCAGGCGGTGGACGACGGGAGGCTGGTCCGCAACCCGTGTGAGAAGGTGAGGCCTCCGACGGTCCGGCCGCGCCGTCAGAGATTCCTTACCGCTGAACAGCTTGCGGAACTGGCAGACGAGTGCGATGAGTACGGACCACTCGTGTGGTTCCTCGGTTGGTCAGGCCTTCGCTTCGGCGAGGCCGTGGCCCTACGAGTGGCAAGAGTGAACGCACCGCGTCGCCGCATTCGGGTCGAGGAGGCGGCCACTGAGGTAAGCGGTCGCCTCGTCTTCGGTACGCCGAAGACACATGAGGCTCGCACGGTGATTGTGCCCGGCTACGTGATCGAGCGAATCGAACCTCTTCTGGCGAGCAAGAGTCCCGACGACTTCGTGTTCACCGCGCCCCGAGGAGGTCCCTTGCGAGCGAACAACTTCCGCCGGCGTGTGTTCAAGCCAGCGGCGGAGCGTATGGGGATCCCCGACCTTGTCCCACACGATCTCCGGGACACGGCCGCATCGCTGGCCATCTCTGCTGGAGCGTCCATCAAGGCCGTCCAGCGAATGCTTGGGCATGCCTCCGCCAAGGTCACCCTCGACATCTACGGCGGACTCTTCGAGGAGGACCTGGAGGCCCTCGCCGACCGACTCGAGGAACGCTATGGCGATCAAGATCCAGGCTAGGACGTTCGGCCCACGAGGCGAGCCGGACGGTGGTCGCGGATCTGGCAAGATTGCCGGATGCAGATCATCGTTACCGGAGGCACCGGCAAGGCAGGAAGCTGGGTCGTGCGACACCTTCGAGACCGCGGACACGACGTCCTCAACGTGGACACCGTCCGTGACGACAGCCCGTACGGCATGTGTCTCGTCGGCGACTTGACCGACGCCGGTCAGGTTCGGGAGGTGGTAGCCGGCGCCGACGCAGTGGTCCACCTGGCCGCCATCCCCGCGCCTCGGATCAAGACCGAGGACGAGACGTTCCGCAACAACACGATCTCGACGTACAACGTCTTCGCGGCCGCGGTCGACGCCGGAGTAGAGCGGGTGGTGTGGGCGTCGAGCGAGACGGTGCTCGGGCTGCCGTTCGACGAGCCGCCCCTCTTCGCCCCGATAGACGAGACCATCCCACCCCGCCCGGAGAGCTCCTATGCCCTCTCCAAGCTGTTGGGAGAGCAGATGGCGGTCCAGTTCGCCCGCCGCAGCGGGACGTCCTTTGTGGGACTGCGCATCTCCAACATCATGGAGCCCGACGACTACGCCATGTTCCCCAGCTTCTGGGAGGACCCGTGGCTTCGGAAGTGGAACCTGTGGGGGTACGTCGACGTCCGCGACGTCGCCCAAGCGGTGGACCGAGGCCTCGACGCGGAGGTGGACGGAGCGGAGGTCGCGATCATCGCCGCCGCCGACACGGTGATGACCGCCCCCTCGGCCGAGCTCCTCGCCCGGGTCTACCCGGAGGTCCCGGTCACGACGTCGGTGGCGGGGACCGAGACGCTCCTCGCCATCGACCACGCCCGGTCCGTCCTCGGCTATGAGCCCAGGCACTCGTGGCGGGACCACATCGAGAGCTGATGACCGCCGTCGATGGCACCGTCGCGCCCGCTCGGCGTCGGCGAGATCCGGATCGCCGGCGGGTTCTGAGGGGAACGGCAGGAAGTCAACGCCTTGGCTGACCATGGCATCGCCGCCACAGCCCGGATGCGGCGTCTCGGCCTCTACTCATGGGTGAGTGCGGCGTTCGACGCTTCGCTCGGAGTGGTTGATGAGGTCTTCGGAGTGGACCTCCGAGACGTGGAAGGGGCCAAGCAGATCGCCTACGGCCTCTCGGCCAGAGATGCGATTCACGCCGCAGTGATGCGATCCCACGGGGTACAACGCATCCTCAGCTTCGACACGGCTTCAACGACCTGCCCGGAATCGAGCGCCTCGGCTGAACGGGGCAGAGCGGGGGCGGCGAAGCGGCTCCCCGACCCGGGGCTCCCATCCCGTGCAGGCGCCGACCGGTCAGTCGCGGGGCTCGAGGATGATCACCGGGATCTGGCGACTGGTCTTCTCCTGGTACTCGCCGAACTGCGGGAAGGTCTCCGCCTGGGCCTTCCAGATCACCTCCCGTTCCTCGCCGTTGGCGACCCGGGCGCGAACGGCCTCGGTCTCCTCCCCAACCTCGATGATCACGTCGGGATGGGCGAGGAGGTTGTGGTACCAGTCCGGGTGGTTCGGAGCGCCGCCCTTGGAGGCGAAGATGGCGTGGCCGTCATCGAGTGCCCGGTACATCAACGGGTTGACCCGCTCGGTCCCGGTTCTGGCCCCGACGTGGTGGAGCAGGAGCAGCGGTGCGCCTTCGAACGGGCCACCGACCCGCCCACCGTTGGCTCGGAACTCCTCGATGATGCCTGTATTCCAGTTGTCTGCCATGTGTGGTACCTCTCGAACCATCCTACGAGAGGGTTTCTGGTAGTCGGACGGCGACAAGAGGCATCCACCTCGCCCCGAGTCTCGTGGCGGCTCAGTCCCAGCCCCCGTACGGGACGGTGATGATCTCGAGGAAGTGACCGTCGAGATCATTGAAGTAGCAACCGCGGCCACCGTCGTTGTGGTTGATCTCACCCTTGCGGTGCTTCATCGGGTCGGCCCACCAGTCCATCCCACGCTCCCGGATCCTCGCGAAGATCTCGTCGAACTCGTCGTCGGAGACGAGGAAGGCGTAGTGCTGTGGCTCGATCTGCCCGGTCGTGCCGAGATAATCCAGCGAGACACCGTTGGCCACCTCGACCACCTGAAACGATCCGAACGGTCGTGGCGGACCGAGGCCGAGGAGATCGGCGACGAAGGCCGCCGACCGGGCACTGTCCGCGGCCGCCACGAGCGTGTGATTGAGCCGCACAGGCATGAATCGATCGTACCCCAATACCTCAGGCGTCCTCGGGCGAGGCAAGACTGCTTTAGGACCGGCGCACCCCGGACGGAGTCCTAGGCCGTTCACCGATCCGTTTCGAGGTTCGCCTCGGTCAGTCTCTCGCTGAGGAAGCGGTCGATGTCTGAAGGTCGGTAGAGGATTCTCCGACCTACGCGGATCCCGAGCGCGCCCGGCTTCTCGCTGCGATGTCGCTGGGTGTAGAGAGCACCAGGGGTGAGCCGCAGATACTCAGCAGTCTCCTCGAGAGTCAGCAACCGCTCCATCAGGGCATCTTCCTTGGCAACCCTGTCGCCCGAGATCGAGCAGCTTCCAACGGTGCCCGAGTGCGGAGCCGATCCAGTCGTCTGGATGCCTGCGCATCGCGGACTCGGTCACGGATCCAACGGTCGACATCGGCCCACCGGTATCGGATGTGCTTGCCGACGCGAAAGCCCACGGGACCCCCTCCCCCGTAGCGCCAGGTGTACGACGTCCTGACGCGGAGGTCGAGGAATTCTGCGAGCTCGTCGACGGTGAGAAGGCGGTCGTCGTCTTCCATGTTCGGATCATCGAGGAGAACCCTGTCACTCGAGTGTCCTTGCTCGCTCGCTGGGAGGACTTCGCGGCTCGGGTGAGTCAGCAACAGCGCGTGCTATCGAACCTGTTTCGCTCTCCGCGCCTTCGGCCGATGGGAGGGTGTTTGACAGGGCTGCTGACATTCGGATGACAGGGCTCATGGCCGATGGGATGGGTTTGAGGGGACCCTGGTCAGCCGGGAGGACCGCAGTTGGCAGTCAGCACCTGGGACGAGGGTCCCCGCCGGGACCTTCCCTTCGCTGCATCGGATTCCGGCTTCGCGCACCCGCGGCATGATCCGCGACATGAGGTTCGCAACGCTGAAGCGCCGCGTCGAACAGGTAACCGGTCTCCCGTTTGCCGTGGAACTCGCCGTCGCATGAAACGCTCTGCGGGCCGTCGGGTTTGTAGCCAGCACCGATTGCCGGATCGGGGCGGAACGAAGTGCGCGATATCGCTCCCGGCGGTGAGTGATCTGGGCGCCTCGTTTCGTGCCAGTGTCGGGCGTGCGCGAGGAGCTGCGGGTAGGTCTCACAGGCGAGGTCCAGGTCGGTGACCGTGGTTGGATCGAACCACTGGATGTTGCCGTGTTCGTTCGGGTTGGAACTGGTTGGTTCCCCTTCCCAATCGTCGGCGAGGCAAACGTGCATGACCACATGTCAGCCGCAACCTGGACCACCACCGACTCCGATCCCCAGAACAATCCTGCGTCTGTCTGAACGCGACCGCCGCCGCAGGAGGCGCTCGGCGTCCCAGCGACGTGGTCCAGGCGTGGTTGGGGGCCAGCGCGGAGCGCACGGACAATGTCGCTTGTTCGTGCAGTGGGGTGAGGCACCTTAAGGGAATCGTGGAGGGGTAGCGGCTCGTGTCGTGCTGGCGCGATGTCGACCTGCTCGGCGTCTCAACTGGCAGGTCGTAAGATGCCGATGCATAGCCGCAGCAAAACGAGCTCCCGTACTCACCCCACAGGCGGAGGACTTTCCCCGCTGGTATCAGGACGTCGTCAACAAGGCGGAACTGGCAGACAACGGGCCGGTCCGGGGCACGATGGTCATCCGACCCTACGGGTATGGCCTCTGGGAGCGGATGCAAGCCGAGATGGACAGGCGGATCAAGCTTGCGGGGGCGGAGAACGCCTACTTCCCGCTGTTGATCCCCCAGAGTTACCTCACCAGAGAATCCGAGCACGTCGAGGGGTTCAGTCCCGAGCTGGCGGTCGTGACCCACGGCGGGGGCAAGGAGCTCGAGGAGGCCTTGGTGGTCCGGCCCACGAGTGAGACGGTTATCGGCGAGTTCATGGCCAAGTGGATCCAGAGCTACCGTGACCTGCCCCTGTTGCTGAACCAGTGGGCCAACGTCGTTCGTTGGGAGCTGCGGCCCCGCGTGTTCCTGCGCACGAGCGAGTTCCTGTGGCAGGAGGGCCACACGGCTCACGCCACCCGAGAGGACGCTGCTGCGTATGCGGCCAAGATCCTCCACGAGGTCTACGCCGACTTCATGGTCAATGTGCTGGCCATCCCCCTCCACCTCGGCATCAAGCCAAGCTACGACCGCTTCGCTGGCGCCGTCAACACCCTGGCCTGCGAAGCGATGATGCGCGACGGCAAGGCGCTGCAGATGGGTACCAGCCACGAACTCGGCCAGAACTTCGCCAAAGCGTTCGACATCCTCTACGTGGACGGCGACAACAACCAGCAACACGCCTGGACCACCAGTTGGGGTGCCTCCACCCGAATGGTCGGCGGGTTGATCATGGCTCACGGCGACGACAACGGCTTGCGCATTCCGCCCGCCCTCGCCCACATCCAGGCCGTCGTCATCGTGGTTCGGGAGGGCGGCGAGGTCGACAACGCAGCCAGGAAGCTCGTGGCGGACATCGGCAACCACGGCGTCAAGGTTCGCCTCGACGGCCAGACCGTTACTCCGCTGGGTCGCCGGATCACGGACTGGGAGCTCAAGGGCGTGCCGGTCCGAATCGAGGTCGGTCCCCGTGAGTTGGAGAAGAACGAGGTCACCGTCGTCCGCCGGGACACGGGCGAGAAACATAGGGTCAGCGTTGAGGGCGCCTCCGCCGCTGTGGCCAAGCTCATGGACCAAATCCAGGACGACATGCTCGCCGCCGCTACCGAGTTCCGAGACACCAACACCGCCCCTGCCACCACCATCAACGAGGTACTCGACGCCGCTGCCACCGGCTTCGCCAAGGTCCCCTGGCGAGTGGTCGCGGGCCAGGATGCGAAGGCCGCCCTTGTCGACAAGGCTGTCACGGTCCGCTGCATCCAGCGTGCCGATGGCACCATGCCCGATAACGAGAATGAGCCTGACCTCGTCGCCTACTGCGCCCGCAGTTACTGAACACTGGGTCACGTCCCGGCGACTCACGACGTCTCGGGGACCATGGATTCCTGGCGACCGAGCGCATAGAATCGTCTGGGCACGGGAACGAGTCGGTACCTTGTTCCGGACGCTGTTTCGACCACTCACCGTCGACGAAGAGGCGCGAAATCGACTGACGCTCCTTGTCGTCTTGGTGGCCGAACGCCATGCTCACGCATGGGAGCAAGGATCGGAGCGCATAGCCACCAACCGTGGCCGCTGGGCAACGCGAGACAGACCCGACCTGCACGAGAACACCAAATACGAGGGCATAACGATCACGTCGCCGAGTGCGTTGGATCGGCACCTCCAGAGCGGATATCCACGCGAACTCGACCGTCAGGCCTGAACCGAGGTGCCGTGCAGACTGGTGTGGCACAGGTGGTTGATGATCGCGATGACCGGACCGGTGCTGAAGCCGCTGTGGCCCGGGTCTGGACCGAACCAGATTTCGAGTCTGGGACGCAGCACCGCTATTTCGGCCAGCAGCTCTTCGCCTCTCTGTTGTGGGAGTTCGCTGGCCGCGGCTTCGATGATGTCTAGACCGCGGTTGAGCCGCTCTTGGTCGATTTCGGTGAGATCGGCTGCACCGTCGACGGCCTGTTCGCAGAACGCTCGGATCGCTGAGGCTGTCCTGGCGTCGAGAATGTCGTAGCTGATTTGCAGTATCAGCGTGTTCTCCGGGGGGCCTGTCGGTCCCACGACTGGATCTACGTTCCGCCAATAGGTGATGGGAACATCGATTTGGTAGACACCAGGGGCAGGTCCGTCGGGCAGGCGAGGCTTCAGCTCGAGGAGCAGCGGCAGCGAGGCGCCGCTTTGAAGGACGGTTAGTTCGCCCTTCTTCACCTCGCCTTTGGATGGCAGTGAGACTTGGCGACTGTCGAGCACGAACTCTGACGGCGGGATGACCACGGCGATAGGGGTATGCCACTCTGAGACAATGGTGAGTCGCTGAGTCGCCCAGGCATCATCTTCACCAGCCGTCAGCGGCTCGGCGTCCACATAGAACGGTGGCCCGGTCTCGTTGTCGACGACGGTGACGTCGAACAGGGTCGTCGATGGCCCTGAAGGTTCGGCAGCCGGGAGTGGCACGGTTGGCTCACAGTCCTCTACCCGGCTACCGGAAGGCTGATAGCTGGAACATTCCAGGTGGAACCAAGCTCGAGTACCGAAGGTGTCTCTGGTCATGCCGAGAAGGTCTCTTCGCGGCCGTCAGGCAACACCCGACGGACGGTGAGGATCGGGTCACCTTCGCTGGTCCAGCCGATTTCGATCATCTCGGCTGGCTGACCGGCTTCGGCACGGCTCCGATAGCAATCGTCGGCATCGTCGACGAGTTCAATGGCCGGGAATGGATTCACTCCACTACTCGGAGACCGGAGCGTCGCACCGCAGTACGGCAACGGGACTCTGTCCGCCACGGCGTCGGGAGCGCCGGCCGGTACGGGACCTCCGACGGACAGCTCTGTCTTATCGGAGACGGCTGGAACCAGGGCATCGGGCAGCGGCGAGGTGACCTCAGTGGTTGGGGTCGTCGTTGGTGAGGTTGTCGTCGCGGTGCTCGATGTGCATGCCGCGACGAGAACGGACAGGGCGAGCCCGGTGATCGACAATCCAGCGCGCATACCTGTATGTAAGACGCCGGCGAACACTGCGACGGTTCCCTCCGCTCCGCTCGACGTTCCGTGATCTTCAACGGTTCCCAAGCCAGCCACTAGCGCCGATCAACGGTTCTCGAGCGCACCTGCCCATATCTGGCACTTCGGATTTCAGTAGGGGGTGATGGTGGCGAGGAGGTTCCAGTTGGGTCTGCCGGCGTAGAGCAACGCTCGGATCCGGTATGAGGCGAACCGTCGGAACCCGAACGCGGTCC
>Ga0326597_10010110_pt1 | contig 12594 bp, 7 predicted proteins | sample RVTome_12_FD_203789 | JGI IMG/M metagenome (GOLD analysis project Ga0326597, IMG submission 203789) | Soil microbial communities from uranium-contaminated site in the Upper Colorado River Basin, Wyoming, United States - RVT100D185 | ecosystem: Environmental > Terrestrial > Soil > Contaminated >... | reverse complement strand
TGCCACACCACTCGACCGATCCCGAGATCGACGCACTCGTCGAGGCGTTCAAGAACAACGCCAGCCTCGAGAGCGTCGCGTCGTCGGGTGTCGACCTCCCGAACAAGCATCTCTACCTGACCCACTCGAAGTGCCAGGACTGTCATCAGGCGCAGTACAAGTGGTGGCAGGGAACCACGCACGCGCACGCGTTCGAGTCGCTCCGCAAGACCAACGACCACCAGCGCTACGACTGCGTCGGTTGCCACACGCTCGGCTACGGGCAGGCGTGGCTCGACGTTTCGAAGGCAACGGAGTTCGCGGACGTCCAGTGTGAATCGTGCCACGGGCTGAAGCCCGAGCACGTCGCCGACCCGAAGGCGCATCGCTTCGGTCGCACCGAACGCGACGCGTGCATCGTCTGCCACAACCAGGAGCAGACGCGCACCGAGTTCCCCTACCAGCGCGCAAAACGTACGATCGCGTGCCCGAAGGGCTGAGCGCGCGCCGGCGGGGCCCCCACTCGGAAGGACGAGGGCCAGGCCGACGCTTCGGATGAGAGAACGGCGGCGTGGTTCAAAGACGAGCCGAACCGGGATACGGAGACGAGGCGCCGGAAACAGCCGGCGCCCATCAGGCGCCGAAGAGGGTAATCGCGCGCCTGAGGCGCATGCTCGAGCTCTTCGAGGCCGAGAACTGGGACGCGCTCGAGCGCGAGTTCGGACTGACGCGCGACTGCGTCGATCCGGCGATCGCCTCGCTGATCAAGGATTTCCAGAAGCTGCTCGCCGGCCTCCTTGCCACCACGATGGTGCCGATCGACATCGACGGCGACGTCATCCCAGACATCGTCGCGCCGCGCTCCGTGGACGGGCGGTCTCGTCATCCTGTTCCGTGCCGCTCTCGATCGATTCGGCTTCACGAACCCTTGGAAGAACCACCGGAACATCACTCGCGCGAGAGCCCGAAGGCGGACAAACGGGTGCGGCTGCGGATGTAGATGGTCTTCCCGGAGATCGCCGGCGTCGCGATCACCGGTCCGTCGACCCGATTCGTCGCCAGAAGCCGGCGCTCGCGACCCGCCGCGAAGACCGCGCACTCTCCGTCGACACTCGTGAAGTAGACCTTGCCGTCGGCCGCGACCGGTGACGCCTTGCAATCCCCGCGGAAAATCCGCTCGCGCCAGAGCAGCTCGCCGGACTTCGTGTCGATGCACGACCCGACGCCGTTGTCGCGCACGAGGTAGACCAGGCCGCGGTAGACGACCGGTGTCGGGCAGTCCGGCGAATGCTGCTCGTAGATCCATCGACGCCGTGAATCGGTGACGTCGCCGCTCGCGTCTTCCCCCGAGAGATCGAGCGCGAGCAGCTTGCCGAGTCCGCCGTAGCCGGAGGAGACCGCGAAGACCATGCCGTCGCTCGTCGTCGGCGACGCGATCGTCCGTCCGTACTCGTGCGGAATCGACAGCCCGCCGGAGATCCAGCGCTGCTTGCCGGTCGCAGGATCGTACGCGTCGACGTGGTCGGCGCCGGCGACGACGATCTCGACGCCGCGCGCGCTCGAGAAGACCACCGGCGACGAGTACGAGTCGACCGCCTCGCCGGCGCACTCGAGCTTGCGTTCGGTCTTCCAGAGGTCCTTGCCGGTCTTCTTGTCGAGCGCCAGCAGGTAGGAGGGTCCGCCGTGCATGCAGACGATGAACAGACGGTCGTCGAGGAGGCGCGGCGACGATCCCATGCCCCAGAGGATCTTGTACTCGCCGTGGTCCTTCTCGAGCTGGCGCCGCCAGAGCTCGCTGCCCGCGCGGTCGAGACAGACGAGGTCGCCGGTGCCGAAGAGCGCCCAGACGCGCTCGGCGTCGGCCGCGCAGGTCGGCGTCGCCATGTTGTGGAGTTGATGGCTCTTGCGCTGGCTCTCGCCGATCTTCTGCGACCACGCGACCTTGCCGCTCGCGCGCTCGAGCGCGATCACCCGGAGCGCCGAGTCCTCGGTCTGACTCGTCACGTAGATGCGGTCGCCGGCGACGCAGGGCGACGAGTTGCCCCACGCCGGCAGCTCGACCGACCAGAGCAGATTCTTCTCGGTCGACCATTCGCTCGGCAGACCGGTCGCCGAAGACACGCCGTTGCCGTCACGCCCGCGCCAGCCGGGCCAATCCTCGGCGCGCACGACGAGCGCGAGCAGCAACACCGCGCCGGCCGATGCGAACAACGTGACACGACGGACCGCATCGAGCGGCAGGCTCCGAACGCTCATCGACGACATTTCGCTGGCTCCTCTGCGTGGACGGAAACGAGCCCGGATTGTAGCCCGAGCGCCGCAGGGCCCCCACGCCCAAAAGCGGGCGATCAGAACCCGTCGATGATGCCGATCGTCACGACGAGCAGATCCGTCTCGGTCGCCCATTCGATCGCCGCGTCGAGGTCGAGGAAACCGGCGCGGCCGATCCAGCCGGCCTGGACGCCCGGCGAGCTCTCGACCGGATCCCGATCCCAGAAACCCCCGACGAAGAGTCCGTCGAGGGGACTCTCGCAACGCAACGCCTGGAGCGGAAACACCAGCAGCTCGTGCTTCTCGCTGATCGCGCCGGTCGGAAACCGCGAACGCACCAGCCGGTAGTCGACGACGCCTCCGAGCTCCTGGACTTCGAGCCGGCGGTTCCAGGTCGGCGCGAGAAAACCGAGCGGATTGCCGTACTCGACGCCCTGCGGCCCCATCGCGCGCCCGAGCCGCGCCCCATGGCTGAGAAAGCCCTTCGAGTAGCGCAGCGTCGCGTTGACGAAGAGGAAGCGCGGGCCGTCGATCTCGCCGATCGAGTTGTCGACCCAGAGCACCTCGCCGCCCGGCCGCAGCCAGCCATCCGCCGGCGGCGCGTTCCATCCGAGCACGGCGCGCCACTGCTCGCCGTCGCTGCCCGCAACCCCCATCCACGAGTCGTCGTGGAGAGCGAGGTAAGCGCCGGGCGACACGTCGTCGTCCACCTGCTGCCCGAGGAGCGCCGCGATGTAGCTCCAGCCGCTGTCGAAGAGCGCGCCGCGCATCGTCAACTTCGCGAACTCGACGTCGACGTCGCTCTGCGAGCGCTCGACCATGCCACCGCCGGCGCCGAGCCCGCAGGGCAGGCGGTACTCGCCCTGCACCTCGTAAGCCCTCGCGCCGAGATCCGGGTCGACCGCGAGCCCGCCGACGATCAGTTCGCCGAAGTCCGGCCGGCCGACGAGCGGACGCACGTAGCCGCCGTAGTACTCGGTCGAGCCCGATCCGTCGGGATCGACGGTCCCGACACCGCCCTTGAAGACCGGCGACCAGCCGAAGAGGACGGCTTCGTTCGCGTCCTCGCGCCGGCGGTAGAGGAAGTCGATCTTGCCGGGCGCGAGGAACGCGCTCTCTGAACGCACGCCGTCCGCGAGCGAGAAGCCGAGGAGCTCCGGCGGCAGCGGGTCGACGACGGCGGCGCCGTCGCCGTCGGCTGCTGTCGTCGTCGGTTGCGATCGGGCCGATCGCGCGCAGAAACCGACGGCGACGACGACCCACATCGCGAGACGCTCGGGACGAACGAACACCAAATGCCTCCGGATCTCGACGCGCTCACGACGCCGTGAGCGGCGGCGTATCTTCCCCCGCGTTCTACCGGCGGGTCAACGGGCGGTCGAGCGCACGGAGCGAGAAGGACGTGGACCGAGCTCGCGACCCACCCTCACGATTCCGCGTGCGTTCTCGTCCTACGACGGAGAAGTCGACATGCTCACGAGAGCCGCCGCGTTCGTCTGCGTTCTACTCGTCACCGCGTGCGCCGCGGCGGCCGCGCCGCGCGTGATCGTTCGCGAGGGAGACGACGCGTCGGCCGCCGGCGCGGGTCGGACCTTCGGTTCCTTCTCGCATCCGGCGATGACGTTCGACGGCCGCCGCTTCGCGTTCTTCGCGTTCCTCGAGCCCGACTTCGCCGGCAGCCTGTGGTACGCACGCGAGCGAGAAGACGGCCCGGCGCCGCGCGGCTTCGATCTGACGTTCCTCGCGTTCGGGCGGAACTCGCCTTCCTCGCTCGACAGGGCACCATCCAGTCGGCCCGCGATACCGTGTGGACATTCTCTGGCGGCGTCGTCCGACGGATCGCGCGCGCGGGCGATCAAGTCGCCGATCTTCCGGGCGTAGTCCTCGACCGCATCGGCTGGCTGCAAGCGGCGGGTCCCTTCGTCGCCGTGCTGGCCAGCCTCTCCGGTGCCGAGTACTCGGGTCGCTGGGCGGTGCTGCGCGCGCCGATCTCCGGCGCCGCGCCGCTCGAGCCGCTCGTCGTCGAAGGGGACGAGGCCGGCGTCGCGGGCTACGGGGTCATCCGCGCGCTTCGCAACGTGACGCTCGCACCGACCGGCGACGTGCTCGTCCACGCGCGCACCGACGGCGGGTCCCCCGGCGACGATCCCGAGCTCGTCTTCGCGACCGCGAGCCGCCAGCCGGACTCTGCGGAGACACCGCGCACAGAGCGACGGCACCGCATGTCGCCGATCATCGGTACGCTCCCGCCCGCGGGAGACGAGCGTCACCTCCTGGTCGTGCCCGGAGCCGGTGCGCCGACCGCGCTGCGCCCCCGGAGCGTGCGGCCGATCACCGCGGGGCTGGAGATCGTCGACCACTTCGCGCCCGATCAGCATCCGCCGGAGCGTGCGGCGCCAGGCGTTCAGAGCGGCCACGGCGACGTCTACCACGTCGGCGGGCGGACCGCGCTGCGCGTCGTCGCGGACGGTGAGGAAGCGCTCGTGCTCTTCTGCGAGCCGCAAGACATCGTCGTCAACTCGATCGCCGACCTCGCGGACACGCTCCCCGGCGACGGCGTCTGCTCGACGGGCCGTCGCGTCGCTGGCATCGACGGCGACGAGGTCGACGAGTGCACGTTGCGCGCCGCGATCGAGGAGGCGAACGCGTCGCGGGATCAGGATCTCATCGAGTTCGCGATCCCGTCGGTCGATGCTCGCGGCGATGACAGGCGGCCTGTCATCGCGGTGAGCTCGGAACTCCCCGCGGTCCGCGAAACCGTGGAGATCGATGCGTCGGCGCAAGGGGCCGGTCGCGTTCTCGTCGACGGCCGGCTTGCGGTGGCCGAGACGAGCGGTCTCGTGGTCGACGCCGACGCTTGCGTCGTCCGTGGGCTGTCCTTCTCGGGCTTCGGCCAGCACGGCGTCGTGTCGCTCGCCACCGGGCTGACGCTCGGCGAGCTCGCAGCGAGCGAGAACGGTGGCGCGGGCGTCTTCGCGCCCGGCGGCGCGCTGCGCTTCGAGGGCGACGTTGCGGTGTCGCGCAACCGCGGCGACGGCATCGTGGCGACGGGCGACGTGTCTCTCGACGGTGTGGCGCACGTCGTCTCGCAGAACGGCCTCGCCGGCATATCGTCCGAGGGAACGGTGCGAGTTTCCGGCGCCGCCGAGATCGACGGCAACGGCGTCTACCGCGAGCCCGCGAGCTGCGCGTATCTCGAGCTCGACCTCGAGAACGCCGCAGGCATCGTCGCCGGCGAGCACGTGATCGTCGAAGCGATCACGTGCCGCGACAACTGCGGCTCGGGCATCGTCGCCCGGTCCGGGTCGGTCATCACGAACGACGCGATCGTGGTCGGCAACACGGGCGACGGCATCCGGGCTCCAGCCGGAGACGTGACGCTCCGTGGCGCGAGCCACGACCTTTCGCGGAATCAGGGGCTGGCGATCTTCACCTCCACCGGCGACATCGAGCTCGTCGGACCGGCGCGCGTGGCGAACAACGGCGGCGGGCTCGACCCGGTCGCGTGCCACGACGGGCCCGCCGCCGCGCTCTTCGCCGAGCAGGGGCGCATCAGCGCCGGCGAGCTGGCGGTCACCGCTAACTGCGGCGGAGGCATCTTCGCGATGTCGGTGCGTCTCGGACACGCAACGATCTCCGGGCACGAGCTCGACGGCATCCGTGCGATCGGTTCCGTGCGCGTCGAGCGCGCCGACATCACGGACAACGGCGGCGACGGCGTCCGCGCGTACGCGGTGACCGTCTTCGACGGCGAGATCTGCCGCAACCAGGGCTACGGAATCGCGATGAGCGGCGAGGGAGCGCTGAGCCTCGGCACGGTCGAGCTCGATTGCGGCAACGTGCTCGGGGAACTCTTCCTTTCCGGTGGGGTTCTCGTCCGGCTGCCGCCGCAGGGCGGAGTGTCCGCAGAATCGATAGCGCCTCCCGCAGCGCCGCCGGCAGGCGTCGAGCTGCCGCTGGGGGCGATCGACGTGCGCGCGAGCGCATCCGACGACGGCGAAGGCGACGGTCAGGGCGCGGGCCCGCTGCCGCGGTTCGCGATCGAGATCGTCGTCGAAGCGCCGGCGATCCCGCCGATCGACACGTGGCTCGTCTACGGCGCGACCGCAGGCGACCCCGAAGTCCGCTGGCGCGACTTCGACTTCGATGGAGCGACCGGAGCTCGATCGCAGGGCGACGCGTTCGTCCTCCGCTTCGTCGACGGGACGCGCGGTGACACCGACCGCGAGGTCGATGGAAGCATCGTGAGCATCGTCGCGCCGGCGGTGCTCTCCGGCGCGGCGACGCGCTTCGTGCGCGGAGAGACGAACGGCGACGGCGCCGTCGACATCTCGGACGCGGTGAGCGTGCTCCTCCACCTCTTCGCCGGCACAGTCGCCATCACGTGCGAGGACGCCGCCGACACGAACGACGACGGCGCCGTCGACGTCTCCGATGCGTTGACCCTGCTCGCACACTTCTTCGCCGGCGGCATCGCGCCGCGCGCGCCCTTCACCTCTTGCGGCATAGATCTCACCGGCGACGCGATCGGCTGCGAGGCGTTCGCAGAGTGCGGAGGTCGCTGAGCGAACGACCGGCGGGTCCGGCGCACAGACCGAGAAGGATCTGGACCCGGCTCGCGTCGCGCGCCTACGATTCCGCCTGCACCCGAGGACCATCGATTGCATTCACGAAGCCCCTGCGGCCGGCGGCGACTCGCACGCGCCCTCGCGCTCGCGCTGACGGCGCTCGCGCTCGTCGCGTGTCGTCGCGACGCTGCTCATCTCGTCGCTCCGGACGCGACGTCCGGCGAAGCCTCCGCTGCGACGCCCGCCCCGTCGCCTGACTCGACACCGGAGCGCCCGGCGCCGGCCGATCCCGCTTTGTCCGGCGACGCGCCGCGCGCCGCGAACGCCGCGGACTTCGCAGCTCGCGACTTCAACCTCGTCTTCGTCTCGCTGACCAACACCCGCGCCGACCATCTCGGCGCGTACGGTTACGCACGGCCCACGTCTCCCGCGATCGACCGGCTCGCGGCCGACGCCGTCGTCTTCGAGAACGTCTTCACGCACGCGAGCTGGACGCTGCCCGCAGTCGTCTCGCTCCTGACGTCGACCTACCCGTTCACGCACGGGTTGATGAACCGCAAGGACGCGACGCCGCTCCCCGCCGCGACGCCGACCTTCGTCGATGTGCTCGAGCAAGCCGGGTACCGCACCGCCGCGTTCGTCGGCGACCGCGATTATTCGCGCGAGTTCGGTCACATCTCGCGCTTCGATCACATCGACGACGAAGCGAATCCCGATCGCGCCGAGGACTGGAAGCAGTACGGCGTCCTCGACAACACACTCCCGCCAGCGCTCGCGTGGCTGCGGGCGCACCGCGACGAGCGCTTCTTCGTCCTCCTGCAGGGCTACGACACCCACTGCCCGTTCGCGGTTCCCGAAGCGAACGACGAGTTCGATCCGGGATACGACGGCGGCATCGACTTCGCGCACTGCTACTGGACCTTCCGTCCGACCGCGCCCGTGCGCACGAAGGACGCCGCCGGCGGTCCGGTCGACGCGTTCGTGCTCCAGTCGAAGGGCGACGACTACGACGTGCTCTTCTACCCGCGCGATGTCCACCACATGGTCGCGCTCTACGACGGTGAGATCCGCCGCGCCGACGATCGCGTCCGCCGTCTGCTCGCCGAGATCGACACGCTCGGCCTGCGCGATCGCACGATCGTCGTCTTCTTCTCGGACCACGGCGACATGTTCGGCAAGCACGGTCGTTTCATGCGCGGCGGACCGTTGCGTGGCACGTTCTACGACGACGTGCTCCGCGTCCCGCTCATCGTCCGCCACCCGCTCCTGCCGCCGGCCCGGATCGCGCAGCTCGCCGAGGTCATCGACATCGCACCGACGCTCCTCGACATGCTCGGGCTCGAGGCGCCGGCCGAGTTCCGCGGCCGCAGCCTGCGCCCCGCGGTGCTCGAGTCGCGCGAAATCCGCGCGCGCGTCTTCGCCGGCAGCGCGTACACGCCCGAGAAGGGCAATCGCTTCTTCCGGCACGAATCGATCGTCACCGCCGTGCGCGAGCGGCGCTGGAAGTTGATCCATGAGAAGCTGTTCTCGACGCGCGGCACGCAGGACGCGGTCGAGCTCTTCGATGTCGACGCGGATCCGGACGAGCTCGTCGACCTCTCTTCCCGCGAGCCCGAGCGCGTTCGCGAACTGCGCCGGACGGTCGAGGCTTGGCTCGAGGAGATCGGCGCCACGGACTTCGCGGAGGAGCTCGCCCGGTGAAGAGCCCGCTCGGATCGATCGCCATCGCCGCGATGCTCGCGCTCGTCGCGTTCGGAGCCGCCGCGTTCCTGCCGCGAAGCGTCGACCCCGGCGACGCTCCGGTCGCGGCGAACGACCGCGCACCGCGCAAGCTCTACTGGTTCATCCCCGACGGCATGCGCGCCGAGCCCGAGCTCTTCGACGTCTTCCGATGGGCGCGCGAGGGCAAGCTCCCCAACATTCGCAGCATGATGGAGCGCGGCACCTGGGGCTACTCGCGGCCGACCTTTCCGTCCCACACGCCGACCAACTTCGCGACCCTCTTCACCGGCTGCTACCCGGAGGTGCACGGCGTCAACGACGGTCCTATGCACACCGAGGGATCACCGCTCGACCGCGTCTCGATCGGCGGCTTCAGCTCGCTCGCCAAGCGGGTCGCGCCGATCTGGACGACGCTCGAGCGCGCGAGCGAGCGACGGGTCGCGCTCCTCTCGGTGCCGGGCTCGACGCCCCCCGAGCTCGAACGCGGAATCACCGTGCGCGGCCGCTGGGGCGGCTGGGGCGCCGACTTCCACGCCGTCGTCTTCCAGGACGCGGGCGACCTCTCGATGCGCCGCGAGCAGGGTCGGAGCGCGCGACTCTTCTTCGCCGGGCCTGCGCTGACACAGTATCCCGAGCGACAAGCGCCGAGCGGTTGGCCGGAGCGCCTCGCGGGCAGCGTCGACGACGTCGAAGCGTTCGAGGTCGCGATGAGCGCCTGGGGGGCCACCGTCTTCGCGCTCGTCCATCGCAGCGGCTCGCCGCGCGCCGCGGCAGGCTTCGACGCGATCGCGTTCGCGATCGACAAGGCCGCGCCGCTCGTGACGCTCCGCGCCGGGGAACTGAGCGACTGGTTGCCGATCACGCTCTGCTTCACGGTGCGCGGCGCCGACTCGACGCGCGACGTGCCGACGTCGTTTCGGATCAAGGTGATCAAGCTGGCAGACGACGGCTTCTTCCGCGTCCGCCTCTTCTACGACAACGTCAACCGCTTCGTGACCGACCCCGAGTCGATCGCGGCCGAGCTCGTCGACGGCGTCGGTCCGATGGTCGACTTCGTCGACAACTTCCCGCCGCAGCTCGTCTACTTCCCCGAGGACAAGGACGCCTTCCTCGAGGAGGCCGGCGCCTCGCTCGACTGGCACCGCCGCGCGGCTGGCTTCCTGATCGATCGCCATCGGCCGGACGTGTTCATCAGCGATATCTACACGCCGAACCAGATGCTGACGAGCCGCTGGTGGATGGGGCACATCGATCCGTCGAGCGCGCGCTACGCGGACGTGACCGCCACCGAGCGCGAGAAGCTCTGGTCGGAGGTCGAGTGGCTCTACCGCAAGCTCGATGACATCGTCGGTGAGCTCCTCGCGCGCGCGGACGACGACACGATCGTCGTCTTGAGCTCCGACCACGGCGCGGTGCCGCTCGACCGCTCGGTGCGGCTCAACAACCTCTTCGCGCGCGAAGGCCTGCTTCGGTTCCAGATCGACCCCGAGACCGGCGAGCCGCGCATCGACTGGGAGAAGACGTCGGCGATCTACCTCAAGATGCAGAGCGTCTACATCGACCCGGACGGTCTCGCCGGCCCCTGGAAGCGCGCGTCGGGGCCGCGATACGAGGCGCTGCGCGAGCGCGTCCGCAAGCTTCTCGTCGACGCCGCCGACGCCGACGGCACTCGACCGGTCGTCCGGATCGCGACGTGGGAAGAAGCCGAGCGCGAGTTCCGGTTGCTGCCAGAGCGGGTCGGCGACCTGGTGATCGCGAACCGTCCGGGCTACGGCTGGAGCGAGGAGATGACGGCCGACCGCACGGTCTTCACGACGCCGCTCGAGTCCGGCTACAAGCAGGCGATCCTCCCCGAGGACGCGCGCGGCATGTGGACGCCGTTCGCGATCGTCGGCCCGGGTGTCGAGCCAGGCCGCTTCCTCGGCGACACGCCGATCGAGCACGTCGACCAGTACGCGACGATCCTCGACCTGCTCGGCGTGCCGCTGGGCGAGGTCGCGCAGGGCCGGCCGCTGTTCCGTGACGCCTCAGAGTCCTCGGCACCCGCGAGCCCACGAACCGCGATCGCGGATTGATGCGAGCGCCCCGGGCGCCGGCGACGCGGCTCGACCGCGCTGCGCTGCGAGAACGGAGTCGCTCCGCCGCTGCGCCAGCCGTTATCATCGCGACCGCGCGTCGCGGTCCGGCACGCGCCGGCGCGATGATCCCGGAGACATGACGTGACGCCGATTCCGGCCTCCGCACGATTGGCATCGAAGCGCGCCGCCGGTTGCGCCCGATCGGACGTGCTCTACGCGTTCGCCGCCCTCGCGCTTGCGCTCACGCCGCCCGCGGCGCTCGCCGGCGAGTACGAGCGCGGCCTGCGGCTCACGCCCGTCGTCGGCATCGACGCGCTTGGCAACTTCGTCATCGCGTGGAGCGAGCTCGATCACATCCTCGCGCAGCGCTTCGACGCGACGGGCCTCGAGATCGGCGAGGCGATCGTCGTCGACCACGGCGCTCTCACGGCTCGCGCCGCTCTCGGTACGCCGTTCGACTTCGTCAAGCCGGCGATCGGCGTCGACTCGATCGGCAACTTCGTGGTCGCGTGGGAAGGCATAGGCGATATCCGCACCATCCACGTGCGCACGTTCGCCGCCGGCGGCGCGCCGGGTGTGGAACTCTTCGACGTCGACGCGACGCGGCCCGCAGTCGGCATGGCTCCGAACGGACGCTTCGCGGTCTCCTTCGGGAACTTCGCGAGCGACAGCGTCGTCGTCGAGATTCTCGACGCGATGGGTCGACCGCTCTCCGAACGCTTCGAGGCGCGGCCTTCCGGAGCTTCGCTGCGCGCGCTCGAGTCCGCAGTCGCGCTCGACGATCGCGGCCACCTCGCCGTCGCGGTCGAGGAGTCGCGATCGCGCCACGACCTTTTCGTCGTCGGCTTCAACGGCACGATCCCGATCTACACGCGCACGCTGGGCGAGCAACGGCCCTTCCCGTCGGGTTCACCGGAGCTCGCGATCGACTCTCGCGGCAACGTCGCGGTCGTGTGGGAAGAGAAGCGCGACGGCCCGTTCACGTGCACCGGCGGACGCGAGATCGACGCGTACCTCGCGGTGCTCGATCTCACCGGGGCCTTCTTGCTCTCGCCGCGGCGAGTCAACCATGTCGCGAGCGCCGACCCCGACCCGCGCGTCGCGCTCGACGAGAATGGCGACGCGACCATCGTGTACTCGGCGCGCGAGGACGCGGTCGACGACGTCTTCCTGCGGCGCTTTCGACTCGACGGAAGCGGCTCGAGCGAAGTCCTCTGCCTCAGCCGCGGTGCGCCCGACGGTCGCCACCACCGCAACCCGGCGGTCGCTGTGACACCCCGCGGCGTCTGGGTCGCGGTGTGGGAGAGCTTCGTCCTCGATCCAGCAAACAACGTGATCTCGTCGCTCCTCCAGCACCGCTTCGCGCGCATCGACGACGATCGCGACGTCGACACGATCGCCGGCGCGGACGACAACTGCCCCGATCGCTTCAACCCCGAACAGCTCGACAGCGACCAGGACGGTCTCGGCGACGCCTGCGAGACCGACCGCGACGACGACGGTATTCCCGACGCGTCCGACAACTGCGTCGCGCGCGCGAACCCCGAGCAAAGCGACGGCGACGGTGACGGACTCGGCGACGCCTGCGATCCGTGTCCGGAGGCGGGCCCTGCGGACTTGTTCGACTTCGACGCCGACGGCATCCCCGACGACTGCCCCGACAACTGTCCCGCGAACTGCAATCCCGACCAGAGCGATCGCGACGGCGACGGCGTCGGCGACGCTTGCGACAACTGCGTCCAGACTGCGAATCCACAGCAGGCCGACCTCGACCGCGATCGGATCGGCGATTCCTGCGATCTCGACGACGACGGCGACGGGGTCCTCGACGCCGACGACAACTGCGCCGAGACCACGAACCCCGACCAGAGCGACGGCGACGGCGACGGCTTCGGCGACGATTGCGACAACTGCCGGACGATCGCGAATCCCGGACAGCGCGACCGCGACAACGACCGCGTCGGCGACGACTGCGA
>Ga0326597_10010109_pt1 | contig 12594 bp, 10 predicted proteins | sample RVTome_12_FD_203789 | JGI IMG/M metagenome (GOLD analysis project Ga0326597, IMG submission 203789) | Soil microbial communities from uranium-contaminated site in the Upper Colorado River Basin, Wyoming, United States - RVT100D185 | ecosystem: Environmental > Terrestrial > Soil > Contaminated >... | reverse complement strand
TCGGCGGGTCCGGTCTCGAGATTCGTCACCGTCGCGATCGGAATCTCCCGACCCTCGTACGACTGGCCAATCGAGCCGAGCTGGAGGAGACCAGGGAACTCGCTTGCCCACGCCTCGAGCGTCTCGTTCAGCTCGGCGTACGTGTAGAAGCGGTCGAAGCGGACGTGCACGGGTGCGCAGGCTACTACCTCGCGCCAGACCGGAATCCGCTCGCGTGGGTTTCGGTCGCGCCAGGATGCCCAAAGGCGTCCGCTTCGCGCCCGCGGCGCTCGTGTTTCAAGGTCTCGATTACGCTCAGGGCGTGCGCGCACTCTCGGACTACCGCGACGAGTTCCCGATCCTCTCGGAGACGACGTACCTTGCCAACCACACGCTCGGCGCGATGCCGCGGAAGGCGGCCGACCGCCTGGCGGAGTTCGCGCGCATGTGGGCCGAGCGCGGGATCCGATCCTGGGCGGAGGGCTGGTGGGAGACGCCCATGCGCGTCGGCGACCAGATCGGCCGGATCATCGGCGCGCCGCCGGGCTCCACCGTGATGCAGCAGAACGTCGCGATCGCCGAGGCGATCGCTCTGTCCTGCTTCAAGCCCGTCGACCCGGCGCGGAATCGCGTCGTCTACGAGCGCGGGAACTTTCCGTCCGTCCGCTACCTCTATCAGGCGCAGTCTGACCTCGACGTCGTCGTATGCGAGGACGACGGCGAGATCGTCGAGCGAATCGACGAGCGGACGCTCCTCGTCCCGATCAGCCACGTCATCTTCAAGCAGGCGGAGATCCAGGACGTCGCGCCGATCGTGCGACGAGCGCACGAGGTCGGCGCGCACGTGATCCTCGACTGCTACCAGTCCGCCGGGATCGTTCCGCTGGACGTTACCGAGCTGGGCGTCGACTTCGCCGTGGGCGGCTCGGTCAAGTGGCTGTGCGGTGGGCCCGCGAACGGTTGGCTGTATGTCCGACCTGATCTGTCCGAGCGCCTCCGCCCGACGTACACGGGCTGGCAGGCACACGCGCGACCCTTCGGATTCGAGGAGGAGATGGAGTACACAACGGGCGCGGCGCGCTTCCTGACCGGCACCCCGAATCCCGCTGCGCACTACGCGGGCACCGCAGGCTACGACCTGATCGAGGAGGTCGGCGTCTCGCGGATCCGCGAGAACTCGCTGCGTCAGACGCAGCTTCTCATCGATCTCGCGGATGCAGCCGGGTTCGAGGTGCGGAGCCCGAGGGATCCTGTCCGCCGCGGAGGAAGCGTCACGATCGCCGTTCCCGAAGCGGCCGCCGTCTATGCGCAGCTCGAGGCGAGGGGGATTCTCGGCGACTTCAGACCGGGCGCCGGTATCCGCCTGGGGCCTCATTTCTTCAACACGGACGACGAGATGAGGTTTGCCGTCGTGCAGATCGCCGAGATCGTGGAGACGGGCGCGTACGCTCGCCACGTCGGCGCTGCCGCCTTGCATTAGCCGGCCGGGGCTGGACTCGCGGGGCCTGCGCGTCGTACGATCACACGCGATGTCGCTGCAAACGAGCGAGAAGTTCCTCCACGAGATCGTCTCGACCGTCGCTTCGTCCCTCGAGCTCAAGGAGGTGCTGCGATCCGTCGTCCGGCTGATGTCCGAGGCGAGCGGTGTTCACGCGTGCTTTGCCTACCTCGTCGAGGAAGACGGCACGCGCCTCGTGCTCCGCGCTGCGTCGCCGCCGTACGAGCGTCAGGTCGGCAAGGTCGCGTTCGAGCGAGGCGAGAGTCTCGCGTGGTGGGCCGCCGAACGCGGAGAGCCGGCCTTCATCCGCGACAAGGCCCTCGCCGACCCGCGTACGAAGTACGTCCCGGAGCTCGAGGAGGAACGATTCCAGTCGTTGCTCGCGGTGCCGATCGTCGATCGCGCCGGAGAGGCGATCGGCGTGATAACCGCCCACACCGAGGCACCGCGCGAGTTCTCGGACGACGAGGTCGACTTTCTCGTCGCCTCCGCGTCGCTGGTTGGCGGCGCGATCGAGAACGCGCGCCTGTACGAAGAGACGCGGCTGCGTGTAGCCGAGCTCGAGCAGCTCACAGAGCTCGCCGAGGCGATAGCGCGGGCGGAAGCGCTCGAAGACTTGCTGGCCACCGTCGTCGCAGACGCTCGCCCGCTCCTCGCCGCCCGCGTGTGCCACGTGTATCTCCTCGATCCCGCACGGGAGGAGCTCGACCGAAAGGCAAGCGACCCCGAAGCGGGAAACGCGCGACAGACGCTCGGCCTCGCGGAGCTCGGCCCCGAGCTCGCCCGCGGCGGTCGAAGCACCCGTCTTGCGATTCCACTCGTGGCAAGCGGTGAGCTCATCGGGCTGCTCGTCGCCGAGGGCAGCACCCGGGTCGAGCTGGGCCGCGCTGTCGCCAGCCAGGTCGCCGTCGGCATCAAGAAGGTCCAGGTGATCGAACAGCTCACGGAGAAGAACCTGATCAAGGACTTCTTCGAGGAGCTCGCCGGCGGCAGGCCGCGCGGAAACCTGGAGGGCCGAGCGGCTCGCCTCGGCTGTGACCTCGACCAGCCACACGTCGTTCTCGTCGCCGAGCCGCCGAGCGAGGCACTGGCGCGCGTGCTTCGCAGCGCTGCCGCAGGATCGCTGTTCGATCACCGGGAAGAGTCGCTCCGAGCGCTCGTGCGACTCCCGACCCAGTCGAGCGACGCATTCCTGGAGCGGCTTCGTCGTGTGCACCGCGATCTCGAGCATCCCGTATCCGTCGGGGTCTCCAGCGTGTGCCAGGGCGAGGGCGCATTCGCGGACGGCTTCGCCGAGGCGCAGCAGGCTCTCCTGGGGACTGCTGTGCTCAAGGGCGAGCCCGCCGTCCTCACCTACGAGGAGCTCGGCGCCTACAAGTACCTCCTCCGCATCGCTGTCGACGGTGGCATCCGCGACGCGACGGTGGATGCCGTGTCGAAGCTGGCTGCGTACGACGCCCAGCGCGGCGCCCAACTCGTGGCCACGCTCGAGGAGTTCCTTCGCCGCCACGGCTCGATCAGTGCGACATCGGAGGCTCTCTATGTCCATCCGAACACGCTCCGTCAGCGTCTTCGGCGCATCGGTGAGCTTTCCGGCCTCGATCTCCGACGCGACGACTGGCTGCTGATCGAGATCGCCGTCAAGATGGTCAAGCTCCAGCAGGCTCTGGGAGCAGTCAAAGCGAGTTAGTGCGCAAAGACCGGAATCCGCAGTCGCGCGGATTCCACTCGCGCGAGAATCCCTGAAGCGCGGCAACTTGACGGCCGCGGTGCCTGCGAAATACATCGGCCAATCTGCACACATCGCTGCTGAGAAGGTGTGGAACCCGCACCTTCACTCCCGGCCTGCGGGGTGGTAGGCGTATGCCTCCGACGTCAGAGGGAGGACGAGTTATGGGTGGGCCGGCAGCTGCCGATTCGATCTGGAAGGACATGGAGAAGCGCGGCGTCGAGTTCGTGTTCGCGCAGTTCGTCGACATGTACGCGCGGCCGAGCGCAAAGCTCGTGCCGGTCGGCTCGCGAGAGGCCTTCGATGGCCTGCTCGCGGACGGCGCCGGCTTCGCAGGCTTCGCGGCAGGCGAGATCGGTCAGGTGCCAAGCGATCCCGATATCGCGGCGATCCCGGATCTGGCGAGCTACACGCCGGTCCCCTGGCAAGGAGACCTCGCGCGCTTCGCCTGCGACGTGACCGTCGAGGGCGAGGAGTGGCCGTACTGCCCACGCACGATCCTTCGCCGATCTCTCGCGCGCGCTCGCGAGAAGGGCTTCGAGTTCAAGATGGGCCTCGAGCTCGAGTACTTCCTCGTGAAGCAGCGCGACGACGGGTCGATCGAGATCGCTGACCCGTACGACACGCTCGAGAAGCCCTGCTACGACATGGCCGGCCTCACGCGCCGCTACGACTTCCTGACCACCGTCTCGCGTTACTGCAACGGCCTCGGCTGGGGCAACTACGCGAACGACCACGAGGACGCTAACGGCCAGTTCGAGCAGAACTTCACCTACGACGACGCACTAGTCAGCTGCGACCGCGCGATCTTCTTCCGTTACATGGTGCATACGCTCGCGGAGCAGAACGGGATGATCGCCACCTTCATGCCCAAGCCGTTCTCGGATCTCACGGGCAACGGCTGCCACTTCCACATGTCGCTGTGGGACGGTGAGACCAACCTCTTCCTCGACGAGTCGGACCCGCGCGGACTCGGGCTCTCGGATACCGCGTACAAGTTCATCGGCGGCCTGAAGACGCACGCGCGCGCGACGAGCGCGCTCACCGCTCCGACCGTGAACTCGTACAAGCGCCTCAAGGTGGGGACGACTGCGAGCGGGGCCACATGGTCTCCGGTCTGGATCTCGTACGGCTACAACAACCGCACGCAGATGCTCCGGATCCCGGGGCCGGGCAGGATCGAGGACCGCACGATCGACGGCTCTTGCAACCCGTATCTCGCTGCCGCCGCCGTGCTTGCGGCAGGCCTGGACGGGATCGAAAACGGCCTGGACGCGGGTGAGCCGAACTCCGAGAACCTGTACGCGATCCCCTACGACGAGCTCAGGGCACGTGGCCTCGAGACGCTGCCGTCGAACCTCCTGCAGGCGACGACGGAGCTCGCCCAGGACGAGGTCCTTCGTACTGGCTTAGGAACAGGGCGCGACGAGGACTACGTCGATTACTTCATCCGCGTGAAGCTCGACGAGTGGAACCGCTACCACGAGCAGGTCACTCAGTGGGAGATCCGCGAGTATCTGACGCGGTTTTAGTCGCTCTATGGAGTAAACCTCCATAGAGCAAGGAGGAAGATCGTGACAATCACTGGCAGTTACGTTCAATACGTATGTAGATACTGAATACATGTGCGGGATCGTCGGACTCTTCGCGAAGTCGCCCGAGGTCGAGGAGCACCTCGGCGAGCACCTCGCTGCGATGCTCGTGCAGATGTCGAGCCGCGGGCCCGACTCCGCGGGCGTCGCCGTCTACCGCGATCCGGCGCCGAGCGGTTGGAGCAAGCTCACGCTCTACTCGGCGAACCCGCGCGAGCACTGGGGCGCCGTCCTGGATGGGCTCCGTGACGCGTTCGGCGAATGTGACGAGCCGTCGATCCGCGCCAGCCATGCCGTTCTCGTGGTGGAAGCCGACGCGGCCGAGGCCGATGGCTGGGTGCGGGCGAACCGCCCCGATCTCCGTGTCATGAGCGCGGGCGAGATCATCGAGATCTACAAGGAGACGGGTCTGCCCGAGGAGTTCGCGGCCGCATTCGACCTCGAGGACTTCCGAGGCACGCACGCGCTCGGTCACACGCGCATGGCGACCGAGAGTCGTGTGACCACGGAGGGATCGCACCCCTTCTCGACCGGGCTCGACCTCTGCCTCGTCCACAACGGCTCGCTCTCGAACCACAACCGGCTTCGCCAGAATCTGCGGCGCGAGGGCATCGACTTCCAGACCGAGAACGACACGGAGGTCGCAGCCGGCTACCTCGCCTGGCGACTGCGAGAGGGGGCGACTCTCGAGCAAGCGCTCGAGGGCTGCCTCACCGACCTCGACGGCTTCTACACCTTCGCGGTGGGGACCGCAGAAGGGTTCGCCGTCTTGCGTGACCCGATCGCCTGCAAGCCAGCAGTGTTGGCGGAGACCGACGACTGGGTCGCGATGTCCTCCGAGTGGAGGTCGATCGCGGTCCTCCCCGGTGCAGCTGAGGCACGCGCCTGGGAGCCCGAGCCCGGGGTCGTGTACGTCTGGGAGAAGGCGAAGGTCTGATGGCCGTGGCGCCGACCGAGATCGCAGAGCTCGAGGTCGTCGACCTCGAGACGACCTCGGTTCGCGAGCTGAATCAGCGACTGCACGACCTTGCGGGCGGCGCTCCCGGCCCGAGACGCTTCAGGATCCTCAATCCGAGCGGCGCGCACGCTCTCGCGTGCGGGCTCGACGCCGAGATCGAGGTCGAGATCGAGGGCCACGTGGGCTACTACTGCGCGGGGATGAACAAGCTCGCGACGGTGCGAGTCCACGGCAACGCGTCGACCGGGATCGCCGAGAACCTCATGTCCGGTCGCGTCGTCGTGGAAGGGAACGCGAGCCAGTCCGCGGGCGCCACTGGGCGCGGCGGGCTTCTCGTCGTTCGCGGAGACGCGTCGTCTCGTTGCGGGATCTCCATGAAGGGGATCGACATCGTCGTCGGCGGCTCGGTCGGGCACATGAGCGCGTTCATGGCGCAGACCGGTTGCCTCGTCGTGTGTGGAGACGCGGGCGACGCGCTCGGCGACTCGATCTACGAGGCGCGCCTGTACGTTCGCGGCTCGGTTGCAGGTCTCGGCGCCGACTGCGTCGAGAAGGAGATGCGCGAGGAGCACTTCACTCAGGTTGCGGGCTTGCTCGAAGCTGCCGGAATCGACGCCGGCGCCGCCGAGTTCCGGCGCTATGGCTCCGCGCGCCAGCTCTACAACTTCAAGATCGACAACGCGGGCGCGTACTGATGTCTGTCGAGACCGACCGCCCGTGGGGGCTCCGCGAATCCTTTCTCTTCGACCGGAACGTCATCGCTGAGATCCAGCGCGCCGCCCGCGAAGGCATCTACGACATCCGCGGGTTCGGCGCGAAGCGTCGGCTCCCGCACTTCGACGACCTCCTCTTCCTCGGCGCGAGCGTCTCCCGCTATCCGCTCGAGGGCTACCGCGAGAAGTGCGCGACCGATGTGGTCCTGGGAACGCGCTTCGCGAAGAGGCCGCTCGAGCTGAAGATCCCGATCACGATCGCCGGCATGAGCTTCGGCGCGCTCTCGGCGCCGGCAAAGGAGGCTCTCGGCCGCGGCGCGAGCGAGGTCGGCACGTCGACCACCACGGGCGACGGCGGGATGACGAACGAGGAGCGCGAGCATTCGGAGACGCTCGTCTACCAGCTCCTCCCCTCGCGCTACGGCATGAACCCGGACGACCTCCGCCGTGCCGACGCGATCGAGGTGGTGGTCGGGCAGGGCGCCAAGCCGGGCGGCGGCGGGATGCTCCTCGGCCACAAGATCTCCGATCGCGTTGCCGAGATGCGCAGCCTCCCGAAGGGGATCGACCAGCGCTCGGCCTCGCGCCATCCCGACTGGACGGGGCCCGACGACCTCGAGATCAAGATCCACGAGCTGCGCGAGATCACCGACTGGGAGAAACCGATCTTCGTCAAGGTCGGCGCGACGCGGACCTACTACGACGTCCAACTCGCGGTGAAAGCGGGCGCTGACGTGATCGTCGTCGACGGCATGCAGGGCGGCACGGCGGCGACGCAGGACGTCTTCATCGAGCATGTCGGGATCCCGACGCTCCCGGCGACACGTATCGCGGCCGACACGCTTCAGGAGCTCGGGATGCACCGGAAGGTGCAGCTCATCGTGTCAGGCGGCATCCGGGGTGGGGCGGACGTCGCGAAGGCGCTGGCGCTGGGCGCGGACGCCGTCTCGATCGGAACGGCAGCGCTCATCGCGATGGGCGACAACAGCCCTGAGTACGAGGAGCAGTATCGGAAGATAGGGAGCTCGGCCGGGTTCTACGACGACTACCAGGCTGGCCGCGACCCCGCCGGCATCTCGACGCAGGACGACGAGCTCGCTGCTCGCTTCGACCCAGTCGTGGGAGGTCGGAAGGTCGCGAACTACCTGCGTGTCTTGACCCTCGAGACGCAGACGCTCGCCCGAGCGTGCGGGAAGTCGCACGTTCACAACCTCGAGCCGGAGGATCTCGTCGCCCTCACGGTCGAGGCGGCTGCGATGGCGAAGGTCCCTCTCGCCGGCACCGACTGGATCCCCGGCGCAAACGGGTCGTACTGAGACAACGGGGCAGGCTGAGCTCGCGCTGGCTCAGCGTTACGTCGTCAAGGTCGTGTGTAATTCGGTCGCTAGGAATTCGTACGCGCAGTCGGCGTCCTCAGTCTCCCCACGGCTCGGACGACGAAACGTGAAAGACGGTCGCTTCGGGTTCGGCGACAAGCGACTCCTGGAGGACGGCGAGCGTCCTGCGAACCTCCGGCAGTGATTCTTGCCGCTCGAGCGCCGCACGATCCTCGAAAACCTCGATAGCGACGAATGAGTTGGGGTCGGCGAGATCCTGGGCGATGTCGAACTGATGACTCCATCGACGCCACGGCTGGGCCCGATAACTGTCTCGAACGCTGCCCTCACCCGTTCGGTCTTGTCGGGCCGGCTTTGCACCTTGAAACGAACGACGATCATCGCTCCTCCTCGATTGTTCATGGTGAACCGTTCTCGAGCTCGGGGCCCGAACCGTAATCGATCGCTCGTCGATCCGCTTTCGTGCGCTTTGGATGACGACCAGAATCAATACGGTCGCCAGCCGAGCTCGTGCGAGATCGCGTTCGCGCGCTCGAGCAGAAGTGGCACGGCGGTCTCGACGGCTGCCGGATCGAAGCGCGAGCTCGGTCCCTGGAGCGCGACGATCGCTTCCAGCTCGCCGCGGCTCGAGCGGATGGGCGCGGCGATCGCTGTCAGCCCGGGCTCGCGTTCGCCTGCAGCCTCCGCGTAGCCGCGTTCGCACACGCCCTCGATCTCTTGGGCGAGCGCCTGCGGGTCGGTGATCGTCTGCGGTGTGTAAGCGCGGAACGGGCCCTCGGGGAGCTCTCGCCCCGAAAACGCGAGCATGACCTTTCCTGCCGAAGTCGCATGCGCGATCGATGGCCGTCCGAGTCGCGAGACCGGCTGGATCTGATGCGACCCGGGGACGAAGTCGACGGTGATGGCGTCCTCGTCGCCCGGCACGGATAGGGTCGCGGTCTCGCCCGTGGCCTCGACGAGCGCGATGAGGTGCGGGCGCGCAACATCGCGGATGTCGAGCCGTGCGAGGACCGCGTTCGCGAGGTGTACGAGTCGGATCCCGAGTCGGTAGCGACCCGACGTCGGTACCCGCTCGACGAGCCCCGACGCGGCGAGCGTGCCGAGCTGTCGCGAGACGGTGCTTGGCGTCATGCCTGTACGGCGTGCCACCTCGTTCGTCCCGAGCTCCCCGCCGTCTGCGAGCGTGTCGAGGACGGCGATCGCCCTTTCGGCGGCGCCAATTCTGCGGGTGGAGGGTTGACGAGTGCGCGACATCCGTGTAGGTTCGTTGCGGATTCTGGCACAGTGTTGCTGAGAGTGCAATTCACCGTCTGATGTCGTTCCTTCTCTCGTGCCCCTTCTGTGGTCCCCGACCGGTGGACGAGTACGCGTACTTCGGCGAGGTTACGAAGCGTCCGGGCACGTCTCCGACTCTGCGTGAGCTGACCGACTACGTGTACTTCCGCGACAACGTCGCGGGTGTCCAGCGGGAGTGGTGGCAGCATCGCACCGGGTGCGGCGAGTGGTTCCTCGCCGAGCGCGACACGCGCACGAACGAGGTCCTCGAGGTCATCCTCCCCGAGCCGAGCCGGAGGTCGCCAGCATGAGGATGGAGCCTAGGCAGGGCGAGCGAATCGATCGCACGAAGCCGGTCTCGTTCTCGTTCGCGGGCTGGAAGATCGACGGGTTCGAAGGCGACACGCTCGGCTCGGCCGCTTTTGCGACCGGGAAGCGCGTCTTCTCTCGCTCGTTCAAGTATCACCGCCCGCGCGGGCTTCTCTGCTGCTCGGGGCACTGCCCGAACTGCTTGATGACGGTCGACAGTGTGCCGAACGTCCGCGTCTGCACGGAGCCGATTCGCCAGGGCGCCGTCGTGGAGGGTCAGAACGTTCGCTGGTCGCTCGACTTCGACTTCATGTCCGTGACGGACAAGGTCGGCGGCCCGTTTACGCCGGTCGGCTTCTACTACCGGACCTTCATCCGCCCACGCCGTCTCTGGCCGCTCTACGAGAAGTTCCTGCGGAGCGCCGCCGGGCTCGGGAAGCTCGACGAGCACGCAGGGCATTCGCGCCGCTACGACACGGAGCACCGCAAGGCGCGCGTTCTGGTCGTGGGTGGCGGCGAGGCCGGCCGCACTGCCGCGCTTGCTGCGGCGGCGACGGGCCCCGGTGTCGTCCTCGTCGACGAGGACGCCCGGCTGAACGCGTTGCAGCTCCAAGGAGTCGAGGTGCTCGCTCCAGCTCGCGCACTCGGGATCTGGGAGGGCGGTCTCGTTCCGGTCGATGCCGGCACGGTTCTCTATCGCTTCCGAGCGGAAAGGATCGTCGTTGCCACGGGAGCGACCGAGCAACCGCTGGTCTTCCCGGGCAATGACCTCGTCGGCGTGATGCTGCCAAGCGCCGTCCGGCGCTTGGTTAGGGACTTCTCGATCAAGCCCGGTAACCGCGCGGTCGTCCTCGCAGCCGACGACGCGGGGCTCGAGATCGTGGACGACCTGAGCGAGGCGGAAGTCGAGATCGCGCGCATGATCGACCTCCGTGAGACGAGACCGCGCGAGCTCGTCGCGCAAGGTGGCAAAGGGCGGGTGCGACGCGTCCTCGTCGACGAGGAGAGCATCGACTGCGACCTCGTCGTCGCATCCGCCGGCCGGCAGCCCGCCTACTCGCTGCTCGCGCAGGCCGGTGCGCGTATCGAGTTCGACTCCGAGCTCGGAGTCTTCGTCCCCACGGAGCTTCCGAGCGGCGTCGAGGCCTTTGGCAGCGTCACGGGCGAAGGCCTCGGAAAGATCGATCCAGAGCCTGCCTACGGCGGCAAAGGAAAGTGCTTCGTCTGCGTCTGCGAGGACGTGACCACGAAGGATATGAAGCGCGCCATCGTCGAGGGCTTCGACTCGATAGAGCTCGCCAAGCGATACACGACGACGACGATGGGCCCCTGCCAGGGAAAGCTCTGCCATCTCCCGAGCATCCGGTTGTACGCGAAGGAGAACAGGATGTACGAGGCAGCGATCGGGACGACGACTGCCCGCCCTCCCTGGGCCCCGGTCGAGCTCGGCCTCCTCGCCGGCCGCGATCTCACTCCGACGCGCCGCACGTCGATGCACTGGAGTCATGCGGAGGCTGGAGCCACGATTCAGTGGGCCGGCCCGTGGAAGCGCCCCTATGCCTACGGCGAGAAGCCGGAGGACGAGGTGCGCGCCGTCCACGAGTCGCTCGGCGTGATCGATGTCTCGACCCTGGGCAAGCTCTTCGTCGAGGGGCCCGAGGCCGTCGCGCTGCTAGAGCGCCTCTACCCGAACCGCTTCGGCGACATGAAGCGGGGACGCATCCGCTACGGCGTCCTCACCTCGGACGGCGGCCGGATCATGGACGACGGCACGATCGCACGGCTCGCAGACGACCTCTATTACGTGACGACGACCTCGACCGGCGCCGACGCGGTGACAGCCTGGTTCGAGTGGTGGAACGCTGTCTGGGGCTACGAGGCCGAGGTTGTGAACGTCACCGGCGCGATCGCCGCAGTGAACCTCGCGGGTCCGCAGTCGCGCGACGCGCTCCAGCGATTGACCGAGGCCGATGTCTCGGCAGAGGCGTTCAAGTACCTCGACGCGCACGAGATCGACGTCGCCGGCGTCCCGACTCTCGCTCTGCGCATCGGTTTCGTCGGCGAGCTCGGGTACGAGCTCCACTTCCCGAGCCCCGCGGGCGAGTATCTCTGGGGCCGGCTCGTCGCCGAGGGCGCCCGCCCCTTCGGCCTCGAGCCGCAACGCGTCCTTCGGCTCGAGAAGGGACACGTCATCGTCGGGCAGGACACCGACTCGGAGTCGAACCTCTACTCGTCCGGGATGTCTTGGCTTCCGAAGCTCGACAAGGACGACTTCGTCGGCAAGTACGCGCTCGAGCACCTCGCTCAGCGCGAGGAGAAGGAGCGCCTGGTCGGCTTCACGATGGAGGAGGACGTCCTCCCTGCCGAGGGCGCACAGATCGTCATCGAGGGCTTCCCCGCCGGGCGTGTGACCAGTGCTCGCAGGAGCGAGGCGGTCGGTGTGGTGATCGGCCTGGCGTGGGTACCGACGGATCGCGCCGCGAGCGGCACCCGAGTTGAGATCCGCGTCGATCGGCTGCTTCGCGGAGCGCGGGTCACGCACGGCGCCTTCTTCGACACCGCCGGGGAGCGGATGCGGTCGTGAGCCGACCTTTTCTCTCCCCGTCGCGCTGCGAGGCCGGGACGCTCACGTCGCCGCTGCGGCGCGCGCTCGCGGGTGTCGATCCAGCGGCAGTTCGCGACCTCTCGCTCGAAGGCATAGTGGAGATCCGCGACGATCTCGCCACGGTTGCGCCGGCTGCGGACGAGGAGCTGGTGCGGCTTTCTCCGCGGCGCGGCTACCTCTTCACCGACGACGATCCGGCCGATGTGGCCGAGCGCATGCGGGCGGCAGGTGTGCTCGCATTCGACGCGACCGGTGCGCTGGCCGGAGTGGCGATCGCGAGCGAGCAGGTGATGCGACGGCTCACTGACCTCGATCTCGACGACATTCCCACGGCAGGCCCGTTCGCGCACGTGACGGCGATCTTCCGGCGCGACGCGGCCGGCTGGTTCGCGGTGTACGTCCAGCAGGAGCTCGGCCACTACGTCGCGGAGGCAGTCGTCGACGCGCTGGCCGGTCTGGGCATGTCCCGGGGTCCGACCCGGGGTCAGACCCCGAACGTGTCCGACTCGGACGAGGGGCGCGCATGAAGGAGATCTTCTTCCCGAAGCGGATGTGGCGGCCGCGGACGGAGCTGAAGCGGCGGTACGAGGTCGTGATCG
>Ga0326597_10010108_pt1 | contig 12595 bp, 9 predicted proteins | sample RVTome_12_FD_203789 | JGI IMG/M metagenome (GOLD analysis project Ga0326597, IMG submission 203789) | Soil microbial communities from uranium-contaminated site in the Upper Colorado River Basin, Wyoming, United States - RVT100D185 | ecosystem: Environmental > Terrestrial > Soil > Contaminated >... | reverse complement strand
TGAGCATCGGCGACATCCTCGCCGAGCTCGACGCGTCGCGCGGCGCCTTCTATCACTACTTCGAGTCGAAGTCGGCCCTGCTCGATGCGGTCGTCGATCGGATGGTCGACGGCGCGATCGCAGCGGTGTCGCCGATCGTGGACGATCCGACCCGGTCGGCAACGCAGAAGCTCATCGATGTCTTCGCCGGCATCGGCCGCTTCAAGGGCGAGCGAACGGAGCTGCTCCGCGGGCTCCTCGAGATCTGGCTGGCCGACGAGAACGCGCTCGTCCGCGACAAGCTCAGACGTCGCGGCGTCGCCAGGCTCGCACCGTTGCTGGCCGCGATCGTCGAGCAGGGCGTCGCCGAGGGCGAGTTCACCTCGTCCTCCCCGGGGCATGTCGCCCGGGTCCTCGTCTCGCTCCTGCAGGCCGTCAACGAGGTCGCGCTGGAGCTCTACTTCGACCGGCTGGCCGGCGAGGTCTCGCTCGAGGACGTCGAGCGGATGTTCGCCGCCTATGCCGAGGCATTCGAGCGAATCCTCGGTGCGCGCCCCGGGTCGCTGGCGTTCACCGACGCCGCGACCATCCGCCAGTGGTACGGCTGACGGAACCTCTTCGAAAGGAACCCATGACCGCCATCATCAGAACCGAAGCGCTCACCAAGTCGTACGGCGTCCACCGTGGGATCGTCGAGGTCGACCTCGAGGTCAAGGAAGGCGAGGTCTTCGGCTTCCTGGGACCCAACGGGGCCGGCAAGACGACGACGATCCGGACCGTCCTCGACCTCATCCGGCCCACGAGCGGCAAGGCCTTCGTCTTCGGCATCGAGTCGACCGAGGACCCGATCGCGATCCACAAGCGGATCGGCTACGTGCCGGGCGAGTTCGCCCTCTACGACCGCCTGACCGGCGGCCAGCACATCGCCTACTTCGCCAACCTCCGCGGGGGCGTCGATCCGGCCTACCAGGCCTCGCTCATCGAACGCTTCGACGTCGATCCGACGAGGAAGTTCAAGGAGTACTCGAAGGGCAACAAGCAGAAGATCGGCCTCGTCATCGCCCTCCAGCACCGGCCCGAGCTGCTCATCCTCGACGAGCCGACGTCCGGGCTGGACCCGCTCGTCCAGCAGTCCTTTTATGCCCTCGTCCGCGAGGCCAGGGAGGAGGGCCGGACGGTCTTCGTCTCGAGCCACATCCTGAGCGAAGTCGAGCGGACGTGTGACCGGGTGGCGATCATCCGCGACGGCCGGCTCGTCAAGGTCGACCGGACCGAGGCCCTCCGTGACCTGGCCCACCACCAGGTCGAGCTGCGTTTCGCCGGCCCCGTTCCGCTTGCGGAGTTCGAGGGCCTGCCCGGCGTCAGCGACCTCGCAGCCGACGACCACGTCCTCCGGATGCGCGTCAGCGGCGCGATCACGCCGGTCGTCCGGGCCGCCGCCCGCTACGAGCTGCTCGACTTCGTCAGCCGCGAGCCCAGCCTCGAGGAGACGTTCCTCGCCCAGTACGGCCAGGAGGCCGTGGAGACTCCCGCATGACTGCCCACGCGGGACCGGCGCCCTCCGGCGCCCGGACCTCGACCTCGACCTTCAGCCGGATCTACGGGCTCGGGACCGTCTATGCGAAGACGCTCCGCGATTCGCGCCTCGCCTTGATCATCGTCGGCGGCATCGTGGCGGCCTTCCTGCTCTCCGGCGCCGCGGCCTTCGGTGAGGCCTACAACACGATCCAGTCCCGGGTCGATCTCGGCAACCTCGTCAGGAGCCTGCCGCCGGCCATGTCCGGCGTGTACGGCAACCCGTTCCCGGCCAACATCGAGACGCTCGGCGGCACGATCGGCTGGAAGACCGGCGCGTCGATCGGCCTCGTGGCAGCCCTCTGGTCCGTACTGGCCCTGTCCGGCACGCTCGCCGGGGAGGCTCGACGGGGCAGCCTCGAGTTCGTCGCGACGACCCGGCTCGGCATGCGCCGGATCGCCGTCGAGAAGCTGGCCGCGCACCTGACCGGGATGGCCATCGTGGTCGTCGTCGTGGGCCTCTCCGTCTGGATCGGCGGGGCTGCCTTCGCCACGCTGCCGGGCGACGAGATTCCGCTCGAGGCGGCCGCCAGCTTCGCGCTGTGGGTCGGGGTCGTCGCCCTGGCCTCCGGGGCGGTGGCCTTCGCGCTCGCGCCGGTCTTCGGTCGCGGCGGCTCCGCCGCGATCGCCGGCGCGGTCCTCCTCTTCGGCTACTTCGTCAACGGCTACCAGGCGGCCGTGCCGGCGTTTGCCGGGCCGGCCAACCTGACCTGGTTCGGCTGGACCGCCCGCCACCAACCGCTCGCGGGCCAGTTCGACTGGGCCTCGCTCGTTCCCGGGGCGCTCGTCGCGGTCGGCCTCCTGGTCGTCGGCGTCGAGCTCTTCGCCCGGCGCGACCTCGGCGTCACGACCCGCATCCCCTGGCCCAAGGTCCCCGAGTTCGCCCTCGGGCTCAACGGCCCGACCAGCCGATCGTTCGGCGACCGCCTGCCCATGGCCACGTCGTGGGGCATCGGGATCGGGCTCATGGGCTTCATCTTCGGAGCGGCGTCGCTCTCCCTGTCCGGTGCCCTCGACCAGCTGTCGCCCGAGACCCGGCAGATCTGGGAATCCATCTTCCCGAACATCGACCTGACCGGGGCCGGCGCGTTCCTGCAACTGGCGTTCGTCACATTCGGGCTCATCCTGGCCGGCTTCGCGGCGTCCACGCTCGTCAACGGCTGGGCCTCGGACGAGACCGGCGGTCGGCTCGAGATGCTCCTGACGACACCGATGTCAAGAGCGCGCTGGGCCGTCGCCGGTGGGCTCGGCGTCATGGCGGCGATTGCGGTGATGACCGCGGTCATCGCCGTGGGCATCGGCATCGGGTCCGCGCTCGCCGGCGGGGACGTCGCAACGCCCATCGTGGGGACGGTCGTGCTCGGGCTCTACGCCGCGGCGCTTGCGGGGATCGGGCTCGCGGTCGGCGGCCTCTTCCGGACGTCGGTCGCCGGTGAGGTGGTCGCGGGGATCGTGATCGTCACGTTCCTCCTCGACCTCATCGCCCCGGCGCTCAAGTGGCCGGACTGGATACACCAGCTCGCCCTCAGCTCGCACCTCGGCCAGCCGATGATCGGGGTCTGGGACTGGCCCGGCATGGTCGCCTGTGTCGTGATCGCCCTCGGTGGCGTCGCACTGGCCGGCGTTGGGATCGCCCGCCGGGACGTGGAGCGCTGACCGGGGGCCGCGCCTCAGGGGCGCGGCGCGCCGCCATCGCCGCCCACCGCAGCCGCCGTGGGCGGGCGGGCGGCGCCCGGCTCGGGGTCGCCGTCGTCGCGGCGGTAGGGGACGGCGACGACGACGGTGTGCGGCCGGCCCAGCAGGGCCGCACGAAGCCGTTTGGCCGACTGGTTGTAGAGCAGCCGCTCCCACCAGCTCCGAGCGACGTACTCGGGGATGACGACGAACGTGATCGGCGCCTCCTTTTCCGGGGGCCAGGCCGTGTCGAGGACGTCGAGGTAGGCGAGCAACGGGCCGACGAGGGCGCGATACGGCGACTCGACGACGACGAGCGGGATGTCCGGCATCTGGCGCTCCCATCGCTGCCGGAGCGCCGCGGCCTCGGCGGGTTCATCAGACACGAGGACGGCGCGCACGTCCGCGGCGATCGACCGCCCGACGTTGACGGCGTGGACGACGGCCCGGTTGATGCCGGGGACGGGGACGATGACCCGCTCCTCACGACGGGGTGACGGGAGGACGCCGTCGGGACGAACGTCGAGCTTCGCGGCCGACGCGCGGTACTGGCGATGGATGAACACCATCATCAGGACGAGGACCGGGATGATGACCGCAACGAGGAGCGATGACGGCGCCTTCGCGATCAGCACCACGATGAAGACGAAGCCGGTCAGGAGCGCTCCGAAGCCGTTGATCGCGAGGCGCCAGTGCCAGCCGGCCACGCCCTTGCGGCGTTCCTCGAGCCAGTGCCGGACCATGCCGCTCTGGCTGATCGTGAACGAGATGAAGACCCCGACCGAGTAGAGCGGGATGAGGGCCGTGGTCTGGCCCTCGAAGACGACCAGCAGGACGATCGAGACGAGGCTGAGGATGACGATTCCCGACGTGAATGCCAGGCGATCGCCACGGAAGCTGAACTGGCGCGGCAGGTAGCCGTCCCGGGCGAGGATCGCCGCCAACCGCGGGAACGCGTTGTAGCTCGTGTTCGCGGCGAGGAAGAGGAGCAGCGCCGTGAACACCTGGAAGAGATAGAAGCCGATCGAGCTGTCGCCGAAGGCGATCGCCGCCACCTGGCTGATGACGGTCCGTACGACCGGCTCGTCGACCGGACCGAGGCCGTAGGAGAAGGCGATGAACGAGATCCCGAGGAACAGGATCCCCAGCAGGATCGCAACGGCGGTCAGGGTCGTGGCGGCGTTCTTCGGTTCGGGTGGTTTGAACGCGGGCACGCCGTTGGCAATCGCCTCTGTGCCGGTGAGCGCGACCGAGCCCGAGGCGAACGCCCGGATGAGCAGCAGCAGCGTCAGCGGCTGCAACGGGTCGGGCGCGCCCGGCAGCGGCGTGGGTGGTGGCGCGCCCTCGCCGAGGACGACGATCCGGTATAGCCCGATGCCGATCATCGCCAGGGCCGACCCGAGGAAGAGGTAGGTCGGCAGGGCGAAGATGTTGCCCGACTCGCGCAGCCCGCGCATGTTTCCGAGCGTGATCAGCGCGATCGAGGCGATGCCGATCTCGATCCGCCAGTCATGGATGCCCGGGAACGCCGAGATGAGCTGCTCCACCGCCGAGGCCGTCGAGACGGCGACCGTCATGACGTAGTCGACGAGGAGCGAGCCGGCGGCGATGAGCGCGAACAGGCCGGGCAGGTTGGCTCGCGCGACGGCATAGGCGCCGCCACCGGACGGGTAGGCGTAGCCGATCTGGCGGTAGCTCGTCGAGACGACCGCCAGCATGAACGCGATGAACGCCGAGATCGGCAGGCTCAGGAACAGCGCGCCGGCCCCGGCCAGGACGAGGACCCGGAGGATCTCTTCGCTCGCGTACGCCGATGAGCTGATCGGATCGGAGCTGAAGATCGCGAGCGCCTTCTTCTTCGGGAGCCGCTCGGTGATCTCCTCGTGGATCGAGAGCGGGCGGCCGACGACGATCCCGCGGACTCTCGCGAGGGCCCGACCAACCGGCGTGTGCGGCAACGACGCCGCCTGTTTCGCCACCAGCTGGCCCTCGCCGGTGTACCGGAAGAAGGCCGTGTGCGGCCGCTCGACGCGGACCCGCCGATCTCCGACCTTGCGGCCCTGGAGAGACCGCGGACGACGACCCCCGATCATTCCTCGCGGGGCCCGACGATGGCCGTCACCGTGTCCGGCTCGTCTCGCGTCAGGGTGAACCGGACGCCGGCAGCCTGGGCGCGAACGAGGGTCTGGGCGGCGACCTCGTCGAGCCCTGCGAGGCCGGTCACGTGGACCCGCGCGGCCATCCCGCCGGCGACGAGCTCGATCGCGGCGTGCAGCTCCGCGAGCGCACGATCGGCCTCGATGGGGACGGCGACGGGCAGCTGGATCGGGCGCCGGTGGTCCACGCCTCGAACGTACGACCGGCTCCCAAGAAGCCGGGCGGCCGAGGAGGCTCGCACGGCTCAAGGCAGCCTCAGGATTCGTCCTTGCCTGTGGGCGACCCTCGGTCGGCTACTCCCCGCCGACCCGGTAGCCAACCCCGGGCTCGGTGACGATCAGCCGGCGGAGTGCCCCGGCGGGATCGGCGGCCGCGAGCTTCCGCCGGACCTGGCTCACGTAGACGTGGACGTAGTGGTCCTCGCTGCGGTAGGCCTCGCCCCACACGGCCCGCAGCAGGCGGCCCCGGGTCACGAGGCGGCCGGGGTGGGCGAGCAGGACCCGGAGGACCTCGAACTCGCGCGGGGTCAGGTCCACCCGCGTGCCGTTGACGGTGACGTCGTGGCGCAGCGCGTCCAGCACGAGCGGTCCGACGGCCACCCGGCCTCCGGCGTCGGCGGCCGCGCCGCCTGCTCGCCGGAGCACGGCCCTGAGTCGGGCGTGCAGCTCCGCCGTGCCGAACGGCTTCGTGATGTAGTCGTCCGCTCCGAGCTCCAGGGCCTCGACCTTCGTCGCCTCGCCGTCGCGCGCGGAGATGACGAGGATCGGCGTCGTCGCCTCGCGGCGGATCCGGCCGATGATCCGCGTCCCGTCCATGTCCGGGAGGCCGAGGTCGATGAGCACGACGTCCGGCCGCCGCGCCTCCCAGCGCAGGAGCGCCCCATGGCCGTCGCGGACATCGTCCACCCGGAAGCCCCGCGCCACGAGATCGCGTCGGAGCGCCGACCGGGTGGCGTCGTCGTCCTCGACGATGAGAACGCTCGGCCCGGTTTCGTGCTCGCTCGTCACGTCGCCGCGTCCACGGTGGCCGGGATCTCGGCTGCCCGGAGGTCGACGTCGATCGCGAGCCCGCCGAGAGCGCTCCGGCGAGCGACCACGTGGCCACCCATAGCCTCGACGAAGCCGCGGACGACCGCGAGGCCGATGCCCGTCCCGGTTCCCGTCGGGCGCCGCCCGCCGCCGGCGCGGAAGAAGCGGTCGAAGATCCGGGGCAGGGCCTCGTCGGGGACGCCGGGCCCGGAATCCTCGACGGACAGGCGAACGTGCACAGGTCTCTCTGCCGATCGATCGGCGGACGCCGTCGAGATCCGGATCGCCGAGCCCTCGGGCGTGTGGCGGATCGCGTTGTCGAGAAGGTTCACGAGTGCCTCCTCGAGGAGGATCGGATCGCCGAGCACGGCACCTTCGTCGCCGACGACCTCGATCCGGCGCAACCCCGCGCGGCCTTCGACGAGGGAGATCGCCCCGGAGATCACGTCCTCGAGGTCGAGCGCGTCCTCGGCAACCCGGAGGACGCCGGCCTCGATCCGGCCGAGGTCGAGGAGGTTCCCGACGAGCCGGTTGAGGCGCTGCGCTTCACGGTCGATCGACGACGCGCTGGCCCGGACCTCATCCGGGTCAAGGGCCAGGTCGGGATCCATGAGGGTGCCGGCCGACGCCCGGATCGACGCAAGCGGGGTCCGCAGATCGTGCGAGACGGATTCCAGGAGGGCCGATTTCAGGGCGTCACTCTGCTGGGCGATCTCGGCCCGGCGCGTCTCCTCCTCGACACGATCGTGGGCCAGCGCCTGGGCGACGAGATCGGCCGCCACGCGGAGGAGGGTCGTGGTCGGCGCGTCCGGCAGGCCGTCGCGGGCGCCATGGGCCGCCCACAGCGATCCGATCGGCCGTCCCGCCTGCTCCATCCGGACGCGGACATGCCGCTCGCTCGCGGGTTGGCTCGCCGAGGCGCTGCCGCGACCGAACGCCGGGCCGCGCACGTAAGTCCAGGCGGCCGCGCCGCCCGACGCGTCGCGATGGAGGACGGCGTACCCGCGAGCCGGCATCGGGACCGCTCCCGTGGAGCTCTGCCCGGCGACCCGCTCGTCGGCGTCGTCGGTTCCCAGGGAGAACCAGACCTGCCGCATGCTCGCCTCCCGGGCAAGCGCCGCCGCGATCGCGGGCAGCGCCTCGAACGTCGACGTTCGCGTGGCGAGCGTGCGGGTGACGTCGAACAGGGCCCGCGATTCGTGCTCCCGGGCAAGCGCGGACTCCGCCCGGCTGCGCTGGAGGGCAGCCAGCTGGCCGACCGTCACCGCCACGAAGAGGAGGAGGATGAGGTGGAGCCACTCGTCCGGGTCCGAGACCGTGAGCGTGAAGTACGGCTCGGTGAAGAAGAAGTCGTAGACGAGGACGGCCACGATCGCGGTCAGCGACGCGCCGGCCACGCCGTGCCGGATCGCGATCGCGGCGACCGCGACGAGGTACACGTTCGAGGCGTTCGGGACCCCCAGCCGGGCCTCGAGCAGGGCGACGACGCCAGTGGCGAGCAGCACGGCCGCCCCGACCTCGACCGCCAGGACCGCCCAGGCCTTCAGTGCGTCGCTTCGCATCGAGCCAAGCCTACGCCGGGGAGTTGGCCCCGGGCTGCCACGAGGCGGGCTCCGGTCCGCCTCGCACCAGGAAGCCGACCTTCGTTACCCCATTCTTCTCAGTGGCGCGTCATTCGACAGAGCAGATACTGCCAGTGTTGTGAATCGAGATCGCCATCGGCCGGCGGGCGGTCTCCGGTAGCATGGGCGTGCCAGGGTCCGCGAACGAGCCGGACGCCCGGACCCGTGGGCCGTCCTTCGAAAGAGCCGCTTGGAGACCGAAGCGCTCAGGCCGAAGGGAATGACTGACGTCAGATGAATCGACGATCGACGACCGGCCGACCCCTCGCCGTCTCGTCGACGACGTCGGTGGCCATCGCCAGGTCCCTCCGGGCGGGCATCCGGCCGCGAAGCGCCCGCCGGTACCGATGATCTCGCAGCTGGCGACACGACCGATCCGTTTCGTCGGGCCGTTCCTCGTTGCTCTCCTCGTCCTGCTGACGGCGCCGTTCGCGCCCGTCGCCAGCGCCAGCGAAGCGAACGTCGCACGGGTGGCCGGTCCTGACCGCTATTCGACGGCGGTCGCGATCTCGTCAACCTTCGCGCCGGGCGTCTCGGCCGCCTACATCGCGGTCGGCACCGATTTCCCCGACGCCCTGTCCGGCGCTGCCGCGGCAGGAGCCGACCGGGACCCCGTACTCCTCGTCACGACCAGCTCGATCCCCGCCAGCGTCGCGGCCGAGCTGACCCGCCTGGCGCCGTCCCGGATCGTCATTCTCGGCGGCCCGGGCGCGGTCTCGGCCGGGGTCGAGGCCGCCCTTCATGGCTTCACGACCGGACCGGTCGAGCGCCTCACCGGTGCCGACCGCTACGCGACGTCCGCCGCGATCTCGGCGGCCACGTTCTCGGCCGGCGTGCCGGTCGCCTATGTGGCGGTCGGCACGAACTTCCCGGACGCGCTCGCCGGAGCGGCCGCGGCCGGCCGGGTCGGAGCCCCCGTCCTGCTCGTCAAGACGGACGCCATCCCCGTGCCGATCGCGACCGAGCTGGCTCGCCTCGCCCCGGCGAGGATCGTCGTGCTCGGCGGCCCGAGCGTCGTCTCCACCGCGGTCGAAGCGGCCCTGCACGGCTACACCACCGGGACGGTAATGCGCCTCGCCGGTGGGGATCGGTACTCGACCGCGGTCGCGATCTCCCAGGCGACCTATGCGCAGGCCGACACGATCTATCTCGCGACCGGCCTGAACTTCCCGGACGCGCTCGCCGGCGCATCACTCGGGGGGCCGATTCTCATGACCGCGCCGGACACGCTGCCGACAGCCGTTCGTGAGGAGATCGTTCGCCTTGGCGCGAGCCGGGTCGTCGTGCTCGGTGGGCTCTCCGTGGTCTCGGGGGGCGTCGCCGCCGCCGCGGCGGGCAGTGCCTACGCCGCGCCGACGGGCCATTGGAGCGCGAACCTCTACGACGCGAGAGCCGTCCGTTGGCAGCAGCCGAATATCTATGCCTGCACGGCCGCAGACGCGCTGATGATGCTCAACATGATCGCGTACCAGAGCCCGTCGAAGGGCGACGGGTTCAGTTGGACGCCATCGATCTCGTACGATCTTCAGACCGAGATCCTCGCCTGGGAGCGCCAGAACATGACGATGGTCCTGGCAGGCACGAACGGATCCGATCCCCATGGCTGGCGCAACGCCCTGAACTACTACGGGTGGGGCTCGCAGACGGCCGACGTCTACCGCGACCTGTCGTTCGGTTCGTTCGACGAAGCGGTGAAGGCCGCGATCATCAGCGGGGCTCGGTTCGGCAAGCCGGCCGGCCTGCTCATGCTCGATGGGCGCCACGCCGTCATCCTCCACGGCTGGGACGTTGCCGGTGACGATCCCTCGACCGGATCGACCAACTTCACGGTGAATGGCGTCTGGCTGACCGATCCGTGGGAGCCGAACGGCCATCAGAACGCCTACGTCTGGCTGTCGTGGCTGCAGTCGGGCCCGGCATCCGTGCGGTTCACGCCGTACCTCGAGACCGACTCACCGTACCGGGATCCGATCGACGGACAAATCGGCATCGAGGAATGGCTCGGCCGCTACGTGATCCTGGCGGCGGTCCGGTAGCCGGAACAACGGATCACGTCGCTGGGTGTTACCTCTCACGAATCTGCGCGTGACAATGCCAACGTACAGCTCGGGGGCGGAGGGTCAGGCTCCGAGCCACACAGCGGCGCCGGACGACGCGCCGACGGACAGGAAGACCGGCGGCCGCCGCGCAGGCACGGGCTGCGCGGTCGAGGTCATCGAGACCCTCGTCCATCGACGAGCCGTACCTCTTCCGCAACGTCGCGGGCCTGGTCGAGCCGACCGAGGCCTCCGGCCAGACTCGGTGGGTCGTGCCGGAGGGCGAGCTGTTCGTGATGGGCGACCACCGCCAGATGTCGGCGGACAGCCGGGTGTTTGGACCGATTCCCGTCTCTTCGGTGATCGGGCGAGGTGTCGTGCGCTACTGGCCGCTCTCGGAGTTCGGGATCATCGAGACCCCGTCCTACGAGAACGCGCCGACTCCGTGAGCCGGTCACGGCCGCTGGACGGGTGATGCGACGGACCATCGCCGCGGGCCTGGCCCGGGCTGCGTCCCCTCGCGGCCAGACGCCGATTGAGATCACTGATACTCCACCAGGGTATTGACAAGAGGGCTTGTCAAGAGGGGCTCCTGAGGCGTAGAGTAGCCTTCGATCGGCCTGTCAAGACCTTGACAGGCCAGCACCATGTCCGGCGGATCGCGGCGAACGGCGAGACGCCACGAGAACCTCGGCGTCGTACGGGTCGTAGAGATCGATGCACGAGGAGGCACCGGAGCTCGGTTGGCAGGCGGAATCGCGGCGGAAGTCAAGAGTCGGCTGAACATCGTCGACGTGATCGGCGAGAGCGTCCAGCTGAAGAAGGCGGGCACCACCTTCAAGGGCCTGTGTCCGTTCCACGGTGAGAAGACACCCTCGTTCACCGTCACCCCGGCGCGAGACTCCTGGAAGTGCTTCGGCTGCGGCCTTGGCGGCGACATCTTCAGCTTCGTCATGCAGCGCGACTCGGTGCCGTTTCCCGAGGCGCTCCGCCAACTCGCCAACAAGGCCGGCGTCGAGATCGACGAGCGGACCAAGCGCGAGGACGCCCACCGGGCGCGGCTGCGCGACATCCTCGAGACCTCGATCGCCTTCTACCACCAGGTCCTGACCGCCACGACGCTCGGGGCGCCGGCGCTCGACTACCTGCGCGGGCGCGGCTTCACCGACGCCACGATCGAGGCCGCCCAGCTCGGCTGGGCGCCGGACGGCTGGGACACGATGAGCCGCCGCCTCGTCGAGAAGCGGGACATCCGGCCCGACGAGCTCGTCGAGGTCGGCCTTGCGTCGCCGGGCCGCTCGGCGACCCGCGGCGTCGGCGTCATCGACCGGTTCCGGGGCCGCGTCCTCTTCCCGATCCGCGACCAGAACGGGGCGGCGGTCGGCCTCGGCGGCCGGATCCTCGGCTCGGAGGGCGAGGGCGGCCGCGACACCGGCCCGAAGTACCTGAACTCGCCGGCGACGCCGCTCTTCGACAAGAGCCGCACCCTGTATCTCATCGGGGTGGCCAAGGGCTCGATCCGCAAGTCGGGCCAGGCCGTCATCGTCGAGGGCTACACCGACGCCCTGATGGCCCACCAGGCCGGCTTCGACAACGTCGTGGCCTCGCTGGGCACCGCCCTGACCCCCGGCCAGGTCGCCCTCCTGACCCGCTACGCGAAGCGGATCGCGCTGGCCTACGACGTCGATGCCGCCGGCCAGAAGGCCGGGACGTTCGGCGTCCAGGCCCTCGAGGGCCTCATCGGCCGGCTCGCGGCCACCGAATCCGGGGTCGAGCTGGACGAGGTCCGCGTCGTCCGCCTGCCGGACGGCAAGGACCCCGACGAGGTCGTCCGCGAATCGCCCGACCTGTGGCGCGAGGAGGTCCGGACGGCCCAGCCGATCGTCGACTACCTCATCGACACGTACGCGAAGACGTACGACCTCAAGACGCCCGGCGGCAAGGCCCGCTTCGTCGACGCCCTGATGCCCACCATCCGCGCGGTCCCGAACCCGGTCATGCGCGACGGCTGGCTGCAGCGCGTCCGGCAGGTCTCGGGGGTCGAGGAGCGGGTCCTCCTGGAGGTCCTCCGGAGTGGCCGCTCGGCGACCGGGCTGGCCCATCCCGTCGGCGGGCGGGCGGGAGGCGGCGGTGCGGGTTCCGGCGCCGGCGGGTCGGGCGATCCCGGTGGGCGCATCAACGTCGAGAGCGTGACCTCCGCCCCGGACGCCCTCCGGGTCGGGGACATCCTGCGGGGCGTGCTGCCCCAGGAGCAGGAGCTCCTCCGGCTCATGCTCCTCGTCCCCGAGGTCCAGGTCCGGATCACCGACGCCATCGGGCCGGACCGGCTCCCGAACACCGTGGCCCGCGAGCTCTTCCGGGCGGTCGTCCTCGCCCGCGAGCCCGACGATCAGGGCATCCGCCCGCCGTTCAGCCTCACCGCCCTCGTCCAGGCTCTGGACCCCGAGACCGCCTCGCTTGCCCAGGCGCTCGTCGCCCGGCGCGACCCGGATGCCCATGACCTGACGTCCCAGGAGCTCGCCTA
>Ga0326597_10010107_pt1 | contig 12597 bp, 11 predicted proteins | sample RVTome_12_FD_203789 | JGI IMG/M metagenome (GOLD analysis project Ga0326597, IMG submission 203789) | Soil microbial communities from uranium-contaminated site in the Upper Colorado River Basin, Wyoming, United States - RVT100D185 | ecosystem: Environmental > Terrestrial > Soil > Contaminated >... | reverse complement strand
GATCAGTCCGTGTATGCGTGGGCGACGGAGGTCCTGTATGAGGTTCGCCGGCAGCGATCGGAGGCCAAACAGCCGCTAAAAATTCCCATCACCAAGGTGACGGTGAAGGCGCACGCTCGCCTCTTGGGCCTCATGCCTCTCGTGGAAGCCGATCTCAAGGCCACGCTTCGGGTTCGGGCGTTTGAGATCGTCGAAGGCGAGCCGCGCAGGATTGTCGTCGGTGGCTACGAGGCCAGCGAGGGTACGCCTAAATGAGGTCGGGTAGGGTTCTGCCTCGATTGGCGCCAGCTGCGTACCGAGATATTGTGCGGCGGGCGCTCCTGGAGGACCTGGGCGAAGGCGACATCACGACGGAAGCAATCGTGACTCCCGGGCGAGCTGCCCGTGGAGTGGTGCTTGCCAAGGCAGCGTGCATCGTGGCCGGCCTCGACATCGTCGCCGAGACCTTCAGACAGGTGGATGCGTCCGTCACCGCGACCTTCACACAAACTGATGGTGCGTGTTGTGATGTTGGCACGCAGGTCGCTGCGTTCGTCGGTCCCGCTTCTGCGCTCCTCGCTGGAGAGCGAACCGCCTTGAACTTCCTCCAGCGGTTGTCCGGGATCGCGACGCTGACCCAACAATTCGTCGCTGCCGCCGCCGGCCGCCTCGTGGTGCTCGATACCCGGAAGACCACACCGACCCTGAGGGCGCTCGAGAAGTATGCGGTGGTTGTTGGCGGAGCGACGAATCATCGTGCCGGCCTGTTCGATGCCATCCTGGTCAAGGACAACCACGTCCGTCTGGCAGGTAGCGTGGGTGAGGCGATTGCCAGGGTACGCACCCGTCGCCCCGGGATGCAGGTCGAGGTCGAGGCTCAGAGTCTCGTTGAGGTCGACCAGGCTCTCGAGGCAGGAGCCGACGTTGTGCTGGCCGACAACTTAACACTCGATGAGATTCGGGAAACCGTTCGGCGCGCCCGCGGTCGGGCGAAGGTAGAGGTGTCCGGGGGGATCACTCTGGACCGCATGGCAGACTTGGCCGCCAGTGGTGCGGATTTCGTGTCTGTGGGAGCGCTCACGCACTCGGCGCCGGCCGCCGATCTGAGCCTGGAGATCGAGGAACTGTGATGGGTCGGCTCAAGGGCGTACCTGAAATCTGTCGCTGAAATGGACTCGGATCCGCTTCCGTCTGATGTCTCCCGAGCGGTCTCTCGTGCACGAGACGCGGGGCTGTTGCGATGTCTCGCACCACGCGTACTCTTCTTCCGATCGGTCGATTCGACCAACGGCGTCGCGGGCACGCTGGATGCCGACGCGGAGGGCGTCGTCGTGGTGGCGGACACCCAGACCGCTGGACGCGGTCGTCGGGGCCACACGTGGTTCTCCCCACCAGGGAGCGGCCTGTACGTGTCGGTCGTCCTGACGCCGGGACGTGCTCGTCGCGACGCCGACCGCGCCACCGCCCTGCTGACCTTGTCGGCGGGTGTCGCCCTTGCTGAAGCGATCGAGCTCGAGACGGGAATGAGCCCGGCCATCAAGTGGCCTAACGACCTGCTCATCGGGACACGCAAGCTGGCCGGAATACTTGCTGAGGGGGTATCAGTGGCCGGAAGCACGGGTCCGCCATCGCGCGTTGTCCTGGGCTACGGGATCAATGTCGGTCGGATGTCTTACCCACCCGAGGTGGCTCGTGTCGCGACGTCTCTGGGGGCGGAGCTTGGAAGAGACGTTGACCGTGCCACCCTGCTCGTCGCCACGCTCGTGCGCCTCGAGAACAGATACCTCGACCTACTCGAAGGTCGGTTCGGTGCTATTCTCGAGGACTGGCGGCGCCGAGCCCCGTCGCATCGAGGCGCCTGCGTTCGCTGGGAGACGCCTTCCGGTGACGAGACCGGAGTAACCGACGGCATTGACGAGTCAGGTGCGCTGCTCGTTCGCACACGCCACGGCGTCGAACGGATCGCGTCGGGCGCGGTCAGGTGGGACTAACCATGGGCTTGCTGCTAGCCGTAGACGTCGGCAACACGGATATCGCGTTCGGCGTGTTCAGAGAAGCGGATCTGATCCAGAGCTGGCGACTGCAGACCCTGCGTGGGCGAACGTCCGACGAGCTATGGTTGCTAGTCGACGGCCTCTTCAGCCACAGCCGTATTGAGAGACCCTCCGTGGACGGCATCATCGTTGGGTCTGTTGTACCGTCGCAAACCGGTACGATTCGATCGATGGCAGAGCGATACTTCGGCATAACGCCGTTCATCGTGGAGCCTTCGTCGAACGCGGGAATGCCGATTCTTTACGAAAATCCATCTGAAATTGGGGCCGACCGAATCGTCAATGCCATCGCCGCGTTTGAGCAGTTTGGGCGGCAGGCACCGAGGCCCGTGATTGTGTGTGATTTTGGCACCGCCACGACGCTGGACGCCGTCACGGCCGCCGGCGAGTATCTTGGTGGTGCGATCTGTCCTGGCGTGACGATTTCCGCGGACGCGCTATTTCAGCGAGCGGCGCGGTTGCCGCGCGTTGAGGTGCGCAAGCCGTCCAGAGTCGTCGGGCAAAATACCGTGGGGGCGATAGAGTCGGGATTGTTCTGGGGTTACGTAGGTATGGTCGACGGCCTTCTGCGACGCATCGAAGGCGAGCTGGATGGAACCGCCGTCTGCGTGGCGACGGGTGGTCTAGCAAGCGTTATCGCCCCGGAAATACCGATGATCGACCACGTCGATGTCGACCTCACGCTTCATGGCCTCGGGATCGTGTGGCGCCGGAATCGGAAGTGAGCGTCGCGCGTCTGATCTCAGTCTGAAGAAAGTCAACGTGCCGAGCGCAGACTACTGTCGGGAAATCGAGAGCTACCTTTGTCGGAAGAACGACGGTCATGTCATTCGTGTCGTTGGACCTTCATTCGAGCTCGTTTCGAAGTGGGAGGAGGACGGTATTCCACTAAAAGTCGCGTTTCGCGGTATTGATCGACACTTCGAACGCTACTATCGGAAGGGCCCGCGGCGGCGCCCGGTGCGCATCGATTTCTGCGAGGCGGATGTTCTGGACGTGTTCAGTGAGTGGCGTCGAGCACTGGGATTGCCTTTGGCGGCGAACCCAAGCACGATCGAGAGCGGTGACGACGCGCCGAATGTGACCCAGGGGCGACGGGGGCCGTCGTTGGCCACCCACCTCACACGCGCCCTGCTCCGCCTCTCGAACGCCCGTGCATCTGGTGCTCTCGATGCCGACACCGACGCGTTGATCGATCGCATCGCACAGGAGCTGGAGACCGCGCGCGGATCGGCCCGCGGATTGCGCGGAGAGGCCCGTCGTGCCGTTCTCGATCGCCTCGCCGAGCTCGATCGCCAACTGCTGGATTCGATCCGGGCCGGACTCACCGCCGATGTGAATGCCGCACTCGAAGCGGAGGCGGAGGAGGAGCTTGCCGGGTTCCGCGCGACGATGCCGGCCGACGCTTTCCGTCGGGCTCGTGAAGGTGCAATCCACCGGCTCCTGCGTGAGCGCTTATCGCTCCCCGAAGTCGCCGTTCGGTGATGTGCCATCTCCCGGTGGTCCATCACTGGTGTCGGCGTTGTGCCTCTCGCGATAAGCTTGCCTCGACCTTCCCATGCTGGCCCCCGGAGACATACGAAGCCTACTGATTGAAAAGCCTGTGGCGGGCGGTCGAATGATCGGGCGCGTCGATGGTCAAGTCGTGTTCGTCGGCGGGGCGATTCCCGGTGAACGGGTCAAGGCCCGCGTCGAGCGGATCGCGACGGGAGTGGCCTACGCTCATGTTGTGTCGATCGACGAGCCTTCCGTCGACAGGCGTGAGCCATTCGTCGACCCCCCCTGCGGCGGCTGTCTGTATGCCCACATCTCGTACGAGCGTCAGCTTGCGCTCAAGGCCGAGGTGATCGCCGACGGCTTCGGTCGGATTGGCCGGATCACGCTGGCCAACGGTCCCGAGGTGGTCGCTTCCCCGGATCACGGGTACCGGACGCGAGCCAGACTGCATCTGCGAGGGGGGCGATCGGGCTTCTTTCGAGAGGGTTCTCATGACCTCTGCAGCGCCCGGGCCACACGGCAACTGCTCCCCGCATCCTGCGACGCGATCGACGAGCTGACGACTGCCATCCGGTCGATCGGAGCTGACGCGGTCCACGAACTCGAACTGTCGGAAAACGTCGAGGCGTCTGAGCGGGTCGTGCATCTCACCACCACGGCTCGGATTGAACCGGTGCCACTGTCACGGCTGACTGGCACCGCCGGGCTGACGGGGTTGACGGCGGGGGGAGCCTCCAGCACGGCGCTGACTGTCAGTGGTGATCCGATCGTGACCGACGTCGTGTCCGTCGGCGGACGCTCGGTTTCGCTGGGACACCACGTGTTGTCGTTCTTTCAGGGGAATCGTTATCTCTTGACGGGCCTCGTGGAACGGGTGGTCGGCGAGATCGGTGAAGGCGAGCGCGTCCTCGATCTGTACGCGGGGGTCGGATTGTTTGCCGTCAGCGCAGCAAGAATTCGTGGGGCGCGGGTCACCGCGGTCGAAGGAGACCGGGCTGCGGCGATGGACCTTATCCGCAACAGCGCCGCCGCGTCCGACGCCGACCTGCTCCCGGTGCACCAATCGGTGGAGGCATTCGTCCTATTACGCCCGCCGAAACCGCAGACGCTGATCGTGGATCCACCGCGAACCGGCATGTCTCGGCAGGCCCTTGCCGGGGCGGTTAGTCTGGGGGCACACACGATTCTCTACGTGTCGTGTGATGTGGCAACGGCGGCGCGTGACGCCCGTCGTTTGACCGACGCCGGCTATGCGCTTCGTCGTCTGGACGCGTTTGATCTCTTTCCAAACACCCCGCACGTCGAGGTGGTGGCGACGTACGAGCGCTGACCGGCGCGTCGGGAGCTTCGATGGCGTCGACCACGCCAAGGATAACGATTCCCACGAGAGCCATTCGTTCCCGTCACTTCACTACATACGGACCGGCACTTCAATTCCCATCAGATCAAGGGTTCGAGCGAACTGGCTCCGAAAGTACGCGATCCCGGCGGCACGCCATCGTTTCCGGGCAACCTGTTCCTCGTTCAGAATCGAGTACCGATGGTAGAAGCCGTTGAACAACTGTGCCAACCCGAACGCGTACTTCGCCAGACCGGAAAATTCGAGTGACCGCTCGACCTGATCGACCACCTCGTCGAGCCTAGAGGCTTCGAGCACGAGCGCCCAGAGGTGGTGTACGTCTGAATCATCCGGGTCTTGGGTCAATTCGTCGGCGGGCGTCGAGTCGAGTGTCGCCAGTATGTCGGCTTCCGTCACACTGTCGCGGTCCTTGAGCTTCGAGAAAATGTTGTTGGCCCTGACCGCGGCATACTGCAAGTACGGTCCCGTTTCGCCTTCGAAGCTCAGCGCTTCCTCGATTTGAGACGCTGTTTGTCGTCGGTCTTCATCTGTCAGTTCGGGATTGCGTTTCGATACCTCAGCCGACGCCTTCTCGGCGAGTAGGTCGAGCAGGTCGTCGATCTTCACGCCTAGGCCTTTGCGCCCAGACACCTCGACGAACGGCTTGGCGTCGTCGCCCCCAACCATTGTGTAGCCGAGCTCTCGCGCGGTCGAGTGTGAAAGCGCCACCATCTCATAGGAAAAATGGACAGAATTGTCGGCTTCGGTCGGATGGCCGAGTGTCCGCAGCGCCTGCACGAGCAACGCCTGCAGGTACATTTGCCTCGAGTCGATGACGTTGTAGATCCGTTGGGCGTGTCCGAACGGAGGATGCTCCGCATCGCCATTATCAGAGGTCGTCGACCACAGCGCTCGACCGTCGGACTGTTCGGAAAAGCGTCTGTAGCGAAAATCTCGTCCGAGGAGGCCGAACTTCCAGAACTGATTAGCGATGTCCTTCCCGACGTAGGTCACAACGCCATTGGATCGAACGATAACTTTTTCCCGGCCCTCATCCTCATCCGCCGCGAACGGTGGTTCTCCCCCTTCGTCGATTCGCATGACCCAGCACCCGGCTAGTCGTCCCTCGGTCTGGAGGAACACGGCGCCCTCGGCTTTGAGGATCTCGAATGCATGGGTCCAGAACTGCAGCCGGAGGATGTCGCCCTCATACGTCAGCAGGTCGTAGCCAATGTTGAGCCGAGCCATCGTCCGCAGGTGGGTACGGACGATCCGATCCACGATGAACGCCCCGAGTGCCGACGTCTCGTTACCGCCCTGTTCCAGGTCGTGCAGGACGCGGGCTCGGATGTCAAGCCGACTGTCGTTGTCCTCGTACCACGCGGTCACGCGAGAGTAGAGGTCCCAGCAGTAGTAGTCGAACCGAGTCGTGGAGGCGATTGTCTTGACGTCGTCGAGACTCTGGTGTTCGAGTTCCTTGAATCCAACGATGACGTCAGCGACCTGCACGCCCGTGTCATCGATGTAGTTTTGTACCTCGACCGGTGTCCCCGCGAAGCGGAGGACACGGACCAGGGTGTCGCCTAGCGCCGCGTTGCGCAGGTGCCCGATGTGCGCCGCCTTGTTTGGATTGATCGCCGTGTGCTCGACCACGGTCTTCTGACGGGATGAGAGGTAGGCCGCTGGCACCTGGCCGAGCAGTCGCTCAAGGAGGAACTGCTGTCGATCGAGATAGAGGTTTAGGTATCCGTTTGGCGTCGCCACCACGCGTACGATGCCAGGAATCGTGCCGATAGCGCTGGCCAGGTCTTGTGCGATGACACGGGGCGCCCTACGCAACACCCGAGCGAGCTGAAATGCGACCGGGACGGCCAGATCCCCGAGCATCCGGGTTGGCGGGATCTCGATCGCGAAGGGTGGAATCTCGGCCAGGTCGAATCGACGCCGGATCACGGCAGCGATGGCATCGTGGACGGCGTGTTGAACGGCAAGAATCATTGGACAGAGGAGTCGGAAGAGTCGTGCTAGATTACAGCCTGTACCTCAGGAGCGCGTCGTAGTCCTGGGCGGTGTTGATGTTGGTCAGCAGCCGGTCGGGGTCGCCAAATTCCATGAGTTCGTCTCGACTCACATCCTTCACTCTCAGGTCCTCGAGGAGTCCCTTCATCCTGAGCCGCCGATCTGCGAGCCTGCCGATGACGGCGTCGTGACAGGTGCGGCGGTATGCGGCGCAGAGGGGATGATAGCCGCGCTGTGTTCGTGGTACGACCGCGTCCATGACGTGCGTTCCGCTGGATCGGTGGATCAGTGCAGCCAGATGGGCCAGCAGTGGGACGGTGACGTACGGCATATCGCACGCGACCAGGACCACCGTATCGTAGCGGGCGTGAGCCATCGCGGTATCCAGGCCTCCCAGCGGGCCACATCCTGGGGCGCGGTCCTCGAGGAGTCGGGTCGAGGTGGCGACGTCCGAGGGGGCGTCTCGTCGACCCACGACCAGCACATCGTCCGTGAGGTCTGTCAGTCGCTCGACCAACGTGTGGAGGAGGGAATGGCCTCCGACCACGAGGGCACTCTTGTCTTGCCCGCCGAAGCGGGCGGCCTGGCCCCCCGCCAGCACTGCGCCTGTCACCATGGGCCGATCATAGCGCGGGCCGTGGGTGTCGTTCGACAGAACCGGCCTGGCCTGCCGGTCGGTGCGCACCGATAGAGCCGGTATGCGCGACTCCGGTATCGGGCGTGTCTTGGTGGCGAGCTTGCATCAGGCCATCGCTGACATCATCCCCACCCGATTACCGTTTTACGAAGGTTGGCTGAGTAGCTCCGGTCTGCGCGCTGGAACGATAGGGATGGCACCATTCTATGCGGTACTCAGTTTTCTGCGCCAGGAGGGCGAAGTGTACGGCGCCGTGATGGCGCTTGCCGGGGAGTACGCAACCGAATGGACAGTCGAGTCGATGTCCCACCGCCATCGATCAATGCTGCGCGCGGTGCCGCGATGGCTTCGCACTCGTCTAGTGGCTCAAGTAGCTCGGCGGCTGGTTCGCGAGAGCTATCAATCGAGCCGTTGCTCGGCGAAAGTTCGATCTGGGATGGCGCGTATTGAGATTATCCCATCTATCTTCTGCACCGTGCGCGACCCGGTCGCCCACCCGCTCTGCGGCTTCTACGCCGCAGCATTTTCCAAGCTGTGGACGCTGTTCGACCTGGAATTCGGGGCGCAGATTGTCGCGTGCCGTGGGGTCGGGCAGCCGTCCTGTGTGGTGCAGCTCGCGTGCCCCGATCGCGCAAGCGGTCGGAAGAGCCAGGCGGAAGGGTCGTGACGCCGCGCTTCCTTCTCTGGCTCGTGATCGTCGTTGCATCGGTGCCGGTGCGTGCCGGCGCTCAGCAGCCAACGCCGCGCGTACTCGTGATGCCCTTCGAGAACGTCAGCCGCGACGGTCGCATCCTTTGGCTGAGTGAAGCGTCCGCCGTGCTTCTGGCCGACGAGCTGAACGCACTGGGTATCGACGCCATTGCGCGGCAGGAACGCGTCGCGGCGTTGGACCGGCTGCAAGTGCCGCCGGCTGTCCCTCTCACTGACGCGACGGTGTTTCGGATCGGTCAACTCGTCGGCGCGTCTCATGTCGTGATTGGCGCGCTTCGTCTCGAGGCTGATGCACTTGTGGTCGACGCTCGGAGCATAGACCTCGATGCGGGGCGTCTAGCCAGACGGGGCAGTGCAAGAGGTCCAATCACGACGCTCTTCGAGATCTTTGACAGCTTGGCGCGCCAAGTGGGGGGGGCGTCGCCCGCGTCGCGGAACGAGGTTGACCGCGAACGACTGCCCGTGGCGGCGTTTGAGAACTACATCAAAGGCCTGTTGGCTGAGACCCCCGCGATCGCGATTGCGTATCTCAATGCTGCGCTGCAGGCTAGCCCGGCATTCTCGCGACCGCGTCTAGCGCTATGGGCGGTGTATGCGGAACAGGATGACCATGAGCGCGCCCTCGCCGCCGTCCTGCAGGTCCCGGGCAACGCTCTTCGGGGCCGCCAGGCGCGGTTTCTTGTCGGGTTGTCGCAACTCGCGCTGGGACAGTACGGTGCGGCCTATGGCACTTTCAGGGTGCTCGCTGATGCCGATCCAACGGCGAACGTTCTGAATAATCTCGGCGTCGTTCAATTGCGGCGGGGTGGCGCTCCGGAAACCCCATCGGCTACCGAGTACTTTGCGAAGGCGGCGGAGACCGATTCGAGCGCACCAGACTACTACTTCAATTCGGGATACGCGTACTGGCTCGTGCGCGATCTTCGATCGGCGGTGTACTGGCTTCGGGAGGCCGTTCGACGGAATCCTGCAGACGCCGACGCCCATTTCGTCCTCGCTGCGGCTCTGGAAGCTTCTGGCAGTGCCACCGAAGCGAGGCGCGAGTTCGAGCTCGCTCAGCGGCTGTCCTCCACGTACGAAGAAATGGAATCAGGCGGAGCTGTCACGGCCGTTCCAACGGGCCTTGAACGTGTTAGGGACGGCGTGGGTGTGCCGGGCGCGCGAAGGTTCGAATCAACCTTGGCCGTCAGTGACCAGCGCGCGCAAGAGGATCTGGCTCTGTTCCATCTCGATCGAGGGCGTCGTCTGTTCGAGCAGGAGAGCGACGGCGAAGCCTTAGCTGAGCTGGAGCGTGCCCTGTTTCTCTCTCCGTACCAACCGGAGGCCCACTTGCTCATCGGGCAGGTCCATTTCCGGGCCGGCCGTTTCGCCGATGCCATCGATGCCTTCCGTATCTCGTTGTGGAGTACCGAAACCGCCACCGGGCATGCGGCCCTGGCGTTGGCGCTGTTGGAGCACGGTGATGAAGCGGAGGCGCGCGAGGAAGCCGCGAAGGCGCTGTCGCTCGACGCCGGATCGGATGCCGCGCTCGACGTGCTTTCACGACTGGGAGCGACCACCACGGCGCCCAGGTAGATTTGAACGGCGACCATGGTACAATCTTTTGTACCGTGCCAAGAGACACACGCGACGACGGCTTCCACGAGATTCAGCTGAACGGTAAGCAGCTGGTATTTCTCTTCATGGCGGCTACGGTCGTGTCGGTCGTGATTTTTCTATGCGGCGTGCTCGTCGGACGAGGTGCGGGAACCGGCACGCCAACTGTGGCCGAGGCGCCGCCGCTCACGGACGAGCTAGTCGACGACTCGATTTCCCGGCCGCCAGCCGTCGGGACCGCCGATGCATCAGAGGCCGATGTGGCGGTGTCGACCGGTGCCGAAGAGCTCGATTACTTCACGCGACTCGAAGGCGAGCCCTCGGACGACGAGTTGCTCCTGCGGCCGGCTCCCGGTAGCGCACCCGCGGCTCCCGCAACTGAGGCTAGCGTTGTGGCCAGACCGACCACCGAGCAACCGTCGCGCCTATCGGCGGCTTCACCCGCCCCTCCTGTGTCAGCCGGGGCCGAGTCCCGTGCCGCGGCACGGCCCGCAGGAGACTGGGCCGTGCAGGTTGCCGCTCTCAACGACAGCGCGGATGCCGATGTGGTGGCACGGCGGTGGGGCCAAAAGGGATACCAGGCGTACGTGGTGACGCCGTCGGACGGCACTCCAGCGGTCTTTCGCGTGCGGATCGGGGCGTTCAAGACGCGGCGAGAGGCGGACGCACTCGCTTCGAAGCTGCAGCAGGAAGAGCGGATCAGCCCCTGGGTTACGCGCTGAGCGTGGCGCGACCTGCCGCTTTCGCCCTTGCATCGATTTCCGGCGTTCTCCTTGCCCTAAGCTTTCCAGGTCTTGGCCATCCGGCCCTCGCGTGGATTGCTTTAACACCTCTTCTGGTCGCCCTGCAGCATGGATCTCTCTGGCGTGCGTTCGGCCTCGGCGTGACCACCGGCGCAATCTACTTTACCGGCACGTTGTACTGGATTGCTCGCGTGATGGCGGTGTACGGTGCGCTGCCTATCTGGATCGCGGTTCTTGTCAACGCGGCGCTGATCGCGTATCTGTCACTATTTCCAGCACTGTTCGCTGTGGTTCTGCGGCGACTGGTTGTGACTTCCGGGCCGACGGCGTTGCTGGCGGCGCCGCTCGTCTGGGTCGCGACTGAACTGGGACGAACATACCTATTGACCGGGTTCCCTTGGGTGCTGTTGGGATACAGTCAGGCCTTCACACTCCCTATCGCGCAGTTCGCCAGTATCCTTGGGGTCTACGGCCTCTCCGCGCTCGTGGCTGCGGTGAGCGCCTCGCTCGCCTCAAGCGTCGTGCAGCGCTCGTACGCGCCGGTTGCCGTGACGTTGACGATTGTGTTGCTGGTTGCCGTCTGGGGGGCGTCACGCGTGGGGCGTGCCGAGCTCACCAGACTCGGAGAGCCGGTTCGTGTGGGACTCGTCCAGGGCAACGTCGATCAGAGTGAAAAATGGGATCCGAGTCGGGCCACCGCCATTTTTACACGGCACCTGGAGTTGAGCGGCCAGGCAATCGAAGACGGCGCCCAACTTGTCATCTGGCCGGAATCGTCGACGCCTTTTACGTTCGAGCGGGATCAAGGCGATGCCGATGTTGTGCGCCGCCTGGCGCGCGAGTCGGGAGTGCCGTTTCTTCTTGGTAGCGGCGAAGTCGATCGGACGGAGTCTCGCTACTACAACTCTGCGTACCTGGTGCGAGCCGACGGCGTGACCGGAGGCGTTTACCGCAAGATGCACCTTGTACCGTTTGGCGAGTACGTTCCGCTCCGACGGCTGCTCTTCTTCGCTGCCCCGCTCGTGGAGACCGTCTCGGATTTCTCGCCCGGCGACAGTGCGACGGTGTTTACCCTCGACGGTCACCGCTTCAGCACCGCTATCTGCTACGAAATCGTCTACCCGGATCTGGTCAGACGCCTTGTCGTCGGAGGCAGCGAGCTGCTGACTACGATCACCAACGATGCCTGGTTTGGTGAGACGTCGGCGCCCTATCAGCACTTTGCCCAAGCGGCGCTTCGCGCGGTCGAGAACGGCCGATACCTGGTTCGGGCCGCAAATACAGGAATCAGCGGCGTCGTCGATCCATACGGGCGGGTCCTCACCTCGACGCCGATCTTCGAGGCTACGGTAGTCGTGGGAGAGGCGAGATTCCTCACCGGGTCGACCGTCTATACCCGCGTAGGCGACGCATTTGCTTACGCCTCGGTGCTGGCGACGGTTGTCGTGCTGATTGTCACGCGTCGCCGTGTAAAATATCGATAGAGGGATCGGATGCCTACCGCTGACGAGTTGAAGCGACGTTACGAAGAACTCAGTAAACGAGCTGTCGATTTGCGGAGTTATCTTTGAATTTGCTCACCCTGAAGAAGAGCTGAACCGGCTTGAGCAGCGCACGGCCTCGCCAGAGTTCTGGAAGGATCAAGCGGAAGCACAGAAGGTGTTGCAGCGGCGACGCCGTCTGGAACACGATCGTGATCTGTCGCTGTTGCTCAGAAAGAAGACCGACGACCTGAGCGTCCTGTACGAGTGGGCCGAGGCCGGCGAGCCGGTCGACGCTGATATTGCGCAGGCGCTTAACGCGCTCGAGGTCGAGGTTCAGGCCGGCGAGATCAAGAAGATGCTCGGCGGCGAGCACGACAGACGGAATGCCATCGTGACCGTCCATCCGGGCGCGGGTGGAACCGAATCGCAGGACTGGGCCGAGATGCTGCTACGCATGTATCTCCGGTGGGCCGAACGTGAAGGGCTCGACGTCGAGGTCGACGAGACGCTCCTCGGTGACGAGGCGGGGATCAAGAGC
>Ga0326597_10010106_pt1 | contig 12597 bp, 13 predicted proteins | sample RVTome_12_FD_203789 | JGI IMG/M metagenome (GOLD analysis project Ga0326597, IMG submission 203789) | Soil microbial communities from uranium-contaminated site in the Upper Colorado River Basin, Wyoming, United States - RVT100D185 | ecosystem: Environmental > Terrestrial > Soil > Contaminated >... | reverse complement strand
GGGACGCTCGTCGTGATGACCCTGCCGAACGTCGTCCCCGACGCCTGACATGCGGATCGACCACGACGCGATCATCGTCGGCGCCGGCGGCGCCGGCCTGTGGGCCGCCCTCGAACTGGCCCGCTCCGGGATCGACGCCGCCGTCATCACCAAGCTCTACCCGACCCGCTCCCATACCGGTGCCGCCCAGGGCGGGGTGTGCGCCGCCCTGGGCAACCAGGAGGAGGACCACTGGGAGTGGCACATGTTCGACACGATCAAGGGCGGCGATTATCTCGTCGACCAGGATGCTGCCGAGATTCTCGCCCGCGAGGCGATCGAGACGGTCATCGAGCTCGAGCACATGGGCCTGCCGTTCAACCGGACGCCGGACGGACGGATCGACCAGCGGCGGTTCGGCGGCCATACCCGCAACTTCGGCGAGGCGGCGGTTCGGCGCGCGTGCTACGCGGCCGACCGGACCGGCCACATGATCCTCCAGACGCTCTACCAGCAGTGCATCAAGCACGGCGTCCGGTTCTATGACGAGTACCACGTCGTCGACCTCCTGTTCGAGGGCGGCGAGGCGGGGGACGGCGGCCGCGCGGCGGGAGCCGTCGCGTACCGGATCGCCGACGGCGAGATCCATACCTTCCGCGCCAAGTCGGTCCTGCTCGCCACGGGCGGCTTCGGGCGGATGTTCCGGATCACGTCCAATGCCTGGTCGCTGACCGGCGACGGCGTCGCGCTCGCCTACCGCCACGGCGTGCCGATGGAGGACATGGAGTTCTACCAGTTCCACCCGACCGGGATCGTCGGGATCGGGATCCTCCTGTCCGAGGCCGCCCGCGGCGAGGGCGGCTACCTGCTCAACGATGCCGGCGAGCGGTTCATGGAGCGCTACGCGCCCCGACTCATGGAGCTCGCCCCGCGCGACATGGTCAGCCGGGCGATCTACGAGGAGGTTCGGGCGGGGCGGGGGATCGGCGGCAAGGACTACGTCTATCTCGACGTTCGCCACCTCGGCCGGCAGGTGATCGAGGAGAAGCTGCCCGACATCACCGACTTCGCCCGGGTCTACCAGGGGGTCGAGCCGCTGACCGAGCCGATCCCGATCCAGCCCACCGCCCACTACGCAATGGGCGGTATCCCGACCGACGTTCGCACCCGGGTCGTGCGCGACGAGGCCAACACGGTCGTCCCCGGCCTGTACGCGGCGGGCGAGTGTGCGTGCGTCAGTGTCCATGGCGCGAACCGGCTCGGCACGAATTCGCTCGTCGACCTGCTCGTCTTCGGCCGTCGGGCCGGCCGGCAGATGGTCGAGGACCTGCGTGGGGTCGGTTCGCCGGAGCTGGCCATCGACGCCGAGGACCCGGTCCGCGCCGAGCTCGCCGCCATTCGGGGCCGGCGGGGTGGGGAGTCCGCGGCGCGCCTGCGCGCGGAGCTGGCGGACGTGATGATGGACGACGTCGGTGTCTACCGCGACGAGTCGTCGCTGACGCGGGCGGTCAACGCGGTTCGCGGCCTGCGCGAGCGCTACGAGCGGATCGGCGTCCAGGACACCGGCGCCGTGTTCAACACCGACCTCGTCGAGGCGCGCGAGCTCGGGTACCTCCTCGACTGCGCGGAGACGACGGCCGTGGCGGCACTCGCCCGGAAGGAGAGCCGCGGCGCCCACGCCCGCGAGGACTACCCGGAGCGCGACGACGCCACGTTCCTCCGGCACAGCCTCGCCGTCGCCGGCGAAGGTGGCCCGTCGATCCGCTACAAGGACGTCGTGATCACCCAGTTCCAGCCCAAGCCCAGGACGTACTGAGGACGACCGCGTGCAGATCGACGTCCGGATCCTGCGCTACGACCCCGAGCGGGACCGCAAGCCGCACTGGGAGACGTACGCGGTCGAGTCCGATCCGGCCATGGATCGCGTCCTCGACCTGCTCCACCGGATCAAGTACGAGCAGGACGGCACGCTCACCTTCCGGCGCTCGTGCGCCCACGGCGTGTGCGGCTCCGACGCCATGCTCGTGAACGGCCGCAACCGGCTGGCCTGCAAGTTGCGCGTTGAGACGCTCGGGCGGCGGATCAGCATCGCGCCGCTGCCCGGCCTGCCGGTGATCAAGGACCTCGTCGTCGACATGGACGACTTCTTCGGCAAGTACCGGAGCGTCATGCCGTTCCTCGTCGCGGAGGGTCCGGCGCCGCAGCGCGAACGGCGCCAGTCACCGGAGGCCCGGGCGCGCTACGACGACACGACCAAGTGCATCCTGTGCGCCGCGTGCACCTCGTCGTGCCCGTCGTTCTGGGCACAACCCGGCTACGTGGGCCCGGCCGCGATCGTCAATGCGCATCGATTTATCTTCGACTCGCGTGACGACGCGGGGGAGGAGCGGCTCGAGATCCTTGCCGACAAGGACGGCGTGTGGCGCTGCCGGACGATCTTCAACTGCACCGACGCGTGTCCGCGCGGGATTCACATCACCCAGGCGATCCTCGAGGTCAGTGCGTCGATCGTCGACAGACAAGCCTGACTGAAGGGTGCCACCCTGACGACCCGCCGCTTCGTGATCCGGACCGACGGGGCCGCGCGTGGGAATCCCGGGCCGGCCTCGCTCGGGGCTGTGCTCATCGACGCGTCCCGGGCGGATGCGCTCTCGCCGACCGCCCCGCCCGATGCGACGATCTCGGAATACCTCGGCCGTCAGACGAACAACGTCGCCGAGTGGACCGGGGTCGTCCGCGCCCTCGACCTGGCTTGCGAGCTCGGCGCCGCTCGGGTCGACCTGTTCCTCGACTCGATGCTCATCGTCGAGCAGCTCCACGGTCGGTGGCGGGTCAAGGACGCCAAGCTGCGTCCGTTGTGGGAGGCCGCCCGGGCCCAGCTCGAGACGCTTCGGCCGTGGTCGGCCACGCACGTACCCCGCGCCCAGAACACGCTCGCCGACGCGCTCGCGAACGAGGCGATCGACCGGGTCGCGGCGGGCGGTCCGGTGTCGGTCGTCCGGAGGCCGGCCGGAGCCTGATCCGGAACCACCGCCGATCGCCCGGCGTCCGTGTGTCATGCGTCGGACCATCGCGCTCGTCGTCCTGTCGATCGCCGTCCTCGCCGGCTGCGCGGATTCGCCGCCGACCGAACCGCCGGCAGCGGCGACGCCGATCCCGCTCGACGGCACGAGCTGGGTGGCCGTCTCGATCAATGACACGAACACGATCGCTGCTGCCATGCCGACGCTCGCATTCGACGGCGATCGCGTGAGTGGCTCGACCGGCTGCAACTCGTTCGGCGGGACGGTGGTCGTCGAAGGCAACGGCAGCGTGCGCTTCGTCGACGTCGTCGTCACCGAGGTCGGCTGCCCTGGTCCCGTCGGAGCACAGGAAACCGCGTTCCTTGCGGTTCTCGGTCCACCCGCCCGGCTCGCCGTCGCCGAGCGGATGCTCTTCGTGACGTCGCCGACCGGACAGCTCGTGTTCGAGGGTCGCACCGGCGGCTGATCCGGGCCGATCGGCGAGCGGGAGTAGAATCAATCGGTCAGCGAGGCGGCCGGATGGTCGCGCGCCGGCTGGGCAACCAGGCGACGTGAGGAAAGTCCGAGCTCCCCAGCGCAGGGTGGCGGGTAACGCCCGTCCGCCGTGAGGCGAGGACCAGTGCCACAGTGACGATGCCGGGCGGTGGCGCGAGCCGCTGACCGGAGTGAAACGCGGCAAACTCCACCCGGAGCAAGGCCAAGTAGGAGGGCGCAACCCGGTTCGCCGGGGGAGAGGCGCGCTGCCCAGCCCTCGGGTCGGCCGCATGAGCTGTCGGGCAACCGACTGCCCCAGATGGATGGCCATCCCCACCGACGCCTCGGCGCCGGCGGGACAGAACTCGGCTTACAGGCCGCCTCGCTGACGCAATCCCTGGCCGCGAGTCTCGGCGGACCCTAGTCCTCGTCCGGGCGGAAGATGTGCGCGGCCGTGCAGGTGTTGCAGATCGGCGTGGCCGAGTCGAGATCGCCGAGCGGCATCGGGACCTTGCGATCCGGGAACAGGCACTCCACGTCGAACACCCGATCGGCCGTCCCGTCGACCTGGATCAACCTGCGAAACGTGCAGCGGCGGATCCGGTGAGGGGCGAGCCGATACGCGTCGGGCTCGGGCGGAACGACCGGGAGCGGCAGGGCCATCAGGTGCGCTTGGGGCCTCGTATGCGGATCTCGATCGGGCTGGCCGATCGTGGCGGCGCAGCCTAGCACCCCTCCGTGAGCGACGACAACATCCCAAACGTACTAGACTCCGCGCCGATCCACCAGTCGGAGCGCGCGGAGGAGACGTGGAGGAGGACGGCGCCAAGCCGCAACGCCCCACCCGAAGCCGACGTCGCACGTCGCGCAGCACGGAGCCGCCGCCCGAGGCGATACCGCCGACCGTCGAGGCCGTCCCGGAATCCGTGCCGTCGGCGGCCGACCCGGGCACGGAGGTTCGTGAGGATCGCGACCGGCCGGCGGACCCCGACGATCTCGCCTCGCTCGTCGCGCCGGCCGACCTCGCGTCGATCGCCGAGGCGGAGGCGCGTGCCGAAGCCGACGCGTTCGCCGACTCCGCGCCGGGCCGCGGGATCGAATTCGCGGTGGCCGACGTCGAGGAGGCGGACGGGTCCCTCGCGATCCTCGACGACGCGCGGTCCCCGAACCCCGCCACGTGTCCGTTCTTCCGGAGCGAGTCCGAGGGCGGCCGATTGGGCCTGCCGATCGAGTACCCGCACGAGTCCAATCGCTGCGCGGCGTTCGGCGAGCCGAAGCCGCAGTCGCTCCGCCAGCAGGAGCTGGTCTGCCTGACCGACGGCCACGTCAGCTGTCCACGTTATCTCCGTGGCTCTCTCGTGGGGCGGGAGACCATCGCGGTCGTCCCGCCGCGCACGGGCATCTCGCGGGCCATCGTGGCGGCCGCCGTGGTGCTGGTGGCCTCGGCGGCGCTGTCGTTCGCGTTCGTCTTTGCCCGCGGCGGACTGACGCTGCCGGGAGGCGGGCCCGAACCGACCGACGTGGCGGCCGCGTCCCAGGAGCCCACCGAGCCGCCTCCGACGCCGGTCCCGACATCAGAGCCGACGCCGGCGCCGACCGCGACAGCGCGGCCCACGCCGTCGCCGACCGTGGCGCCGACCGCCACACCGCGGCCCACGCCGTCGCCGACCGTGGCGCCGACCGCGACGCCGCGGCCGACGAGTGATCGCTACGAGCTGCTCGAGCCGTGTCCGGACAAGCCGGACTGCTGGATCTACACGATCCGGAGTGGCGACAACGTCTTTAGCATCGCGCGCTACTTCGGCGTGCCGGAGGCGACCGTTCGACAGCTCAACCCGTGGCTGGAGACCACGCCGCTGCGGGCCGGCCAGCAGCTGATCCTGCCGCCGCCGACGCGCTGAGCGTGCGCCGGCCCGGCGCGCTGTCGCCGGGGGCTGACCCAGAGCACTGACCCGGAGCTCATCCGGCGCCCGACGCTTCATGCGCGCTTCCGCGCGGGCGCTGCTGGCCCGACCGACGCGTGGGCCCGGCGCCAGTGCGCCCGGCGCCAGTGCGCCCGGCGCCTCCCGGGCGAGACAGGCGGCATCCCCCAAATCACGCATTGACGCGGCCCCGTTGCGCGCTAGAATGCAGCGAAGTGGCACAAAGTGGTTCAAAGTGGGGAACCACAACGATCGGCCCCCCGCGCCCGACCCCCCGGTGGGGATTCGGGTCCAACCAGAAGGACAGCCCGACAGGTGTTCACCGGCGAGTACCGGCACACGGTGGACGACAAGGGACGGATTGCCGTCCCGTCGAAGTTCCGTGCGCAGCTCGACGACGGCGCGGTCATCTCGCGCTGGCTCGACGCCTGCCTGGCGATCCACACGAAGTCCGGCTGGGACGTCCTCGCCACGAAGGTCGCCGGCCTGCCGATCGCCGACGCGGCGTCGCGCCTCTTCCAGCGCTACGTCTTCGCCGGCGCGATCGAGGCGGAGCTCGACCGGCAGGGTCGGGTGGTCGTGCCGGCCTACCTGCGCGACTGGGCCGGCCTGACCGGGGACGCGGTCGTCGTCGGTTCACGCGATCACGCCGAGATCTGGGCGCCGTCGCGCTGGGACGAGTACCGCCGGGCCCTCGAGGACCCGGACGAGCTCGCCCGCGCGCTCGACGGCCTCGGGATCTAGGCACACCACATGCGCTTCCAGGGTCCGCTCGGGATCCGATCGTCGACGGTGGAGGAGAGATGAAGGATGGGCACCTGCCGGTCCTGGCGGTGGAGGTCGTGACGATGCTCGCGCCTGCGCCCGGCAGCCTTCAGCTCGACGCCACCGTCGGCGGCGGTGGGCACACCGAGCGGATCCTGGAGGCGACCGATCCTGATGGCCGCCTCCTCGGCCTCGACGCCGATGGGGCGGCCATCGCCAGGGTCGATCGCCGGCTTCGTCCCCGGTTCGGCGACCGCCTCGTCCTGCGCCAGGCAAACTTCCGCGAGCTCGCGGCCGTCGCGCCCGCGGCGGGCTTCGCCGCCGTCGACGGAGCCCTGTTCGACCTGGGCCTGTCGAGCTTCCAACTGGCCGACACGGAGCGCGGCTTCGGGATCCGGGCCGGCGGTCCCCTCGACATGCGCTTCGACCCGGCTCGCGGCGTTCCGGCCGCAGAGCTGCTCGCCACGCTCGACGCGGCCGAGTTGACCGCGCTCTTCCGGCGCTTCGGCGAGGAGCCGAGTGCAGCGCGTATCGCGCGGGCGATCGTCGACGCCCGCCGGATCGCTCCGATCCGCACGGCCGAGGAGCTCGCTGCCCTGGTCGAACGGGTCGCCCCTCACACGCCCCGTGGCCGTCGCCGGATCCACCCCGCGACTCGAGTCTTTCAGGCGCTCCGGATCGCCGTCAACGCCGAGCTCGAGGCGCTCGAAGCAGGGCTCGCAGCCGCGGTCGACCTGCTCCGGCCCGGTGGCCGGCTCGTCGTCCTCAGCTACCACTCGCTCGAGGACCGGATCGTCAAGCGCTTCATCGCCGCCGAGCGCCGCGGTTGCACGTGCCCGCCGGAGGTCCCGGTCTGCGTCTGTGGCCGCAACCCGCGTCTCCGGCTCCTAACCCGTCCGTCGCTCACCCCGAGCGCGGACGAAATCGCCTCGAACCCGCGTGCCCGGAGCGCCCGGCTCCGGGCCGCCGAACGAATCGCCGCATAGCCCATCGATCGGCGGCCGCTCGGCCGTCGCGACCGCACCGGAGGAAGGAGGATCCCCCGTGAGCAAGCGTCACCAGTCCAGCCGACGAAAGGCATACGGGCGCCGCCAGCATGAAGTGCGGGAGCGGCACGACCGGCGTCACCTGCCGGAACACGTCGAGTTCGGCTTCGACGACTTCGACGGGGCGCCGGCGGCTGATCCCTTGGCGTTCCTCGATCCTCGCTCGCCGCGCCTGCGCTTCGCCCTCGACTGATGGCCGTTTACCAGGGCGCGCGGACGCGCCCCATCCTCGCTCCGCCGCGCCCGCGCCTCGCCGAGACGCCGGTGCTGCCGCGCCGCCGGATGCGCGGCGCGGTCCGGGCGAGGAATCGGGCCAACCCGATCGGCTTCGTGCTCGGCGGGATCGTCCTCGCGTTCATGCTCTCGTTCTTCTCGCTCGCCCAGACGGTGCGCGTCGCCGCGACGAGCTACGACATCGAGGGCCTGTCGATCGACCGCGAGCAGCTCGAGTCGGAGCGACGGGAGCTTGCCAGCGATCTCAACCGCCTGGGCCGGGAGCCGGCGATCCGCAAGCTCGCCATCGACGGCGGCCTCGTCCCACTGACCGACCCGCTCGTCCTGCCGGCGCGCTAGGGTCGCCGGGCAAACGATGCTGGGACGGACCGATTCACGCCGCCGCCTGCTCTTCCTGCTCGTCGTCCTCGCGATCGCCGCGACGGCGATCGTCGGCCGGCTCGCGTACTGGCAGGTGGTCATGGCGGACGACCTCGCCGCCCGCGCTCGCGCGCAGACGACGGTCCGAACCGAGATTCCGAGCCGGCGCGGCGAGGTCTACGACCGGAGCGGCGTCGTCGTCCTGGCCACGACCGTCGATCGCGACCGGCTCGTAGCGGCGCCGGACCAGCTCTCGCAGCGCCGACGGGCGGCGGTCGCCACAGAACTCGTCGCGCTCCTTCGGCTGGACGGCCCGGCCGCCGCGTCGCTGATCGAGAAGATGACCTCCGAGCGGCCGTACGTCATCCTCGCCCGGGACCTCGAGCCGGAGGTTTCGGAGCGGATCCGCCTCGCCATCGCCGACGGCCGGGTCGAGCAGGTCATGCTCGAAGCGGAGCCCGCCCGGGTCTATCCCCAGGCCGGCGGCGGCCCGGACTCGAGCCTGGCGGCCCATCTCCTCGGCTTCGTCAACCGCGAGGGCGAAGGACAGTACGGGGTGGAGCAGCAATACCAGGAACTGCTCGCCGGCCAGCCCAGGGTGGTCGTCGCCCGACGCGACATCAACGCGCGGGCGATCCCCGAATCCGCGGTCACGACGGAGTACGGCGTGCCCGGTGTCGACCTGCGCCTCACGATCGACGCGGGCCTCCAGCTGGCAGTCGAGCAGGAGCTCCTCGCCGCCTGGGTCGCCGACCACGCGGTGAGCGTGTCGGCCGTGGTCATGGATCCGTACAACGGCGAGATCTATGCCCACGCCACGTACCCGTCGTACGACGGCAACCAGTACCGGGCGATCGCGTCGACCGACCCCGCCCGGTTCATCGATCCCCTCGTGAGCGAGGTCTACGAACCGGGGTCGGTGTTCAAGATGCTGACGGCCGTCGCGGCGCTGGAGGCCGGCGTGACGCCCGACACGACGTACGTCGACGTCGGCACGCTCAAGCTCGACGGTGGCAAGACCAAGATCGACAACGCCGACCGCAAGGGTCGCGGGACGATGACCTTCGAGGATGCGATCGCCTGGTCGCGCAACGTCGTGGCGGCCAAGATCGCGCTGGGCCTGGGGGCGACGACGCGCGACGCGGCCGACGCACTTTATGAGACGTGGACACGCCTCGGCTTCGGTGCGCCGACCGGGATCGACGTCGCCGGCGAGGTCGGCGGGCTGGTCCGCGATCCGGCGATCAAGACCTGGCGCGAGATCGACCTCGCCAACGGCGCGTTCGGGCAGGGCGTGGCCGTTACCCCGATCCAGCTGGCCACGGCCTATTCGGCGATGGTCAACGGGGGCCGGCTCGTCCAGCCCCACGTCGTCAAGGCGATCGGCGACGAGGAGGTGTCGACGGCGGCGCGCGCCGAGGTGATGGACTCGCGCCTGACGCCGACGCTCGTCGACCTCATGAACCACGTCGTCAGCGAGGTTCCGTTCTATCGCGACCGAACCCTGATCCCCGGCTACTACGTGGGCGGCAAGACGGGCACCGCCCAGATCTGGGACCCCTCGCTCCGCGACGGGCGCGGCGACTGGAAGCGCGACCTCTTCAACTACTCGTTCGTCGGCTTCGTCGGCCGGCACGAGGGCGTCCCGGAGCTCGTCGTGTCCGTCCGCATCAACGAGGCGACCCCGACGGTCATCAAGGTCGGCCAGCTGGAGATGCCGGTCATGTCGTTCGAGCTGTTCCGGCGGATCGCCACCGACGCGATCACCACGCCCGCGCTGCTGCCGGATCGCCCGCGGTCGCTCGATCCCGTCCCAGCCGACCGGTGAGCGGGTCGTATGCCACACTGGCGATCGTGACCGACGTTCGGCCGCCGTCCGCCGGGGGTGGATCTCCGGCGACCGCACTGACCGCCGACGACCTCGCCCGCCTGAGTGGCGGCCGCCTCCTCCGACGCTCCGACCGCCCGATCCGCGGCGGTGCGGTCGACTCGCGCGAGGTGACGCCGGGTCGGTTGTTCGTGGCGCTGCCGGGCGAGCGTACCGACGGCCATCGCTTCCTCGGCGAGGCGGTCGCCCACGGCGCCGGGGCGCTGCTCGTCAGCCGGGAACCGGAGGGGATCGACGCGACGGCCGACGTGACCGTCGTCCGGGTGCCGGACGGCCTCGCCGCGCTCGAGGCGGTGGCGGCCGGCTGGCGGGCGCGGTTCACGCCGCTCGTGGTCGGGGTGACCGGGAGCATCGCCAAGACGTCGACCAAGGAAGCCGCCGCGGCGGTCCTCGCCCGGCGATTCCGGACGCTGCGCAGCGAGGGCAACCGGAACAACGAGATCGGACTCCCGCTCAGCCTGCTCGAACTCGATGCCACCCACGAGGCCGCGGTCCTCGAGATGGGCATGTACACGGGCGGCGAGATCGCCGATCTGGCGCGGATCGCGCGGCCGCAGATCGGCGTCGTGACGGCGGTGCAGCCGGTCCACCTGTCGCGGATCGGCTCGATCGAGGCAATCGAGCGAGCCAAGGCGGAGCTGGTCGAGGCGCTTCCGTCGGACGGGACGGCCGTGCTCAATGGCGACGATCCGCGGGTCCGGGCGATGGCCGACCGGACGCACGCGCGGGTCATGACCTACGGGTTCACGCCTGACGCGGATGTCGCGGCCGACGACGTGGCGTCCGCCGGGCTCGCCGGGATGCGCTTCTCCCTCCGGACGTCGCGCGGTCGGACGCCGGTGGCGATCCCGACCCTCGGCCGTCTCGCCGTGCACAACGCCCTCGCCGCCGCCGCCGTCGGCATCGCCGGTGGGTTGTCGGTCGAGGAGATCGCGGCGGGGCTCGCCGATGGCTGGGGCGCGCCCCATCGGTCGGAGGTCATCCGTCTGTCCGGCGTGACGATCGTCGACGACAGCTACAACGCCTCGCCCGCGTCCGTGACGGCCGCGCTCGAGCTGCTGTCCGGCCTGCCGGGCCGACGGGTAGCGGTGCTCGGCGAGATGCTCGAGCTCGGCGAGGGCCACGAGGCCGGCCACCGGTCGGTCGGGGCCGCTGCGGCGACCGTGGCGGACCTGCTCGTCGTCGTCGGCCGGCCGGCGGGCGGCATCGCGGCGGGTGCCCGGGAGCACGGCCTCGAGCCGTCGCGCGTGATCGAGGTCCCGGACCGCGAGGCGGCCCTCGACACCCTCCGTCCGCGCCTCGCGGCCGGCGACGTCGTGCTCGTCAAGGCCTCGCGCGGCGCCGCCCTCGACCTGCTCGTCGAGGCGCTCCGACGCGAGCTTGCCGCCGGATGACGCTCCAGCTGATCCAGGGCCTCCTGCTCTCATTCGCGATCATCGTCATCCTCATGCCGCCGTACATCCGGCTCCTGCGGGTGGCCGGCTTCGGCAAGCAGATCCGCGAGGAGGGCCCGCACAGCCACTTCGTCAAGGAGGGCACGCCGACGATGGGCGGGCTGCTCGTGATCGGCGTCGTGGTCGTGCTGTTCGCGCTCCTGCGCGGCTTCCCGGAGCGCGGCGTGTTCGCGCCGCTCGCGACGCTCCTGCTCGTCGGCGTCCTCGGCGCGTTCGACGACTACCTCAACGCCCGGACCGGCGAGGGCATCCGGGCCCGGCACAAGATGCTCTGGCTCATCGTCGTCGCCGGCGTCGCGGCGTTCCAGATCCAGCAGACGTACGGCCTCGTCGGGTTCCGGGTCCCGTTCGTCGGCGACGTGACGATCGAACCGTGGCTGTACGTGCTCTTCGCGGCGCTCGCCATCGTGGCGGCGAGCAACGGGGTGAACATCACCGACGGCCTCGACGGCCTCGCCGGCGGGACGCTCGTGTTCGCTTTCGTCGCCTTCCTCCTCATTGCCCTGCTCAACGTACCGGTCCAGCCGAACCTCGCCTTCCTGTGCGCGCTCATCATCGGCGCGCTGCTCGGCTTTCTCTGGTTCAACGTCCATCCGGCCCAGATCTTCATGGGTGACTCGGGCTCGCTCGCCCTCGGGGCGACGCTTGCCGTCATCGCCCTCATCACCGGCCAGATCCTCGTCCTCCCGCTGATCGGCCTCATCTTCGTGGTCGAGACCGGCTCGGTCATCCTCCAGGTGGGCTGGTACAAGCTGACCGGCGGCCGGCGTCTCCTGCGCATGTCACCGATTCACCACCACTTCGAGCTGGGCGGCTGGGACGAGGAGAAGATCACCCTGCGCTTCTGGATCGTGGCGATCCTCGCCGGTCTCCTCGGCGTCACGCTGTTCCTCGCCTCGATCGATCGCCTGGCATGAGCCCGATGACGAGCACGCGTCCGATCGACCCGGCGGCCCTGACCCTCGAAGGCGTCCGATCCGGCGCGCTGCGCGACGTCCCGGTCACCGTCCTCGGCCTTGCCCGGAGCGGCATCGCGCTGACCCGCTTCCTCGTCGATGCCGGTGCCCACGTCACCGTCTACGACGGCCGGCCGGCCGGCGAGCTCGGTGCGGCACTCGAGCGGCTCGAGGGACGGCCGATCCGGCTGCTCGCGGGACCGGACGCGGAGCCGGCCACGGCCTGGGCCGACGCGGCCCTCGTGACGACGTCGCCGTCGATCAACCCGGACTACCCGACCACGGAGCCCCGACTGCGGACGGCCCTCGCGACGCTCGTCGGAGCCCGCGCGGCGGGGGACCGCACCGCGCCCGCGCTCATCTCGGAAGCGGACCTCGTGCTCCGCCTCTGCCCCGCACCCACGATCGGGGTGACCGGCACGAAGGGCAAGACGACGACCGCGTCGCTGGCCGCGGCGGTGCTGGCCGCCGACCCGTCCCACCCGGTCGTGCTTGG
>Ga0326597_10010105_pt1 | contig 12598 bp, 8 predicted proteins | sample RVTome_12_FD_203789 | JGI IMG/M metagenome (GOLD analysis project Ga0326597, IMG submission 203789) | Soil microbial communities from uranium-contaminated site in the Upper Colorado River Basin, Wyoming, United States - RVT100D185 | ecosystem: Environmental > Terrestrial > Soil > Contaminated >... | reverse complement strand
GCAGTTCGCGCATCTCCTCGTCGACGACGCGGACCTCGCAACCGCCGATCGGCAGGCCGATGGATCCGATCTTCTTCGGTTTCCACAGGACGTTGAACGTCGCGACCGGCGAGGTCTCCGAGAGCCCGTAGCCCTCGAGGATGCTGACCCGGTACTTGGTGTCGAACTCGCGCATCACCTCGATCGGCATCGCGGCGCCGCCCGATGAGCAGTACTCGAGCGCCGAAAGATCGTAGCGGCCGGAGCCCTCGACCTCGAGCAGCGCGAAGTACATCGTCGGTACGCCGCTGAAGTTCGTCACGCGGTCGCGCTCCATCACCTCGAGCGCCGCCTGCGGCGTGAACTTCTCCAGGTAGGTGAGCGCCGCGCCGCCGCAGACGCTCGCGTTCTGGTTGCACGTCTGGCCGAAGGAGTGGAAGAGCGGCAGCGCCGCGAGGCTGACGTGGCCCGGGCGGAGGATCTGTCCGCGCTCGGAGTCGCCGAGGAGCCGATCCGCGCAGTATCGCGCGTTCGAGTACATGTTGAACTGCGTCAGCTCCGCGCCCTTCGGCTGACCGGTCGTTCCCGACGTGTAGAGGATGACCGCGGTGTCGTCGGGGCGAGTCGGCGCGAGATCGCACTCGCCGTGAGCGTCGATCGGCGCCGCGTCGATCAGCGTCAGCGGGCCGCGGCTCTCGTCGAAGAGGAGCAGGTTCTCGCACGTCTCGACGCGCGCGAAGCCTTCCTTCGCCGGGCGCGAGTACGCGTGCCATGCGACGAGCGCTACGGCTTCGGAGTCGCGCAGGTAGTACTCGACCTCTCGGCCGACCGCGAGGTAGCTGATCGGCACGACGACGCCGCCCGCGTGCAGGACGCCGAAGTACGCGATCGTGAAGCTCATGCGGTTCGGCGAGAAGAGCGCGACGCGATCGCCATGCCGGACGCCGAGGCCGCCGAGATGGGCCGCGAACGCGACGACCTGGCGCCGGAAGGTCCGGTAGTCGAGCCTGCGTTCGTCGTGGATGAGCGCGACCGCGTCCGGATGGAAGCGCGCCGAGTCGTGGACGAAACCTGCGAGGTTGAGCGACATGCGCGCCAGTTTCGGATGCCGGCTACGGAGATTCAAGAGTCAAGGCGCGGTGCGAGAGTCCGCGTCGCGGCGCTCGGCGACCAGGTCAATTGCACTCGGGTTCGAGCGGCCCGGCGAGGTCGCGATGGAAGAACAAACGCCCCGCGAGGGTCGGCATGAAGCTCGCCGGGACCCAGCGATCGGGGCCGTAGTGGAGCGCCGACCAGAGGCTGAATCCCTGCCACTGCATACCGCGACCGAGCACCCCGTCGGCGCCGCCGATCGCGCGATCCGCCGGGAGGAAGAGTCCCGGACCGATCGTGTTCGCGTAGGCGGGAACGAGCGTCGTGCGGCTGCGGAAGCTCGTCAGCGCGTTCTGCTCGACCGTCAGCGGATGCAGCTTTGCGCCGAGTCGCCAGGTCGCGGCGCGCCAGCTCGCGTCGTCGGCGAACTCGCCCGCGAACTGCGGCTCCCAGAACGCGATGTGGAGCACGCGGCCGATCCCGTAGACGACGACGAGCCGGGCGCCGCGCCGGCGCAGCTCCGCGATGCGCTGCGGATACTCGGGCAGGCGATCGCGCGTCGCGAAGAAGCGATGGGCGGGCGGCACGGTCAGCTTACCGAGCGGTCCGTAGAACGCGCGCTCCATCGCACCCTGGAACGCGCCGGGCGCGTCGGCGGGCAGCGTGTTGCCGTCGGCGTCCGACCACTCGTCCATGTTGAAGCCCCAGACGTGATCGCAGCGCACGCCGAAGCGCTCGAGCGCCATCGTCGTGAATCGGTACATGCCCATCGGTCCGACCGGCAGGATGATCGCGAGCTCGCGACCCGCGTCGCGCGATTCGATGATCTCGGCGGCGATCTCGAAGCCCATGCGCACTTCGAGCTCCGCGAGGTCGGCGCAGCGGACCGGAGCGAAGTCCTTGTGCCACCAGCTCTCGCGCTCGGCGATGCGCTCGGGCGGCCGCGCCGCGAGCTCGTCCATGCGCGCGAGGTTCCAGCCGCTCGGAAAGAACCCTTCGAGGTTCGAGCCGCGGAGCGTCGACAGCAGGTCGAGGTCCATCATCGTTTCCTTTCGGGTGTACTGGGTCGCTCGGGCTCGTCGCAGAGCGCGTGAACGCGGGCGCCGAGCGCGGCTCTGAGGCGGTCCTCTCGCGGGTAGGCGTGGCCGAGGTGCTGGCGGAAGCCCTCGCCGTGCTCGACGCCGGCGAGCCGACCGCGCTCGGCGCCCCAGCTCCGCATGCTGTCGAGGTACTCGTCGATGCCGTGCTGCGCGCGCAGCCATTCTCGCTGCGACGAGTGGCACGCGAGCGCCGCCGCCTTGCGTTCGACGACGTCGGCGACGTCGACGACGAAGCGCGGTGGGATCGGTCGCCCGAGGGCGTCGACGCCTTCGACCGGGTCGGCGTAGTAGAGCGCCGGGATCGCCCGGATCGGGACCGACCCGTCCGCGGCGGGCGCGTTCGGAATCGGCGCGTTGAAGCACGCGGCGCGCGCGACACGCGAGGTCTCCTCGTGGTCGAGCATGTAGTCGCACGGCGAGTGCGTGATCACGACGTCGGGTTCGACGCGGCGCAGGAGGCTGCACGCGCGCCCTAGCGACTCGCGCTCGTAGAAGACTTCGAGGTCCTTGTGCTCGAGGCAGTGGAACGCGCCGCCGAGGATGCTCGCGGCGCGCGCACCCTCCGCGCGGCGGACGCGCGCGATCTCCTGCGGACCGAGCGTCGAGGACCCGCAGTCCCCGGCGGTCATCGTCGCGATGTGGATCTTCCAGCCCGCGCCGGCGAGCACGAGCAGCGTGCCGCCACAGAGGATCTCGGCGTCGTCGGGGTGCGCCATCAGCGCGAGCACGGTCGGCATGGCCGCCATCTTCGAGCGCGGCGGCTCGCTGTCAACGCCGTGACGGAGGCCCGGCGCGAGCGTCTTCCCTTCGCGCGTTGCGTCGGGTAGCTTCCCCCGCGATGACGACCCGGCGCGACACACTCTCGGGCGACCGTTCGTTCCTCGCGCTGGTCGCGACCCAGTTCCTCGGGGCGTTCAACGACAACGCGTTCAAGCAGCTCGTGCTCTTGCTCGCGGTCGACCTGACGCAGGACGAGAGCGGCGGCAACTGGCAGGCGCTCGCGACGGGGCTCTTCGCGCTCCCGTTCGTGCTCTTCTCCGGGTTCGCCGGCAACCTCGCCGACCGCTTCTCGAAGACGCGCGTGATCCGCCTCGCGAAGGTCGCCGAGATCGCCGTGATGGTCCTCGGCGCCGTCGCGTTCTGGTGCGAGAGCATGCCGGCGCTCCTGGTCACCGTGTTCCTGATGGGCGCGCAGAGTGCGTTCTTCGGTCCCGCGAAGTACGGGATCCTGCCCGAGATGCTCCCGGAACGCCACCTCTCGCGCGCCAACGGCGTGATCCTGATGACGACGTTCCTGTCGATCATCCTCGGCATGGCGGCGGCCGGAATCGTGCGCGATCTCTTCGGGGATCGACTCTGGCGACCGCAGATGGTCTACATCCTGCTCGCGGCGATGGGCACGTGGACCGCGTTCGGCGTGCGCTGGCTTCCGCCGGCGCAGCCCGGTCTGCGCATCGCGCGCCGACCCTTCGGAGACCTCCTCTCGACCTTGCGCGCGATCGCCGCGGACCGCGACTTCCTGTGCGTCGTCGTCGCGAACTCGTACTTCTGGTTCCTCGGAGCGGTGGTGCAGCAGACGATCAACGTCTACGGGCGCAATCTGATGGGACTCAGCAACACCGAGACGAGCTTGCTGCTCGTCTCGCTTTCCGCGGGGATGGCCGGTGGCTCCTTGCTCGGCGGCTATCTGTCGCGCGATCGCCTGCGTCTCGGCTTGACCGAGGCCGGCATGACGATCGTCGTGCTCAGTCTGCTCGGTCTGAGCGAGGCACATCGCCACCAGGCGCTCGCGCACCTCGGTCTGTTCACGCTCGGACTCGGCGGCGGGCTCTTCGGGTTGCCGCTCCAGACCTGCGTGCAGATCTGGCCTGCCGAAAGCGAGAAGGGGCGTGTCGTCGCGGCGGTCAACTTCGCGAACTGGGTGCTCATCTTCGCGAGCGCCGGCTACTTCGCGCTCGCCGAGGCGTTCCTGCTGACGCAGCACATCACGACGAGCCTCGCGGTGCTCTCGGTCGTGATATCTCTCCTCTTGCGCAAGCGCCTGCGCGCGGCGGCGCGCGCGCTCGCACGCTGAGACGCAGCGGCCGGGTGTGGCCCGCGTCCTCAGCGTCTTCGCGGCACCGCGAACAGCCAGCCTCCGAGTGTCGTCTCGAGGCCGGACTCGACGCTCCAGGCGGGGTTGGCAGCGACCGGACTCGCAAAGCGGTAGGTGCGTGGCCACCGTTCGTTCGCCGCGACGATCTCGACGATCGTCTCGCCGGAGTGCGGCGCGACGACGCGCAGCGCGGCGCTCGGTCGCAATCCGAGGACGATCGCGTCCGCTGGGATCCCGAGCGCGCCGAGCTCGATCGCCGTGCTGCGGACTTCGCGGGCGGGCGGCGTCTCGGCGAACCACAGCCGCAAGAGCACCGTCGCGCGCGCGGTCTCGCGGCCGATGTCCCACGGGCGTGCGGTGACGACGCGCACGAAGAACGGCTCGCCGAGTTCGATGAGCGCTCCGGCGCCGGCGAACTCGAGCCGCGACTCGGACGCCATCCGGCTGCCGAGAAAACTCGTCGGTGTGACGGCGCCACGGTAGAGCTCGACCGCGCGCACCATCGCGGTCTCGGCGGTCTCGAAGTCCCACGCGACCACGTGACGTGGCCGGTCGAGCTCCGGGGTGACGCTGAGCGCAGACGAGCCGCGCTCCTCGCCGACCGCGAGCGCAATCTCCGGCAAGCGAACGACGAAATCGGGCGGCGTCTCGTCGCGCGGCGAGGCGATGGGGACATCGTCGGCCGTGCTGCCGCTTGGCGCGATCGGTCGCGTGCCGGGTGCTGCCGGCTTGCCCGCCGGCGCGCCGCCGCTCGCCCACTCCATCACGATGTCGATCTCGCGCGCGCTCAGTCGATCGGCGCCGGCGAGCTCGGCGGACGCGTCCGCGGCGAACCACGGCGGCATGCGCTGGTGGAGCACCTCGTGCCGGATGGCCTCGGCGCGTGGGCGTGCTTCGCGGTAGACATCGAGCGGAAAGGGCGCGGCGCCGTCCGGCGCGTGGCAACGGATGCAGTGGCGCCGGAGCACCGGGAGCACGTCGTTGAGATAGTCGAAGCGAGAGGTGATGATGTCGTGCGCTGCGAGCGGCGCGGGCGCGCCGAGCGCCAGCGCGACGAGCGCGTGAGCGAACCGCGCCGACGAGTTGCCGAGTGCGGGTTCCATCGAGAGACCCTTGACGGCGGAGAGGATCCGGACAGCGCCGCGAGCCTACCATCGCGCGGCCGAGATGCGCCACCGAGCGTGCGCGGCAGCGTTCGTGCTCGTCGCGGCGATGGTCGCGATCGCGGGCTGCGAGCGCGAGCCGGCGCGCGACGACGAGCGCTTGTCCGCGGCGGTTCCCGTTCCCGTTCCCGCTCCCGTTCCCGACTCCCAGTCGCACCGCGCCTCGTCCGACACCGCTGCCTTCACCTGTCCGATGCACCCGCTCGTCGTCGCGCCGGGCGCCGGCAGCTGCCCGGACTGTCGTATGGCGCTCGTGCCGCAGTCGTCGAGCGGCGCCTTCCTCTGCGTCGAGCACTTCGACGCGGTCGATGTGCGCCCGGGCGCTTGCCGGCGCTGCGCGCGTCCGCTCGTCGCGACGCCGACCGAGACTGTCTGGCGCTGCCCGCGCCATCCCGAAATGCTGCTCGACGACGCGCAGCCGTGTCCGATCTGCGAGACCGACCTCGAGGCGGCGGTCCTCGGCGTCGCCTGGGTCTGTCCCGAGGAGTTCATCCGCAGTCTCGGCGGCGACGCGGCGAGCACCGACCTCGCCGTGCTCCGCCTCGACGGCCAGGCGCTCGGATTCAGCACGCACGAGGTTGCGTTCACGGACGGCAGCTGCGCGCGCTGCGGTCTCGGGCGGCTGCGCGTCACGTTCGGGCTCCCGCACGGCGACCATCGCCCGCGTCATGGCGGGCAGTTCCGCATGGCGCCGGACAACTGGCACCACATCGAGCTCGCGGTCCGACCCGACGGCGCGCTCGCGCTGTGGTTCTACGACAACTACACGCGGCCGCTCGCAGCGCGCGGTTTCGCGGCGCGGGTCCGGCAAGCGCGGCTCGATCCGGACGCGGGACTCGTCGACGGCGACGCTGCGCTGCCGTTCGTTCCGAGCGTCGGCGGCGAGCGCCTCGAGGCGCGCCTGGGCGATTTCGAGCTGCCGCTCTACCTGACCCTCGACGTAGAGCTCGACCGGGACCCGGAGCGCTTCGATTTCGCGTTCCACGATCTCGCACCGCCGCCGGACGCCGGCGTGCCGCTGTCGTCCACCGGGGACCGCGTGCGCGAGCCGCTCGCGACGCCGGCGACTCCGGCGGAGACCATCGCCGAGCTGCTGATCCGCGACGTGCGACTGCGGCTCTGCATCCACCGGCGCGAGTTCGACACGCTCTACGTCCCGGCGTTCGAGGCGAAGGACCTCGCGCTCGGGCTCGAAGCGACTCTCGACGAGCGCGTCTCGGTCGAGCGCCGGCGAGCGGTCGGCCGCGCGGTCCGCGATGTCGTCCGCGCGGCGTGGCTCATCGACATCGACGGAGACCAGGGTGAGGCCCGGCGCGTCGTCGCGCACTACCAGGAGTTCGCACGGGGCGTCGCGGCGCTCGAGCGGCTCTTCCCGTTCGCGACGGACGGCTCGGTGTCGCCAGACGGTGTGCCGGACGGTGTGCCGTTCGTCGCGCCGTCGCCTGCCGTGCGCGAGGCGTCCGAGCTGCCGGATCCGCCCGCGAGCGTCGATCCGCCCGCGCCCCCAAAAAAAAAAGCATTCAGGTAGCCAACAACCCTGAATGCTCCCGTCAAGCCGACACAGCCTGACTCGTACCCGCGAGCGAGGGTAGACCACGATCGCCCTCGAGATCGGCGGAAATAAGCGGCCGAAAATCTTTTCCGGGTTTCCTGTTTCCTTCGACTCCGCCGATCGCGACGATCACCGCCATGACTGCCTCGCCGACGACGCCCGACGACGCCCAAGCGTCCGTAGAGACCGCACGCGGCGACTCGTCTCGCGAGTCCGAGATCCCGTTCTCGACCCGCGGCGCGCCGAGCTTCTACGTCTCTCTGATGTCGCGCTATCGCCGCAGCCTCGCGGTGCTGATGGCCGCGACGGCGGTCTTCGCGGGGGTCTCGGTGCTGCGCACGGTGCTGATCGCGATCGTCGTCGACGGAGTCGGACGCGCGGGTGTCGGCGGGGGGGCGCCGGCAGCCGGCGCGGGTGTCGGCGGTGGGGCGCCGGCAGCCGGCGCGGGTGTCGGCGGTGGGGCGCCGGTAGCCGGCGCGGGCGTCGGCGGGGGTGCGCCGGAAGCCGGCGCGGGCGCGGCGGACGAGAAGACCGGGCGCTTCCTGCGGGGTTTCGAGACCGCGTGGGAGTACGTGATGCCGGCCGACTGGGAGCCGCCGACGCGCGCGCTCGCGCAGCCCGGCGGCTTCGAGCAGTTCTTCATCTTCCTGGCGGTCCTCTTCGTGTTCGTCGGCGTGCTCTCCGGGCTGACGTTCTTCGTCAAGGAGCTCGTCGCGCAGCAGCTCGTCGTGCGCATGCTCGTCGACACGCGGATCGCGCTCTTCCGGCAGCTGACGCGACAGTCGGTCTCGTACTTTCATGCGCGACGTAGCGGCGACCTCCTCTCGCGCGTGACGAACGACGTCAACCTGGTGCAGGGATCGCTCCGCAGCATCTACGAGACGATCTTGCAGCAGCCGTGGACCATCGCCGCTGCGCTCGCGACCGCGTGCGCGGCCCAGCCCTTGCTCTTCCTGTTCTCGCTGCCGCTCTTCGCGATCCTGGTCTACCCGGTGATCCACTCCGGGAAGACGGTCTTCCGGCACAGCCGCCGGCGGCAGGAGAAGCTCGGAATCATCACCGAGGCGCTGCAGCAGCTCTTCGGCGGGATCCGCATCGTCAAGGCGTTCGGCATGGAAGACCACGAGAGCGAGACGTTCCGCGACAAGAACGAGGAGTACGAGCGTTCCTACATGAGGGTGCGGCGGGCGCGGATCACCGCGCGCGCGCTCCAGGAGCTCGTCTTCAACCTGATCCTCGCGACGCTCCTGATCGTCGGCTGCTGGCTCCTGGTCGCGGGGCACGTGAGCGCCGGCGACTTCGTCGCGTTCTGCGGCGCGCTCGTGATGGTCTACGAGCCGGTGAAGAAGTTCTCGAAGTCGTGGGACCAGGTGCAGGAGTCGCGTCCGGCGATCGACCGGATCCTCGAGGTTCTGCGCGCGCGTCCTCGCGTGATCGACCGTCCCGGCGCCGTGCCGTTCCGGCGCCGCTTCGAGTCGCTGCGCTTCGAGGGCGTCGGCTTCGCGTACGACGTCGGTGTCGTGCCGGCGGAGAGCGACAGCGGCGGCGACGGCGATGCACCTGCGCCCGCGACCGGACCGGCTGCGGTCACCGGTATCGACCTCGAGGTGCACCGCGGTGAGGTCGTCGCCCTCGTCGGTACGAGCGGCAGCGGCAAGTCGACGCTCGTCGACCTCGTCGCCCGCTTCCACGACGTCCGCGAGGGCGCGATCCGGATCGACGGCACGGACATCCGCGACTTCCAGCATCGCTCGTACCTCGACGCGATCGCGATCGTCTCGCAGGACCCGTTCCTGTTCAACACCACGATTCGCGAGAACATCCGCTACGGTCGACAGGGGGCGAGCGACGCGGAGATCGAGGCCGCTGCGCGCGTCGCGAACGCGCACGATTTCATCGTCGCGCAGCCGGACGGCTACGACACGGTGATCGGCGAGCGCGGCGCGAAGCTCTCCGGTGGTCAGCGCCAGCGCTTGACCATCGCGCGCGCGGTCCTGAAGAACGCACCGATCCTGATCCTCGATGAGGCGACCTCGTCGCTCGATACGCACGCCGAGCGCGAGGTTCAGAAGGGGATCGAGAACCTGCTCCGCGAGCGCACGAGCTTCGTGATCGCTCATCGGCTCTCGACGATCACCGGCGCCGATCGCATCGTCGTGCTCGACGGCGGGCGCGTCGCCGAGGTCGGCACGCACGGGGAGCTGCTCGCGCGGCGCGGACGCTACTTCGAGCTCTTCACGTCGCAGAGCGGCGGCGCGGAGTCGACGTCGCGGAGCGGCGCGCCCGTGGCCGCAGGTGGCGCGACCGCGCGAGCCGCTCCGGCGCCCGCCGGAGCCGGCGCCGGAGCCGGCGCCGGAGCGCGCGCGGGCGAGGGCCCGGCGCGAGACGCGAACGCGTGAGCGCGCCGGGTTGGGTGAGCGCACGGGTTCGCAGCGCGCGGGGCCAGCGTCTCATCGTCACGCACCGCGCGGACGAGCCGTGCTGGCTCGACATCGCAGCGACGTTCTGGGACGGTCGCCTCGAGGGGCTCGAGCGAGTGCGCAGCTCGGCCGGCGCGGTCGTCACGCGCGGACGTGTCGGCGGCAATGTCAGCTACTTCTTCAAGCGCTTCCGGGTGCGGGGAGTCCGCGACGCCTTGAAGCGCCTTCTGCGCGGGTCTCGCGCGCTGCGGGCGCACGCCGGCGGCGACCTCGCCGTGGCGTGTGGCTTCCACGCTCCCCGCGTGGTCTGCCGCATCGAGACATCGTGCTGCGGACTGCCGGGTGAGAGCGCGCTCGTCACCGCGGCCGTCGAAGGCGCGTTCGACCTCAGGCAGTGGCTCTCCCGCGCGGATCTCGGCGTGTGCGGAGATCGCGACGCGAAGCGGCGGCTGGTGCGCGATTTCGCGGCGGAGGTCGGGCGCTGGCACGCGCTCGGCCTCTACCACGGCGACATGCGCTTGGGCAACGTGTTCTGCCGGCGCGACCGCGATGGCTTCGCCTTCGTGTGGCTCGACAACGAGCGCAACCGGCGCTTCGCGGCGCTGCGCTGGAGGCACCGCATCCAGAACCTCGTGCAGGTCAATTGCGATTCGGACGGCGTCACGCTGTGCGATCGGATGCGTTTCTTCCGCGCGTATCTGGAGCGCACGCCGCTCGACTTCGCAGCGCGCCGGCGCGCGATGCGGGAGGTCCTCGAGCGCACCCGCGCGCGCTGGCGAGTCTGGGGACACCTGTGAGCGGCGGAGCGCCGCGTCGGGACGCGTGGCGTGTCACGTGTCACGTGTCACGTGTCAACCGTCGCGACGCAGCGGTTCCCGCAACGGCAGGATCCAGTGCGCAGGCAGCAGGCTGCGCGGCTCGGCGGCGAGGTCGACCTCGGGATCGATGAGCAACTGGTGCTTGCGGCCGTTGAGGGACGTCAGGACGCGAGCGCGTACCTCGACGCCTGGGTAACCGGCGCGTTCGAAGCGCTCGGCGATGTGATGCGCGAACTGGAGCACCATGTCGGGCAGCCCCGCCATCTTGCGTACCTGACGCGGCGTCAGGTACGGCACGTCGCTCGGCCACTCGTCGCCGCTGACGTCGAGTCCCCAGTCGGCGGGCGGCGCCGACGGATCGATCGCCCAGACGCGACCCGAACGCGGCTCGCGGATGCTGAACGCGACCCAGCCGTCCTTGCCGCGCAGTTTCATGCGCCACGAGAAGCGATGACCTTCCTCGGTCCAGTTGACGTCGCCGGGGTAGAGCAGATGGCGCAACGGAACGACGAGCTGGATCGCGAAGTGGGCCGCGAGCGCGGCGAGGATGAGACCGCGCCGTGTACTCGTCGACGCGACGAGCGGCGCGCGATCGGACGGCGACGGGGCGACTTCGTGCCGCGTTCCGCGCAGGCGGCGCGCGAACGCGCGCGGCCAGTCCGGTTCGAGGAAGACGAGCGTCGCCGCGAGCATCAGCCACGGGAAGATCCCGATGTCGAAGAGCAGAACGTTGAGCGCGTGGAAGAGGACGAGGAGCGCGAACGCGAGAGCTCGCGTCCGTCGCCAGAGGAGGAGCGGCACGCAGAACAGATCGAGAACGAGCGCGCCGTAGCTCATCGCGAAGGGGACCCAATCCTCGGTGAGGAACTCGCCGAAGAGCGGCAGATCGCTTCGTTCCGCGAGCCACATGCGCAGCGGCTCACCGCGCAACCAGTCGAGGTTGAGCTTGGCGATCCCCGCGTAGACGTAGACGACCGCGATCTGGCCGCGCACGAGCCAGAGCGTCCACGCCGGTGCGGCGGCACTCCTGAGCGCCGGACGCATCCGCGCGTCGAGCGACAGCGCGCGCCCCGCCGGCAGGATCGCGAGGATCCAGCCGAGGATCACCACGAGGTAGAAGTGGTTGAGGTAGCGCGCCTGGTCGAGCAGGAAGACGTACGTGAACGCGAGCGCGAGGAGCGGTGCGGCGACCCGGTAGAAGAGACCGAGCGCGACGAACGCCGCGAGGAGCGCGAGCGCCGCGAAGTGCACGTAGATGCCGATTCCGGGCCACGGCTGCACCCATCCGAAGCCTTCGTACGTGAAGTGGAACGGCGGGCGGATGTAGAGGTTGCGGCCCAGTCCGCCGAGGAGGTAGCGCAGCGCTTCTTCGAAGATGAGCACGCCGAAGGCGATGCGGAAGACCGGCAGCCACGCGATGTCGACGGGTCGGAACAACGCGTCGCGAAGTCGCGTCACGGCGTCGCGGCAAGCTCCGGCTCGACGTCGATCCGCGCCGCCGCGAACGGCCGACCGTTCGCTCTCCGGACCGTGACGCGAACGCGTCGACCGGCGGCGAGCGCGCCGGAGTCGACAGGGCCGCGGCGGCGCTCGGAGAGGAACGTATCCGGCGGCACGTCGAGCACTATCGGCTCGGCGACCTCGGGGTCGTCGATCTCGACCTGGTAGCCGTCGCCGTGGGCAGTCACCGCGCGGATCGTGCCGCAGACGAGAGCGGTGTCGCCGAGGACGATCGACGGGCTCTCGAGGACGCCCGAAGTGCGCAGGAAGCCGCGGACATCGATCGGCGCGCCCGGAACGATCGCCGCGAACGTAGCTGGTCGCAGGTCCGCGCCGAGGATGCGCGCCGGATCGGCGACTTCGACGAGGAGCGAGCCGCGCGCGTGCGAGAGATCGAGCGAGAACGTGCGCGCGCTCTCGTCGACCGCTGCGACCGTGCCGGCGAGGTCGGCCGGCGTGAAGACGCGTCGAGGAGACCGCGCCACGTCGTCGCGCTCGGGTCCCGTGTCGCTGCGTTCGACGCCGACATCGACGACCGGTCGGAGCGTCCACGCGCCGTCGTCGGGACCGCGGGCGAGCGAGCGCTCGAGGTCGAGGTCGAGCACGACGTACGCGAGCTCGTCGGGTCCGAGCAGAAGCGGCGCGGCGAACGCGCTCTCGACCCGGATGCCGCCGGACGCGAAGACTTCGCCGTCGAGCGCGATCGCCGCTGGCGGGACGATCGTCCCGTCGTCGAGGACGAGCTCGGGATCGCGGAGCACGAGCGCGAGCGAATCCCAGACGGCCGGGAGCACCCGGCGCCGGCCGCTCAGCACGTCGTGGAGGCGGGTGTCCGCGTCTCCGCGCAGCGCGAGCGCGTCGAAGCGGTAACCGCTCGTC
>Ga0326597_10010103_pt1 | contig 12598 bp, 15 predicted proteins | sample RVTome_12_FD_203789 | JGI IMG/M metagenome (GOLD analysis project Ga0326597, IMG submission 203789) | Soil microbial communities from uranium-contaminated site in the Upper Colorado River Basin, Wyoming, United States - RVT100D185 | ecosystem: Environmental > Terrestrial > Soil > Contaminated >... | reverse complement strand
GCTGGTCGAGGTGGGACTGGGCCGGATGAGCGAAGAAGAGCTGGCAGCGTTGCTGGAAGCGGCGCGGCCATCGAGCGCGGGGCCGGCGGCGCCGGCATGCGGGCTGTATCTGGTGGAAGTGCGATACGACGGGTTCGGGTTCGAGCCCGAGGACGCGGGCTGAAAAGCCCGCGCTCGGGACAGATGGGGGCTGAAGAGCCCGCGGAACAGGGAACAGATGCGGCTGAAAAGCCCGCGGCACAGGGAACAGACGGCGGCTGAAAAGCCCGCGCTACAGGGAACAGACGGGACAGACGAATGAGCACGTACATCTTGAAGGCGAAGGACGTCGAAGAGACGTGGCATGTCGTCGACGCCGAGGGGAAGGCGCTGGGACGCCTGGCTTCGGACGTCGCGGCCACGCTGCGCGGCAAGAAGCGGCCGACGTTCACGCCGTCCATGCCCAACGGCGACTACGTGGTCGTCGTGAACGCGGCAAAGGTCAAGATCACCGGCGACATGCGCGAGAAGAAGTACTACCACCACTCGATGTATCCGGGTGGGTTGAAGACGGTCTCGCAGGAGAAGCTGCTGGCGACGAAGCCGGAGCGGGTGGTGCAGTTCGCGGTGAAGGGCATGCTGCCGCACAACGCGCTGGGCGCGAGGCTGTTGAAGCGGCTGAAGGTGTACGCGGGTTCGGAACACCCGCACCAGGCGCAGGTGAACGCCGGTAAGAGCAAGACGCGCGCCGCAAGCGCATAACAGGGGATACTGAACATGGCCGCAACAACGGAGCGCTACTTCTACGGCACGGGCCGCCGCAAGACGGCGGTGGCGCGGGTGCGCCTGTACCCGGGGTCGGGAGAGATCCTGATCAACGGGAAGGGATACCTGGACGTGTTCACGCGAGGGTCGCACCAGATGAAGGTGCTGGCGCCGTTGAAGGCAACGGCGATGGAAGGCAAATACAACGTCCAGGCGAAGGTCGCCGGGGGCGGCGTGACGGGTTGGGCGGGCGCGGTCTCCCACGGCATCGCGCGCGCTATCGTCGCGTCGGACGACGGGCTGAAGCCTGTTCTGAAGCGCCAGAAGCTGCTGACGCGCGACTCACGCGAGAAGGAGCGGAAGAAGGTGGGATTGAAGCGCGCCCGGAAGGCGCCGCAGTACACCAAGCGGTAGTTTCGTGGATGTTGGATGTTAGATGTTGGAATGAGGGAACGCGGGCCAATTGGCCCGCGTTTCTTGTTGTGTGTTGGCTTGGCGCCGCGTTACTTGGCCGCTGTCTTCTTTGCAGCACGCGGCTTAGCAGCAGTCTTCTTAGCGGCGGTCTTCGTCGAGGTTTTGCGGGCCTTCTTGAGCTCGGCCGCCGGGGCGGTACCGATGGCGTTCAGGTGGCGCATCAGGCGGGACTTGTGGCGGGCAACGGCGTTTTTGTGGACGACGTTGCCCTTCGATGCGCGGTCGAGCACGCTGGCCGCTTCGAGGACGGCGGCGCGGGCCGCCTCCGGATCGCCGGCGGCGATGGCGGTGCGGGCCTGCTTCACCGCGGTGCGGCTGGACGTGCGGACGGCCTTGTTGCGCTCCGCGTGACGCTCGTTCTGGCGCCAGCGCTTGAGTGCGGATTTCGAGTGTGCCAACGGAACCTCCAACGGGCGCGCGGGACATAAGGGCGCGCGATATGTATGCCTTCCATCGTACCGGCGCCGGGGCGGTGTGTCTAATGAGGACCGGCATGGAGTGGAGAGCGTTGTAGCGCCGGAGATGGCCGTAGTATGATGCGGCGACGCGCGGCGATCGCCGCACGAGGACGCCCCCACAGCGGATTTGAATGTTGCCAAAGAGCCGAGGCCGCCTCTCGACGGATGCCGACGATGGCATCGGGGGGTCGAGGGCGTTCGAGCGGCCGAGCCTGGCGATGGCGGCATCGGTGGTGGCGCTGGGGTTCCTGGGCAGCCGGTTGCTGGGTCTGCTGCGCACGGTGGTCATCGCGCACGAGTACGGCACGAGCCCGCAGCTCGACGCGTATTTCGTGGCGTTCCGCATCCCGGACCTGATCTTTCAGCTGCTCGCGGGGGCGACGCTTGGCAGCGCCTTCATCCCGACGTTCGCGCGGATCGTCTCGGACCGGAGCGAGCAGGAGGGATGGCGGCTGGCGTCGACGGTGCTGAACCTGTTGTTCGTGGCGACGCTGTTCTTCGCGTTGGCGGGGCTGTTGCTGGCGCCGCTGCTGGTGCCGCTGACGGCGCCGGGGCTGGGGGACGAGACGGGGCAGCACGCGGAGCTGACGTCGCTCTCGGTGGATCTGACGCGAATCATGATGCTGTCGCCGGTGCTGTTCGCGGTGAGCGGGATGTTCATGGGCATCCTGAATGCGAGGCACCACTTCCTGGCGCCGGCGATCGCGCCGATGTTCTACAACGCCGCCATCATCGTGGGGGCGTTGGTCTCCGACGACGTGAAAGTGCTGGCGGCGGCGGTTGTCGTGGGAGCGCTGCTGCACTTGGTGGTGCAGGTTCCGGCGCTGCGGCTGGTGGGGATGGTGTGGGAGCCGCTGTGGGACTGGCGCGACGGCTACGTGCGGGAGGTGCTGCGGCTGATGGGGCCGCGGGTGATCGGGCTGGCGGCGTTTCACCTGAACTTTGTCATCGCGACGTTCTTCGCGTCGACGCTGGATACGGGGGCGATCTCGGCTGTGAACTACGCCTGGCTGGTGGTGATGACGCCGCTGGGGCTGTTCGGGATGGCGATCTCGACAGCGGCGTTCCCGCGCATGGCGGAGCAGGCGGCGCGCGGCGGAGACGAGCTGCGCGATACGGTAGCGACATCGTTGCGGCTGATCCTGTACCTGACGATCCCGGCGAGCGTCGGCATTTTCGTGATGGCGCAACCGATCACGGCGTTCCTGCTGCGTAGCGGCGCGTTCGACTCGTCGTCGGCGAGCCTGGTGGTGGGGGCGCTGGCGCTGTACGCGGTGGCGCTGTTCGCGCACAGCGGCATCGAGATCCTGAGCCGCGGATTCTACGCGCTGAGCGACACGCGGACGCCGGTGGCCTTCGCGGTGGTGTCGATGGTGGTGAACCTGGTGCTGTGCCTGGCGCTGGTGTGGCCGTTCGGGATCAAGGGGCTGGCGGCGGCGCTCTCGGTCGCGACGATCGTGGAGTTCGCATTGTTGTTGCGCGCGCTATCGCGGCGGCTGGAGGGGCTGGATGCGGGGCACATGGCGTTCTCTCTTTCGCGGACGATCGCGGGGAGCATCCTGATGGCCGAGGTGATCCTGCTCTGGCTGGCGCTGTTGCACTTCCTGGGGTTGTTGGACCTGGCGGACAAGGTGGACGCGGGGCTGGCGGTGATCGGGGGCGTGGGCATCGGGGCGGTGGTGTTCTTCGTGGCCACGCGGCTGCTACGGAGCGAAGAAGCGAACACGCTGGCGAGGCGGCTGCCGCTGCCACAGGCATTGCGGCCGGCGGCACGGTAGGGCAGCAGGGCGGTTTCAGAACATGATGATCGCTAGACCGGGCACTCCAGGTGGATGTCCTCTGGCTCCTGTGCAAGCAGTTCCGGGTCGGGTGTGCCGATCACCACGCTGCCTCTGCTTCGATAGAAACGGATTGTGTTTTCGGAGGGCGTGGCCGAGATGTAGAGGCCGCGCGCGCCGCGTTCCCGGGCGGTGGCGCGCGCCTGCTCGAACAGGCGTCCGCCGAGGCCCCGCGCCCGGTAGTCCCGACTGACGTGGAGGAACTCGAGCTGGAGGAGATCATTGCGCGGGCCGCGCCAGATTGTGTCGAGGACAGCCACGCCAACCAGCTGGTCGCCTTCGAAGGCGCCGTTGAAGGTACCGCCGCGGTCGAAACACTCGTAGAGCAGCGGGGTCGTCTTCTCGACGTCGTCCGGCTGCCAGCCCTGCACATTGAAGTAGGCGCGGCGCAGGCGCAGATCGCCGTCTTCCAGGTAATAGACCTTCTCGATCACCTCACGCCGGTCGATCGTCCAGATCTGCTCGATCTCGCTTCGCTCCAGGGTGCGAAATTGCATAGGGCTCGATCCTTCCACCAGGGTTATCGCTACGATGCGGCATACGAAACCACCTACGCAAGCGTCCCGGCGCAGGGAGTCGACGCCGATCGGACGTAGTGGCCCGGAGGAGGGCTTCTTGTGAGGGTGGCGGGCCAATGGCTATACTGGTCGTGGTGGTCCAGGCTCGTCAGTTTGTTGTGCGGCCCTGTGGGCCGCACATTCGTTGTCCGAGGGAGGACCTTTGAGCTTCGTCGACAAAACGCTCGTCTGCCGCGACTGCAAGCAGAACTTCACGTTTACCGCGGGCGAGCAGGAGTTCTACGCTAACAAGGGGCTACAGAACGAGCCCGTGCGCTGTCCGTCGTGCCGCTCGGCCCGGAAGACGAACCAGACGCGCGAGCCCGATGAGGGGTACGTGCGCTACGGCGTCTTCGCCAGCTTCGGGGGGCGGACGCCGCGGCAGATGCACCCCGCGACCTGCGCGGAGTGCGGCATGATGACCGAGGTGCCGTTCCAGCCGCGCGGCGACCGGCCGGTGTATTGCAGCAACTGCTACTCGAAGGTGCGCGGCCCCGAGGGTGAGGGCGCGTCGGAGCGGGCCAGCTAAGGCTGGGATCGGGCAACATGAGCGAAGGGCCTCGATGCACGAGGCCCTTCTTGTTGTCTGCGCGCGGGCGGACAGTTACGTGAGTGCGGCGAAGTCGGCCGGGAAGAGGATCGCGCGCTTGCGCGAGGCATCGGCGTCGGAATCGGCATCGCGAAGGCAGGCGTCGCAGATCGAGCCAGACGCGTAGCGAGCGTTGCAGGTTGAGCAGAGCCGGACGACCGGGATGCCAAAGGACGACAACGCGCGCGGGTTGAGGCGCAGCATGCCCATACGGTTGGATAACGCGTGAGCCCGTCCGGGGTTACTCAAGTACCCTCGGTTTCCGATGGCTGTGAGGGCTTTGTGATGACGTACAGGGCGGCGAGACCGACGACCCCCATCAGCGCGGAGCCGCCGAGGATGCCGATCTTCGCGTCTTCGACCAGGGCAGGGTCCGTGAACGCGAGGTTGGACACGAAGATCGATACGGTGAAGCCGATGCCGGCGATGAGGCCGGCGCCGAGGACGTGGAGCCAGGTGACGCCGGCGGGCAACGCGGCGATCCCAGCGCGAACCGCGAGCCACGAGAAGACGAAGATCCCAATGGGCTTACCGAACATGAGTCCCAGCGCCACGCCACCCGTCACGCGCGACGTCGCGGCGTCCGAGATGGCGCCGCCGCTGAGCTCGATGCCCGCGTTCGCCAGGGCGAAGATCGGCACGATGACGTAGCTGGTCCACGGATGCAGGGCGTGCTCCAGGCGGTCGAGGATCGGCTGTGTCTCCCGCGCCAGCTCCTCCAGGTCGCGCAGGGCGGCGTTCCGGTCGTCGTCGCCGGCGCCGCCCCGGTGTTCGGCCTGGCGGGCCTGGACGAGCAGCTCGAGCGCGGAGGAAGAGAGCTGACGCTGGCCGAAGAAGGGGCTGATGGGGGTCATGAGGCCAAGGGCGACACCGGCGATCGTGGCGTGGACGCCGGACTCATGCACTGCGATCCAGACGACGGCTCCGATGCCGACGTAGATGATCACGTCGCGGACGCCCGTGCGCCCGAGGACGTACGTGAGCGCGAGGAGGGCGAGGGCGAAGACAAGCCAGCTCAGGCTGAGTTGCTCCGTGTAGAAGACGGCGATCACGGCGATGGCGCCGAGGTCGTCGGCGATGGCGAGGGCGAGCAGGAATACCTTGAGGGAGACGGGGACGCGTCTGCCGAGCAGCGCCATGACGCCGATAGCGAAGGCGATGTCCGTCGCCATGGGGACGCCCCAGCCGCGTTCGCCCTCCGTGCCGGCGTTGAGTGCAAGGTAGAGGAGTGCGGGCGCGATCATGCCCCCGAGCGCGGCGGCGACGGGGAGCGCGGCGCGCCGCACATCGGCGAGCTCTCCGCGGAGCAGCTCGCGCTTGATCTCGAGGCCGACGACGAAGAAGAAGATGGCCATCAAGGCATCGTTCACCCAGCCTGCGAGGTCCAGGTCGATCGAGGCGATATCGAGATCGATGACGATGTGCGAGCTCCAGAAGTCGTGGTAGGAATCGCCCGGTGCGTTGGCCCAGACCAGCGCCGCCATCGCGGCGACGAGCAGCAGGATTCCGCCCAGCGTCTCGGTGCTGAGGAACTCCTCCAGCGGGCGCACCAAGCGCCTTGGCAGCGGCGCGTTCGATATCGATCCGGTGCGATTCGCGGTCACGGAACTCGCTTTCTATCCCCCGGCGAGCTGACGAAGACGCATGATGCGCGACTAGAAGCCGAACTTCTCCGACAGGTTGTGGGTCTTGCCCTCATGCAGCACCGATAGCGTGCCGTCGTCTTCGTGGCGGAACCGCATCTGCCGCGCGCCCTCGCGATCGGCGACGAGCGAGGACGTGACGGCGATCGAGAGGTTCGAGTCGAGGAAGACCTCGGCGGCCTCGACCTCGGGATCGAATTTCTTCCAACTGATGCCCTCGGAGATGGTGGAGCCGGACAGGCCGCCCGTTTCCACGGGCTCGACGCTGAATCGGACGGCCTCGGCGTGTCCCTTACCTTTCTGCTGGAACATATAGGTGCCGATCTGCGACTGCTGGATGTGGTTGCGTGGCGCGCCGCCCCCGAAGATCACCGTCGCGGTGCGCAGGCCCAGCTCTTCTGCCAGCAGGCAGATCGCGGACATCTCCAGCACATCCTGGACGACATCGAAGACGATGCGCTTGCCTTCCTCGGCGCGAAAGAGACCCAGGTCCATGCCCAGTACAGAGTCGCCGATGGCGGGGCAGTAGACGGGCGTCGCCGCGTCGTACGCCGCCGTGATGATGCCCTGCTGTGAGCCGACGTCCTTGAACCAGCCACCCAGGCGGTAGGTGTACTCGCGCGTGGTCATGGGGCGGTCGGGTAGCGTGCGGGCGAACTCGAAGGTGGTCGGTTCAACGCGGCGGTAGTCCTGCTCTTCGCCGAAGGTGTCCCAGAAGCGGTTGATCTCGTCCGCAGCCAGGGCCTTGTCATCGGCGGTCGTGTTGCCCTGGTAGTGCTTGCTTCCGTACACCTCCAGCATGTCGTGCGTAAGCTGGGCGCCGGTGATGTCCAGCACGTCGATGCGGCCGCGCTCGATGAACGAGGCGATCGCGGGGCCGAATCCCAGGGGCACCGGGGCCCCCGCTATCGAGCAGAAGACGACGCGGTCGCGGTCAAGCATCTTCGACCAGAGGTCGACGGCGGCGGCGAGCCGTCGCGGCTGGCCACCGGTGCGGCCAAGGGCCTCGACGAAGGCGCGTAGCGTGCCGTCCGGCGCCGGCGAGAATCGGGTGATGGGCGTGTGGAGGTACTTGTCAGCGGGCATGGGAGAAGGGTAGCCGCTGGCGAATTCACGCGACAGATGACGCGCCGCGGGCTCGCCCGTATCATGTGCGGAACATGCGGCATGCTGGCGACCGGGAAAACTGGCCTCGCATTGCGTTCGCGGGAGCGGTGGCGCTGCACGTCGTCATGCTGGCGTCGTTGTGGGGCGGCTATTTCGACCTGTTTCACGACACCGACCGATACCCGCGCGGCATCGACTTCTACAGCGTGTACCAGGCGGGTGACGCGCTGCTGCACGGCCGCTCGATCTATGACTGGCCCGCGCCACCGGGTGTCGTCCCGATCTCGTTTCCATTCCGCTACCTGCCGTTCGTCGCGTACGCGATCGCCGCACCGCTGAACGCCTTCTCGCCGGAGCGGGCGTACTGGATCTGGGTGGTGGCGATCGAGGGCATGCTCGCCGTGAGCGCGCGCCTCGCGTACCGGCTGGCGCCGGAGCCGGCGTGGGGTTGGATCGCGGCGGCGATGTGGTTCGCGTTCACGCCGCTGTACCTGGAGCTGTACATGGGCCAGTTCTCGTTCTTGATGGCGCTGCTCATGCTGTGGACGGCGACGCTCGTCCTGGGCGCGCGCGAGAACGTGGCGGCGGCGCCGTGGGCCGCATCCCTGGTCGTGAAGACCAACTCCGCCCTGCTGGGTCCGGTGCTGTTGCGGCTGCGACAGTGGCGCGCGCTCGCCGCCGGTGCGATCGCGCTGGTCGTGCTGAATGCGCCGTACTTTGCCTTCCGGCCGGGCGACGGGCGCAGGTTCTGGGACATCAACTTCAGCGACTACTGGGAGACCCCCGAGAACCAGTTGCGTTCGGTGAATTCGGGCGACCTGGGGCTGTCGAGCTTCGTGCGTAGCGTGTGGCTGGCGTTCGACGACGGCGCCGCGGACACGCCGGGCTGGCTGACCCTTGTCATTGTGCTGGGCATTCTTTCGATCGCGGTATTCGCGACGTTCCGGGGACGTGCGCGCCCGGACGTGCTCTTCGCGCTCTGGCTCTCGACGTATTTCCTGGTGTATTCGGACGTCTGGGAGCACCACTACGTCATGCTGCTGCCGGCGCTGGCGATCGTCGTCGCGCGGCGGCCGGATCTGCGGATCCTCGCGCTGGCGGTGTTCGTGATGGTCGCTCTGCCGACACCGTACTGGTTGTTCGAGCGGTTCCTGAGCGACCGCCCGCCGGACGCGCGGCTGGTGGCGCCGGAGTTCTTCTGGCCGTTGTGGGCGCGGATCACCTATCACGCGAGCAAGGCGGTGCCTGTGCTGCTGTTGTGGGGTGCGCTGGCCCAGACGTCGGTTGCGCACGATGTCAGTCGACGACCATGATGTCGAGCTTTCCGGTGGCAGGCTCATAGCGCGCCACGAGGCTCTCGTCGCATTTGTTCTTGAGGAACACGACGGAGCCTACGTCCGGCGGCCTGCCGCGGCGTTCAGATTCCTCCCAGAAGCAGGGTCCGACAGACGCGTAATAGCAGCCGCCGGGAGCGACTGCGATGTCCGCGACGGTGAGCGGGAGGCCCTTTGGCCGTGGCGTCGAGACGGCCGGTGGTGGCGCGTACGTCGGGAGTTGATCGGGAGGCAGTGGCATCTGCGTAGGCGTGATCGATGGGGTCTGGGAAGGATTCGGTTCTGGTGACGGCGGGACGGTGGCGGTTGCGGTGCCGTACTCCACCGCGGGTGCCGGCGGGTACGTGATCGGGGCGCTGGCTGGGGCGATGCCGGTGGGGGACGGCGTAATGGGCGCGCAGACCCGGGGCGTGGCGGGTTCGTAGCAGGCGCACGACGGGCCCGAGCCGCAGGCGGCGACGAAGAGGAGCGCCGTGGGCAAGCCGATGGTGCCGTACCGCAGCAGCATTCGTAGTGCCATGCGCCTCCAGCATCCGAGACGCTGCGGGGCGGCGTCTGGTTCCCTACGGCGCGTAGGTGTCGATGATCTTCTTCGCCGCGGTGAGGGAGAGGATGTCGTTGGAACCGTCCTCGATCATGCTGGCGCGGGCGTCGCGGAAGAGCATCTCGACGAGCAGCTCCTTCGTGAGGCCCATGCCGCCGTGGATCTGGATGGCGTCGCTCGCGACCTCGAAGGCGGCCTGTGTGCAGTAGACCTTCGAGCTGATGGAGTAGACGGTGCCGGGCGGGAACTGGCCCTGGTTGTAGACGAGCGTGGCGCGGGAGATCTGACGGGCTGTCTCCACCTTCACGAACATGTCGAACAGCTTCTTCTGGACGAGCTGGTGCTCGACGATGGGGACGCCGCCCTGGATGCGGTCACGGGCGTAGGTCAGCGCCTCCTCGAAGGCGGCGCGCGCGACGCCGGTGAAGGTGGAGCCCATGTAGGCGTTGGCGCCGGCCAGCACGGCGTCGATGGCGCCGGTGTAGGCCTCGGGCGGGACGAGCATGTAGGTCTTGGGGATGCGGACGCTGTCGAAGAAGATCTCGCCCTGGTTGAGGGCGCGCTGGCCGATCTTGTTCAGCGGGGCGCCTTTTGACACGCCGGGGAGGTTCAGGGGGATGATGGCGACGCCGCCGCCGGCCATGCCCTTGCTGCGGTCGACGCCGAGGAAGGCGAGCGCGTGCGTGGCGATGGTGCCGTTCGAGACCCACGCCGACTTCTGGCCGTTGATGATGTAGTCGTCGCCGTCGGCGGTGGCGGTGAGGCCCCAGAAGATCTTCTCGTCGGTGTGGAACTTCGTGCCGGGCATGAGCGTGTCGCTGCCGTGTCCGGGCTCGGTGATGGCCCAGCAGCCGATGTACTTGCCCTGGCGGTCGTTGAGGAAGGGGTTGACGATCTCCTCCATGATCTGGGGGTCGCGGCGGCCCATGGCGAAGGCGAACGGGAAGGAGCAGACGGCGAGGGCGATGGCGAGGCCGGCGCTGCCCCAGCCGAACTCCTCGTTGACGATGTGCGACTCCAGCGGGCCGAAGGCGGCGCCGCCCACGGCCTCGGGGAAGCCGCGGAGGTGGATGCCCTGCTCGTAGGCCCTGCGAAACACGTCCCACATGGGCGAGCCCTCAGCGATGGTCTCTGCGGGCGTCATCTTGTCCATGGCGATGCTGGCCGGGCGCATGACGTCGCGGGCGAACTCGTGCATCGACTGTTTCAGCAGCTTCTGCTCGTCGGTGAGGGATTTGTTGAGGTCGACGTACATGGGGAGCTCCGCTCAGGTGTTAGTCGTTGGTCATTGGTCGTTGGGGGCGGGGTCGGCTTACAGCTTCCGGAATCTGCGACCTTAACGGAAGCGCCGGTGGGTGGCTGCGGGAATTGGCTACAATATGCCGATGGAAGCCATACATCCTGCCATCCAGGTAACGCGCGAGGCCATCACTGCATTCTGCAAGACGTGGAAGATCAGGGAACTCGCGCTGTTTGGCTCGGCGGCGCGGGGCGAGATGCGGCCTGACAGCGACATCGACGTGATGGTGGCGTTCGCGCCCGAGGCAGAGTGGAGCTTGTGGGACTTCGCCGAAATGCGGGAGCAGTTGAAGACACTCCTCGGCCGGGAAGTCGATGTCGTCGAGCGCGGAACGATTCGGAATCCCTTCCGGCGGCGAAGCATCATGCGCGACTTGACCATCCTCTATGCGGCCTGACGAGGGTGACGCAGCGTACCTGTGGGACATCCGAGAGCTGTGCCGCGAGTTGCTCGCCATTGCTGGTGACGCGAGTCACGAGGACTTGCTCGCGGATCTAACATTGCGCCGTGCACTGGAACGAGCGACCGAGCTTGTCGGCGAGGCCGCTGGTCATGTCTCGCCGCAGTTCAGATTGCAGCACCCGGAGATCCCCTGGAACGGCATCATCGCCCAGCGGAACGTGCTCGCTCATCAATATGGCGAGATCGACTATCACCGCATCTGGCGCGTCATCACGACGGACGTTCCGGAACTTCTCCGAAACCTTGAACTGTTGGTTCCACCCCCGCCGGAAGAAGAGGATATCCATAGCGCTACGGGTGGATTTCTACGCGCATGTCGGGTTCGCCGAAGAGCCAGAGCCACTGGGCGTCGTGGAGCTGCATGCCGACGCAGCCGTGGCTGGTGGCGGTTCGCCCGAAGACCTCTTTTGGGCGCCAGTAGTTGAGGTGCAGGGCGTCGCCGTTGTTGTCGTAGTACTGCGTGAAGAGCACCCGCTCGACATCGTATGTCGCCTGGCCGGGGGTGTAGCCGGCCTGTGACGCCGTCATGCGCTCGACGGGGAGGCGACCGTCGCGCTGGAGGCGGTGCGTGCCGATGGGGCTGGGGAACTGGGGGGAGCCGGTGGAGACGGGCGCGGTGTAGAGGGGCGTCTGTGCCAGCATCGCCGTCGCCGTCTGAGTGGTGACGTTCACGTCGATCCACTTCTCTTGCCCGGCCGGGTCTATGAGCGGTGTGGCTTCGCCGGGCTGCAAGATGAAGACGAAGGCCGCGTACACGTAGGAGCCGTCGGTCAGGCGAAACCATGTTGTGGTCCAGTCGGGAGCGGCGGGGACCCAGGTCTGGCTGCCGACGAGCCAGTTCTCGCCCTGGACGGCGGCGTCGATGACGACGACGGATTTGTCGGGGAGGGTGTTCAGCACCTCGGACTGGGTGGTGGCGGCGCTGCGGACGCGGAGGTCGCCGCCGACGACGATCGCCACGTTCTCGGACACCGTGGGGCGCGGCGTTGCCGTCGGGAGGGGCGTGGCCGTGGCGGGGGCGGGTGTCGGGGTCTGGGTTGGCGTGGGGGTCAGTGTGGGCGCAGGCTCGTCGGCGCCGGAGCAGGCGAGGGCGAGGAAGGCCAGGCACGTCGCCGGGGCGAGGACGAGACGGCGCCGCATGCGGTGATCGTAGCAGTTCACTCATCCGCAGCTTCGGGCGGCGCGGCGGTCGAAGCACTCCCTTAAGGGTTCGTCATTCACGACGAAAACCTGGTGAGAGGCGCGCACGCGACCCGTGAGAGGGGTTGACGTAGTTTTTGGACGGTTCGTCAAGCCGACGAACGTTCATGGCGCTGGCTCGCCGCGGCGAGCGTTCACCGGGAGGGCAGGGATGACCACGGACGTGCACCCATACACCATCAGTGGAGGGATCGAGGAGGGCATCTGCGACGGGGAGGGCGAGGGAGAGCTGACGCGGACGGAGAAGATCCGCATCGCCGCGAGAGTGCTGATCAGGAAGGGCGTGGCCGGGAACGGCGGGCGCTGGGGCCTGCAGTCGCGGCTTGCGGAGCACTTCGGGGTGACGCG
>Ga0326597_10010101_pt1 | contig 12601 bp, 10 predicted proteins | sample RVTome_12_FD_203789 | JGI IMG/M metagenome (GOLD analysis project Ga0326597, IMG submission 203789) | Soil microbial communities from uranium-contaminated site in the Upper Colorado River Basin, Wyoming, United States - RVT100D185 | ecosystem: Environmental > Terrestrial > Soil > Contaminated >... | reverse complement strand
AGCGAGGGTCCCGACGTGGGTCCTTGCGAGGCTTACGGCGAGGAGCGCTCCGCGGCCTTCACCCTGCCCGAGCCCTTGGGTGTCGACGGCGGAAGCTGCGAGGGGGCCTGGGTAGTCGCCCGTGACGGCGCCGCGGCACCGGAAAGCATCCGCAGGTAGACGCCTTCGATGCGCTCGGCCAGGCTCGGCCAATCCAGGCGCCCGACGATGGCGGCCCGCGCCTGCTCCCCCAGACGCGCGGCCATGGTCCGGTCCTCGAGCAGGGTGATGATGCCCTTCGCCAGGTCCGCCCAGTCGTGGTCCTTCGCGAGATACGCGGTCTCCAGATGGCGCAGGCCCTTGGCCGAGCCCTCGAAGGTGACGATGGGCTTGCGCGCCGCCATGTAGTTCAGCAGCTTCACGGGGAAGCCCGGGCAGGCCGGCCTCGGCGACACGGTCACGTCGGCGGCGGCGAGAAAGCCCGGCAGCTCCTCGAGCCGCGCGGAGCGGACCATCTCAATCCGATCCTCAATCCCCAGCTCGCGCGCCTGCCCCGTCACGCGGGAGAAGTCAGCTTCCGAGCCGATGTTGACGTTCATGACCAGGCGGGCCGCCGGGATCTTCTTCCAGACCAAGGCCATGGCGCGCAGCAGGTAGTCCACGCGCTGGAGCGGGTCGAGCGAGCCCGTGTACATGACGACGGGGGCGCCGGTCAGCCCGAGGCGCTCCCGGACCTGGCGGGGATCGCTGCCGTCGAACATCTCGGGGTTGACGCCGGCCGGCACCACCGTGATGCGCTGGGGACTGACACCGCGGGCGGAGAGGAAGGCGAGCAGCTCCTTCGAGACGACGGTAATCTCATCGGCGCCCCTCGGGACGTAGGTGTCGAGCAGCGCGGCGAGCCCAGAGGCCAGGGCCCGCGGCCGAATGAAGCCGTAGGCGGGCAGCTCGTCCTCCATGGTGCAGACCGCATTGTAGAGCAGTGGGCGGCCGCTCAGCCGTTTGGCCGCGTAGCCGATGAGCGCGCCCTCGTAGTTGTGGGCGTGGATCACGTCCAGCTTCTCGCGCCGGATGCACCGCACGAGCTTCAGGACCATGAGCAGGTCGAGCAGCGGCTTGTAGAGCGTCGGCCCCACCGCGATGGGGCGCGAGTGCAGGAAGCGCCCGACGCGGTGAATCGTGACCCCCTCCACCGGCAGCGGCTGGTACATCGGGTAGGTCACCACGTGCACGCGATGGCCGCGCCGCGCCAGCGCTTCCGACATCTCGCGGATGCTGGCCGGGGTGCCGTGGTTGGCGGGGAACGGGCAGGCCGCCACCACCGCCACGCCGAGGGAGCGGTCGGAGCGGCTCACCCCTCGACCCTCCAGGTCTGCAGCCCGCGGTCCACGAAAGAGAAGCCCACGGGCGCCACGCCGAGCCGCGCCAGCGCCTCCGCCACGCGGTGCTTCTTCTTGAATTCGCAGTAGAAGATGGCGTAGCCGCCGCCCCCGGCGCCCGTCAGCTTGCCGCCGAGGGCCCCGGCCCTGATCGCCGCGTCGTACAGCTCGTCGATCCGCGGGTTGGAGATCGACGTGGCCATTTTCTTTTTCGCCTCCCAGCCGTGGTGAAGGAGCCGCCCGAACTCGTTCAACTCGCCGCGCAGGAGATGTTTCTTCATCTCGACCGCGATACTCTTCAGCACGCCCATCGCGTCGAGGGAGTCCTGCCGCCGGGCCTTGTACCCGTCCACCTGCGCTTCGATGATCCCGGCAGGGCGGGTTCCTCCCACATAGCAGAGAAGCAGGTTGTACTCAAGCTCATTGACGATCTCGGGCTTGATGCGCAGGGTGTTGACGATGACCTGGCCGTGCTGGAACTCGACGAAACTGAACCCGCCCACCGTGGCGGCGTAGTGATCCTGACGGCCCCCCGGGATGCCGGCCTCCACCCGCTCGATGCGGTAGGCCATCTCGGCGAGCTCGTAGTCCGTGATCGGGATGCCCAGCCGCTCCTTGAAAAGCCCGATCTGGGCGACGACCAGGGCGGAAGAAGAACCGAGCCCCGAGCCCGGCGGGGCGTCGCAGTGAATGAAGAGCTCGCACCCCTTGCTCGCGGCCGGGTCAAAGGCATTGACGACGGCCTTGACCAGGTCCAGCTCGCCGTCGTACACGAGCTGGCGGTCCACCTCGTACCGCTGCACGAGGTGGTAGTCGAGCGAGTCGATGGTCAATCTCCCGTCGCCGGTCTCCATGAGGGAGCCGAAGGCGTACTTGTCGATGGTCGCGTTCAGTACGCACCCGCCCTGCTCGTCGGCGTAGGGCGACACATCGGTCCCTCCGCCGGCGAAGCTCAGGCGGAGCGGCGCTTTGCTGCGAATGATCGTGCGGCCGTTCATCCCTTCTCGATTCCCATGGCGATGCGGAGCAGCGCCTGGTCGATGCGCACTTCGTATTGAGCCTGGATGAGCGTCTTTTGCGCCGCGGCCAGCCTGGCCTCCGCCTGAAGCAGGTCGGAGTTGGGAATGAGGTTCTGCTGGAAGCGCTCGCGTGCCACCCGGGCCAGCTCCTCGGCCAGGTCCAGTGCCTTCTCGGCTGCCAGGAGCCTGGACTGGGCGTTGCTGAGCGCCTGGTAGGCGCCGACCACGCCCTTGGTGACCTGGTTCTTGGCCTGGTTGAGCGCGGATCTCTCGGCCTGGATGGTCTGCTCCTGCTGCTTGAGCTTGAGGCGGAGGAGCCCGAAGTCCCAGATTCGCCAGTTCATCTGCAGCAGCACGCGCAGCGACCAGAAATCGGTGGTCTTGTCGTTCGAGCTGGCTCCGCTGTTGCTGGTGGTGTCCGTCGACGACGCGTCGGTGTCCGCGCCCTGGAGCCTGGTAGTGAAGTCAAGCCGCGGGTAGCGCTCGGTCTCGAGGGCGCGGTGGACCTGCTCGGCCTGCTTGACGTTGGCCTCCTGGGCGAGGATCGAGGGATGAGTGCTGTTGGCCTGCTTGAGGAGGTCAGCCAGCGGCCCCGGAGGCGCCGGGGCCTCGTCCCGGTCCACCAACTCGGTCTTCTCCACCGCCTCCGGCGAGGCGTCGTAGCCGATGGAGGTCAGGAAGTTGCTGAGGCCGCGGGTCAGGTTGGAGCGAGCCTCGGCCAGGGCGGCTTCGGCCGAGGCGAGCCCCGCCTCGGCGGCCTTGACCTCCGATTGCGGGATCAGCTGCTGCCTGAATCTGAGGCGGGCGTTGTTGAGGAGGACGCGGTTCAGCTCTACAAACTGCTTACTGACCTTGACGTCCTCCATGGCTCCCAGCGCCGCGAAGAAGGTCACCGCGACCGTTCCCGCCACGTCGGCGCGGGTGAGCAGCATCTGGTTCTTCACGGCTTCGTAGTGCGCCGCGGCCGCCTGCTCGGACGGCAGCGTGACCCAGACCAGCCGCCCCTCGCGTACCAGCGGGACGTTGAAGTTGAGAACGCCCGAGTAAATCTGTTGGGCGGGGACGGTATTGTTCACGGAGGAGGTGGCACCTACGGTCTGGCTCTTCTCCCCCGCCAGGACACGCTCGGCCGTCAGCACGTTGTCCAGCGTGGGTCTGTACTGCGCGCCGGCCACGGAGATGCCTGTCTTGGCGGACTCGGCCCTCAAGTCGGCTGTCGCGAGCCCCGGATTGTTCGCCAGGGCAATATCCACGGAGCTCTTCAGATCATAGACCCTAGGCTGGGCTCGCCCCTCGGCGGCCATGGCGATCACCACGGCCCCGGTCAGGAGGCCCGAAATCAGCCACTTCGGCGCTCGCCCCATCATTAAGCGGATCATGGCAGGAAAGGGCAAATAGTTTAGCTGGACTACCCCTCAAAAGCCAACGCCTCAGAAGAGCGAGCTTCGGTCCTTTACTTTCAGCTGTTTCTAGCCTGCCGGAGGCCCCAGGCGGCCCAGCTGTTGGCGTGGTGCCACCGGAGCGATCGCAGATCGAGCCCGCCCTGGGCGAAGCAGCGCTCCACCGCGGCCCGGGGCATGTAATGGGCCACGGGCGCCAAGAGCTGGTCGAAGGCGATCGAGTGGATCTCGCGAAACGGAAAAGCCGCCAAGTCGCAGAGATAGCTCTGATAGGGCAGCAGCCTCCGCAGCCACGGCCGTGACCGGGCTGGGCCGTAGAGGATCTTGAGCCCGAGCCAGAGCGGCACGGTGAGCAGCCATGCCAGGGGGCGCACCAGCCCCAGCGGAAGCCGGCTGGTGAGCCGGCGAGCCGGATCCACGAGACCCACGACCCACCCATTGCCCTCGCGCGCGTACAGCCAGGCGACGAACCGCGCCTCGGGCGCCAGGAGCGGGGCCAGCCCGCGAAAGCCCGCGGCCGGCTCGCGGAGGTGATGCAGAACCCCGATGGAGTAGATCAGGTCGAAGCTTTCGGCCCGGAGCGGCGGCCGGGTCAAATCTCCCTGCACGACATGGACATTGCCCAGGTCCGCCGTGTTCAGGGCCGCGGCTTCCACGGCCGGCCCCAGATCGATCCCGACCACGTCTTGCGCGCCGAAGGCGGCGGCCAGCCGCAGGTGGCGGCCCTTGCCGCAGCCGGCGTCCAGCACCCTGCCTCCGGCGAAGTCTTCCCGAGTGATCGGCTCGATCCACCCAAGAAATTGCCCCTCGTACTCGGGTCGGATCTCGGCGAAGCGCGTCCACTCGTAGCCGAAGGCCCGCGCCGTTGCCACGGCCTCCGCGGATAGCGCCGGCGGCAGCAGGCGGGGAATCCCGCGCACCACCGGGTAGCGCGCGGCGCACCCAAGACAGGTCAGCTCCCCTTCCCGCGTCTCATCGCCTTTCGTCTCCGTAGCCGCGAGCGAAAAGGCCCCACCACATCCCGGACATGCCAGCCAATCGAGCAGACGGCGCTTCAACGGAGGCCCGGCCCGGGCGGAGGGCCGATCATGCCGGACGGTACCGGGAGGCCCAGAGCTGGTAGGCGAGAAGTGTGTAGAGCTTCTTGCGGTGGTCGCGGCGGCCTTCTGCGTGCTCGACCATGAGGCGCAGGACGGCCTCGGGCCGGAACAGACCGCCCCGCCGGATGATGTCCGGCGAGCAGGCGTCGTGGAGCAGCTCCCGCAGCTCGCCTCGGAACCAGCGCGCCACCGGGATGCCGAATCCCTTCTTCTTCCGGTGGAGGATCTCGCGTGGGACGAGCCCCGCGAGCGCGCGCTTGAGAATGTACTTGGTCGTGAAGCCGCGAAGCTTGAGATCTGGCGGCAGGCTCGCCGCCAACTCAACCACGCGCCGGTCCAGCATCGGCACGCGGACCTCGAGCGAGCAGGCCATGCTCGCCCGGTCGACCTTGGTAAGGACGCCCTCGCCCAGGTAGCCCTTCAGGTCGAGGTACAGCACGCGCTCGAGGTCGGAGGCCCCGGCGGTGTGGGCGGCGATATCGTGGAACGCCGCGAAGGAGGGCGGCGCCTCCATCCGACCGAGCGCCTCCGGCGTGAACAGGCTGCGCTGCTCCTCGGGCGTGAAGGAGCCGAGCCACACGGCGTGGCGCTCGACCAGGTCAAAGGGCATCCCTTCGACGAAGCGCTTGAGGCGGAAGTCGAGCGAGAGGTCCCCCATGGAGACGGGCAGGCGCTCCACCGCGGGCCGGACGATGCCCTCGCGGATCCAGCGCGGGACGCGGGCGTAGGCGCGGGCCAGGCGGTGGGCCTGGTAGGTCGGGTAGCCCGCGAACACCTCGTCTCCACCGTCGCCGGACAGCGCAACCGTCACCGACCGGCGGGCGAAGCGGGAGAGCAGGAAGGTCGGCAGGAGCGACGCGTCTCCCAGCGGCTCGTCGAGCAGGTCCGGCAGGCCGGCGACCAGATCCATCGCCGCCCGCGGGCTCAGAATCTCCTCGTGGTGCTCGGTGCCGAGAGCGCGCGCCACCCGCCGGGCGTGGGCCGACTCGTCGAACGAAGGCTCCTCGAACCCGATGGAGAAGGTCTGTAGCCGCCCGGGCACGTGGCGGGCGGCCAGCGCCGCGACCGCGCTCGAGTCGATCCCCCCCGAGAGAAAGACGCCCAGCGGGACGTCGCTCACGAGGTGCTGGCGGACCGAGAGGTCCAGCGCGGCGCGGAGCCGTTCCACCGCCTCCGCCTCCCCCACCCGCTCGCAGCGCCCGTACTCCACGTCCCAGTACGGCTCGACCTTGACGTGCCCGTCCCGGTAGGTGAGCCAGTGGCCCGCAGGAAGCTTCCGGACGCTCTTCACGATGGCGCGCGGCGCCGGCACGTACTCGTGGGCCAGGTACTGGGAGAGACTCGTGACGTCCAGCGTCCGGTCCAGCGCGGGGTGCTCGAGCAGGGCCTTGAGCTCCGAGGCGAACACGATCTGGTCCGGCAGCACGGCGTAGTAGAGCGGCTTGATCCCCAGCCGGTCGCGGGCCAGCACGAGCGAACGGGTGGACTCGTCCCAGACGGCGAGGCCGAACATCCCCTCCATCTGGTCGAGGACGCCCACGCCGTGCTCCTCGTAGCCGTGCACGATCACCTCCGTGTCCGAGCGCGTGGCGAAGACGTGGCCGCGCGCGCGGAGGTCGTCGCCGAGCTCGCGGTAGTTGTAGATCTCGCCGTTGAAGGCCACCCAGACGGATCCGTCCTCGCCTGAGAGCGGCTGGTGGCCGGTCTCCAGGTCGATGATCTTGAGCCGCCGGGTCCCGAGCCCCGCGGGCCCGCGCACGAAGAAGCCCTCGTCGTCCGGGCCGCGGTGGGCGATGCGGTCCGCCATGCGCTTGAGGACCTGCGGGTCCACGGCGCGGTCGGGCCGCGCCAGCACGTTGCCGACGATGCCGCACACGGCCGCTAGGGCTCCGGGTCCACGCCCACCGTCTCGCGCACGTAATAGGTGGGCTTGTGCTGGGTGTCGAAGAAACCGCGTATGACGATCTCGGCCAGGAAGCCGATGAAGAGCGAGAGCACCCCCGTGATGAAGAAGAGCACCATGAGGAAGATGAGGGGCGTCGCCTGCACGTGCCCCTGGAGGGCGCGCACCACGACGACGACAAAAGACGCCGCGCCGAGCGCTAGGTTGACCAGGCCGAAGCCGCCGAATATGTAGTTGGGGCGCGCCGAGAAATCCCCGATGAACTTGACCGTGAGCAGGTCGATGAAGACCTTGAAGATCCGCACGGGGCCGTACTTGGAGACTCCGCGGGTGCGCGGGTGGTGTGTGACCTCCAGCTCGACGATGCGGGCGCCGACCCAGGCGGCCAGCACGGGCAGGAAGCGGTGCATTTCCCCGTACAGCTTCACGTCCGTGATGATCTCGCGCTTGTAGGCTCGGAGCGTGCACCCGGAGTCGTGCAGGGGCACGCCCGTGATCCAGCGGATCAGCAGGTTGGCCGCGCGGGAGGGCATCCGTCGCGTGAACCACGGGTCGCGGCGGTGGCGGCGCCACCCGGCGACCACGTCGCAGTACTCGCCCAGCATGGCAACCATGCGCGGGATGTCCGCCGGGTCATTCTGCAGATCGGCGTCGAGCGTGACGACGATCGGCAGGCGCGCGTGGGCAATGCCCGCAGCCAGCGCGGCGGTCTGGCCGAAGTTGCGCCGGAGCCGCACGAGCCGCACGCGGGGATCGGCGGCGGCCAGTTCTTTCAGGACGCGCCAGGAGCCGTCGGTGCTGCCGTCGTCCACGTAGAGCACCTCGTACTCGAACCCGGCCGGCTTGAGCGCGTCGGTGAGTCGGCTGTGGAGCGGCTCGAGATTGTCCTCCTCGTTGAACACCGGCAGCACGACGGACAGCCCGTCCCCGCCCCGGCTCATGACCGGGCTCCTCTCGTGATGGTCGAAGGCGCGCTCCTGCGTTCCCATCGGCCCTTCAGCCAGTCCACCAGGAGGAGCAGGGGCAGCAGGCCCAGGAGCTCCAGCGCCACGACCCGTACGTTGTGCCAGCTCAGGACCTGCGCCCACGTCCGCGTCCGTACACCGAGCAGGAGGATCACCGGCCAGCTGAAGCGCTCGTGGCTCAGCGGCGCGAACAGCGCCACGCCGGGACCGACTCCCAGGCCCAGCCCGCGGGGGGATTGCAGCGCGTCCGCCAGCGGGTGCGACAGCAGCAGCGCCAGACCCAGGACGAAGCGCTTCCACACCGTCCGGTCCCGGCCCGGCAGCAGCGCGACCGCGCACGCGACGACCACCGCGAAGAGCATGCCGTGGGTGAGCCGGCCGTGGAAGCGGTGCGGGTCCCCGAACGCGACGAGCCCGAGCAGCAGGTCCAGGTCGGCGAGGTTGACCAGGACGATGACCAGGGTCAGGGTGGCCCGGTCGCGCCAGACGTCACTCAGCCGGCGGCCCGGGCTCAGGGCGAGCGCCACGCCCAGCCCAATGATCGAGTGGCCGATCGGGGTTGGCATAGTGCTCAGGGAGTCCTGGGCGAGACGGGCCCCGGACGCATGCGAACCGCGGACGCGACCAAGGCCAGCTCGCCGGGCGAGATGGCGCGAAGCAGCACGAGCCCGCCGGCGTAGAGCGCCAAGCCGAGGGCGGCACCGGGCAGGAGCAGCGGGAGGCTGGCGCCGCGCAGGACCAGAAGCACCGCGGCCAGGGCGGCGCCGGCCAGGAGCGGGCGCCAGACCAGGCGCAGCAGCGGCATCGGGTGGTTGAGCCGGCCCAGGAAGAGCAGGCTGGCGGCGAACAGCGCGGCTTCAGCCGACAGGGTCCCGATGCTCGCCCCCACCTGCGCCAGGGACGGGATCAGGGCGAGGTCCACACCCACGTTCACCGCGACGTAGGCGACGGTCGCGACGGTAAAGAAGCGCTGGGCCCCCATGGCCGTGAAGACGAAGAGGTACAGTGAGGAGGGGAAGAGGAACAGGAGCGAGAGGCCCATGAGCGAGAGCGGCAGCGCCGCGGGCTCGTAGCTGGGGCCGTACACCAACCGTACGATGGGCCCGGCGAAGATCACCAGCCCGAGGACGATCGGCAGCGCGAGGAAGAAGAGGAACTTGAAGGCGCGCTCGACCCCCTGCTGGAAGGCGCCGTCGCCCGACCTCGCCATGCGCGAAAACAGGGGGAAGAGGACCTGCGCCAGGGTCAACGGGATCAGGGTGAGCGCCTGGATTAGCTTGTAGGCCGCGCTGAAGTAGCCCGCCGCGGCGGTCATCCCGAAGGCAGCCAGGATGAGGATGTCCACGTGGGAGGCGATGCGCCGGAGGATGACCGTGATGCCCAGCGGCACGGAGTCGGTGATGAGGGCCCACCAGAGGACGAGGTCCACGCGTAGACGAGGCCGGAAATGCCGGGCCCAGAGGACCGCCAGGTAGTACGCCCAGAGGAAGCCGTTGGCCAGGCCGAGGGCGGCGCACATGCCGAGCAGTCCCTGGTCGAGCCCGGCGCCCACGAGCACGAGCCCCAGGAAGACCACCTTGTGCAGCACGAAGCCGGTGGCGTTGACCCCCATCTCCTCGAAGGCGCGGAAGACGGCGGCGTAGCAGGCGCCGTGGATGGTGGCGATCACTCCCGCCGCGGCCACGTACATCGCCAAGCGGATCTCCCAGGGAGCGGCCGTGAGCTGGCTGGCCCCGACGATGACCAGGAAGGTCACCAGCGAGAGGATCCAGGTGAAGGACTTTGCCGCCCCGACGTAGCGGGGGGCCTCGGTGGTCTGCACCGCGATTTCCCGGACGAGGATCTGGCCCATGCCCGCGCTGGCGATGAGCTGGAAGACGCCGACGAAGGCGAGGATGTAGGCGTACTGGCCGAATCGCTCCACCCCGAGGTAGCGGGCGATCACGATGATGACGAGGACGTTGAGTCCGGCGCCCACCATCTCGCCCGCCGCAGTCACGATCAGGTTTCGCGTGACACGGCGGCCCTGCTGGGACAGTTCAGTCATCGGGCCGGAGGGGTCTTTCGGAGCCGCTCCCTGACCTTGCGGACCTCGTCCTCGATCCGCTTGTCGTAGGACAGGGGCCCTTTGCTCCGGTTCTTCGGATCCATCATCGACGCGTCCCGATGCAGGAGGAAGAGGTAGCTCAGGTAGGTGGTCGGGATCGCCAGCTTCCCACCTTCGGGAGCTGCGTCGCCCTTGCGCTGATTCCGGTCCGCGCGCCGTTCCGCCCGCTTCGCCCCTCGCTGCTCGCTGGGGCCGCCCGGCGCCGCTGCCGCGGCCTCCGGCTCGGCCACCCCGCCGATGGCGTAGCCCATGGTGGCCCGGAAGTCCCTTATGCTCCCCTCCAAGGGGTGATCCTTCTTCTTGCCCGGGTCCTTGATGAGGTTGAAATCGTAGGCGAACGCGGTTTTGGTCTTCGGCCCCAGCTCGTGGAAGACCTGGGCGAAGCCGCGCTCGACCATGGCTTGAAGCTTGTGGTCGAGCGAGCGGCTGAAGAGGTAGATCCCCCGGTCGGCGGCGTAGCGCGCCACCTCGGGCATCTCCTTCTTTTCGGTGCCGTCCTTCTGGCGGTAGAACGTGTTGAGGAAGACGGCGTCCGGGGTTTTCTTGAACGCGGCGCGGGAGAAGTCCAGAACCTTCTTCGCGGCCTCGACGAAGCGCTCGGCCGTGAACGGCGGCTTGGCTTGGTTCTTGTAAGCAGCCCAGCCTTCCTTGTCCGACGTGATCTTGAGCGCCCCGCCCTGGCCGATGCCCATCTCGAAGTACTCGATCCGCGGGTCGCCGTCGTAACGGGCAGCCAGGGCCTTGATGAACTTATCGTACTTGGCGAGATAGACGGGATCCCAGAAAACCGGGAAGAGCACGGTCTCGCTCTTGGACTCGCCGGTCTTTGGGGTGAAGACCACCTTTTGGGCGCCGGCCGCGAAGACCCAGTCGGGCGTCGCGCCCTTGGCCGTCGGGCTGTGCCCGCCCTTCTGGGCGGTTTTCACCGCGACGATCACCGTCTTGCCCCGCGCCGCCCACTCCTTCAGAACCAGCTCGATGAGCTGCCAGTCGTACTGTCCCTCGCGGGGCTCGAGCTCCGACCAGTTGAAGGAGTACCTCGCGCCGTCCAGGAGCGAGTGGTCCATCAGCGAGGCGGGCACGCCGCCGGCCCTTGCGGTGAACTGCGCGTGGAGGAAGACGCCCCATCCCTTGGGCCCCTTGGGCGGCTCGGCGGCCGGGGCGGCCGACGGCAGGAGAAAAACCAGGAGCGTGAGGAGCGCCGCCGTCCCCTTGAGCTTTCTCATCGGGAGCCCGCCTCCTTCCCTTTCCTGGCGTTCGTGGCCTCGACGAACTTTCGGGCGTCCACCCGGTCACCCGGGTTCAGTTCCTTGTTACCGTGGATCACCACCCACTCCCCGTCCTTGATGCCGTCGAGCACCTCGACGAGCCCCAGCCCTTCCGGCTTCCCGAGCTTGACCTTCCGCGTCCGGGCGATGGAGTCGTCGACCACGAAGACCGTGGCGTCGATGGAAGGCGCTCCGGTCGGGTTGATCACGGCCAGCCTCGGCACCAGGGTAACTCGCCGGGTGTTCTTGAGCCTGGTGAAGGCCGCCATGCCCGGCCGCAGCTTCAGCGATGGATTTTCGAGCAGCACGTAGGCCTTGAACGTCCGCCGGGCCGGGTCGATCGAGGGATCGATCTTCGCGACCGTGCCGCGCTGGATGGTGGTCGGGAACGAATCGAAGACGGTCTCGGCGGCCTGCCCCACGGAAACGTAGGCGGACTTCTCCTGCTCGATCTGGGCGACCGCATAGATCGGCTCGATCCGGTCCACAGCGAAGAGAAGCTGCGCTCCCTTGACCCACTCTCCGGGGTTGACCTTCCGCTCGGAGACCACGCCGGTCTGGGGCGCCAGGACCTTGGTGCTCTTCACGTCCCTCTCGGCCCGAGCCGAATCCTGAAGCGCCAGCCCGAGCCGCGCGCGGGCGGCCTCGAGCAGGGCCTGAATCACCAGCGCCTCGTTCTTCAGCGCAGCCTCGGCCCGGAGCAGATCCTGCGTGGAGACCGCTACCGCGGATTTCGCGTCGTCCCACTTCACCTGAATCTGCTCCAGCTCCGCCAGGGCCACGACCTTCTGATCGAAGAGCACCTTGGTCCGGTCGTACGTCTTGTGCGTGAAGTCCTCGGTCGCCCGCGCGGAAGCCAGCCGCGTCACGGCCGACGCCGCCGCGCCCTTCAGCTCGGCGAGGCGCGTCTCCCTTTCGGCCTCGAGCTTCTTGAGGTCGGCCCGCGCCGCTGCCACTGCCAGGCGGGCCCGCTCGAGCACCTGCCGGAAGACGTTAAGGTCGAACTCGAGCATGACGTCGCCGGGGTTCACGAGGCTTCCCAGGTCGGTCTTGACGGTCAGGATTCTGCCTTCGCTCACCACGCTGATGATCGAGAGCCGCTCGAAACCCTCGCCGAGCGCCGTCCCGCCGATCACCTCCTGGATCTCCTGGGCCGTGACCTGCGCGATCGTCACCTGTAGCGGCACCCCGGCGATCCGCGCCAGGTTCCCCTTGGTCTTGAACATGGCTTGGACGGCTCGCGCCCCCAGCCAGCCCGCGAAGCCCAGGAGGAGGAGAACGATGCCGATGGCGAGGAAGCGCCGCCAACGGCTCCGGGCAGAGGCCGCCCGCGGACGCTGACCCTCTGCGGAACTGCCGGGATCGTCGTCGCTCACCCTAGCGATTCCTCACGGCCCAACGTACCTATTGCGAGCCACTTTGTCCAATTCCGGGAGGGCGCCCCGCCACGAGCGGTGTCCGCTCCCCCAGAAGGTAGACGG
>Ga0326597_10010100_pt1 | contig 12601 bp, 9 predicted proteins | sample RVTome_12_FD_203789 | JGI IMG/M metagenome (GOLD analysis project Ga0326597, IMG submission 203789) | Soil microbial communities from uranium-contaminated site in the Upper Colorado River Basin, Wyoming, United States - RVT100D185 | ecosystem: Environmental > Terrestrial > Soil > Contaminated >... | reverse complement strand
CCGTCCCGCGCGCACTCGTCCCACAGCAGCGGGATCGTGGCGGCCGTGGTGTTGCCGTACTTGTGGATGTTGTAGGGCACCTGCTCGTCCCGCAGCCCGAGCGCCTTCGCGCAGTACTCGTTGATGCGCTTGTTGGCCTGGTGCATGAGCGCGAGCTTGAGATCGCCCGGTGCCACGCCGTTTTTCTGCAGCACCGACCTCGCCACCTCGACCATTCTGGTGGTCGCCATCTTGAAGACGTAGCGGCCGTCCATCACGGGGATGTGGTCGCCTCGCTTGAACTGCTCGGGGTCGGTGTAGGGTCGGTGCTTGAAGCCGGTTCCGGGCACGTACAGCTTCTGGTAGTCGGCGCCAGCGCCATGGAGCTCGTGGTCGACGACGCCGCGCTCGCCGCCTTCGGCAGCCCGCAGCACCACCGCCGAACCCGCGTCGCCGAACAGCACCACCAGGTGCCGGAAGCGGGAGTTCCAGTCGAACTCCTGCTTCGTGGGCGGCACGTCGGCGTTGCCCGCCGCGTAGTCGAAGTTCGCCTTCGTCCAGGGCATGAAGCCGACGTGGACCTCGGCGCCCACGAGCAGCACGGTCTCAGCCATGCCGGCGCGGATCTGCGCGTCCGCGAGCTGCAGCCCGTAGAGGAAGCCCGAGCACTGCTGCCGGATGTCGAAGCAGGGGACGCTGCGCAGGCCGAGCTTGTGCTGCAGGATCGTGCCGCAGCCCGGAAAGAAGTGGTCGGGGGTCATGGTGGCGAACACCACCATGTCGACCGCCTCCTTCGCGACGCCCGCGTTCTCGAGCGCTTTCCCGGCCGCAGCGGTGCCCAGGTCGGAGGTCGCGACCTCGGGGCTCGCGAAGTAGCGCTGCTCGACGCCGCTGCGCTCCTTGATCCACTCGTCGCTCGTGTCGAGGATCCGGGCCATCTGCGCGTTGCTGAGCCGCACCGTGGCGATCTCGCTCCCGCTGCCGACGATCACGGCCCGCTTCATGGGGCACCTCCGTGCCTGCGCCCGCTCACTCAGCTCCCCGTCCTCCGGATGATACCCTCGCCGGCGCCTGCGTCGGTGTTTGCCCGGGAGTGCGCGGCGTGCACAATAAGAGCATCCGATGCTCACCGACATCGCTCAGAGCCCGATCTCGGAGACGATCCGCCGGCTCTCGGCCGAGCGCCGCAGCGGCGACCTGCAGGTGCGCTCGGGTCGCATGGTCAAGATCGCGTTCTTCGACCACGGCCGGCTGGTGTTCGCGGCGAGCAACCTGCGCCGCGACCGGCTGGGCGAGGCGCTCGTCGCCGGCGGCCGCATCACCGAGGAGGACTTCAACCGCGTCTCGGCGCTGATGCGCACCGACCGCCGGCGTTTCGGCGAGGCGCTGGTGCAGGCCGGCGTGATGGACCGCTACGAGGTCGGCACCGCGGTCGCGCGCCAGGTGCGCCAGGTGGCGCTCTCGCTGTTCGAGCTCGTCGACGGGGCCGCCGTCTTCGAGGAGCGCGCTGCGCCGATCCCGCTCGAGTACATGGTGAGCCTCTCGATCCACCGCCTGCTCTACGACGGCATCCGTTCGATGAAGAGCCAGGAGCTGGTCGAGAAGGGCCTCGGCCACCTCGACCGCTGCCTGATGCTCGCCGAGGTGCCGCCGATTCCGTTCGAGCGTCGTGGCCGGTCGGCGGAGGAGCTCGATATCCTCGACATGGCGCAGCGCCGCGTCACGATCCGGCGCCTGGGCTGGGCCGACGGCAGCCTCAACTTCTCACGCCTGCGCGCCGTCTACGCGCTCTTCGCGGCCGGTGTGCTGCGCGAGGCGGACGCCGCTTCCCCGACGGTCCAGCCGGTGCTGCAGACCGACACCGGCATGTTCCTGCTGTCGGCGTTGCAGAGCCGGCCGGATCCCTCGCTGCGGGAGGCGATCCGCAAAGAGGTCCAGCAGGAGCTCGAGCACTCGGGGCGGCTCGACCGCGACGCGTGGCTCAAGCTGGCGCGGACGGCGCCGCGCGACGAGCTGGTGCGCGCGCTCGAGGAGAAGATGGAGCGCTACCACGCGTTGCGCGACGGAGTCAGCCCGGACGACGCGCTGCGAACCGACATCGACGTGATCCTCGGGCGTGCGTCGTCCGCGCTGCGGCTCGCCCGCCAGGCTCCCAAGACGGCGATCGCCGAGGCGGTGTTGAGGCGCCACGCCGCGGAGGCGGCCGCCGCGGTCCAGAGGACGCCGACGCAGCCCCCGCGGCCCCCCGCACCGCCGCCGGCGCCCGGCGTGCCACGTGCGCCCGGCCCGCCCCGGGCCGCGCCACCCGCCTCGGCGACGCCCCCGCTGCCGGTGCTCACGCCCGTCCCGGACCCTCCCCTCGAGGTCGAGATACCTGTCGAGCTCACTCCCGAGCAGACTCACCCGCCCGGGAAACCCGCGCGTCCGGCGGAGCAGACATTCCCGCCCGTGGGGCCCGACGAGTCGATGCGCACGGCGGCTCCGGGGGCGAGCGCCTTCGAAGGCCGCGCGCAAATCGAGCACCTGCTGATGGAGGGCGAGGTCCGCATGACCGTGGCGGACTACGCCAACGCGGTCAAGGTCTACCAGAAACTCGTGAAGGTCGCCCCGAAGGTCGCCGCCTTCCACCTGCGTCTCGCGGTCGCGATGGCCTGTTACCCGCGCAGCGCCAAGCTCGCCGAGCGCGAGTTCTACGAGGCCGCGCGGCTCGAGCCCGACAACGCCGAGCTCCACTACCAGTGGGGCCTCTACTACAAAGTCATGAAGATCAAGAGCCGCGCGGTCGCCGAGATGCGCACGGCCGTCCGCCTGAGTCCCCGCCACAAGGGCGCCCGCGCCGAGCTCGAGGCGCTGTCGCCCAAGGATTCCGCGCTCACCAGCCTCAAGAAGATGTTCCGGTAGACTCCCGCCCAATGCCCCTGCCGGCCACCGACGGCGACAGCTGGCTGATGACGCCCTGAATCAAGCCCTACCAGGGCCGGACCGCGAGCTCGTACAGAAACGCGATCGTCACGAACACGAGCGCGAGCCGCGCCTCGTGCGGCGCGCGATGCTTCGCCGCGCGCCACAGCCACGCCGCCCCGAGCAGCACGGGGATCATCAGGGCCACTACACCCATTGCGCCCGCGAAGCCGAAAGAGCCGTGCCAGGCGGTGAGCGGCGACGGGCCGAAGACACCTCCAAAGAGCAGCGTGAGGTGCAGCACGTAGACGAGCAGTGTCTCGTGGCCGAGGAGTGCGAGAGCCAGGATTCCGGGCGCACCCCACGTGGCCGCCGCCTCGACGACCCGCAGCAGCAGCAGGAGCGCGCCGAGCCTCATGAACACGTATGCCGGCGAAGGCCCCCAGAAGTCCACGCGACCCTGCAGGACGAGCGCGAGCACGCCGCCGAGGAACAGCATGCCGGCGCCCGCGGCGATCTCGAGCCGGTGGCGCTGGGGCGAAGCGGCGTGGCCCAGGAGCGCGCCGGCGAGCGTCCCGGCGAGGACGAAGGCCGAGAAGGGAAACACCGGGAAGCTCGAGCCGGTCGCCTCGTCGAGCCAGGGTGCCATCGCCTCCGGCAGCCGCCCGGCTAGGCCCGAGGCCCACACGAAGGGCGTCGCCGCCACGATCAGGAGCGAAAGCGCGCCGGCCCACAGCGTCCAGCTCCGCCCGGCGAGCCCCTGCAGCAGGAGCACGAAGAGCTGCGTCGCCGCGATCACCTGCAGCGCGTCGCAGGCGAAAAAGAGCGCCCGCTCGGCGGCGGTCGAGGCGCCGAGCGTCTTCCAGAGCGAGAAGTAAGGCAGGTGCAGGTAATAGGCGACGGCGAGCAGGAACAGCAGCCGCCGTGCCCGCCTAAGACCGGCGCGCAGGGACAAAGGCGCCCGCGGCAGGCCGGCCACGAAACCCGAGGCGAGCAGAAAGCCAGGCGCGGTCGAGCCGTGCAGCATCTGCTGCCAGACGTACCAGGGCTCGGCGAGCGCCGCACGTGTGAGCAATGTGTCCATGACGTGGCCCTGGACCATCACCAGGGCCATCAAGCCGCGGAAGGCGTCGAGGTACAGTTCCCTCTGAGCAGGGGGGCGCTGCGTCGCGCCCCCCTGAAACCCCCCGCTCCGCTCGCGGGAGTAAATCCCGCTCGCTACGCCGCCTGCTGCTTGTTGGCCTAGCAGCGCCGCACCCCCCGCACCCCCCCGCTCGCTTCGCCCGAGTGGATCGGGCTTCGCTCGCCCGTTGCCTGTAGCGGCGTGCACCGGCCCGCGAGCTGGGGTCAGGTCTTGAACTGATGCATCCCCGGGGGCCGGCGCGTGCACAGGTTCAAGACCTGACCCCGGGAAGGGCTCAGGCGACGACGAGCCCGCCCCCCCGGCGCGCGGCCTCTTGCACGTGCTGCAGCAGCATCGCCTCGGGGCCCGCCCCCACGAAATCGACCCCGTCGTCGCCCACCACCGTCTTGGGGACCGAGGAGACGCCGTACTGACGCGCGAGCTCCGGGTAGCCCGTGACCTCGATCGCGTCGGTTCGGACGCGCGGGCTCTCGATCGCGAACTGGATGGCCAGGCGGACCGCCCGGGGGCAGTAGGGTCAGGTGGGTGTCGAGAAGACGCGCAAGCGAACGTCCCTGTCGAGCGCCGCGAGACCCGCCCGCGTCTCCTCGGAGAGCGAGCTCGCTCCCCGTGAAACGTCCAGGATCGACTCGATCAGGCTCCCGAACTCGTAGCCCGTGGGCAGGCCGTAGAGCCGCACGCCGTAGTCCTTGTCCTCGCCCAGCACCGCGATCGCCGGAATGCGCTCGATCCCGAGCTCGGAGGCGCGCTCCTGGTCGAGCACGAAGTTGCGCGACTCGGCGCTCAGACGTTCGTCGAGCGCCGCGAGCTCCTCGACCAGGCGGCGCACCTCCTCCGAAACCGGCTCCGCGAGCGCCTGCGAGAACACCACGAGCCGCACCGGGTTCACGAGCCCGGCGAACGCCTCACTGAGCTCGGCCGTGACCTCGTCGGTGAGCAGCGGCATGCCAAAAGTATGACATGCGGCCCTAGATCCAGCTCGGGAACCAGGTCCAGAGTCCGCCGCCCGTCGGGAAACGGAACCCCCAGATCGCGGTCGGCACCGGCATCGCGGTGAGGAAGGGCAGGAACAGCAGGAAGAGGGCCGCCACCAGCACAAGGTAGCCGCGCGCGAGGAAAGCCTGGCCCTCGTCCCAGCGGCGGTCGAGCAGGATCCCGAGCGACAGGCAGGCGTAGGGGATCGACTCGAAGAGGTAGTGCGAGAAGTTGAGCGTGCGTGGCGAGAGCCCCCACGGCACGTAGAGCAGGAAGAAGCCGGCGGCGCAGAAGACGCGGCGCGGGTCGCGCCAGCGGATCCCGCTCCAGAGCGCCCACAGCGACACCGGCACGGCGGCCCACCAGACGCCCGGGTTCCCGAGCGCCACGATCCCGCGCACGTAGCCCTCGCCCGAGAACCAGAAGTACCAGGTGGGCCGGTAGAGCGCCGGCCAGGTCCACCAGGGGCTGAAATAGGTGTGGCTGGCGGTCAAGTTGGCGTGGTAGCCCCAGATGTCCCGTTGCGTGCGGAGCACGTCCCACACGCTGTGTCCCTGGCGCATCCAGGGCACGTAGCTCAGCAGGTAGACCACGGCGGGGACGGCTGCGAACGCGAGTACGGCGAGCGCCAGCTCGCGCCCAGCGAGCGCGCGGCGCCCGCGCACCGCGAGAAACACCAGGCCCAGAAAGCCCCAGGCCCAGAGGCTCGTCCAGCGCGTCGAGAGCGCGAGTCCGAGCGCCAACCCCGCGAGCGCCATCGCGCGGAATCCCAGCCGCTCCTCGAGCACCGCTCGGAGCAGCAGCAGCGCCGAGAGCAGCTGGAACAGGACCGCGAAGACGTTGGTCATGGCGATCCGGCTCTGCACCAGGTAGACGCCGTCCAGCAGCAGCAGCAAGGTCGCGAAGAGCGCCGCGCGCTCGGTCGCGAGCACGCGCCGCGCCAGCAGCAGGAACACCGGCGCCAGCAGGATGCCGGCGAGCGCGGGCGCGAGCCGCCACGCCCACGGCTTGTAGCCGAAGGCGGCGACGCCCGTCGCGATCAGCAGCTTCGCGGTCGGCGGGTGCACCCACTCGGTGGGATCCTGGCCGCGCAGGTACTGGAGCGCGGTCTTCGCGTGATACACCTCGTCGAAGTACTCCTCGGTCGGGTAGGAGAGCCCCGGCAGCCGAAACACCGCGGCGGCGAGCGCCACGATCAGCAGCAGCCGTGCTTCGCGGCTCACGAGCCGCTCCCGCGACTCGCCGCCGGCTTCACGGACAGGAGCGGCAGCGCGCGCCGCACGGGCACGGCGAACGAATTGCCCCCGAAGCGCGACAGCACCGCGTAGGCGACGCCGATCACCTGTCCGTTGCGGTTGAGCAGCGGCCCGCCGCTGCCGCCCTGTGTGGTCGGAGCGTCGAACACGACGTCGGTGTCGGTGATGTCGGCGATGTGGCCTTGCGTCGTGGAAGGGCGCACCAGGCCGCGCGCCGCGAGCGCCTCGCTGATCCGGCCGGTGCTCATGCCCGCGCCCGTCACGATCTCGCGGGCCTCGGCCGCGTCGATCTTCGCGAGCATCGCCTCGATCCCCGCTGGAAAGCCGACCAGCACCACTGCCTGCCCGGTCACGGCCCCCCTGCCGGTGCGGTCGAGCGGCAGCGGGGGCAAGCGCACGCCCCCGAGCTCGCAGCGCAGGAGCGAAACGTCCGCGCGTTCGGCGTGGCGCTCCACGCGCAGCTCGAACGGCCGCTTCTCACGCGGGAAGAAGGCGCGCAGCACCGTCTGCTTGGGGGGGTAGCCGCGCTCGGCGAGCGACTGCGCGTGCTCGTCGCTCCACCAAGGCTCGGCGATGTGGCGGTTCGTGAGCACGAGGCCGCGCCGGTCGACCAGGAAGCCGGTGCCCACGTACTCGACCTCGTGGACCGCGCCCTGGCCCTCCGGGTCGAGCAGCGGGTTGCCGTCGGCGTCCTTCAAGCTGTTGCCGTTCTCGTCGAGCTTGTAGCGCAGCGGCCGCCCCTCCGCGTCGCGGAAGAGATAGGCGCCCTGGATCAGGCACACGCCCGGTCCGTAGTCGCGCACGATGCGCTCACCCGCCGCGCGCTCGGTCTCGAGCGTCGCGAGCCGCGCGCGCGTGGCCGTGAGCTCGTCGCGCAGCGCCCCCGCCTCCGCCGCGGCAGCCGCCCGGATCTGCGCGTAGAGCGCCTCCTCGCGCTGGCGCAGCTCGTCGAGCCGGGTGGAGAGCGCCGCGCGGTCCGTCTCTGCGCGCTCGCGCTCTTCCGCGATCCGCGCCGCGAAGCCCTGGCGCTCGCGCTCCGACTCGCGCAGCGCCTCGCGCAGGTGCTCCACCTCGTGCCGCAGTGTGCGGTCCTGGAGCTGACTGTAGCCGAGCGCCGCCAGGGCGAGCCCGAGGCCCACGCCCAGCAGGGCCCGCACCGGCGGGGAGATCTGGGCGAAGCTCCGCGCGACGAGCGCGCGCGTCGAGGCGAGCGAGCGCTCGCGCTCCCAGGGCGCCGCCTCGAGCATCTCCTCCCCGGCGTCGTCGCCGGCCTCGAGCCGCAGCCGCGGGCCGCGCTCGCCGAGCTCGATCACGTCGCCTTCGCGTAGCACGGCCTCGCGCACGTCCTCGCCCGAGAGGCGCAAGCCCAGCCCCGCCTCGACCACCTGCAGCACGATCTCGCCTTCGCGCTCGAACACGCGGGCGTGATGCGCCGCGGCCCGCTCCGCCCTGACGTCCGCCTCGGGCGCCGAGCCGATCAGCGCCGGCAGCCGCACCTCGTCGAGCTGGTCCTGGTCCTGGCCGTCGAGATGGCGGAAGCGGACACGGATGCTCATCCCGCTCCGGTCAGGGTGCTGCGAGCGGCAGCACGCCGGGGGCGCCGATGCGCCGTTCGACGTTGGCCCGGGCGACGAGCGCCCATTCCGAGGCGCCGATGCGGACGAACACCTCGACCCGCGGGTCCTTGAAGGCGGGCGAGCGCAGGATGTCTTCGGGATCCGCGGGCGACTGGTAGCGGCCCGCCGAGCGTACGGTCACGAGCGTGTCCTTGCCGGGCTCGAGCGGCTTTCGCCAGGTGCACACCTGCTCCTGGATCGAGCCCCACGCCTCCTCCTGGTCGGCCGCCGGGAATCGGGCCCGGGCCTGGACCGAGCCCAAAGGCTCGCTTGCGACGTTCTTCAGCCGGAAGCGCACGACCGGCGCGATGAAATTCTGGCCCTGGCGCGGGCTGTCGACGATCCAGTAGGTCTCGAGCCCGCTCAGCTGCAGCTCGCTCGCGGGGTCGTGGCGCCGGCAGCCGAGAAGGCCGAGCCCGAGGACGAGCGCCACACCGGCCTTCCCGCATGCTCCCCGCATGCCGCGATTCTAGCGTGGCCGCTCGTCGGAAGCGTCGAGCGGGAGCGAGAGCCGGAAACGCGCGCCGCGGGTTTCGTGTCCTTTGCCTTCGACGAGCTCGAGGCGGCCGCCGTGGTCCTCCACGAAGCGCCGTGCCACGGCGAGGCCGAGGCCGGTGCCGCGCTTCTTGCCGTGCGTCACGAAGGGATCGAAGACGCGCTCGCGGATGCCCGGGGCCACACCGGGGCCGTCGTCGGCGAGCACGAGCACCAGGTGGTCGCGAGCGCCTTCTCTGCCCGTGAGCGATTCGATGCGGGCCTGGAGCCGGAGCCGCCCGGAGCCGCCCATTGCGTCGCGTGCGTTGGCGGCGATGTTCGAGACCGCACGGCGGATCTTGTCCACGTCGACCGGTCCGCGGCGACCCCCGGGGAGGTCGAAATCGCGCTCGAGCGTGAGGCCCGGCAGCTCCTGCTCGATGCCTGCCGCAAGCTCCGCGACCAGGACCCCGAGCGGCACCGCGCGCAGCACCAGCTTCTCCGCCCCGCGCGCGAAGTCGAGCGTCTCGCCGGTCATCCGCTCGAGCCGGTCGACCGCGTCCACGATCGCCTGCGCGCGAGTGGCCACCTCGTGGGGCTCGACGTCTCCCTCGAGGAGCGTCTCGGCCCAGCCCCGAATCAGCGTCATCGGCCCGCGGAAATCGTGGACCAGCATGCCGGCCATGGTGCCGAGCGCGGCGAGGCGCTCCGTCTCGATCAGCTCTTTCTGATACGCGAGGTTCTCGAAGGCGAGCGCGGCGCGGGCCGCGATCAGCGAGACGAGGCGCGCCTCGGCGTCCGTGATCGGGCGCCGCCGGCGCTCGACCGGGCCCAGCACCAGCATGCCCGCGAGGCCGCTGCGCGCCAGAAGCGGAACCAAGAGCTCGTTCGCGGCGTCGGGCGAGGTCTCGACGAGCTGCCCCTCCGACACCAGGAAGCGCGTGCGGGGGCTCTTGGGGCTTCGCCCGGGGGGGCGCAGCCGGTGCAGCCGGCCCGCCTCGTCGAGCGCGAGGCTCTCGAAGCTCTCGAGTCGCCGGTCCCAGAGCAGGAGGCTCGCGTTCTCGGCCGAGAGCGCCTGGCGCAGCTCGACGGTCAGCAGGCGCGTGAGCCCCTGGAGGTCCGGGGCCTCGAGCACGCGCTCGGCGAGCGTCGCAAGCGTGGCCCTGCGCCGCGAGGTCAGCGAGAAGACGGGCATCTTCCGTCCTGGATTGACACCTGAAAAAAGCCGCCGCTATGATACTGGTGCTGGAGCCGGAAGCCGTGCCCCGAAAGGCACGGTTTCCTGCGGCCGCGAGCGTCACCGACACGCCCGAAGCGCCGCCGGCACCCTTATCGCTAACGCGTCCAAGGGCCTAAACACGGGAGAACGATCGCAATGATCGAGGTCGAAGGCCTCACCAAGAGGTATGGCCGTGCAACAGCGGTGGACGGCATCTCCTTCCGCGTCAAGAAGGGCGAGATCCTCGGCTTCCTGGGCCCGAACGGGGCCGGCAAGACCACCACCATGCGCATCCTCACCTGCTACCTGCCGCCCACCGAGGGCACCGCGCGGGTGGCGGGCTACGACGTCTTCGCGCAGCCGCTAGAAGTCAAGAAGCGCGTCGGCTACCTGCCCGAATCGCCCCCGCTCTACCCGGACATGAGCGTCGCCGAATACCTCGAGTTCTGCGCACGGATCAAGGGCGTCCTGGCAAAGGAGCGGACAAAGCGGGTGGCGGACGCGATCGAGACCTGCCGCGTCGGCGACGTGCGGCACAAGCTGATCGCCAAGCTTTCGAAGGGCTACCGCCAGCGTGTCGGGCTCGCCCAGGCGATTCTGCACAACCCGGACGTGCTGATCCTGGACGAGCCGACGGCGGGACTCGACCCCAAGCAGATCATCGAGACCCGCGAGCTGATCCGCGGCCTGGGCGGCAGCCATACCGTGATTCTCTCGACCCACATCCTGCCCGAGGTCTCGATGACCTGTGGGCGCGTGGTGATCATCAACCAGGGCCGTGTCGTCGCGGAGGACACGCCCGACAACCTGGTCCGGCGCCTGAAGGGCGCGGGGACCACGCGGATCGAGGTGCGGGGCGACGAGGCGTCGGTGCTGGAGGCGATCCGCGCCGTCCCGGGCGTGATCGCCGCGCACCCGCGCGGCGGCCACGACGGCGTCGTCGTGGCCGACGTCGAGGCGGAGGCCGGTCGCGACGTGCGGGCCGAGCTGGCCTGGGCGATCGTGACCAAGGGCCACGGCCTCGTCGGTCTGCAGCAGTTGGGGATGAGCCTGGAGGAGATCTTCCTCCACCTCACCACCGCGGACGCCGAGGAAGCGGCGCCCGCCGCCTGAGGAGGAGAACCAGAGTGACCGCGCTACGCAACATCGCCGCCATCTTCGGCAAGGAGTGGCGCCACTACTTCGGCAGCCCGATCGCCTGGGTGGCGCTCTTCGTCTGGACCATGCTGTTCGGGGTCTTCTTCTACTTCTCGTTCAGCTTCTTCCTCGAGCAGTCGATGCGCATCGCGCAGCAGGGGATGGAGTACGGCGGCGGCGGGATGAAGATTTCGCTCAACGAGTACCTGATCCGCCCGCTGTTCCACAACCTGGCGGTGGTGGCGCTCTTCGTCGCGCCGATGCTCACGATGCGGCTCTTCGCGGAGGAGAAGCGCCAGGGGACGATCGAGCTGCTGGCCACCTCGCCGATCACGGACTGGCAGGTCGTGCTCGGAAAGTTCCTGGCCGCGAGCGGGCTTTACGCGCTCATGATCCTGGCGGGGCTGGTCAACGTCGCGCTCGTCTGGACCTACGCGACGAGCCCGCCGGAGTGGAAGCCGGTCGCGACCGGTGCGCTCGGCCTCTTCCTGCTCGGCGCGTGCTTCCTGGCGATGGGGACCTTCGTCTCGACGCTCACCAAGAACCAGATCGTGGCCGGCATCCTGTCCTTCTGCCTGTTCCTCGGGATGTGGACGCTCGGCTGGGCGGACGACCCGACCTCGGGGCCGGTGATGAAGGCGGTCGCCTACCTCGGGATCACGACGCACCTCGAGGACCTGGTGAAGGGTGTCGTCGACCTGAAGCACGTCGTGTTCTACGTGAGCGTCATCGCGTTCGGCCTGTTCCTGGCCCACCAGTCGGTGCAGAGCCAGCGCTGGAGGGCGTGACGGCATGGGCATCCTGAAGCGACTCGTCGACTTCCTGGCGCCGCTGGGCCTCGTGCTCGCGGTGGGTGTCGTGGCGTGGACACGCACCGGCCGGACCTTGCCCGGGGGGCTGCGCCCCTACCTGATCGCGGCCTTGGCACTCGCGCTCGTCCACCTGGTGCTGCGCTTCGAGGACGTCGTGCGCGTCCTCGGACGACGCCAGCTCAAGTACGGCAGCAACACGCTGGTGCTGGTCGTGGCCGTGCTCGGCGTGCTCTTCGGCCTCAACTATCTCGTCGCACGCCACTCGAAGCGCTTCGACCTCACCAAGGACCAGCGCTTCAGCCTGTCCGACCAGACGCACAAGGTGCTGGCAGGCCTCAAGGACGACATCAGGATCACCTACTTCCAGCGCGCGCGCGACGTGGCGCGCGGCCAGGACCGGCTCACGGAGTACCAGGCGCTCTCGTCCCGGCTCAAGGCCGAGTTCGTCGACCCAGTGCAGAGCCCGGCGAAGGCCCAGGCGTACGACGTGCGCGGGCCGTGGCCGATCCTGGTGATCGAGCGTGGCGACAAGCGCGAGCGGATTTCGAACGACTCCGAGCAGGACATCACCAACGCTCTGATCAAGATCACGCGCGACGCCAAGAAGACGGTCTGCCTGCTCGAGGGCGAGGGCGAGCGCTCGAGCGAGGACAGCGGCGAGCGAGGCTTCTCCGGCGCCAAGTCCTCGCTCACGAAGGCGCTCTACGAGGTGAAGAGCGTCTTCCTGATGCGCGAGAAGTCGGTGCCCGCGGACTGCACCGTCCTCGTCGTCGGTGGTCCCGAGAAGGACCTGCTGCCGGACACGACGGCGGCGATCCTCGGTTTCGTGAAGCAGGGCGGCAAGGCCCTGGTGCTCGTCGAAGCGGAGCTCAAGGAGTCCTATCCGAACCTCGTCGCTCTGCTCAAGCAATGGAACATCGAGGCCGGCAAGGACGTGGTGGTGGACGTCTCGGGCATGGGCCAGCTCTTCGGCTTCTCCGAGCTCGCACCGCTCGCGATCGAGTATCCCTACCACGCGATCACCAAGGACTTCCGGCTGCCGACGCTCTACGGCGGGGCCCGCAGCGTCGCAGCGGGCCAGGGCACTC
>Ga0326597_10010099_pt1 | contig 12601 bp, 16 predicted proteins | sample RVTome_12_FD_203789 | JGI IMG/M metagenome (GOLD analysis project Ga0326597, IMG submission 203789) | Soil microbial communities from uranium-contaminated site in the Upper Colorado River Basin, Wyoming, United States - RVT100D185 | ecosystem: Environmental > Terrestrial > Soil > Contaminated >... | reverse complement strand
TGGCCGCCTTGCTGGCGGGCGCGGTGTCGTTTCTCTCGCCCTGCGTGTTGCCGCTGGTTCCGGGCTATCTTTCGTACGTCACCGGCCGGTCGGTCGATGAGCTGCGGGCACGCAGCCATCGGGAACGTATTGCGATCCTGCGCGCAAGCCTCGCCTTCGTGCTCGGCTTCTCCACCGTCTTCGTCGCGCTCGGCGCCAGTGCCACCGCTGTCGGACGCCTCCTGCTGGCCTATAAGCTGGAGGCCAACCTGGTCGGTGGCGTGATCATTATCGTCTTTGGGCTGTTTCTAACCGGTCTGCTCAACCTGCGCTGGCTCAATTTTGATCTGCGCTGGGTGCATCGCCTCCGAACCGGCGGCGGTGGCTGGTTATCATCCTATCTGTTGGGGCTGGCGTTCGCCTTCGGCTGGACGCCGTGCATCGGTCCGATCCTCGGCAGCATTCTCACCGTGAGCGCCTCCAGCGCCGGCACGGTCAGCGGCATCGTGCTGCTCTCGGTCTACTCGCTCGGGCTCGGCCTGCCGTTCCTGTTGGCGGCGCTGCTGGTGGAGCGCTTTCTCGAGCACATGAAGACACTCAGGCGCTGGAGTCGTCCGCTCTATATAGGTAGCGGCGTGATCATGATTCTCATGGGAATTGTCATGATCACCGGCCAGCTCACCGCGTTTTCGTACTGGTTATTAAAGACGTTCCCGGTGCTGGGGCGTATCGGCTGAAATAGGGAAAATCGAGACCTGATAAGGAAGTTTCGATTGAAAATCCCGGTTTCCGCGATTAGTTAGCAACGCATCGTCCAACCAGATTAGGCAAGGAGGAACCATGTATCAAACCACATCGTTAATTGCTGTCCTTGCAATATCCCTGAGCGCATTCGGAGTGCCGGTATTCGCCGAAGGCGATCCGGCCGTCGGCGCCAAAGCCTTCGGGGCCTGCGCGAGCTGTCATTCGCTCAAGCCGGGACAACACCTCACCGGCCCCAGCCTGGACCGCATCGTCGGGCACAAGGCGGGAATGGCCGAGGGGTTTATTCGTTACTCGCCGGCGCTAAAGAACTCGGGCGTAGTATGGAGCGATAAGACACTCGATGCCTGGCTCCAGGACCCGCAGAAATTTATCCCGCAAAACCTGATGGTATTCCCCGGGATCAAGGACGCGCGGGCGCGCGAGCATCTGATTGCGTTCCTCAAGACCCCCGGCTCGAAAGGCGCCACGCCATCCGCCGGCGGCATGATGAGCGGGATGATGGGATCGCAACAACCAGAGAACCTCCGACAACTCGGACCCGAAAACCAGGTGACGGCGGTCCGCTACTGCAAGGACAGCTACTTCGTCGCCCTCACAAGCGGAGAGACGCTTCCATTCTGGGAGTTCAACCTGCGCTTCAAGACTGATTCGAGCGTCAACGGTCCCGAAAAAGGCAAACCGGTGCTGATCGGCGCCGGCATGCGCGGCGATCGCGCCGCGGTGGTGTTTCCGCGACCGGGGGATATCAGCAAATTCATCGAGGAACGATGCAATGGAAAGTGAGCGTGGCGTCGCTTACGCCCGCCGTTATTCCGGCGGCTTATCTGCTGTGGCAGGAACGCACGCTGAGCCGTGGGCCGCAGGAACGGGCTTAAGTGATGCGGTTCCGACAACCTGGCCTGTCAGCGCTTATCAATTTCCCGGCTGATCGGACAATTCTTCCAGGAACCACTGCAGAGATTGATCGGAGCCCAGGTGCGTAACGCAGGCTTTTTAATTGATCTTAATGCCCGCCGGCGGGCGATCAAATTGGCGACGAGGGCAACTTGAGCAGGGCCAGCGACAATCCAGGCCAGTAAGTGATGATCAGCACCGCAAGCAAAAGAATGATCATGAATGGAATCGTGGCGCGGTACAGCTCGATGATGGTCTTGTTGAAGCGGTAGCTGGCGATGAACAGGTTCATGCCCACCGGCGGAGTGAAATAGCCGATCTGCATGTTGGCCAGGAAAATGATCCCCAGATGAATCGGATGAATCCCGTAACCGACCGCGATCGGCAGCAGCAGGGGAACCATGATGATCAGGGCTGAAAAAATATCGAGCATCATGCCCAGAACCAGCAAAAAGATATTGAGCAGAATGAGAAAGGCGATCTTACTGTCGACGTTGTCCTTGATGAACTCAAACAGCCGCGTCGGCACGCCGGCGTCCACCAGATAATTGGTCGAAGCCAGCGATACCGCGAGGATGATCAGGACCCCGCCCACCAGCACCATGGAATCGCGCATGATCGCCGGCAACCGCGCCAGGCGAATCTCGCGATAGATCAGCACCTCGACGACGAACACGTAAAGCACGGAAACCGCGGCGGCCTCGGAGATGGCGAAATAGCCGCTGTAAATGCCGCCGAGAACAACGAATGGCAACGGCAATTCCCATATCGCTTCGCGCGCCGCGGCGCGTGCCTCGCGCCAGGAAAACGCGGCACGCGCCTTCATGCGCGCGCGGCCGGCCCACACACACCAGATCGATAGCAACACAACCATGAGCAGGCCGGGGAGCAAGCCGGCAATAAACAGGTCATCGATGGATACCGGTTGACCGACGCTGACCTGCTGGGCGATGACGCCGTACAGGATCAGCGCGATCGACGGCGGGAACAGCAGGCCCAGGCTTCCCGAGGAAGTGACCAGACCCAGGCTGAAGCGCTCCCCGTAACCCGCCTGCGTCAGGGCCGGATAGAGCAACGCGCCGATGGCGATGATGGTGACGCCCGAGGCGCCGGTGAGGGCCGTGAAAAAGGCGCAAGCGGCGAGCGCTACGATCGCCAACCCGCCCGGCATCCAGCCGATCACGGCCTCGGTCAGGCGCACCAGCCGTTGCGAGGCGCGGCTTTCGCTCAAGAGGTAACCGGTAAAGGTAAACAGCGGTATGGCGACCAGCGCGGAGGTGTCGGCCAGACGATACATTTCAATGACCACCACCGAAAGGTCCACGTCCGAGCGGTAAAATCCGAGCAGTGCCCCCGCGGCGATCACGGCGAACAACGGCGCGCCCAGCAGCGCGACCGCGAACAGCAGAAGGCCCGCCAGAATCATTCCGGCGGACCGGCGGCGAAAAATTCCCGCCCACGGCGCAGCGCCAGCGCGGAATACCGCAGCGCGATCACCGCAAAGGCCAGCGGCAGGATCAATTCCGCCACCCACGACGGCACATTGCCGAAGGCGATCGTCCCGTAAGAACGCTCGAGCGCCACGAACCGCGCCGCGTGCCAGGCGATCAGGGCGCAGACGCCGGCGGTGAACGCGTCCACGACGACGCGCGCGCCAGGGCGGACCCGCGGCGGAAGATAGCGGGAAAACACGTTGATGGCGATGTGATTGTCCAAGCGCGTCGCCACCATCGCGCCCGCGAGACCGACCCACAGCACCAGGATCCGCAGCAGCGGATCGACCCAGGAGATACCCGCGCCCAGAAAATTGCGCAGGAAAATCTGCGCGATCGCAAACCCGATCATCCCCGCCAACAGAACGATCAAGATACCGTCCTCGGCGCGGTTCACTGTCCGCAGAAAACGGCCGGCGCGGTCTTCCTCCTGTGCCATGCGCGACCGTTACTTCGGCGTGGCGGCCGCGCGGGAAGCGTTGCCGCCGGTGGCGGCGGTCGCCGGCGATTTACGATAGGCATCCAGGCGATTCTGAAGCGCTTCCAGCATGTCCTTGCTATAAGTCCCCCGGGAAACGAGTTGCGCGCGCGCCATGTCCGCAATCCTCTGCCACTCGGCGAGCTGCACCGGGTTCGGCGTGACGAACGCAATGCCCTGCTTGCGCAACGCTTCCTTGGCGTTGATGTTGTCGCGCCGGTTGCCCGCGTCGATCTCCCTGAAGATCCGGCCCATCACCTCACGAACGGCGGCTTGATCGGCCGCGGCGAACCGCTGGAACGCCTTGCGTTCGATGACCAGCAAGGCGGTAACATAGCTCAGCGGTGCATCCGTGAGATATTTCACGCGGGTGTGCCACTGCAGGGCGATGGTAACGATCGGCGGCGTCGCGATGGTGTCGATCAGGCCAGTCTGCAGGCCCGTGAGGACATCCGAGGTCGGTAGGGGTATCGGTGAAACCCCGGCCACGTCGAACACGGTCTGGCTGATGACGTCCCCGCTTGGAATCCATACCTTCGAACTCTTGAGATCCCTGACCGATTCCAGCGGCCGCTGGCACATTATGTAGGCGAAACCGCCCTCGGCCAGGCCGAAGCTCACAAAGCCATGTTCCTCAAGGTTCTTGACGATCAGCGGATCGAGCCGCTGGCGCACATAGTCAACCTCCTCCAGCGAGCGAAACAGCAACGGGAAGCCGTAGATCTGCGAATCCGGATAGACCTCGGCGAGGCTGCCGCTCGACACGGCGCCGCCTTGAAGCTGGCCGACGTGGACCTTACGCAGGACGCTCTGGTCATTGCCCATGATCCCGCCGGGGTAAAACTTAAACTGCACGCGGCCATTGGTGCGCTGTTCTATCTCGGCCGCGCCCGCGCGCATCTTGGTCATCCACGCGGTTCCGTCCGGGGAGATGGTCGCGATTTTCAAGATTGCCGCGTGCGCCGCGGATAACGGCGCCAGCGTCAGCGCCAGTGTCATCAGCATCAGCTTGAATCGTTTTGGAGTATTCATGACGTCGTCCTTACAGAAAAAACCAAATGGCCTCTGCGATCGAGGGCATGATAAAGCCGTTAAAAGTAGTCATCCGCCGAGGCCAGCAGCGCCCGCGCCCGTTCCTGGGCCAGGACGTTCATCAGCGTCAGTCCCGGCTCGCGCGGATCCGCTACCAGCACTTCATGCAGCAGGCGATCATGCATCGGCCGGTTGAAAGACGGCCGGGCATAACGCTCGGCCAGCATCACCCGGGCCGTCAGATTACGACCGCGTGATAAGGCATACGCACGTTCGAAGTGTTCGCGCGCCTGATCTGGTTTGCCGCCCAGCGACGGCGGCAGCAGGCTGGATAAAAAACCCAGGTAGAGATGCACCCCACCGTGGTCATGCTCCTCGTTGAGTTCCAGCAACCGGCGCATGACGGCCCCAACCTTGGGCACGTCCGCGACGGCATTCCAGTCGTCCTGATGAAACTGGATCCAACCCGCCCAGGTTGCGGCATAGGTGTAAAGCAGCGTGACATCCGTCTCCGTCGCGCGCGGCAACGCGACGACAAACTCCTCGAACGGCTGACGGTGCCAACCGCAGAGCGCCGGGCGCGCGCGACAGAGCGCCTCCTGGCTCATGACCCACGCCTTGTCGGTCAGCCGGCCCGCCCGGGTTGCGTCGGTCACGAACACCGTGGCGTACGATCCGTACAATTTCGCGCCCGTCACCAGCAGATTGACGTTACCCGGATCGCCGGCGATCAGGCCGTCGATCAGCAATAAATAAGCCGGCGCCCCGTCCTGAACCGTCTTCGGATCGTCCTGGTTGCGAATCGCCGCGGCAAGGTCCTCGGCCATGCCTTCCGTGGCCGAGGACAGGAAATGGGAACACGCCCCGAGGACGAGCGCCAACCCGCCAATGCCTATGAGCCTCGCACCGCGACGCCACCTGCGCCGCGCCATGCACGGAAATTGTATGTCGGTTGTATAACTCGGCCGGTTTCCCGAGACCGCCAGCGAGAAGAACATTAAGTTTTGCCTGATGTTGTCATCCGGATCGCGCTATCGCAACTGGATGTCTCCGCACGATCGGAGTCTGGATTCTGTCACCCCGGTCATCCCCTCGATATCCGCGTCGGTTCCCGGAACATGTGCATGCGCACAAAAAGGGCTTGTAGCGCCAAGTGAATTCAGCATCGCCGCCAGCGGCAGCCCGCCGCTATAGCGCTCTAATGGTGATTAGTCGGTGAATTGCCGAATACCTTACGGTAGCCGCCAGCCGCGTCTTATTCGCTGAAAAATCCTTGCAAAGTCGAACGGGGTGGGTTTAACCGACGCCTGGATTACCGCAACGGGGACGTTAGCGCGTTTTCGGCTTGCGTAACCGCGCCTTCTCAACATCCGCCATCAAGGCTTGTCTATTTCGCGGATGATCGGACAATTCTTCCCGGAACCGCTGCAGAGATTGATCAGCAGCCTCAGTTCGTCGCGCAGGTACTTTAATTCACCGAGCTGCGCCTCGATCTCGGCGAGTTTCTTTTCGGTCAGCTGCCGCACGCTTTTCCGGGCGCGTTGCGGGGATTCGCGCATTGCGAGCAAGGTGGAAATTTCGTCAAGTCTGAAGTTCATTTTTTGCGCCCGCTGGATAAACTTCAGGCGTGAAATGTCTTCGACATTGTAGACCCGCATCCTCGATTCATCGCGCCTAACCTTGGGCAGCAAACCTATTTTTTCGTAATAACGCAACGTGTCGGCGCTCAAGCCGAGTTTCTGCGTCACGGCGCCGATCCGGTATCGTCCCATGGGTTCCTACATGAGGAAGAATCGTTGATTAAGGTAAACACCGCTGGCGACGGGCGTCAATCCCCTGGTGAGCTCAAAAGCTCCTTGCCAGAGTGTCAAGACACGGAATTGCCTTGCCCGTCAGTTTTTGTATTAGAACATGCGGATGTTCGTTGAGTCACGGCACGTTCAGCGTGTTAAAGGGGCATTTGAACGTTTAGAAGTGTATGCGCGTGCTCAACACGAAACGCCTGTCCTCCGGTCCGTTCAGGTCTTGTACCACCCCGCCTTCCAGCACCCAGCGCCGGTGAATCCATTGCAGCCCGGCGGTGAACTGGTGAATCGTCTTGTTGCCTTCGAGCCAACGGCCGTTCAACTCCAGCACGCCATCCCACTCCGAGCCGATGCCCCACGCAGGATACACCGCCGGTGAGAGGCGGTACTGCCAGGAGATGTCGTAGCGCCCGCTGTCCGGCGCCTGGTCGAGACCCTTCTGGTAAAGCAGGTCAAGATCCCATTCGTAGCGCCGGCGGAAGAAAGTCGCGACGGCCCCGACCTGAAGCTGGCCATCACGGCTGCTTTCCGTGGGCAGTATCGCGCCGCCCAGCAGACCCAAACGACTGGTGCCAATGTCATTGTCCACCTGCCAGACGATCTGGCGGTAAAGCGCACTCAGGTCACCGGTGCGATCGCTCCCCGCCGGCGACAGCCGATAAGGCAGGCCGAAGAACAGCGTCTGCGTGCCGCTAATGCCATAGACCAGTTCGGTCGTCAGCGTGTCGACGTCGGTATCCGTATTGCGTTCGGCGAACAGCCGCAGCACCGTGCCGCCCTGCTCGAGCGGCAGCGCGACGAACGAGCGCAGCCCCATGGCGTGGACAAATGTCGGCGCCATCAGGATCGTGAACGTGAACCACGCCGCCGCAAGTTTTCGAGGCGGTACGATCATGGCGACGCCTTCTGCACATGGACCGTGGCCTCACCGGGCGTGAAGCCGGAATCGAGGATCACCTGGCGCACGCGCGCCTCGTCCGGCGCCTGGCCGGTTTGCATCACCACGCGCGCCTTCTTGGCCTCAAGGCTGACCTGGACCTTGGCGACACCGGGCAGCTTGCTTAAGTTTTTCTCGATGCCGTAGGCACAGAAGGGGCAGGTCATGCCCTTTACCTGGATCTCAAGCACCTGCTGTTCGGCGGCGTTGGGTTCCATTCCGGCACCCCACAGCGTCGCGGGTAATACCATGAATAGCACCAGTACCGTTGCCATCGTCTTCATGATCATCTCCTGTTCTCTTCACCGGTAAACGTTACTGTGGCGAGTTTGTGTTACCACCCCCGCCGTCACACGCCCAACCAGATGCGGATCGGCAAAGCGAGATAGGCGGCGAAGAAGCCAATGCCCCAGATCGCCACCGAAGTCCAGTAAATGCGCCGGTTCCACACCTGGATCTTGCTGCAGAGTTCACCCACCGGATCGGCCGGGCAGGAACGGCCGGAGCGATAGAGCAACCAAGCGGACAGCCCCAGCAGCGCGCCCGATCCCGTGAACACCCACGCCTTGTATTCGCTCAACGTGATGAGAAACGGGAAGCTGCCGGTCAGCGTCGCCACCGTCGCGCCCAACCCGAGCATCACCAGGGCGATCGGCAACGCACAGCAGATGAGGGTCCCGGTCGTGACAAACAAGGTCAGCCAGGTCATCCCATTTTCTTTGACTTGCGATCGTTCGGCGCTCACTGTCATTCCTCGTCTTGCTGCTTTCGATCCGATAACCGGTATGACAACCTGGACCCCACTCCAGGTTCCCGGAATTGAAAAATTATCTAATGGATTAAATGCTACAACCTGGAGTTGACTCCATGTCAAACCAGGGAGCGAAGCGGTCGGCGGCGAGGGGAATATAACCTTGGGCCGGGAGTGCCGCTTACTGGCGTGCTTGAAGCGCCCCGATGAGCGGGCAGCGGATTGTGCCGCGGAGCGTTTCGCACTGCCGCACCAGGCGCGCCAGCACGGTTTCAATCCGGCGCAGATCGCGCCGCCGCGCACGCACGACGGCGAGCTTGTGTGCAGCGATATCGCGTGCTTCGTTGCAGCGCGTGCCATCGTCGAGTTTGACCAGATCGGCAATTTCCTCGAGCGTGAACCCGAGCCCCTGTGCAGTCTTGATAAACCGAAGCCGCGAGAGATCTTCAGCACTGTAGCGGCGGATCCCGCCCAGCGCCTTTCTCGGCAGCGGCATGAGCTTGATGCGCTGGTAGTAGCGCACGGTCTCGACGTTGACCCCGGCGGCCGCCGCGAGCCGCCCGATGGTGAATCCCCCTTCAGCCATAACTGCCTCCTTGACTCCGTACTCAAGTACGCACCTAAGCTTACGGCATCGGTAACAACCGCGAAAGGAGCCTCGTATGTCCCAAGACCAAATCGGCGCCGGCAGTCTCGCCACTGGCGGACTCGCCGCTATCCTCGCCTCGACCTGTTGCCTCGGTCCGCTCGTGCTCGTGTCACTCGGTCTCGGCGGGGCCTGGGTGTCGAACCTGACGGTGCTCGAACCGCTCCGGCCCTGGTTTCTCGGCGCGGCCCTGGTCGCCTTGTTCTTCGCCTACCGGAGCATCTTCCGCCCGGCCGTGACCTGTAAGCCCGGCGAGGTATGCGCGGTCCCGGCGACACACCGTGCCTACAAGATCACCTTCTGGGTGGTCGCGGCGCTGGTCGCGGTGGGGATCGGCTTCCCTTACATGGCGCCATTTTTTTACTGAGACCCATTACCAAGGAGATTCGTTCATGAAAACGTTCGTTGCCGTTGTAATCGCTACTGCCCTCTTCATGCTCGCCGGTGTGACTGCTGCCGCAACCAAAACCGTTACGCTCGCGGTCAAGAACATGACCTGCGCGATCTGCCCGATCACGGTCAAGAAGGCGCTGAACGGCGTCGTTGGCGTTTCCCGCATTGAAGTGAGCTACGAACGCAAGGAAGCGCTGGTCACCTTCGACGACGCCAAGACCAACGTCGAGGCGCTCATCGAGGCAACGACGAATGCGGGTTATCCGACCAGCGTGAAAACGAAGTAGCGCGAATCCAAACCACGAATACGGAGGTCTCATGGAAACCGCAACGACGCACAATGAACGATCCGCACTGACCACGGTGGACCACGGCGCGCTCGTGCGCCTGTTCATCGAGGCCTTTCCCACCTTGGATGCCGACGGCCAACGGCTAGCGTTGATGCTCTACCGTCTGCTCGCAGGTGCCCGGCCGGTCTCCCCGGCCAGCCTGGCGAGCGCCTTGGATCGCCCGGTCGAGGACGTACAACGTCTCCTCGGCCAGTGGCCCGGCGTCTTCTACGACGACGGCTGTGTCATCGGCTTCTGGGGTCTTACGGTGAAGCAAACGCCGCACCGCCTGGCGGTGAACGGAAACACCGTCTACGCCTGGTGCGCCTGGGATACCTTGTGGCTGCCCGCGCTGCTCGAGGCAACCGCGAATGTCACTTCGCGCTGCGCGCAGACGGGCGAAGCGGTGTGGCTTCGCGTTTCGCCCGGGCGCATGGAGTCGGTCGAGCCAGCCGCGGCGGTGGTCTCTTTTCTTAAGCCCGATGTAGTCGAGCTGCGCGAGCATGCGACGACGAGCTTCTGCCACTTCGTGCATTTCTTCCGCGACCCCGAGGCCGGCGAGCGGTGGATCGCGGCGCATCCCGGTACATTCTTGTTTTCGCTCGAAACGGCCTTTGGCCTCGGCCGGCGCGTGAACGCGACGCGCTACCGTAACATTCTACGGAACCCGGGAGGTTCACCATGAGTACCGTCCAGCTTCGTCTTACCGGCATGACCTGCGACCACTGTGCGCAGTCCATCGAGGGCGCGCTTAACGCGCTGCCCGGCGTGAAGGCGAAGGTCTCGCTCAAAAACGCCCGCGCGCATGTCGAGACGGAAGGCGTAATCGGCCCAGACCGGCTGATGAAGGCGGTTAGCGCCAAAGGTTACGGGGCCAGCGTGGTGGCGGACACCGCCGACCGCATAAAAGGCATCGGCGAACGTCTTCACGTTGCCGTCATCGGCGGCGGGTCGGCTGCCTTCGCCGCCGCCATCCGCGCCGCCGAAGACGGCGCGCAGGTCACGCTGATCGAAGCCGGCACCCTCGGCGGCACCTGCGTGAATGTGGGCTGCGTGCCGTCGAAGATCATGATCCGCAGCGCGCACATCGCCCATGTCATGCGCGATAATCCGTTCGATGGAATCGCCGCCGGGACCCCGCGCCTTGATCGCCACCGGCTCGTCGCCCAACAACAGGCGCGCGTGGACGAATTGCGCCAAGCCAAATATCAGTTCATTCTTGATACGAACCCGAATATCAATTTGATCAAGGGCCGCGCGCGCTTCGCCGACGCGCGCGCACTCATCGTCACGCGCCCCGACGGGAGCGAGAAGACCCTCTTGCCTGACCGCATTTTGATCGCCACGGGCGCCTCCCCCGCCGTGCCGCCGATCCCGGGACTTAAAGATACGCCGTATTGGACCTCGACCGAGGCGCTCGTCGCCGAGCGCCTCCCGGAGCACTTGATCGTCCTCGGCGGCTCGGTCGTGGGACTGGAATTGGCGCAGGCCTTTCTGCGGCTCGGCGCAAAAGTCACGGTCATCGAGCTGATGGAGCGACTGCTGCCGCGCGAAGACGAGGATATCAGCCGCGAGTTGCAAACGATTCTCGAACAGGAAGGGATGCGCATCCTGGCCGGCGTGCAGACCAAGACCGTACATTATCGGAACAACACCTTCACCATCGAGCTCCGAAGCGAGATCCTTAAGGGCGATGCCCTGCTCGTCGCCACCGGCCGCCGGCCGAATACCGCTGAGCTCGGCCTCGACAAAATCGGTATCAAGACTGAAAAGAATGGCGCGATCGTGATCGACGAACACCTGCGCGCCTCGGTCGAGCATGTGTATGCCGCCGGCGACTGCACCAACCAGCCGCAGTTTGTCTACGTGGCCGCGGCGGCGGGCAAGCGCGCGGCCATCAACATGCTGGGCGGCGACGCCGTGCTCGACCTGTCCACGATGCCGGCGGTGGTGTTCACCGATCCGCAGGTCGCGACCGTGGGACTGACAGAGGCGCAGGCGAAGGAGCAAGGATTAGTGGCCGAAAGCCGCTTGCTTACCCTCGACAACGTGCCGCGCGCGCTGGCCAACTTCGACACCCGCGGCTTCATCAAGCTCGTGGCGGAGCGAGAGAGCGGTCGCCTGCTCGGCGCGCAGGTGCTGGCCGCCGAAGGCGGCGAGATCATCCAGACCGCGGTGCTCGCGCTGCGCAACCGCATGACGATTCAAGAATTAGCTGACCAACTGTTCCCGTATCTCACGATGGTCGAAGGGCTCAAGCTTGCCGCCCAAACCTTCACCAAGGATGTGAAGCAGTTGTCCTGCTGCGCGGGCTGATACGCAGGTGGTACGGATGAAAGAACTCATCAAGCAGCTTTCTGGACTTGCCGGCGCCGGCGTCGCCGCCGCCTGCTGCCTCGGCGTTCCGGTCGTGCTCGCGGCCGTGGGTGCCGTGGGACTCGGGTTTCTCGTCCACGACGCCTATTTGCTTCCGATCTTCGTCGGTTTCGTGGGCTTGAGCCTGTGGCTGCTGTACCGCTCGGCGCGTGGACACGGACGCCTCGCGCCTTTCTGGCTCGCGACGGCAGGAAGCGTGTTTGCGGCGGCGGGCCTGTGGCTGCTGGTCACGGGCCTCTATCCGATCAACGGGTCGGTGTATGTGGGGCTCGGCGTGCTGGTCGCGGGCAGTGTGTGGGATTTCGTGAACGGCCGGCGCGCGGCCGCCTGTGCAACACTCGCCTGCGAAACGAAGCCCGCAAAAACGGTCGATGCCAAGCGCCGCGCCGTCAACGGCGCGGCGCTTGCGGTTGCCGCCGCCGGCGCGTTCTATGGCCTGTACAAGTCGGTCGAGGTCTTCGCCCCCAAGGTCGAGGCCGGCAGCATCGCCTGCTACGGTATCAACGCGTGCAAGGGACAGACCGCGTGCTCGACCGCGCAGAACGCCTGTACCGGCCAGAATGCGTGCAAAGGAAAGGGCTGGCTCAATGTCTCCGCCAAGGAATGCGCCACTAAGGGCGGTGTGCCGTTGAAAGGATCACCGGCCGATCCGGCGCGGAGTACTGGCTGAACCGAGGGGCGCAACATGGCATCAACTCCGTCGATCGCACAACCCGCGGCACT
>Ga0326597_10010098_pt1 | contig 12602 bp, 8 predicted proteins | sample RVTome_12_FD_203789 | JGI IMG/M metagenome (GOLD analysis project Ga0326597, IMG submission 203789) | Soil microbial communities from uranium-contaminated site in the Upper Colorado River Basin, Wyoming, United States - RVT100D185 | ecosystem: Environmental > Terrestrial > Soil > Contaminated >... | reverse complement strand
ATGCACGCCGGAAGACGCTTTCCGCTGCTTCATGGGATCGGGCATCGAGGTGCTGGTCGTCGGCAACTGCTACCTGGCCAAGGAAAACCAGAACGAGGCCCTCGCCGAAGACTATAAGGACAAATTCGAGCTCGACTGATTGGCATGCTCCCGGTCCGGGAACGCGGCGAAATCGGAACGGATGTGTTACAGGAACAGTCCGAAACGGGTATGAAACCGGTGGAGGCCGCCCCGGCGGCCAGGTGATAGGAACCAGAAAGTGCAACAACCCGTCCGTATCGCACCGTCGATCCTGTCCGCCGATTTCGCCCGGCTGGGCGAGGAGGTCGCCGCGATCGAGGCGGCGGGCGCCGACTGGATCCATGTCGACGTCATGGACGGTCATTTCGTGCCCAACATCACGATCGGGCCGCTCGTCGTCAGGGCGGTCCGGAAGGCGACGAAGCTGCCATTCGACGTGCATCTGATGATCGCGCCGGTGGATCCCTATATTCCCGAATTTTCGGCGGCCGGGGCGGACATCATTACCGCCCACGCGGAGGCCGGGCCGCACCTGCACCGCACTGTGCAGCTCATTAAATCGCTCGGCAGAAAGGCGGGCGTTTCGCTCAACCCGTCGACGCCCGCGGGCGCGGTCGAGCACGTGCTCGGCGATGTGGATCTGGTTCTCGTCATGACCGTCAACCCCGGATTCGGCGGACAGGGCTTCATCGAGGGGCAACTGGACAAGATTCGCCGTCTGCGGCAGATGATCGACGCATCCGGCCGCGCCATCGACCTCGAGGTGGACGGCGGCATCAACGAGGAAACCGCGCGCCGCGTCGTCGCGGCCGGCGCGGACGTGCTGGTGGCGGGCACCGCGACCTTCAAGGGCGGTCCGCAGGAATATGCCGCGAACATCCGGAAACTGCGCCATGGCTGACCGTTGCCGCCGGGCGGCCCTCCCCGTGGCGATCGGACGAGAGATCGACAGGGCGTCGCGTTGACCACGCAGCGGCGATCAAGCGGCGCCGGGAAGCACTTCCGGCCATCTCCGGGAAAGAGGGCGGCCTACGCCGTCCGGCGCTGGCTTTACCGGACGTCGCTCTACCGCATGACCCTGCCGGGAAGCGTCGCGCCCCTTCCCGGCTTCACCGCGAAGGATATGTGGCCGGGAGACGCGAGACGGGGCGAGGTGATCGTCAAGGGCGACTTCGAATTCGCCGGCAATGCGGTGCGCGAGGCCGAAGCGCCCTGGCTTGCCGACAGCATCTCGGAGGCGTGGCTCGCGGGGATCAGCGAATTCGGATGGCTGCGCGATGTGCGAACCGTCGGCAGCGAAGCGGCGCGGGCGCGCGGGCGCGCGCTGGTCCAGCGCTGGATCGGGACGCAGGGCGAATGGCATCCGATCACCTGGCGGCCCGATGTGCTGGGCGCGCGGGTGGCGAACTGGATCGGGCACAGCGAATTCCTGACGTCGGGCGCCGAAACGGCCTTTCGCGATTCGCTATTCCGCAACCTGCGCCGGCAGATCCGCCACCTGCAGCGCGTCGCCCGCTTCGCCGCGCCCGGATTGCCGCGGATCGCCGTTCTCAGAGGGCTGGTGTTCGCCGCGCTGGCGCTGGAAAACCGCAAGGCGCTCGCCCGCTGGCTGAAGGGGCTGGAAGCCGAAATCGACAGCCAGGTGCTGGGCGACGGCGGTTACATTACGCGGAATCCGAGCCATCAGCTCGCCGTGATCCGTCATCTGATCGATATCCGCTCCGCGCTGCGCGACGCGCAGGAAGAAATTCCGCAGGGGCTGCAGACGGCGATCGACCGCATGGCGCCAATGCTGCGGTTCTTCCGGCATGGCGACGGCGGTCTCGCCCTGTTCAACGGCAGCCGGGAGGACGAAGGCTGGCTCATCGACGTCGTCCTGACCCGTTCCGAGGCGCGGGGGAAGCCCCTCGACTCGGCGCCGCATTCCGGCTTCGAGCGACTGACCGCCAACCGGACCGTCATCCTGATGGATGTCGGCGCGCCGCCGCCGCAGGGCGTGGACGAATACGCCCATGCCGGCGCGCTGAGTTTCGAGATGAGCGTCGGCAAGGAGCGGCTGGTGGTGAATTGCGGCGCCCATTACGGCGACCGGGCGTCCTGGCGTTTCGCCCAGAGGACGACGGCGGCGCACTCGACGGTGACCGTCGACGACGTCAATTCGGCGGAGGTCCTCCAGGGCGGCGGGCTCGGGAAAAGCAACGCGGCCATCTCCTGCGACCGCAAGCAGGCGGATGGCGATATCTGGGTCGACTCCGCTCATGACGGCTATCAGAAGACGTTCGCGCTCACCCATTCGCGGCGGCTCTACCTGGCGGCGAGCGGCGGCGACCTTCGGGGCGAGGACACGCTGACCGGCGAAGGAAGCCACAGGTTCGTCGTCCGGTTTCACCTCCACCCCGCGGTCAGGGCCTCGGTCGTACAGGAAGGCAACGGCGTCCTGCTGCGCCTGCCCGGCGGCGCCGGATGGCGGTTCCGCGCCTCGGGCGGCGTCATCGCGCTGCAGGAGAGCGTCTATCTGGGCGGCGGATACGACGTGAAGCGGACCGAGCAGATCGTCGTGTCGTCGGCGACCCAGCAGGGCATGGGCCAGGTGAAATGGGCCTTCACCCAGCTTGCCGGCAACAATGATTAGACAGGGTCGCGCGCGGGCGGAAACGCGCCGGCCCGCTCCCCGGGCGGGGAAGCGGGCCGGCGGGCCTTGCGCGGATCAGGCTTCGGTCAGAGCTGCCAGCGCAGCAGGTTGCCGGGCAGCGCCACGTTGCGCCACATGCCCTTGACGTCGGCGACGAGCCCGCCGTCCTTCAGGAGCGAACTGAATTTGTCGGAGCTGAAGGCGAGATAGGTCTCGTGCGGCACCGCCCCGACGACGCAGTCGTACCCCTTTGCGCCGTCCAGCGACGGAAGGAGATCGATGCCGAAGATATTCCGGGCCTCTTCGTGATCGGCGAAGGCGTCATGCACCTCGATCTCGAACCCGCGGCCCTTCAGACCCCTGACGATGTCGATGACATGCGAATTGCGCAGGTCGGGGACGTTTTCCTTGAAGGTCAGCCCGAGCATCAGGACGCGCGCGCCGGCGCCCTTGCCCTTCTTCGCGAGCTCGCGCGCGATGCACTCGGCAACATAGCCGCCCATGTTGTCGTTGATGCGCCGGCCCGCCAGGATGATTTCGGGATGATGGCCGATCTTGGTCGCGGCGTGGGCGAGATAGAACGGATCGACGCCGATGCAGTGACCGCCGACCAGGCCCGGCGTGAACCTGAGGAAATTCCATTTGGTGCCGGCGGCTTCCAGCACGTCGTAGATCGAAAGCCCCATCTTCTGGAAGATGGTCGCCACTTCGTTGATGAAGGCGATGTTGATGTCGCGCTGCGCGTTCTCGATCACCTTGGCCGCCTCGGCGGTGCGGATGTCGCGGGCGAGGAACACGCCGCCGCTGGTCATGCTTCCGTACATCTCGCCCAGGATCTTCGTCACCTCCGGCGTCTGGCCGGAGACCACCTTGGTGATCCGGTCGACCGTGTGCTCGCGGTCGCCGGGGTTGATCCGTTCCGGGGAATAGCCGAGGAAGAAATCGACGCCGCATTTCATGCCCGACGCCGCCTCGATCTCGGGCCCGGCGATCTCCTCGGTCACGCCGGGATAGACGGTCGATTCGTAGACGACGATCGCGCCCTTCCGCAGGACGGAGCCGACCATCCGGCTCGCGCCGCGCACCGCGCCGAGGTCAGGCTGGTTGCTCTCGTCGACCGGCGTGGGGACGGTGATGATATAGATGTCGGAGCCGCGGATATCCTCGAGCTCGCTCGTGAAAGTCATCGTCGTATCGCACAGCCGGCCGCGGTCGATTTCCCGCGTGCGGTCGTGACCGCGCCTGAGCTCTTCGACGCGGCGGGCGTCGATATCCAGCCCGATAACGGGATAATGTCTGGCCAGATGAACCGCCAGCGGCAGCCCCACGTAACCAAGCCCGATGACGGCGACTTTTCTTGCTTCCACGATCAAGTGCTCCACAGGTTGGCGGCCCCGTCTACTCCCGGGCCGCGCCGGCTGTCAAATCAGGAGCACGCCCGGCGCTCTGCCGGCGGATCCGGTGGCGTGCCCGTATGGGATTTCCGGCGCCGCATCCGTGCGGCATGGAATTTCACGCGCGGTTTATACAGCCAAAGTTTAACTATATCGTTATCGAGAATGGCGGCGTCCCCGACGGCGTTGACCGGAAAGCCGCTTTTTTCCGCGGATTCTGCCGGCAAAGGCGATGGCCGCGTCCGGGTCAGCGATTCGGACGGCCTCTGATAAGGTGGCGCCAGATTTGCGTTCGACCATGGGCGTCATGACAGATTCGGTATCCAAGACCCGCCATCCGGCCTGGCAGAGCGGCCTCGCCTGGGCCAAGGCCGTCATTTCGATCGGGCTGCTGTGGTTCCTGTTCACGCGATACGATTTCGCCGAGGCGGCCGGACGTCTGGTCGCGATCGACCCGGCGTGGCTCGCCGTAACGGGGACCATTTACGGCGTGATGATCCTCATGGCGACCGTCCGCTGGTGGACCATCCTGGCGGCGCTGGGGGAAAGCATCGCGCCGCGGCCCGCCTTCGGGATCGTCCTGATCGGGCTGTTCTTCAACCAGATCCTGCCGTCGAACATGGGCGGCGACGCCATGCGGATCTGGCGCGTTCACCGGCTCGGCTCCCGCCTCGGCCGCGCGATCGGCAGCGTGATGCTGGACCGGGTCGTCGCGATCGTCGCGCTCGCGTTCCTGGTGCTCGTCATGCTGCCGCTGTCGACGCGCATGATCGACGATCCGGTGATCGTGGGCACGTTCGCCGCGTTCATCGCCGCGGTATTCGCGGGGCTCGCGGTCCTGCTCCTGCTCGACCGTTTCATCCTGCTGGCGCGCCGGATCCTGCCCGGACGCATCGTCGATGCGACCAACGCCCTGGCAAGGGATTCGCGCACGGTCCTGTTGAACCGCGCGAGCGGCTCCGCCGTCACGCTTCTCGCGTTCGCCAACCATCTTCTCTTCGTGCTGATGGCGATGGCGCTGGCGCGCGGCCTCGGAATTCCGGCCGGCTTCGCCGATTTCCTGGTCCTGATCCCGCCGGTCGTCGTCGCTTCCGTGCTGCCGCTGTCGTTCGCCGGATGGGGCATCCGGGAAGGGGCGATGATCGCGCTTCTCGGCGCCGTCGGGATCGGCGCCAGCGAAGCGCTGTCGCTGTCCGTCGCCATCGGGCTCGTGGTGCTGGCCGGGGCGCTGCCCGGCGGCATCGTGTGGCTCGCGACCGGCAATCGCACCCGCCGCTAGGGGCATGTGCGGAATCGCCGCCATTTTCGCCTACGGCGCCGGCGCGCCGCCCGCGGACCGCCGGGCGTTGATCGCCATGCACGACGCCATGGCGCTGCGCGGGCCCGACGGCGAAGGCGTCTGGACGGCGGACGACGGCAGGATCGCCATGGCGCACCGGCGGCTTTCGATCATCGACCTGACGGACGCCGGCGCACAGCCCATGGCCACGCGCGACGGGTCGCTTCGCATCGTCTTCAACGGCGAAATCTACAATTACCGGACTCTCAGGGACGAATTGATCGCCGACGGAGTCGCGTTCGCATCGGATTCGGACACCGAGGTGCTGCTGCAGCTTTATGCGCGCCACGGACCCGACATGGTCCACAGGCTGCGCGGGATGTTCGCCTTCGCCCTGTGGGACGGGCGCAGGCGCGGCCTGTTCCTTGCGCGCGATCCCTACGGCATCAAGCCGCTCTATTTCGCCGACGACGGGAAAACCATCCGCATCGCCTCTCAGGTCAAGGCCCTGCTCGCCGGTGGCGGCATCGATACGCGCCCCGCGCCGGCGGGTCACGTGGGCTTCTTCCTGTTCGGCTGCGTCCCCGAGCCGTTCACGCTCTATCGCGGCATCGAGAGTTTACCGGCCGGCGGCAGCCTGTGGGTGGACATTTCGGGCCGCGGCATGCCGAAACGGTGGTTCGACCTGACGGCGGAGCTGCGCGAGGCGCGGGCCGCCCCGTTCGACCCCGGTGCGCTGCGCGATGCGCTGCTCGACAGCGTGCGCCATCACCTGATCGCCGACGTGCCGGTCGGCGTCTTTCTGTCGTCGGGCCTGGATTCCGCGACACTGGTCGGGCTGGCCGCGGAAATCCAGGGCGCCAGCCTGCGCACGGTGACGCTCGGCTTCGATGCCTATCGCGGCGGCAGGGACGACGAATCGCCGCTGGCGGAGACCATCGCGCGCCAGTACGGAACGGCGCACGAAACCCGCTGGATCGGCCGTGACGATTTCCAGGCGGACGCCGACAGGCTGTTCGCGGCGATGGATCAGCCGAGCATCGACGGCGTGAATACCTATTTCGTCAGCAAGGTGGCGCACGAGGCGGGCATGAAGGTCGCCCTGTCCGGCCTCGGCGGCGACGAGCTGTTTGGCGGCTATTCGAGCTTCGAGGAAATCCCGAAGCTGGTGCGGGCGCTGGGTCCGTTCAGGTTCCTGCCCGCCTTCGGTCGCGCCTTCCGCGTGGTGACGGCGCCGCTGATCCGCGACCGGCTGTCGCCGAAATACGCCGGGCTGTTCGAATACGGCGCCGACTGGGGCGACGCGTACCTGCTGCGGCGCGGGCTGTTCATGCCGTGGGAGCTGCCGGACATCATGGACCCCGACATGGCGGCGGAGGGGATGGCCACGCTTGCGCCGCGGCTGCGGCTCGCCGAGACCGCCCGCGGGCTTTCCACCCCGCACCAGCGGGTCACGGCGCTCGAATCCGCCTGGTACATGCGCAACCAGCTGCTGCGCGATTCCGACTGGGCGGGGATGGCGCATTCGCTGGAAATCCGCGTGCCGCTGGTCGATGTGGGACTGTTGCGCGCCGTCGCGCCGCTGCTCGCGGGTCCGGACCCGGTCACGAAGCGCGACATGGCGCTGACGCCCCGCCGGCGTCTGCCCGACGCGGTGCTCGACCGGCCGAAGACCGGTTTCTCCGTCCCGGTCCGCGAATGGCTGAGCGGGACGCAGACCGTGCCGGCGAACCGCAGCTACCGCGACTGGGCGCATTTCATCTACGGGCGGCAATGGCGGCGTTTGGCCGCATGACCAAACGGCGGGTTGCCATGGCGCTGCTTTCCACACTAGTTTCACCGCTCCCGGCATTCCCGGCGGGGTGCATCCCGCGGCGCCGGCGGAAGACATGACACCAGGGAGGGATTGGTGACCGTAGAACCCATCCGCCGGAGCGCCGCGCCGACGCGCGCGACCGGCACGCAAGCCGCTCCGCCGTCGAAGACGTCGCGCCTGCGCGCCCTGCTGTCATCGCCGCAGACCGAATTCATCATGGAGGCCCATGACGGGCTGTCCGCCAAGATCGTCGAGGAAGCCGGCTTCAAGGGCGTCTGGGCGTCGGGGCTGACGGTCTCCGCCGCGCTCGGCGTGCGCGACAGCAACGAGGCGTCCTGGACCCAGGTGCTGGAGGTGCTGGAGTTCATGTCCGACGCGACCACGATCCCGATCCTGGTCGACGGCGACACCGGCTACGGCAACTTCAACAACGTCCGGCGCGTGGTGCGCAAGCTGGAGCAGCGCGGCGTCGCCGGCATCTGCATCGAGGACAAGCTGTTCCCCAAGACAAACTCCTTCATCGGCGACGGCCAGCCGCTCGCCGACATCGACGAGTTCTGCGGCAAGATCAAGGCCGGCAAGGACAGCCAGGACGACGACGATTTCAGCATCGTCGCCCGCATCGAGGCGCTGATTTCGGGCCGCGGCATGGCCGAGGCGCTGCGCCGGGCGGAAGCCTACCGCGCCGCCGGCGCCGATGCGCTGCTGATCCATTCGAAAAAGCGCGAGCCGGGCGAGATCCTGACCTTCATGCGGGAATGGGCCGACCGTTGCCCCGTCGTCATCGTGCCGACCACCTATTACGACACGCCGACCGATGCCTGGCGCGATGCGAAAGTGTCGCTGGTCATCTGGGCCAACCACAATCTGCGCGCCGCCATCACCGCCATGCGCGAGGTTTCCACCCGCATCGCCCGCGAACAGAGCCTGATCGGCGTCGAGAACACGATCGCCACGGTGAAGGACGTGTTCGGACTGGCCGGCAACGACGAGCTCGCCGAAGCGGAGAAGCGCTATCTGCCGGCGACGCCGGAAGCGCCGCGCGCCGTGATTCTGGCCGCCTCGCGCGGCGTCGAGCTCGGCGAGCTCACCGCCGACCGGCCGAAATGCATGATCGACGTGCGCGGCCAGCCGCTGCTGAAGCGCATGGTCGATACGCTGAACGGCGGCGGGGTGCGCGACATCACCGTGGTGCGCGGCTACCACAAGGAGATGGTCAACCTGCCGACGATCCGCACCGTCGACAACGACATGTACCAGGAGACCGGCGAGGCGACGACGCTGGCCTGCGCCGAGGCGGCGCTCCACGGCGAGACCATCCTCGCCTACGGCGACGTGCTGTTCCGCCAGTACATCCTCGACCGGCTTCGCGCGGCCGATGGCGATGTCGTGCTGGCGGTCGACGCGCTGTGGCGCGAACGCGACTCCGATCCGTTCTCACGCACGCGGGACATGGTCGCCTGCGCCGCGCCCTTCCGCGCCGGCTATCTGGACGAGGACGCGGTGGCGGTGCGCGAGATCGCGCCGGACCTCGGCGCGGACGATATCGACGGCGAATGGATCGGCGTCGCTCGGCTGAGCGAAAACGGCGCGGCGGCGGTCCGGGCGGAGCTTGCCGCGATGCGCGAGGACGGCGCCCTTCGCCACGCCAGCCTGATCGATCTGCTCCAGCGCCTCGTGCGCAAGGACATCGCGGTCAGCGCGGTTTACATCGCCGGCCACTGGCTCGATATCGACAACCCGGCGGACCTGAAAGAAGCCGGCAGCTTCCTGTAGCGTCCGACCCGGCGACGAGGATAGCCGGGGCCGGCGCCTACCCTGCATCGCGGGATGCCGCGGCCTTTTCGGCGACGGCCCCGAGCTTCCTGCCCCTGCGGCGGGCGAGCGCGTCCTTCAGCCGGTGCTCGAAGACGGTCGATGCCTGCTGCGAGAAGAACACGTTGCGGAAGGTCCGCCGGATGCGGCCCGGATAGAACAGGTAGCTGATCAGGTAGTTGGTCGCCATGAAGCCGATGCGGTAAAGCGCGAGCTCGCGCCGCCCCATCGTCTCGTTGTAGGTCATCGGCTTGAAGCTGGTGTAATCGCTGTTCAGCGAAGTCAGCCCGAGGAAATAGGCGTCGTTGAGCCGGACAAGGCCTTTTTGCGACAGGCCCCTGAAAATCTCCGTTCCGGGGTAGGCGGAATAGATGTTGATGGAGGCCTCGTCCACGCCGCGCGCCGCCATCCTGAGCCCGAACCAGACGGATCGCAGCACGTCGAGCCGCGTTTCCCCCGGGAAGCCGATGATCAGGTTGGTGCGCAGCAGCAGCCCGAGGCGGCGCGCGGCCTTCACCGACTCCGTCAGCATGGGAAGCGACACCTGCTTCTTGATCAGCTCGAGCGTCCGGGGCGATCCGCTCTCCGGCGCGTAGCAGATATAGGTGCAGCCGGTCCGCTTGAGATAGCCGAGCGTCTCCGCGTCGAGCGCCTCCGACCGCGTGCCGGACGGCAGCGACCACCTGATCCGGATTCCTTCCTCGATCAGCCGCTTGCAGAATTCGACCGTCCATTCCTTCTTGGTGATCGCGGTCAGGTCGTAAAGCTGGACCGAGGTGATGTCGCGCGCCGCGATATGGTGCTTGATCTCCGCCAGCACGTCGTCGACGTCGCGCAGCAGATAGCGCGTGGTCCACATGCTGGCGCTGGAGCAGAAGGTGCACTGGAACGGACAGCCGCGCGAGATCATCATCGGCATGTCGCGTTCCGTCTGGGTGCCGAAGGACTTTCCCGCCGACCAGAACTTCTCCAGATACCCGTCGGGCCAGTGCGGCCAGGGGATATTGTCGAGGTCGCGGATGCGCGTCAGCCCGATGCCGTCGCGGAATGTTCCGTTCTCCCCCAGGGTGCAGACGCCGGCGAGTCCGGCCGGATCGCGTCCCAGCCTGACCGCCTCGACGATCTCGCAGAAGATATGCTCTCCCTCGCCGAGCGCGACGGCGTCGAGCGCGGGACAGTCGCGCAGCGAGTATTCCGCCAGCGCGGTCGCGTGCTCCCCGCCGGCCACGAGGTAGGCATCGGGAAAGCGCGCGCGGACGGCCGCGATCAGGCGCCGATGGATCGGCCATTCGCCGGAGAACATGGTGGAGAACCCGATGACGCGCACGCCGTCGGGAACCATGGCGACGGTCTCCTCGATCGTCAGCCCCTGGCACTGGTAACCATCGATGCCCCGCGGATGCCAGGTTGTGTTGAGCCCTTCGCCTACTGCATCGACGATGACCGGGCTGTAGCCACGCTTGACCAGATAGCCCGCGATATAGGCCAGCCCGATCGCCGGCGTCGCTTCGTTGTTGAAGGCGTTGAGGGTCGAGACGATGGGGCCGCGCAGCAGCGCGACTCCAAAATCCGCCGCGCCCGCGTCAGTGTCGGGCGCGCCGATGTCGCGCATGATCGCCCGCGGATTGCCGTACCGGCCCGGCGGCGGCGCCTTCAGCACCGCGGTTCCCGCGGTTCCGACATCGTGACCCGATCTGAACATTACAGTTGAATTGTTATGTACTTGACGGCTGTACGTAAAGCGAATTAAGGGCGCGCTTTCCCGGGGTCAACAGGAAGGGCGCGTCATCGGTGGCGTCCGATCGAGCGGCCGGCGGCCGATCGGACGCGGGCGGGGCGGTCACCAGCAGATGCCGCGGTAGTCCGCGCGGCCCGAAACGGCCGGATTCGCGACACCGTAGAGATCGATCACCGGCACGCCCGCAGGAAGGGCGGCGATCGCCGCGACGGCGTCGGCGTCGGCGTGCCCGATCGCGACCGTCCCGATGCCATCGAGGAGTACGGTCGGGTCGTCGTACAGCAACTCCTCGATATGAGGGATTTCCCGTTCGATGTACTGCCTGTTGGCGCCCGTCAGCCGCGCCGCCCGCACGCAGGGATCGTAGATGCGCAGCCGGTAGCCCTTGCCGATCAGCCGTTCCGCCAGCGTCACCAGGGGCGATTCGCGCAGATCGTCGGTGCCCGGCTTGAAGGACAGCCCGAACAGCGCCACGTCGCGCTGGCCGCAGGCGACGATATTCCGGAAAGCCCGGTCGATGTGGCGCTCGTTGCTGGCCAGCACGCTGTCGAGCAGCGGCAGAGTCACGTCGCGGTCGCGCGCCATCGCCAGAAGCGCCCTGATATCCTTGGGCAGGCACGATCCGCCGAAGGCAAAGCCCGGGCGCAGATAGGCCGGGCCGACATTCAGAACCCTGTCCTCGCAGAAGATCCGCGCCACCTCGCGCGGGTCGACCGCCGCATCGCGCAGCAGGGCCCCCATCTCGTTGGCGAAGGCGATCTTCACGGCGTGAAAGGCGTTGGACATGTACTTGATCGATTCGGCGGCGCGGTAGCCGGTATGGAACACCGGACCGACGATGCCGTCGTGGAGCGACGCCATGATCGCGCGCATGGCGTCGGTCTCCGCGCCGATCACGGTCATCGCGGGTTCGCGGAAATCGCGGATCGAAGCGCCTTCGCGCAGGAACTCGGGATTGAAGCAGATTTCCAGCCCGTCGCCCGCGCGCCGCCCCGAGCCCTCCGTCAGGATCGGAATAAGGATGTCTTCGGTGGTGCCCGGCAGGACGGTGCTGCGAAAGACCACCGCGTGCGGGCCGGTCTTGCCGCGCAGGGCGAGGGCGATCTCGCGCGTCACCCGTTCCACCTGTTCGGTGGACAGCGTGCCGTTGGGCGCGCTCGGCGTACCGACCGAAACCAGCGAAACCTCGCTGTCCTCCACCGCTTCGCGGGCATCCGTCGTCGCGCGCAGGGCGCCGCCCGCCACCGTGCGGGCGACCAGCTCGGCGATGCCCTCCTCGACGATCGGACAGGCCCCCGCGTTGACGGCTTCGACCTTGTGCGCGGCGATATCGACGCCGACGACCTCGTGACCGCGTTCGGCCAGGCACGCCCCCGAGACGATGCCGACATAGCCCAGGCCGAAGATGGAGATTTTCACCGGGCGGGCGCCCCCAAACCGTGCGAAACAGCGTGGGCATAATCGGTCAATTCCCCCGGGATGACAATGCCGGGCGGCCCGCCGGACGCCGGGGCGCGCCGAACGCGGAAATGCCTTGCGAAACCGGACGATCCCCTGTTGACGTTCACGGCGCGAACGACGTATTGTTCGCGCCGTGAACATGATCGTTCATCTCGTGAACGGGGATGAGAAACAGCGGGGGAACGCGTGGACGATCTCAAGCGGGCGGCGCCCGTCGCGGAAGATGAAACCAAGATCACCCTCGGTCTGCTGAACGCCATCGAGGCCAACAGCGCCGTGACCCAGCGGTCGGTGGCGAGCGATCTCGGCATCGCGCTCGGGCTGGCCAACGCCTATCTCAAGCGCTGCGCGCGCACCGGCCTGATCAAGGTCCAGCAGGTCCCGGCCAATCGCTACGCCTATTACCTGACGCCCAAGGGTTTTGCCGAAAAGAGCCGGCTGACCGC
>Ga0326597_10010097_pt1 | contig 12602 bp, 12 predicted proteins | sample RVTome_12_FD_203789 | JGI IMG/M metagenome (GOLD analysis project Ga0326597, IMG submission 203789) | Soil microbial communities from uranium-contaminated site in the Upper Colorado River Basin, Wyoming, United States - RVT100D185 | ecosystem: Environmental > Terrestrial > Soil > Contaminated >... | reverse complement strand
GGGCCGCACGGGAACGGCGTGAAGCGCATTTCTGGTCGGCCGGATGTGCTTCGGGCGAAGAGCCGTATACTCTCAAGATTATTTGGGATCTCGCGGTGGCGAGCGATTTTCCGAGTGTTAGCTGTTCAGTTGTTGCAACGGATGTCGACGATGTCATGCTCGAGCGTGCACGAAAGGGCTGCTACCCCAAAGGCAGCCTTCGCGAGTTGCCCGAAGCCTTCGTCATTCAAGGCTTCGATAAAGTCGACCGCCTTTACTGCGTCCGGCCGCGGCACCGGGAAGGCGTGAGCTTACTACTTCGGGATCTACGCTCTGAAGCGCCAAATGGCCCCTTCGATCTCATCCTTTGCCGCAATGTCGCGTTCACCTATTTCGAAGCTCCACTGCAAGGGGAGGTCCTGAGCCGCCTGGTCGAGCGTCTCGCTGTACCCGGCTATCTCGTCATAGGGGCGCAGGAACGATTGCCCGCGGAGGTTAGTTGTCTCGTCCCGCTTCCCGAGGTGCCGCAAATCCTCATGCGAATAGGCGGCTGAACTTCTCATAGTTTCTCAGCGAGTGCTGGATATTCGGTCTCCTGCGGGGCTAGCGAGCCTTGGCGATCAACTTCAGCCAGTCATCCTCCTTGAGCACCTTCACACCAAGGGCGCGGGCATCCTTCAGCTTCGAGCCTGCGCCGGGGCCGGCGACGATGTAGTCGGTGTTCTTCGACACGGAACCTGAGACTCTGGCGCCGAGGCGTTCGGCTCTGGCCTTGGCTTCGGATCGGGTCATGCGCTCTAGCGTGCCCGTGAACACCACAGTCTTGCTGGCGAGGGGCGAGGCCCTCTCCACCGCTTCAAGGGGTCGAGGAGTCACATGTTCCAGCAACGCATCGACGACTTTCACGTTATGCGGCTCGGCAAAGAAATCGGCAATGGCGTGCGCAACAGTTGGGCCAATACCCTCGATGCCGTCGAGCTCGACAAAAGCTTCGCCCTCGCGGTCACGCGCGGCAGAAAGCATTGCGGTGCAAAATTTCTTGATCGTGCCATAGCGTCTGGCAAGCAGCCGTGCCGTCGTCTCGCCGACATGGCGGATGCCGAGCGCATAGATGAAGCGGTCGAGGCGCACATTGCGGCGGGACTCAATGGCGGCGAGCAGGTTCTCGACCGAAGTTTTGCCCCAGCGCTCGCGCTCGGCAAGTTTCCGGCGTGAGCGCTTGTCGCGCTCGGCCAAGGTAAAGATGCCGGGCGGCGATTTGATTAGGCCGTCGTTATAAAAAGCCTTGATATGCTTCTCGCCGAGGCCTTCGATGTCGAAGGCATTGCGTGAAGCAAAGTGCTTGAGCCGCTCGAGCCGTTGCGCCGGGCAGATCAAACCGCCGGTGCAGCGTCTCACCGCCTCTTCTTTGCCGGTGACAGGATTGACCTCGCGGACCGCGCGGCTGCCACAGACGGGGCAGAGATGCGGAAATTTGAACGGCTTCGCCGACCTCGGCCGCTTCTCCTTGACCACGCCGAGGATCTGCGGGATGACGTCGCCCGCGCGCTGGAGGATGACAGTGTCGCCTACGCGGATGTCTTTGCGCGCGATCTCGTCCTCATTGTGAAGCGTCGCACTCTGCACCACGACGCCCCCAACCGTCACAGGCTCAAGCTTGGCAACGGGCGTAAGCGCGCCGGTGCGACCGATCTGAATGTCGATGTCGCGCAGGACGGTGATCGCCTTCTGGGCTGGAAATTTGTAGGCGACCGCAAAGCGCGGCGAGCGGGAGATATAGCCCAGGCGCTCCTGCAAATCCAAGCGATTGAGCTTATAGACGATGCCATCGATATCATAGTCGAGCCCGGCGCGCCCGCTCTCGATATCGCGATAGGTGGCAAGCATTTCTTCGGCCGAGTGGGTCAGCCGAATGAGCGGATTGAGCGGAAAACCCCACTTCTTCATTGCCTGGTAGACGCCCCATTGCGTATCGGCTGGCAATCCGGCAGCCTCACCCCACCCATAGGCGAAAAAGTGCAGAGGGCGGCTCGCCGTGATTGAGGTATCAAGCTGGCGGAGCGAGCCGGCAGCGGCGTTGCGGGGATTGGCGAAGGGGCGCTCGCCTCGCGCCAATTGCGCCTCGTTCAATTGCTGGAAGGCGGCACGGCTCATATAGATCTCGCCGCGAACCTCGAACAGGTCGGGGAAGCTCTTCGATTTGATCCGGTGGGGAATGTCGGGCACAGTGCGGACATTGGCCGTGACGTTCTCGCCCTCATAACCGTCGCCGCGGGTGGCGCCTTGCACGAGGCGGCCGCTCTCATACCGGAGGGTGAGGGAGACCCCATCGATCTTAGGCTCTGTGGTGAAATCGAGACCTTTGAGGCTTTCGAGACCGAGAAAGCGCCTGATGCGCCCGAGGAACTCGCGCACGCCGTCGTCGTCAAATACGTTGGCCAAGGAAAGCATGGGCACGCGGTGGACGACCTTGCCAAAGGCCGCTACGGGCGGTGCGCCGATACGCAAGGACGGGCTGTCGTCGCGGATGAGATGCGGAAAGCGCGCCTCGATCGCGGCGTTGCGCTCACGCAGGGCGTCATACTCTGCGTCGCTGATCTCGGGAGCATCCAGGCGGTAATAGAGCTCGTCATGATGGGCGATGACCGCAGTGAGCCGCTTCAGCTCAGCCGCAGCCTCGCCCTCGTCGAGCGCTGCCACGGGCTTCCCTTCCGTGCCGCTCTCTCTTCTGTCTTTGCTTTTCCTCTTGCCTTTGCTCATGGCGGCCGCCGCTCATCAGCCGCTCGACCAGGGGGGTCCCACTAGCGACGCCTTGGCCGAAGCCGCTAAGACCCCCGGTCAATGCATCATAAGCACCGGTATACTCGCCTCGCGCAGCACGTATTCGGTGACGCCCCCCAACAGGCGTTCCCGCCAGCGCCAATGGCTAAAGGCGCCCATGACCAACAATGCTCCAAGACGGTAGGCTTGTGCCAAGAGCAACTTTCCAACCTGATGAGATTCGCCTTTGAGGACCTCAGTGCGCACCTCATCATAGTGCAGCGACAGGTATTCCTCTGCCTCTCGCAAGGAGGTCACCGCCGCGCCACCGTCATCGATTGTGAACAGGTGAACTTCGCGCGCTAATGCCATGAATGGTTGCGCTGCGGCGATGGCACGAGCTGCCTCCAGCGACTCCTTCCAGGCAATCACGACGGTTTCGAAGCTCGGCTTGACTGCATTTGGTGGCACAATCAGCACAGGACGGCCGGAGCGAAACAGCGTGGCGTTCTGCACATCGAGCCAAAAGCTCGAGCCCCAGAAGCCGTCCTCAAGCGGATCTGGCGGGGCGATGACCGAAATGTCGGCGAGCCGTGCATGCCGGACAAATGACGTCTCGACGTCGTCGGTGATTGAACGGTAGATGGATTCCACATGCGGAAACCGCTCAGCAGAGGCTTTGAACTTGGATTGGGCTCTCACCGCTGCCTCCCGTCTGCTTTGTCGCGCGGCCTCAACGATAACACTAACATCCTCCATCCCGGTCACGTCGAAAGATGGGATGACTAGGCCCGGCGCCTGAACGAACAGACCCAAGACCTGGGCGGAGAACTTCTCACCGATATGAAAAGCCATGTCTGACCGCAGCTCAAAGCTGCCGTCACCACTCACCGGCAACAGAACTCTCTTGATGGCCATGACAACCTCCTACTTGATCATCTCTCCCGGCTCAACGAGCGATAGCCTTCTTGAGGCGCGCCCAGGGCCGAGTATTGAGCACGTCCTTGCGCTCCAGCCATGCCCGGCGCGCTTGCCCGATGCCAAAGCGCATTGTGTCTAAGCCAAAAGTTGAGTGAGCGTCGGTCGATATGACCAATTTGACTCCTAACTCCTTCGCGAGCTTGCAATGCACCTCGTCAAGATCAAGGCGCGCGGGATGCGAGTTGAGCTCGAGCGCCACGCCGCGGTCCCTCGCCCCCTCAATCACGCGTTCGAGATCGACGGGATACGCTTCGCGTTCGCCGAGCAGGCGCCCGGACGGGTGGGCGAGAATGCTGACATATTTGTTGTCCATGGCGCGCAGCATACGTTCAGTCTGCTTCTGCGCGTCGAGCTCGAATTTGTAGTGAACCGCGGCCACCACAACGTCGAGACGCTTCAGCATGCTGTCGCTTAGATCGAGTTTGCCGTCGGCGAGGATATCGACTTCCGATGATTTGAGGATGCGAATGTCGTCGAAGTCTTCGCTCAGCTTGCCAATCTCGTCGAGTTGCTTGGCAAGTCTCTTTTCATCCAAACCTCTGGCGACCGTGGCGTGCTTGGTGTGATCCGTGATGGCCACGTACTCGTAGCCTCGCGCTCTGGCCGCCTCCACCATCTCCCGCAAGCTGCTCTTGCCGTCGGAGGCCTTGGTATGGACGTGAAGATCGCCACGAATGTCTTCGAGGGAGATGAGCTTCGGCAGTTGTCCATCGAAGGCCGCCTGGATTTCGCCGCGGTCCTCGCGAAGCTCTGGCTCGATATAAGGTAGCCCGACGGCGGCAAAAATCTCCTCTTCCGTGCGGCCTCCGATCCGCGTGCCGTCGCGAAAGATCCCATATTCGTTGATCTTGAGACCACGGGCCTGTCCAATCTTGCGGATGGCAATGTTGTGCGACTTCGAGCCTGTGAAATAGTGGAGTGCCGCGCCGTAACTCTTAGCAGGGACGACACGCAGATCCACCTGAATGCCGGAGCGCAATATAACAGTGGCGCGCGTGCTCCCCTTTGCAACGATCTTTGCTATCTCGTCGTAGGCCAGGAAATGATTCACTGCCGCCTGACCTTTGGCACAGGTCACGAGGATATCGAGATCACCGACGGTTTCCTTGCGCCGGCGGTAGCTGCCAGCGACAACCACGCGACCGATGCGCGGATCGGCCTGAAGATAGGTGCATAGGGTCTGCGCGAAGTCTTCTGCCGTTGCGATCTTGAAGCGTTGCTCGCGCGCCTGACTTCGTTCGATCTCAGCGAGGATCTTCTCTTCGGTCTTGGCGGTGAAGCCCCGGAGTTCTCGGATCTTATGCTTTCTTGCTGCGCGCTCCAGATCCTTAAGGGTCTTGATACCGAAGGCTTCATGCAGTCGATGCACGCGCTTAGGGCCAAGGCCAGGAACCGCTGTCAAGGCGGCAAGTGTCGTCGGAGTCCGGGCCTCGATCTCTGCCAAAGCCCCGAGCCGTCCCGTATTCACGATCTCGGTTATTTTGCCCGCTAGATCTTTGCCGATCCCCGGCAGCCCGGCGAGGGTCTTGCCATCGGCAACCATCTTGGCTGCGCTTTGCGGCAGATCCTCCACGGTCTGTGCCGCGCGGCGATAGGCGCGAATGCGGAAAGGATTGGCCCCTTCGATCTCTAATAGATCGGCGACATGGCGAAATGTCTCTGCGATACTCGCGTTGTGTTCCGCCATGTCGATCCTGTTCGCGTTTGGAAAAGGCTTCGGGCAATCTCAACGCTATGGTGCCGGGTTGCACATTGCGTTGAGTCAAACCTTGCCCAATTGACCGCTCAGGAACGCCTTCCTGCCACAAAAAGAAGGCCCCGCCGGGGGGAGCAGGGGCCTCCTCAGCACGAGCGCGGGGCTGTGCTGTCACTACTGCTAGGGGAGATTGCAAGATAGAGGTTTCACGAAAACGAACCTTGACCTGCGTCAAATCTAGCGCCTGAATTTGCCCGACCATGAAACAAATCGGCGCTGAGATCTCCCGGCGCGTCTGGAAGGCGAAGTATCGTTACCAGCAGGAAGGTACGATCGCCGACAGTTGGCGCCGCATTGCCCGTGCGCTCGCCGACGTCGAGACCAAAGACAAAGCGGCCTGGGAACAGCGTTTCTTCGGCATCTTGCAGGATTTCAAGTTTCTGCCAGGCGGCCGCATCCAGGCCGGCGCGGGGACCGGGCGCAACGTCACATTGTTCAATTGCTTCGTGATGGGGTCGATCGAAGATTCGATGACCGGCATTTTCGCCGCCTTGGAAGAGGGCGCCATCACCATGCAGCAAGGCGGCGGCATCGGCTATGACTTCTCGACGTTGCGGCCGCGGGGGGCGCGAGCGAAAGCGGTGGGAACGATCGCCTCCGGGCCCGTCTCGTTCATGCATGTGTGGGACACGATGTGCGGCACCATCCTGTCAACCGGCGCGCGGCGCGGGGCCATGATGGCGACCTTGCGCTGCGATCATCCAGACATCGAGGAGTTCATCGTCGCCAAGCAGCAGCCAGGTGCGCTGCGTCGCTTCAACCTGTCGGTTCAGATTACCGACACCTTCATGACGGCAGTGCAACAGGATGCCGAATGGCCGCTCGTATTCCCGGAGGTCGTGTTCGCAGGCAAAGGTGAGACGATCCTGCGCGACTGGCCTGGTTTCGAAGAGCCCGTGCCGTGCCGCATCGTGGGGCGCCTACCGGCACGCGCGCTTTGGGACCGCATCCTGCGCGCTACCTACGAATACGCCGAGCCGGGCGTCCTGTTCATCGATCGGATCAACAGGCTCAACAATCTTTGGTACCGGGAACGGATCAGCGCCACGAATCCCTGCGGGGAAATTCCGCTGCCGCCCTATGGAGCATGCGATCTTGGCTCGATCAATCTTGCTCGATTCGTGAGCTTTCCCTTCTCGCCGCAGGCCCGATTTGAGGTCAAGGCGCTCGAGGACACCGTGCAAGTGGCCGTACGGCTGCTTGACGATGTCATCGATGCTTCGCGCTTTCCTTTGTCCCAGCAAGCCGAGAGCGCCCGCGGGACGCGGCGGATCGGCCTCGGCATCACGGGACTCGCCGATGCACTGCTCATGCTTCGACTCCCCTATGGCACCGAGGCGTCGCTTGCGCTCGCCCGTGAGACCATGAGCCTTATCTGCCACACGGCCTATCGCGCATCAGTGGCGCTTGCCAAGGAGAAGGGTAGCTTCCCCTATCTCGACCGCGACAAGTATCTCGAGGGGGAATTCATTCATCGCCTGCCTCACGATATCCGACAAGGCATCGCCGAAAAGGGTATCCGCAACAGTCACCTGATTGCCATCGCCCCGACCGGGACCATCAGCTTGCTTGCCGGCAATGTGTCAAGCGGGCTTGAGCCCATTTTTGCGGCATCCTATGGGCGCAAGATTCTCGACGAGAGCGGAAATTCCGAAGAGCTTTGCCTGACCGACTACGCCATTCAGCTCTGGCGCGAGATGACCGGAAATAGGAGTGACTTTCCTCCAGGATTCGTGACGGTGAACGATTTGCAGGTCCGCGCGCATCTCGACATGCAGGCGACAATGCAGCCCTTCGTGGATAATTCGATCTCCAAGACCATCAATGTGCCGGAAGATTGTCCGTTCTCCGAGTTCCGCGAGATCTACGATCTGGCCTATGAGAAGGGACTGAAGGGCTGCACGACCTTCAGGCCAAATCCGGTGACGGGGGCAGTTCTAAGCGGCGCGGAAGAGGGTGTGGACGCGCCACATTGTTGCGTGTTGGAGCGAGAAGCTGACTAGGCCCCGCGCTCCTTTGCTGAGCAAGGACGATAGCTTTGATCCGATGCGGCAATCACTGAGGTCCAGGGGAGGTCATTTTGATCTGCCGCAAGGTTCTGTCCTTTGGCCTGGTTTAAGGAAGGAGAGGCACGAAAATAGGCAATTCTGTCGTTGCGTTGAGGCGATCCTATGAAACCGGCAAAGACGCTTCCGGCAGGGAGTCCCTTCGCAGGCGGCCGGCGCGACCGGCGCATTCTCGGCCGCGCCCAAGACGATGGCATCGGCGATCCCTACAAGCTGCGGCGGAAGCTACCAGAGCCCACGCGGTGCCCTGCCTGCGGCGCCGTGTATCACGAAGGGCACTGGCAATGGGTGGAGCTTCCCCCTGCAGGCGCTCACGACGAGCTGTGCCCGGCCTGTCACCGCATCAACGACAAATACCCTGCCGGCGTCGTTACGCTCGAGGGTCCCGAGGTCAGGGAGCACGAAGAGGAGATTGTCAATCTCGCGCGCAACCTGGAGCAGGCCGAGAAACAGGAGCACCCCCTTAACCGCATCATGGCGATCGACATGGAGAGGCCGGACAAGCTTATCATCACGACGACCGATGTCCATTTGCCCCGGCGCATCGGCACCGCCGTTCACCACGCCTTTCATGGCGACCTCAAACTGCACTTCGATGAGGACGATTATTTCATGCGCGTCGATTGGACGCGCAAGAGCTAAGGACGGGCGTCACCAATTCGTCGAAGGCGTTAGTAAAGCGGAGAGCCCAATGCAGATGCCCTTGCAGGTCAGCTTTCATGGAATGGAGCCTTCACCCGCAATCGAGGCCCGTATTCGCGAGAAAGCTGCCAAGCTCGAGCGGTTTCATGATCGGATCGTAGGCTGCCGCGTGACTGTCGAGGCACCCCATCGTCATCATCGCCATGGCAAGCTCTACAACGTGCGCGTCGACATCAGCGTGCCGGGAAAGGACGTGTTTGTGGGACATTCGGGGCCACTCAACCATGCGCATGAAGATGTTTACGTGGCCATCCGCGACGCTTTCAATGCAGCAGGCCGGCAATTGCAGGACCATGCGCGGCGTATGCGCGGCGCGGTGAAAGTCCACGGCGCACCCAGTCATGGGAAGATCACGCAGCTCCTTGAGGATTACGGGTTCGCCGAGACCCCAGACGGCCAAGAGGTCTACTTCCACAAGAACAGCGTGGTCGACGGCGACTTCTACAAACTTGAGATCGGCAACGAGGTCCGGCTCGTGATTGCGGAGGATGAGGGCGTCGAGGGTGCGCAAGCAAGCACCGTGACCCCGCTCGGCAAGCACCACATCGTGGAGTAGCCATCCGAATGTTTGCGGGCCAGCTACGAGGCCAGGACCCGGTCACATGTTAGGCCAGAGCAGCCAAGTTCCCGTTGATGCACGGTCGGAAGTTCCTGACTGGAACGTGATCGTGACGTTGTCCGAACCGACATTCCGGATCGCCCGCAACCTGCTTGCAAGATGGGGACGGCTTCGGCACACGGAGTATCACAACGTGGCCGTCATGGCGGTTACGGACACGGCCACTTTTCTTCAAGAGTTCGCCGCCGCGGTAGAAGAGTCGCCCGGCATCCTCAACGCAATGTCTCATGTCGTACCGTTCGAGCACGTGTTCACGTTCAAGGATGCCGCCGAGTTCGAGGCCAAGTCGCGCGAGATCGCGCTTTCCTATGCTCCGCGGCTCGCCGGTAAGTCGTTCCATGTGAGGTTACGCCGCCGGGGCCTGAAGGGGATAATCTCGACCCCTGGGGAGGAGCGCTTCCTCGACGACGCCCTGCTCGGGGCCTTGGCGGCTGCCGGTGGCCCAGGCCAGATCCGGTTTGACGATCCCGACTATGTGCTGGTGATCGAGACCGTCGGTGGAAGCGGTGGCATAGCCCTTTGGACCGGAGAGGATCTAAAGCGCTACCCGTTCCTCGGCGCCGCCTAGATGCGGATCGCCACCTTCAATCTCGAAAGCCTCGGCAACACCCACCCGAAAGGGGCTTCCTTCGAAGACCGCGCAGCGGTGCTACGCCCGCAGCTCGACCGACTCAAGGCGGATATCCTTTGCCTCCAGGAGGTCGATGCTCGGAAAGTCCACGGCACGCGGCGCACGGTGGAGCTTGAGCGCCTTCTTGAGGGCACGTCCTATGCGGAGCACTCCTTGGTCATTAGTTCTGGTCTGTCGGGGACAGGGCCGGCCGATGTGCACAATCTCGCTGTGCTCACGCGCCTGCCCGTGATCGAGGAGCACACCATTCGGCACAACTTCGTGGAGCCTCTCCGGCTCCGCCGCAGCACCGCCATTCCACCCGACGCCGATGCGGTTTCTCTTACGTGGGATCGTCCGCTCCAACACTTGGTCCTCACACCGCCGGGTGGGAGCCGCCTTCACCTGTTCAATGTTCATTTGCGAGCTCCCCTCGCGGCAGCCGTGCCCGGGCAGAAGGCAGGGCCATTCGCCTGGACAACAGTGTCCGGTTGGGCTGAGGGGTTCTTCGCGGCTGCCATGAAGCGGGCCGGACAGGCGCTTGAGTTGCGGCTGGCAATCGAGCGCGTGTTCGATGCCGAGCCCGATGCCCTGATCGCGGCTTGTGGTGACTTCAACGCCGAGGACCACGACACCGCCCTTAGGCTTGCCTGCGCTGGCGAGGACGACACCGGGTCAGGACATTTGGCACGGAGCGTGCTGACGCCGGTTGAGCGCACCTTGTCCGCGGATCGGCGCTTTACCGTGCTGCATCACGGACGGCCGGAGATGCTCGATCACATCTTGGCAAGCCGCGCACTATTTGCGCATCTTGTTGCTGTCGAAATCCACAATGAGATGCTTGAAGATGAGCTGGTCGCCTACGGTCGTATCAGCCGTCCGCCCGAGTCGCTCCACGCGCCGGTCGTCGCCACTCTCGACTTCGCCTAGGGGTGCTCCCGTGGTGGTTACGGACCGGCGGTTGTGTGGCCTCATCGAGTGGATGCGTTCATGATCACCCTTGAGGACTGCGTAGCCCTTTGCGGCCTGACCGAAGAGGAAGTGCTCGCCATCGCGGAACATGAGCATCTCCCTGAGATCGCTGCTGCCGCACTGGCCTCCTATCTTGCGCATGAAGAGCATGGCTTGGAGAGAGTCCGAGACATGATCGTCGAGGATATTCGCGCCGCTCAAGAGCGTGGAGACAAAGAACATGTCCTGATCCTTCTCCATGTGCTTCACCATTTTCTAAAAACGCATCCCGGCATCCGGCCTGAACAGCATCCTTGGAGCCGCTGCTTCTAGTCCGGTTCCATGGCGGGGCTTAGGGCAGGGGCAGTGCTTACGGCAAAGCTGAAACACTCTTGATCCTGATCAAAGCCGATTCAGCGCGCGCTAGTTAGCCGTAATAGGTCTGGAGTCGCGATCTGGCCCAAATTAGGGAGAGTCTGATGGCTATGCTGAAGGTAATTGAAGTCCTGGCGGAGTCCAACAAGAGCTGGGAGGACGCTGCCCAGACTGCCGTGGCTCAAGCGAACGAGACACTGCGGAACGTTCGCTCCATCTACTTGGAGAATATGGAGGCCACTGTCGAGGACGGGAAAATCAAATCCTACCGAATTAACGGGAAAATATCCTTCGTGCTCGAGTAGCCAATTAGGGGGCGTGCAGCCCAAGCGCTAGCAGGCTTCGGCAGGAAAGCTAAGCTCCGGCCCCACCAAAAAGTGCCACCTCGGCTTCGACTACCGGTTTGCGTCTGAACGAGACACTTGATCTTGATCAATGCCTCCGCGGAAATCCTCAACAAAATAAAGCCCACCCTCGGGGAGGAGCATGCCATGGACGCTGACATTTCCAGCGGGCGAGAGAAAGGACAATCAGCTGAGGCGATCGAACACTCGATGATGGACGGCGCCCAATTCGACATGATGATGGCCGCTCATCGTCGTCTTTTCGAGCGCATCGAGGCGATTAATAAGGCGTGGTTGGCCAATATTCAGGAGACCAACAAGACAGGATCCGACCTGGCTCTGCGCCTTGTACAGTGCAAGGATCTCTCGGAGACCCAAGCCTTATGTGATGCTTGGCTTCGCGACTGTGCGGTACGACTCACTTCCTTCAGCAGGTACGCGCTCGGCTCTTGGATGGAGCTTCAACGAATGGCACTAAAGTCAGCTGCCGATGGGGCCGGTCGTATCTCCCCCAAGTCGCAAGGGGGCCAACAGGAAGACGTTTTGGCGAGTGGCAATGGGCGTAGACCTCCCGCAGCGCCTGGGGGGAGTGCCGGTCGAGCCCAGCACCTAGCAGAAGCAGCTAATCCATAGCTGCCATAAGCAAATGAGGAAGCTTTTCCATCCGATGATTGCCGCGGCAGGTGCAGCAACTGCCGCTGTGCCGACTTGGCTGTGGGCACAAGCGCCGCCCGACGGAGACAGGTATTCTTACGGCCCTCATATGATGTGGGGTTTCGGAATGATATTGGGTCCGTTGTTTTTCATTCTCGTGCTCGGCCTGTTAGTCGCCATTGCGGTCCTCCTCGTGCGCTGGCTCACAGGGCCTGGGCAAGGAGCGGCCCCACAACAGGTGCCGGGTCGCACGCCGCTTGACATTCTTAAGGAGCGCTTTGCCCGAGGTGAGATTGACAAGGACGAATTCGAAGAGCGCCGCCGCGTGCTCGGGGACTGAGTCGATCCTGCCGGAACTAAGGAGCGGCGTGGTGTTCCTCTTCCTCGCGATCGTCGCGGCTCTCATGGGGCTGCTCTAGCGAGAATTTTCTCCGAGCCGGCGACCTCCATTGAGGGAGGGGAGGCTGGCTCGCCCTCATCGATAGAGAGGCGATGATGCAAAACATGATGGACGGCGGAATGTGGGGCATGGGGACCGGCGGGCTTATCCTTCTGATCCTCATCGTTCTGGTATTCGCGGCTCTGGTGAAATACGTCTTCTTCCGTTGAACCCTCTGAAGCGACTGCTCTCGGACATGGTTTAGACTCTTCCTGTGATGATTCGCTTAGAAAGAGCTTGGCCTCGAACTTTACCGTCCCCACCACGCCCACCTTGAGACCGAAGTTGCGCAAGGTGGCGCGCAGATCATTCTCAATGGCGATGGCCTTCGACTGCATCAGCTTGCGATGGGTCAGCAGCATCCGC
>Ga0326597_10010096_pt1 | contig 12602 bp, 11 predicted proteins | sample RVTome_12_FD_203789 | JGI IMG/M metagenome (GOLD analysis project Ga0326597, IMG submission 203789) | Soil microbial communities from uranium-contaminated site in the Upper Colorado River Basin, Wyoming, United States - RVT100D185 | ecosystem: Environmental > Terrestrial > Soil > Contaminated >... | reverse complement strand
GCGCAATCTGGCGCGCTTGCCGCAGACGGAATCGATCGTTCCGCTTCTCGCCGAGCATTTCGAGGAAATGCGATGAAGGCGATGGTTTTTGCCGCGGGCCAGGGTGAGCGCTTGCGGCCGCTGACGGGCAAAATTCCCAAGGCCCTGGTTGCGGTCGCGGGAAGACCGATGATCGAGTACCCGCTCTTGTTGCTGCGCCACTACGGCATCCGGGAGGTTATCATCAATTTGTATCACCTGGGCGAACAAATCGAAGCCTACCTGAATGATGGTGCGAAGCTCGGGCTAAAAATAACTTACTCAAAAGAGCAGGAATTGTTGGATACCGGTGGCGGCCTGTTAAAGGCCAAGCCATTTTTGCAGGACGGCACGTTCATTGTCATCAACACCGACGTCCTGATCGACCTGCCGCTGGCCGATCTCATCGATTTTCATCGGGCAAAAAAAGCTGCCGCCACTTTGGCGCTGCGGTCGGATGAATTAGCGGACCAGTACGGCTCCATCGACATCGATTCGGAGGGACGCATCTGTCGCTTCCTCAAAGCAAAGCACCCCGCCACTTCTGGCGGTCCCTATACCAAGCTGATGTTCACCGGCGTCCAGATTCTCGAGCCAAAAATCTTCGAATACATGCCAAGCGACGGCAGCTCAGCGAAGTTCGGCACCACCAAGGATACCTATCCCAAGATGCTGCTTGCCGGAGAAGCCCTCGGCGGATTTTGCTTCGACGGCTTCTGGCAAGACGTCGGAACGGCGGAACGAATCAAACAAGTGGAAGACCGGCTCGCGAAGGGAAGCATCCGGCTTCACTACCTTTAGCGCACCCGGATTTTTCACGCTCCCAGGAAGAATCAGGACACGGTGTCAATCGAGGGGTGAGCCTGCTAATGAACGGAGTTCAAAACGTTCAAGCCGTTTAAGCCGTTCAAAACGTTTTGAACGATTTGAACTATTTGAACGCATTGAACGCTTCTTGAGGCACAGGCCCATTGCATTCGCTCCGGAGGGCTCGCGCCTCGATTGCTGTCACGCGTGAATATTCCGGGCTACCGCCCGGCTGCGATCACGCCGCAGGCCGCCCGGTCACCCGCGTTGCCAGTCGGGTCGGTCGTATAATCGTCCACTCCGGCGTGAATCACCAGCGCGCTGCCGTCGCTGTCGAAGACGGAAGAGGGGTCACCCGTCTTCAACGTCATATTATCCGTTAATGCTTCTACGGTTGACTCAGTACAACCAGATTTCCTAGGGGGAGCGGCGCTTTCCGGGTGGAAATCCCTAGTAAGGTATAGAGGCAAGGTCATCGTGCTGAGTCAACCGTAGAAGCATTTATCCGTTAATGCCTCGAACCGGCCCGACCTGTCTTTGGCAACATACATATTCGGCAAGTCGCCCGCGTGGGGACCGTCAGGACTTTTTAAACCGTGCCTTTTCTGCGCGGGATTGAAGTGACCGCCGGCGCTGGTGAATGCCGGCCCCTCGCACTTGCCCACCGCATGGACGTGGACGGCGTGTAATCCCGTGCTCAATCCTTTGACATCCACGTTGACAATTACACCACCGGCTGCTTCTCGAAATGTCGCCGTCCCAACCGTCTTGCCAGTTCTGTCCATGAGCTGCGCCGAAGCCTGCACCGGCGGCTGCGCAGGCATGGAACAACCAACCAGGAAACTAAGCCCCGCGAGGCCGAACGACAATTTCATAAACATCGTGATCCTCCTTCAGATTATGAGATCTTCGGTTCTAGCCCGGGTTAGTCATCGATCGACGCAAAGAAGCAAAGCTCGCTCCTCGGACAACTTACGTTGAATAATCGGGGCTAGCAACGTCAACCGGCTGGGAATCGGCGCATACGCGCCCGCAGCCTGACGATGTCCATCAACGCTCTCAGATAGGAACGCAAGCGCATGTTGCTGCGATCGTCGTTGACCCAATGAGCCGGGATTATCCCGATCTTGTGGTTCAACGCCCGAGCCAGCGCCAATATTTCGATATCGAATCCCCAGCCGTCGATTTCGCTGTGGGAAAAAATTCGTTCCGCCGCCTCGGCGCGAAACGCCTTGAACCCGCAGTGGGTGTCCCAGATACCCGGGATCACCAACAGCCGGGCGATCAAGTTGCCAATGCGCCCGAAAAGCCAACGGTGAAGAGGCTGCGGCACAGTCTGTCGCGCTCCGACCGCATCCTTTGAATTTCGCGAGGCGATCGCCACATCATAGCCCTGATCGAACAGCGGCAACATTTGGCTCACATGGGCGATATCGGTTGAGTTGTCGGCATCGGTGAAGAGCCGTACCCGCCCCGAAGCCTGGAGCATCCCATTTTTGACCGCAGCGCCTTTGCCCCGATTGACCGCCGGGTCGATCACGCGCAAATGGGCAATCTCGCCGGCGATGGCTGCCAAAACCTCGCGGGTGCCGTCGGTGGGACCGTCCAGCACGATGACAATCTCATAGCTAAAAGGGCTTGCCGCGAGATACTCATGGAGTCTTCTCAAGGTCTTCGGCAGTCTCTCAGCTTCATTATAAACCGGGACGATCACCGAAAGAAAAGTTTTCACCTCCACGACGAGATGCCCCAATGTTGCGAATAGCTCACGGCGGTTCGATCTCCTGGGTAGTAGTTCAGTTTGATTTCAACGCCGCATCGATGTAGGGGCAGGCCCCGGTGCCTGCCCTCCGAACGGGCAACCACATAGGGTTGCCCCTACAAATTTTGGCGAAACTGAACCACTACCATCTCCTTGTTTGCCACACCTACGTCGCTATGGTAGCTTCCGCAGGAAAGCTATGGCATCACTTGCACTCTATCTCCCAACGGTGATTCTTATATCTCTCGTCGGCGGCTTCCTGCCGCTCCTACGAGAACTGTCGCAACGCGCGCTGGCGCTCCTCTTAAGCTTCAGCGCCGGCGTCCTGCTGGGCGCCGTCTTCTTCCACATGCTACCGGAAACGGGAAAGGTTCTCACGGAAAACATCGGCTGGCCCGTTTTGTCCGGCTTTCTATTGATCTTCGTCATGGAGCGTTTCGTCTTCATCCACGCCTGCGAGGAGCATGATTGCGATATTCATCAGATGGGCATCCCGGCTTTTCTCGGCATCTCATTACACAGTCTGCTCGACGGCGTTGCGCTCGGCGCCGGTCTCCTCTTGCCACAATTGGGACCCGTCGTTTTGCTCGCCGTGATTGTCCATAAGATGCCCGATAGCATCTCCATTTCTTCAATTCTCTTGTCCGTAGGTTGGCCCCGCCGCAAGGTGGCCACGCTAAGCGTCTTGTTCGCGCTGACGACCCCGACCGGCGCGCTGCTGGCCTACCTATTTTTCCGTACCCTTTCCGAGACGGACGTCGCGGTCGCCATCGGCATCTCCGCGGGAACCTTCCTGGCCATCGCCACCGCCGACATCCTGCCGCAAGTTCACCGCATCGAACAGCGCAACCCGATGACGCTGATATGCTTGGTTCTCGGACTCGCCGTCAGTTGTATCAGCAGAATTTTCGCCCACTGAGAGGCGAAACCAACCGCGCTGCAAAATCCTCAACTCTCGCGTTTATTGTTCGATCCCAATTGGTATTTGCCGGCCAACAGGTTGCGGCGCACGGCGACGGTATCGCTGAGCACGCGCAGATAGTCCGGCAATTTGACATGGCTTCGATAGTCATTGATCCAGCGCGCCGGGATGATGCCGATATTATAGTTCAGCGCCCGCGCCAAAGCTAAGACCTCGATGTCGAATCCCCAACGCTCGATCGTCAGCTGGGAGAAAATCCGCTCGGCGGCTTCGGCGCGAAAAGCCTTGAAGCCGCACTGGGTATCCCAAATGCCCGGCACCGCAAGCCGCCGCACGATCCGATTGCCGATTGCTCCGATGACGCGCTTATACAACGCTTGCGGCACCGCCTGTTCGGCGCCCGGCGCATCTTTGGGGCTACGCGAAGCGATCACCAAGTCGCAACCTTGATCGAACAGCGGCTTCATCCGGTCGAAATGCGCGATGTCTGTAGAGTTATCGGCGTCGCAGAACAGCCGTATTTGCCCCCGCGCGGCCAGCATCCCTTCCTTGACGGTGAATCCCTTGCCGCGGTTGACGACCCGGTCAATGATTCGCACGTGATGAATTTCCGCCGACAGGCTTCGAAGGACATCGCGGGTGCTATCCGCAGGACCATCAAGAACGACGAGAATCTCATAGCTAAAGCAGCTGGCGGCGAGATAGTCGCGCAGTCGCTTTAACGTATTGGCTATTCTTTGGGCTTCGTTGAAAGCGGGCACGACGGCCGAAAGATAGACATCCGGTGAGGTCATTGGAATTTCTATTCCGTGCTGCTATCTACAGACTTACTACGACTCTTTCGGATCTTTCAATGTCAAAAGCGCTTTATTGCCTGCGAATACTTTTCGCGATCCGAAACAAGGGGTCTTGCCAAAATCACCACAGAAACTGATCATGATTTACCCGGGTGAGAGACACCTTTAATGAGCCTCGTTGCGGTCCGAAACCGACCATCGCGCAAAGCATCGCGGAAACAAAATAGGATGCAGCGTCACGGCGCCCGGCTTCGACCCGGCTCTGTTTCTGACCAGAAGGGTTCCGCTTTTACAACTTTCTCCGGCAATTCTCGCGGTGCGCGTTCTTGGGTCGGTCTTGTTTTCACGCTACATGTAACCGGATTGGCGGCGCTCTTCGAATCCGTTTCAGGGATATTCGACATCGCTCCGCTCATCGACCAGGACTGGGGCTTGCACTTTCACCACCTAAAATCCTTTGAGGCCTTCTGGCGGCAGGACAAAGCTTTATGGGGCTACAGCCCTTTTTTCATGGCCGGCTACCCGGCGAACACGATTCAAGACCTGAGTATCAAACTCTTCGAAATCCTGGCGATCGGATTTTCAGCCGTGGCGCTAACTCCAATTCAATGGTTCAAACTCCTGGCCTTTCTCACCGTCGCCGCGGTTCCCTGGGTGATGTACTTTGCCGCGCGCAACCTGTTCGAGAAAGATGACGTCAAAAACATCGCGGCGCTCTCGGCCGCGCTCTTGGGATCTATATATTGGTGGAACTCCCTCCCGCGGGAGATGTTTTTTTACGGTATGGTCGGCTATCCGGCTGCCGCTTATCTCAGCATCTTGGGGGCCTCACTTTTTTACCGCATAGCCAAGCATCCGGCATCCTGGAGCCCGACGCATTTAGGCTGGCTCCTCTTTGCGATCGCCATCCTGCCGCTCCATGTTCAATCGGCGTTGATCTTCCTCCCGGCACTGCTGTCACTCCTCATCGCGCAACCGAACTTACTTAAGCCCAATCTTGTATTGTGGCTTATGGCAGCGGGAGTGATATCGCTGTCGGTAAACCTAATCTGGTTGGTTCCGGCTTTTACGCACCGCCACGACGACGTCTCCTCCGCTATAGTTGAACAGCTTTCTCTGTTCGTCAGCGCCGACCTGTTAACTTTCTTCAAGGATTACCTTGGCCCAAACAATTACTGGAGCTTTCGGCCTTCCTTTTGGGAAAAAGGGGCCCGTCTCACGCTGCTGCTGCTCGGTTTGCTGGGCCTGTTGCAGCTCTGGCGCGGCCAACGCAAACCCCTCGGCGCCATGCTAGCCGGCACCGTGTTGATTTTATTTATCGTCACTTATTTCGGTTCCCTCATTCCGTTATTGAAAAGCTGGCAGCCCCTTCGCTTCAAAGTTCCCTACGATCTTGTCTTGGTATTGGCTTCTTCCTATGCAATCGCTCGCTGGGTAACCGACCGCCCATCGGCATCACCGGCTTACGTCGTCCCCGTCCTCCTGCTCGCTGGCAGCGTAAGCTTTCTCGTCAATCTTGCAACCACGGAATCTCTCGGCAAGTTGAAACTGCGCACGCGAATTCGCCCGGAAATAAGCGCCATCGTCGACTGGATTAGGACGGAAACACCCGCCGACGCCAGAGTCCTGTTCGAGGAGTCGGGCGACGAAACCGGCTTTGTTTACGACGGCATGTATTTGTCTTCTTTTATCCCGCATTGGACCGGCCGCCAGATGATCGGCGGGCCGATTAATCTATATAACGATCGTCATCACTTTGCGGAATTTCACTCCGGGAAGCTATTCAAGCGCGATATCCAAACCCTTACAGACGACGAAATCAAGAATTACCTGCGTCTTTATAATGTCGGCGCCGTGGTCGCCTTTCACCCCGCCTCGATCCAGCGGTTGCGGTCGATTCCAGGGTTAGTCGCCGTCGAGCGGCAAATCGGTCCGATTTTCCTAATGAAGGTGCATCAGCCTTTGACATGGTTCCTTCAGGGAGACGGTAAAGTAAGAGCGGCCGCCAATCGTCTCGAGCTATCGGACGTAAGAGGTGGTGAGTTGGTATTGAAGTATCATTGGACGGAAGGACTCGCGGGCATTCCCGCGGTGAAAATGGTTCCCGTGAAAATGGCCGATGATCCAATCCCCTTCATTAAAATTAGCAACCCGCCGGCCGCTTTCACTTTGCAAATCGGGAAATAGTACTTCGTGGATTCAGCGAACGCCGCCGGAATCGACCGGCGCTTTCATGAGCCTCATGGCCTCTTGGTAATGCCGATAGGCTTCCTGTTTATTTCCCTGTAACGACAGGATCTCGGCCAGCCTCTGATGAGCCGCGGCATTATCACTTTGAACCCGCAAAACGTCGCGGAAGGAGCTCGCGGCTTCAGCGTAGCGGCCCAGGGCGGCATATACGCTTCCTAAATAATAACGGGCTTCCGGACGGTCGGGCGCCAGTTGTGTCACTTGCTTCAATGGCTTGATGGCGTCCTCAAGTTGACCGTGCTTTGCCAGAGCCACACCGAGGTTGAGGTATGCCCTGGTGACTTTTGGATTAAGCTCGATGGACTTGCGAAACAGCGCAATTCCACCTTCGAGATCACCTTGTTCCGCTAACAGCTGGCCTAGATTGCTCCTTGCCTCGGCATAATTAGGAAGGAGGTGTACGGCTTCTTCAAAATGGCTTTTGGCATTTTCGAATTTTCCTTGCACGGCATAAAGGTTCCCGAGATTATAGTGCGCCACTCCGAAATCAGGCTGCAATTCGACTGCCTTGATAGCGTTCTCGATAGCCTCTTTAACTTTGCCCTGTTTGTAGTAAGCGTTGGACAAATTATTATACCCTCCGGGCCACGGGCCGCTGACGCCGTAAATAGGCCAATTTACTATCATCGAAGTTGCCAGCAAGACACCAGCAGCAATTAAGAACGGGCGCCACGCCTGCTGCCTGTATAGACCCACCAGTCCCACCACTCCAGCACCGGCAAATAAAGTGAGCAACGGGACGAGCGGAAAACGATAGCGTCCGAAGACATAAAAAATTGTCACGCTCAAGGCGAGCGATAGCGTCATGCCGTAAAGCAGCCACAACTGCCGCCACCGTTTTCGACTGACCCACAAGCCCACGGCGGCCAGGGGAGCTAAAACTCCGAAATGGTTCACCCAAGCGAGTAACCTGAGCAGCCACGACCAACGCTGATAGATGTAAAAGTCATCCGAATCTTCGATTTCGCGCGCATTCCACACCATCAGCCATTTTTTGCCGAGAAGTTGAATCCAATGGCCCGGCTGCAATCGAATGTAATCTAGTGAGCGGTGAAACCAGTAGTCAGACACCTCTCCGGGAGTAAGATCTCGCCCCGTGGCCCTCTGAGCCAACCGGGCTGCGTCCGGACCTTCCAGTTGCGGTTCCCCAATTGTGTTTCGGACAGAGTCGTAGGTTCCGTCGGCCGCAGGATTGTTACCGATAAAGAAGTTCGGCCCGAATTGTGATGTTGTGAGTTTGAATTCACCTCCCACCGCGAGGTTCCTTACTCCCACGGGGACAAGCACTAACAGCACTCCCGCCAGGAAAAGCCCCACCCAACGCAGCCGAGTCGCTATAGATTGGCTGGAAAAATAAAGTCCTATCCAAAGCCCTACGATCAAAACCAAAATGAGAGCATTTTCTCGTGAAAGCCCTAGGAGGCCCAGAATGGCACCGATGGCCAGCCAAAGGGACCAATTTTGTCTTTCGATCAGACTCAGAAGGAGCAGTAGCACGGAGATAAGGAAGAGGTCTAAAATTGTCTTTTCTATCAGCGCATCAAAAAAAATCGCCGGTGCGTAACACGCGAGAATCAAACCGGATGCGATTCCGGCTTCGCGCGAGAACAATTTCCTTCCCACGAGGAAAACCCAGGCACAAGATATCGCTCCAAGAATAATCTGGAGAAGGCGGATGAGCCAAAGATTGTGCCCAAGGATTGCCTGAAGAATCCCCAGAAAATAGGGATACAGAGGCGCCTGGTAGAAAACTCCTTTTCCCAGCCAGTCTCCCGCCGCGATCCGCTGTCCCCACTCGTCGTAGGTCCGACCATCGCCGGCCAGGTGAGAAAAAAGCGGAATGGAATCGATTTGAAACAAGTAAGACAGGCGCAGCAAAAATGCGCAGCCAAAGATGATGATCAACCACGTTGTATCCGTCGGTGGTATTGGCCGGCTCTGAACGCTCGGCTTCGAACGGCGCCTTGCTGATCTTGATGCCGTCGCAATCTTATCGTCTACCTTGTTCATCAGGGTCAAACCAGATACGCACTCGCCATGGAAAGCCGGCCATAAGGAAAGCTAGTTACGAGCCTAGAATTTGCGGTCTGTCGTAGATTGTAATGATCCGTCGTCATTGACGCTTTGGTAATATTGCCGCAAACCGTGGGCGCGCATGTCAAAGATGCGAAATTTTGCAATATGCAATTTTTGGAGTCTAAAGCGAATCGAAGTCCAGAGCACGGCGAACCCATACTTAACGCTCCGGCGGAAGTTGATCGATGACGCCTCGGGAAAGTAGCGGGTAGGGCAGGAGACTTCGCCTATACGATATCCAAAATAAATCGCTTGGACCAACATCTCGTTATCAAAAGCAAAATCGTCCGAGTTCATCAACAAAGGCAACGAAAGCAAAACATTCCTCGAGAACGCGCGATATCCAGTGTGATACTCCGACAATTTGGCCCCCACGAAGAAGTTCTGAACCAATGTCAAGACCCGGTTCGCGGCATATTTGTAAAGTGGCATACCGCCGCTGCGTGCCTTGCCGCCTAGAATCCGCGAAGCAACAACCACATCGTAAACGCCAGTGGCGATCAATCCTGCCATAGGCAAAACCAAACGTGGCTCGTACTGATAGTCGGGGTGTAACATGACGATCACGTCGGCATCGGTACGGAGGGCTTCGGCGTAGCAGGTTTTTTGGTTGCGGCCGTAGCCGAAGTTTTTTTCATGAACGAAGACTCTTAAGCCGAGCCGCCGCGCGAGTTGGACGGTCTCGTCATTACTGCTGTCGTCTATGAGGAGTACGTCATCGACAATGTCCCTGGGTATCTCTTGCACCGTTTTTTCAACGGTGCGTGCCGCATTGTAGGCTGGCAAAACTACCGCGACTCGTTTACCGTACAGCATGGGCCGCTCCAAAAGGTAATCGTTTGAGTAACGGCGAGGCACCAAGGATGTCATCTATTATGATGTTGTGACGAAACAGCATTTTGCCTTTTTAACAGTTGCAGCGCTTGTTGATAATGCTTCTCCGCATCGGCTGTCTTGCTCTGTGCCGCAAGCGACCGTGCCAACGCTACGTGAGCGTCGGCGTACTCCGGCCTCAGCGGTCACTTGAAAACCGGCCAACGGATCAACCCAGAGACCAGGAAGTTCTACCTCTTTGCCTCCTGACTAGGCAAGTCCATTTTAGTTCGCCAGCTCCGCGGGCCGCATTGGAGAAGGTGACCGCGATGGAGGAAGCGGTCGAGCATTGCGGTGACGGCGACGCTGTCACCGAGGAGCTTTCCCCGGTCCTCCACCGGACGGTTGAAAGTCAGCAGCGCGCTGGCCCGCTCTAGTCTTAGCAAGCGGTCAGCGGGATTGTTTTAGGATGTTGAGCGCTTCCTGGTAGTGCTGCAGTGCTTCCTTCTTGTTCCCTTTTAAAGCAAGCACCCGTGCCAGGTTTTCATGGATCTCGGCTACTCCCGGTTGGATCCGCAGCGCTGCCTCGAAGGAGCGCACGGCATCGTCAAAATTCCCCTGCATTGCCTGCACCTTGCCCAGGTTGAAGTGGGCCTTGGCGTATTTCGGGTCGATTTCTAACACTCGACGAAAGCGTGCAGCCGCCTGGTCCAGCTGGCCCTCAACGACGAGGAGAAGACCTAAATTATTGAGGATATCCGGGTTCAGGGGTTTAGATTGCAGTGCTAGGTTGTAGTTCACGAACGCCTCTTTCACGTTTCCTTGTTTTGCAAGAACGCGCGCCAAATTGTAGCGGCCATCCCCGGATTCGGGACTTATCTGCAAGACTTTTTGAAATTGTTGGACAGCACCGATTAAATCGCCACGATCGGCCAGCAAGTTTCCCAAGTTATTATAAGCGCCTGGGTCATTCGGTTTGAGCTGAATTGCTTTTTGGAACTCACCCATGGCCTCGTCCGTGGACCCTTGGGAAGCCAGGGCAGAACCGAGATTGGTATGAGCCTCAGAGAAGGCAGGGTCAATCCGCACGGCCTCGCGCAAGTGCTGAATCGCTTCTTGAAGCTCTCCCCGTTCAACCGAAACTAGACCAAGGTTGTTGTGGGCGAAGCTCGATTTTGGGTCAATGGCCAACGCATGTTTCCAAAGCGTCTCGGAATTCCGCCAAACCTGGGTCTGCCTCCAAGTCAGAGCGCCGAGTACGACGAACAGCAATACACTGACCGCATTGATGAGCAAAAAAGTTCGGGTGCCCATTCGACCGCCAGACCAAAGAGGCCAAAAGTGCGCCACGCCAGCCCCCGCGATCAACGCCCAACCGAGGCATGCGAGATAACTATAACGATCCGCGACAACCTGTGGACCGAATGGGACAAGGCCCAGGACGGGTATGAGAATCACGCCGTAACAAAGCCACGCCGCCAACCCGGCCGGCCAGTGTTTCCTGGCAAGCACAAAGCAGGCGCTCAGCGCAATGACTAACAACCCACTCCGGATGTCGACGACGCCTGCTTCACTGACATAGGATAGCTTTTCGTAGAGCGGGGACAGCCCCACTGGCATAACCGTCTTCCAGATGTAGAAGACCAGCCCGTACATAGCCTGATTCAAGCGGCTCAATGCGCTGTAGTCATCCAGGGTCGCCACGGTATCAAAGCGATTCTTGGCCAGAAAACCAAGCAATGATGCTCCACCGGCGATCACTACAAAGGGCACCTTCTCCAACCAAACTTGGCGCTGTCGCGGCTGGAGCCACGTTGCGACTCGTAATTCCAGGCGCCTCAGCGGATAAATATCCAAAACCAACAGTATCAAAGGAAGCGTTACGCCGGAGACTTTGGAAAGTAACGACAGGCCGTAGCACAGCCATGCGCCGGTCATCCATTTCCAGTAGGCTGAGGACTGGGTCTGCAGCCCGGCGACAGCTCGCAGGTAACTTAATAGAGTCAAGAGCGAAAAAAGGCCGGCGACAACATTTTCGCGTCCAGATGCCCAAGCTACGGCTTCGACCCTCAAAGGATGCACAGCAAACAAAAGCGCCGAGAAACCAGCACCAAGTCGCAGAGAAAAATCTGACGGCGCAATATCGCTCCACGCGAAGGCTAACAACCGATAACTAAGAAAGTAAGCAAGAACCGCATTGGCGACATGAAAAGCTAGGCTGGTGAGGTGATATCCCAGAGGCACCATGCCCCACAAAAGAAAATCGACCCCATGAGTAATCCAGGTCAGCGGCCGATAGAGGGTCATATGAAAAGTGGTAAACATCCAAACCAGATGACTCCATCCCAAACCGCGGTAATCCGGATTGTTAATTAGGTTGGCGGGATCGTCCCAGTCGACGAAACCATTTCGCAGCGTCGGCACAAACACCAGAAACGTCGCAACCGCAATGAAACAGGGAATTGACCAGGACAAGAAATCGCTGGTTCCATGCACTACGCCCTTGTGTGTTGGCAATTTGGCGGAGGTAGGACGGGCCAGGTTTTTTTTGCTTGCCATTTCTTGCTGATTCTTACCTACGGCGTTCGAGAAGTCTGACGCGGCGATTTTAAAAGTCGTAGGGCTTCCTCATAGTACTTTTCCGCCGTGACCTTATCGCCCTGCGCCGCAAATGATCGCGCCAACTCCACATACGCGTCGGCCAAGCCCGGCTTAAGCTTTACAGCTTGTTGGAAATAAGGCATAGCCGCCTCCGGCCGACCTTGCCGTGCCAAAACATTTCCCAGCCCAAGGTGTATCTCCGCCTCATTGGGCTCAAACTTCAGTGCCTGACGGTAGCTTTCGTATGCCTTATCGAGCGCGCCCTGCCGCGCAAAAAGTTTTCCCATGTTGAAGTGAGCTCGCGAATACTGAGGATTGATTCGCGTCGCCTCTTGAAACTCCTGCATTGATGCCTCAAACTCGCCGCGCAGCATAAGCAGAACTCCTAAATTCCACAGCGTCAAACGTCGGTTGGGTGTCGCAAGCGGCTGATTATTCATGAGTTCTATCCGGGCGAATTCCCCTTGGAGTCGTAATTGTATCACTCCCCGTTTCCGGCCCTGAATGCGAGCGGGTCTGAATGTGAGGCAGGGCCTGAGGCATTCAGCTCGGTAGC
>Ga0326597_10010095_pt1 | contig 12603 bp, 10 predicted proteins | sample RVTome_12_FD_203789 | JGI IMG/M metagenome (GOLD analysis project Ga0326597, IMG submission 203789) | Soil microbial communities from uranium-contaminated site in the Upper Colorado River Basin, Wyoming, United States - RVT100D185 | ecosystem: Environmental > Terrestrial > Soil > Contaminated >... | reverse complement strand
ACCGGCTTCCCGTGCAACGACGGTGACGTCTGCACGGACAATGACATCTGTTCTGCGGGGAGTTGCGCGGGCACGCCCATCGCCACGGAACCGCTGGTGAGCACGGAAGGGCCCAAGAGCATCTCGGTCATTCCCATGCCGGTGACGGCGGTGCCGGACGTGGCGCTGTTGGTAACTTCGCCGGACTGGACCTGCCTGAGCAAGTACATCGGCTGGCGGGAGTGTGGAGGCGGCGGGTTCCCGTGCGGAAGCGACGCGGACTGCAACTTCTGCACGTTCAGCCTGCTGCCCTGCCTGTCGGACACGGACTGCGACTTCGGGCAGTGCAGCAATAATGCCGAGTGCAGCGTTTCGGCTCAGGACTGCCAGGACGCCTCCGCGTGCGTGCGGATCGACTTCTGCTCCATCTCCGGCGACCTGTGTGATCCGGCCCCGCTCGCGCCGGTGGACGTCAACGGTGACGGCATGATAGACGGCCTGCGTGGCACGCTGGTGGACGATCCCGGCGATGCGGCGGTGATGTCGGCTGCGGACTGGACGGCCGGGGTGATGCGTTGCAGCAAGTCGGCATTGCCCTGCACGGCGGACGGCGACTGCGACCGCGGCCAGTGCACGGGCAACGGGGCGTTCTGCAGCGTTTCCGCCCAGGACTGCCTCGACGCCACGGCGTGCGTGTTGAACGAGGCGTGTCTGCCGGGCAAGGTCTTTTTGGTCGGCGACGACATCGTTCCGGGCAGCAGCTACAGCGTGCAGGCGGAGTGCGGGGCGTTTTTGTCGGATGCGGGCACGGGCTCGACCTGCCTGTGGGCGGACGTGACCTGCGACGGGTTCGTGAACGTGACCGACGTGCAGTTGCTGCAACTCGGCTTACAGGGCACGTTCATGTTCGCAACGCTCGTGCAGTTGGACATCGACCCCTGCACGCCGCAGGGCATCCTGAACGTGACCGACATTCAGCGCGTGATCCTGGCCATCCAGGGGCAGACCTACGCAGAGGTCGGCTGCCCCGTGCCCTGCCCTTGACCCCTACGCAGGCGATGGTCAAGGGCCTCCCCGGCGGGCGCTAAGCTCCGAATGCCTCCGCCGGGCGGGCTAGCCCGACGCCGTTCTTGGATGACAACTTGTTGTCACATCGTTGTGGCAATGTGCGCGGTGGCTGCTAAGCGCGCAGCGTGCGCAGACCCTTTGCGTCGGTCAGAATGAGCTGCGCCGCCGATGCGTCGATCCAGCCGGAGTTTCCGTCGGCTAGTCGTACGTTGAGCCAGCCGTGGCGGTCTCCGATCACGCTGAATTCGACCCCGGGCTGAAGCGGCTGCTCGAACTGGCGCTGATAGCCTGCGCCGGGGCCCTTGTAGACCGCCACGTCCATGGCCGTCACGACGCCCTGCGGAGTTCGACGCTCGAGCCATCGTTGCGTCCCCAGGGAAGCGGCTAGCACCAAACATGCAAATCCAGCCGCGACGGCGGCTGCCGATAGCGGCGGGCGCGGTACGCTAACGCGGAGTGCCGACAGGATCCAGAAGAGCACGTAGACGACGAGTGCCGCGCGCGACCTTTCCGCAATCGACGTGTCGTAGTGCCAAAAAAAGATATTCCTGAGGACGACGCTTCCGCGGGCCGGGCGTATGGTCGTGTGGCAACGCGAGCGCGCTTCGCTGAGGTTGGATGCAAGCAGCGGATCACGCGGGATGAGGCGCTCCGCGCGACGGTAGTGCAATATTGCCTTCCCGGTGTCACCAGCCTGGAGATAGCAGTTACCCAGATTGTATTCCAGCCTTCCGTTGACGACAGCGGCGGCGGCGATGCTCTCGAAGCGCTGGGCGGCCGATTGGAATAGAAACCGGGCGCGGTCGGGGTCGTCGGCCTGGACCCGCTGAGCCTGGTCGAAACTGGCAAGGGCGGCATCCAATTCTCTACGAAGGTCCGCATCAAACGCGTCGCCGTTTGCCGTAATCGAGGACAATGCGACCAGCAATGCGGCCACGTTCTTGCAGAGCGCACCACGACGCATCACTGCGTGCTCCTTTCAATCCTCTTGAGCCAATCGCACACCTTCTCGGCCGCGTGGCCGCGGGGCATGCGCGCGGCGGTTCCGGGTGCATAGCGTGCCGCCTCGCAGTCGTCCAGGAACCTCGCAACTTCGCCCGCCAGGGCGTCGTCGGCGCACTTGTGTGCAAGCAGTTCGCGGACTTCCGCGGGGGTAACCGGGCCGGGGGGGAGGTTGAAGCGATCGGAGACGTAAGCCGTGAGGGCATCGGCAAACCCCTCGAGCCGGGCGGCGGGCTCGCCGTTGCGCCGGGCCCTTGCAAGATGCGCGTGGGCGCGTCTGCGGGCACGTCTGCGGCGCGCAAACCCGGCGTCGGTTGCCAGCCGTTGCAGGTAACGAGTGAGAAACAGAACGACTACAAAGAGAAGCGGCGGTGCGACCAACGTGCCGATCCATAACGGCGTGAGGGCGAACGTATGGCTCCCGAGCAATTCGGCGGGATCGACGTAGTTCGGTGAGATGCCGCCGGCAAGGAGCGTAAGCTGTGTATCCGCGGGGCGGCCCCGGGCGTCCACGAGGCTGATGGCCGCGGCCGGGGCCGACGGTTCTTCCACGGTAATGTCGATTGGATCGCTGGAAAGCGAAAGGTAACGTTCGCGGCGCGGGTCGAAGTATGCCCACGATATCGGCGGAATCGTCTGCACGCCGGGCTGCTTTGGAAAGATGGCCCGGCGGAAGACCTTGGCGTTGCCCTCGATCTCACCGAGGAGCTCCTCCTTGGAAAAATCGAAGCGGCTGACGAGTTCGGCATTCTGGGCGAGATTAGGCCCGGCCACTCCGCTGACGGGCGCGCCGGAAATCGCGATGGTGAGCGTTATCGGTTGATTCTGCTCCACGCGGAGCGGCAGGGCGCTTACGCGCAAGTCGTATTGCCCGATGGCACCGGAGTATGAGGCGGGCCTGCCCTCGTCCGGAGGCCCTTTGACTTTGACGGTCACTGCTTCCGCGCGGGCGGAAACCTTGCGCGAGCGGGACACTTCGAGGTTGCCCCAGAACCCCTTGCGCAGGTCGGTCGGATAGTTCAACTTCAGGAAGACGGGGCCGACGCGCTGCTCTCCGACCTGTTCGGCGCGGACCGTCTTGCGAACCTGATAGACGACGTACTCGTGGCGCCGGCCTGCCGCGTCGGGAAGCACCCTTCGCCCCACGCTATAGCGCTCTCTGGCGAAGATCGAAAGTTGTGAAGTTCGGTCAATCAACTCCAAAAGGTCCAGATCGTAGACCCTTCCGTTGAGCTCGACCTTGCGAATGCCGATGCTGAGGGTCGCGGCATAGGTTTCGGTCACGTAGAGCTTCTCCGGCTCCAGTTCAAGCTCGACGAACATTTCTCGATCGCCGCGCGGCGTATCGTCGGCGGCGGGCCTGACGACTGCGATTGCGACCGTTCCCGTTGCATAACTCGCTCCGTCGGCTTCGACGGAGAAAGGGCCCAGCGTGTACGTGCCCTCGTCGAGCGCAACGAGCCGCAGGTGATATGTGTATGTGGATTGCTGAGACCGTCGGCCGTTGATTATTGAAATGGAGGATTGCTGGGCGGGAGTCGGGTTCAATAATTGCAGATCAAGGCCCTCGGGCACGGCGCCCTTGGGTGTGTCCGGAGCACCCGTGTTCGTACACACCAACTGCACGTCGACGGCTTCGCCGACTTCGAGCGTGCGTGCGTCCATCCGCAACTCGACGGAGGCCACGACGGATTGTTGGGCCCGTGCCGCGGGCGCGGCCGCGAGCAGGAACACAATGGTGTATCGCACGGCCATCACCAGTCCTTTTCAACGGGCTCGATCCGCATGGGCTGAGCCTCGCGACGCCGTAGCTTGTCTCGCTCGCGGACCGCCTGCATCATTTCGCGCAAACGCCGCTGAGCCTGTTCGGCCGACGTGCTGTCCTCGTCCTGCGACTCCGCAGAACTCGATTGTTCTTGTTCATCGTCGCTACGGTCCTCCGCGGAGGAAGGACTGGTTCGGTCCTCGCCTTGCTGTTCCTGCTGCGCGGATTGTTGTTGATCGTCGGCCGATTGGCTTTCCTGCTCCTGCGGCTGAGGTTCACCCTGCTGCTCTTCGCTTTGCTCCTGGCTGTCGCCCTTTTCCTGTTGGTCCTGGTTGTCTTGCTCGTTGTCGGGCTGGCTCCGATCCTGCTCCTGTTGCTGCTGTTGTTGCTCCATCATCTGCTGGATGTTTCGACGAAGTGCGGCCGCCTTGACGACGGCGTCGCGGGCGGCTTCGTGGTCGGGCTGATTCGCCAGCACTTCCATGTAGCGTTGCATGGCGCTCTCGAGCTTGGACAGGGCGAGCTTGGGGTCGTCTTGGCTGCGGAGGGCCTCGGCGTGGTACGTCGTGCCGATGCTGTAAAGGGCGTCGTCGCCCAGCGCCTCATCCTTTGCGAGGGATGCCGCGGTGAATGACGACCGTGCCGCCTCGTAATCCTCCAGAGCGTAATGACCGAGACCCTCGACAAACGGAATCTCGAAGGCGTCGGGCCGCAAATCTCTTGCGTGGGCGTAGGCCGCGAGGGCCGCGGCGGCGTTTCCATTAGTCAGTTCGGCGTTGCCCAAACGGACCGCCTCGCGCGCGTCGAGTTGGTCCAATGCAGAGCCGGTCTCGTCCGCGGCCGATGACGCCGTACAGAGAATTACGACGGCGGTGGCGAGCGTGCAGACTGGTTTCATACGTCCGCCTCCTGCTGCCACACTCGCCGCGTTTCATGGAATCCCGGTCTCGTCTCGGAGAGCAACGTCTCGATCCCTACAAGAGCCAGGGCCAGGGCCAGGAACCATTGATAACGCGGTCTATGTCGTTCGCGTTGTTCACCGGCCAGTTCCGTCCGCGACATCTCCGAGATCGCTTCGACCAGCACGTGCAGATCGCCGATCGGTGCGTACCTTCCGCCACCCGCGCCGGAAATTTCCCGCAGACCCGCGGAGTCCAACTTCGAGAACACGATCTGCCCGTCGTGCAGTAGCGGCTTCGCACCGGCCGTGTCGTCGGACGGCACTTCCGCGCCGACCGTGCGCGCGGGATTCCCGACTCCGATCGTGAACACTCTTATATCCGATCGCTCGTAAAGCACCTGTGCTTCCTGAACGGGATCACCTTCGTGGTCCTCGCCGTCGGTGAAAAGGAGTATGATCTTCGTGGCCTGCTCGGGGGACCTCGCGAACAGATCGGAGGCGTCGCGCAGGGCGTGGGCGATTGCGGTTCCGCCGCGCGGCACGCTGCCGACCTTGAGCGATTCGAGCCTGTCGCGAAACGAAAGATGATCTGTAGTCAAAGGCACTCGTAGCGACGTCGTCCCGGAGAAAGCCATAAGCGCGAGCCGGTGCGCGCGCTGGAACACGGCGCGTTCCGTAAGCTGTTGCCGGATGGCGCGCTTGGCGTGCTCGAGACGATTCGGCTCCAAGTCTTCCGCCAGCATCGAGCGGGATACGTCGAGCGCCACCACGATGTCGACTCCGTAGACTTTCTGCTCCTCGATGTATACGCCCCAGCGCGGGCCGAGGATTGCCCACGTGAGCATGATTATCGCGAGAACCACGAGACTCGCACGCAGGGCCTGCCGGTGGGGGCTGACGCTCGAGGCCAGAAGCGCCGCGAGCCGATCCGATGTGAACCTGCGGAGCGCGCGGCGGCGGCGGGCCAGGCCGTAAAGGAACATCAACCCCGCAACGGGACCGGCACCGCCGAGCCACCACAGTCCGGGGTTGTCAAAGGGCAGGTCGCCGATGTCGGTCGCCGCGGCCAACGCGACGCCGAGGGCGAGCAGCGCACCGGGCAGCCCCAGGGTCCAAATCACCCACGTGGAAAGCGGATATACCTGCCGCTGGGTCATGGGACTCTGCGATACCTCGTGTTCGCAAGGAGTAGTTCGGCGAGCAGGAGGGCCAACCCGGTAAGCATGGCCACCTTGCACGCATAAACGTCGTCACGGAATACGCGTTCGCCGGTCTCGGTGCGCTCCAGCTTGTCGATCTCATCGTAGATGGTGACGAGCGACTGTGTGTCCGTGGCACGGAAGTACTTCCCGCCGCTCACGCGGGCGATCTCCTTGAGCGTCGCCTCGTCGACCTGGGCCCGGGGCCTTCCGAAAAGACCGTATCCGCCACGCCGGCGCAGCTCGTCCGAGCCTACCGCGCCGATCGTATAAACCCTGATTCCCAGAGTCGCGGCTAGCCTGGCCGCTTCAATGGGGTTCGGGGCGGTGCGCTTGGCAAAATCGGGTGGATTGTCCTGTCCGTCCGTCAGTAGAATCATTACGCGGCTCTTGGCCGCCTCGGCTCCGGGCACACCTGCGGCCGCTTGCTCTCCGGCGCGGCGGAGGACGTCCGTGGCCACGACAATGGCGTCGCCCAGCGAGGTGTTGCCCGCCTCCGCGTCCTCGCGGACCTGGCGCCCGTCGATCCAGCCGGGGATTTCCGTCTGTTCCAGCAGGTCTCCAAGGCTGCCGTGGTCCAGCGTAAGCGGGCAGGGCGTGTCGGCAAACATCGCGAACGTGGTCATTCCGATGAGGTCGCCGTCGCGCCCGCGAAGCGCGCCCCGTCCGAGCACGAAGTCTTCGAAAACGGTCTTTACGGCGTCGAGGCGCCGCGCCTGGCTCCCTTTTATTAGAAAGTCCTCCTCGGCCATGCTGCCGGAAACGTCGAGCACCATCTGTATGGCGATGCCCTGGCGGGTGTCTTTGTATGCCCCGCCGGACTGAGGTCTGGCCAGGGCGATGATCAAGGCCGCGATGGTGGCCGATCTGAGAAGCGGGATGACCACGCGTGTGCGGGAGGCGAAAGTGGGCCCCAGCGACTCCAGCAGATCGATCGAACTGAAGCGCAAGCGCGGAAGTCTGCCGAATCTCCGGCCGTGAAGCCAAACCATCGGAAGCAGCCCGGCGAACACGATGCAAAGCCACCCGAACAACGGACCCGGGGCAAAGCGTTCACTCAAGTACTCCATCAAGCGGCACGCCCTTCCGCTTGCGGAAGTCCGTCGCCCATGTCGGCCTTCGTCACCTTGGGGCGCGTGCGTTCCACAAAGACACCGGCCGCCTGCAAGAGTCCATCATGGCGGTCGGGACGCGGCTTGTGTCGGGCGTACTTCACGAGATCACACTCCTCCAGGAATTGCTCGAGCCCGGCGGTGTGCTGCGCACCGAGTTGCGGGTGGCCGGCCGCATGGGACAAGAATTCTTCGGTCGTCATCTCCGGCGCGGATATGTCAAACCTCCGCTCCACGTATCCGCGGATGATGTCGCTTATGCGGTAGTAGAAGCGCTGGACGAGGCCCCTGGCGATCAAGTCCTCGGCGATAAGTTCGGAAAGTTCGCGGCGGGCCCAGACGTCGGGCGGAATCGCCTCCACGCGCGCGGCCCGGCTGCGCCGCGTTCGGCGCGCCAAAACGATGGCGCAAACGGCCGCGGCGGCGATCAGGGGCGCAACCAACCACCAGCGCGACAGCTCGCGCGGAAGCTCTACGGGGTCGAGCGTCTTGATTTCGGCGAGCTCTTCCGCTGACGGCACCTGGCCCGCCGGCTTGTGTATTACGACCGATAACTTTTCGGTGGCGAGCGACTCCGTAGCGGCCGGGCCGAGGTCGGCTGCATTCACGTCATCGCCGGCTGACGGGCCACGTGTGTCGACGAAGGTTACCTCCGCCGCGGGAAGGTCATACTCGCCCGCGAGAAAGAAATCGAGCTCACACTCGTACACCCAGCGCAGATTGCCGGCGTCTATGGCGCCGGCCTCGACCTCAGCGCAGTTTACTATGGCGTAGTCGTAGCGCGTTTCGGCGGTTGTGAGCGCGCGAACGTAGCTACGTGGATTAACCGTGACGTCCTGCGCAGCGATTACTTCCATCCGGACCGTAAGACGGCCGGCCCGGTCCTGCTCCGCGGATGAGGCGGACAGGGTCAATGACACGGGTCCTTTTTCAGCGCGACGAGTCACGGGACGGGCATCGGACGGGGCACTCGGTTCTCCGCGTCGCGCTTCTTCATCGGTGCAGCCGACGATCCACGCCGGCATGATCGCGAACAATACGAGGCTGCGAAATACTCTCCTGACTGAGGATTGACGCCCGTGCGCGACAATACGCCGTTGCGGACTGACGCCGGCGAAACCGCAATCCCCGCGGCGTTGTGGGCGCAGAGCCGCGGGCCCGGCACGACGTGCTACCGGGCGGCGGCTTGGGATGATTTCAACGGCGTTTGCAGTCATCCGGGCCTCAGCGTCTGGCCTCGCGCTTGCGGAAGAAGCGTGCAAGCGGCTCTACGTAGGGACGGTCGGTTCGAATGTCGATCACGGCCGTGTCCATCCTGCGAAACATCTGCTCGCGTAGGGCGAGCGCCCGCTGCGCCTGGTCGGCGTAGCGCCGCCGCAGCTTGCGGCTGGAAGTATCGACAAGGGCGTGCCGGCCGGTCTCGGGGTCTTCCAGCGCGATGAACCCCACGTCGGGAAGCTCAAGCTCGCGAGGATCGGTAATGGCGATCGGTATCAGGTCGTGCCGGCGCCGGGCGACGCGCAGGGCGGGCTCGAAATCCTCGCAGAGGAAGTCGCTCACCAGAAAACACACCGACTTGCGCACGGTTACCCGATTAAGAAAGTTGAGCGCTTCGGTTATGTCGGTCCCGCGGCCGCGGGGGCGATGATAGAGAAGCTCACGAATGATACGGAGCACGTGGAGCGTTCCTTTTTTAGCGGGAACGTATTTCTCCACCCTATCCGTGAACAGGATGAGACCGGCCTTGTCGTTGCTTCGAATCGCGGAGAACGCCAGCACCGCGCACAGCTCGGTGGCCACGTCCACCTTGAACTGATCGCGGCTGCCGAAAAGGCCCGAGGCGCTCATGTCCACCACCAGCATGACGGTCAGCTCGCGCTCTTCACGGAATTTCTTGATAAACGGCTCACCGTAACGCGCGGAGACGTTCCAATCGATGAGCCTTACGTCGTCGCCGAACTGATAGGGGCTTACCTCTTCAAACTCCATCCCGCGCCCCCGAAACGCGGAATGATACTGCCCGGCGAGCACGTCGTTCACCGTGCGCGAGGTGCGGATCTGAATCTGGCGAACCTTTTTGAGCAGTTCCTTCGGAATCATGTCGAGAGCGCCGAATCGGCGGGCGGGCGCTGGAAGTCTTCACGGAACCGGCACGTTGTCCAGAACGGCCCGCACGACGTCCTCGGACGTTTTCTCCTCCGCCTCGGCTTCATACGTAATGATGATGCGGTGTCTGAGCACGGGCATGGCGATCGTCTTGACGTCCTGCGGAGTAACGTAGCCCCGGCCGGCTAGGAACGCGGAGGCCTTCGCCCCGACCGTCAGAGCAAGCGTCGCCCGGGGCGAGGCGCCATATTGGATCCAGTCGGCGATCGGCAGTTCATACGCCCCGGGGTCCCGCGTAGCGGCTGTGAGGTCGACGATGTAGTCCTTGATCTTGTCGTCTATGTAGATCTCGTCGACGACTTTGCGCGCCTTGACTATGTCCGCCGGTGAAAGCACGGCGTCGATGTCGATGCGCGGCGAGGTCGACGCCATGCGGTCCAGAATGCGCCGTTCCTCCTCTTTCGACGGATAACCGACGACCAGCTTCAACATGAAACGGTCCACTTGGGCCTCCGGCAAAGGGTAAGTGCCTTCCTGTTCAATGGGGTTCTGCGTGGCGAGCACGAGGAAGGGCTCGTCGAGCGCGAACGTCTCCTTGCCGATGGTAACCTGCCGTTCCTGCATGGCCTCGAGCAGCGCCGACTGCACCTTCGCCGGAGCACGGTTTATCTCGTCGGCCAGGATGATGTTGGCGAAGATGGGCCCCTTTTGGACGACGAAGGACGCGTCGGCGGGCCGGTAAATCAGCGTGCCGATGAGGTCGGCGGGCAGCAGGTCCGGCGTGAACTGGAGGCGCTGAAACGTAGTGTTGATGCCGCGGGCCAGGCAGGAAACGGCGGTGGTCTTGGCCAGGCCCGGCACGCCCTCGATGAGCATGTGCCCGTTGGAGAGCAGCCCCACGAGCATCCGCCGCAACAGGTCGTCCTGCCCTATGATCACCCTGTGCATCTGATCGAGCAACAGGCGGAACGGCGCACTGCCGACGGCCACCTCTTCGGAAATCTGTTTGACGTCGAGCGCGGTCGTAGACATCCCCTGACAACTCCACCAAAGGCCCGGCACCACGTGCGGGGATCGCAGTTAGGAATATATCAACGCACTTTGACAGACGCAAGCGCGGTCCGCTTCCTGTCACGATTACATGGAAATTTGAAGGACTGCGGCGCGCACACACGAGCGGGTTACGCGCTGGCCAAGTTGCACGTGCGTTACTTTGCGGGAGTGGCGAACGCCATGCGGATCTCGCGCAGGAGCTGATCGACTTTGAAGGGTTTGAAGAGGACCGCGGCCAGCCCCTCGCGCCGCGCGCGCACTATGGCGTGATTGGGATCGTAGCCGAAGCCGGTCGTTAGAATGACGGGAGTCGCCGGATTGGCGTCCTTACTCGCGGCGAACACCTCGTAGCCGTCCTTGTTGGGCATCCTTATGTCGCTGAGTACCAGGTCGAACGTCTCGCTCGCGATCAGCGCGACCGCCGCGGCGCCGTCTGAAGCGGCGCTGACCGTGCACCCGTAGCCCGTCAGCACGTCGCTGACCACTTCGCGGATTACGTCCTCGTCGTCCGCCACGAGAATGCGCTTGCCCTGCAAGAGTACGTCGTTGCGGTCCTCACGCACGGCCCGCGTCCGCACCAGCGTGGGGGCGGGGGACGTTATTTCCTTGATAGACTCGCGTATTCGCACGGCGTTTTCGGAAAGGGTGCGAAGCCGGTGGCGAAGGTCGTCGTGCCCTATATAGTCCTCGGTGAGCCCTTCCACGTCCGTGAGAATGTCGTTCAGCGGGGCGGTGATCTCCGCCATAACGTCACGCCCCAGCTTGCCGGTGGTCGTGAAGCGCTCCGTGACGAGAAGGTCCAGTATGTTCAAGGCGAGGGCGATGTAGCGTCCGAATATTTCGGCGAACTGACGGTCGCTCTCGTTGAACGCGGCCAGTTCCGTGCTTTCGAAGTTCGCGACTCCCACGACCTTGTCGTGCAGGGTCAACGGGACGGTCAAAGTAGACTGGGCGCCGGGGATCCCCGAGCGGTAGCGCGGATCGTTGGCGACGTCCGGGCAGATATAGCTGCGCCCGTGGGCGGCGACGTATCCGCATATCCCGTTGCCTTCCGCGGCCGCGTAAGTCTGACTCTCCAGGGTGTCCACGGGTACGCCGTACGCGAGCACGAGGTCCAGGCGCTTTGCCTTCTTGTCGAGCACGAACACCTCGAAGTTTTCAAAGTGAAGCAAGTCGCGCGTGCAGCGCAAGACCTTCTGCTCGAGCAGCGCAAGCCTTTCCTGGGCGTCCAGGCGCGAGAACTGTTCTACGTCGAGGCTGAGCAGTTCGCGGCCGGCCCGGTCAATCGCGTCGATCTGGTCCTGAAGCCTGCGGGACTGGGCCGCATCCCACGCGACCGCGGCGACCTCGGTCACGCGGTTGTTAACGTCAATGACGGGCGTGGCCGTGACTTCGAGCTGTTCCTGTCCTTCCGTGGAAATGTTGAACCTTCGCCCGCGGACTTGCGGAGTGCCCTCTCTCACTTCCGCCTCGGCCCAGGCAAACGTCTTCGTGCAGCACTCGCAGATGCGCTTGCGCACGGACTCGTCGAAGCTGAGCATCTTCGGATTGGCCCATTCGAGCTCGCCCGCGGAGTTGACTATGCCGATGCCCTGGCTCATGTCCTCGAGAATGGCGGCCGCCTGGCCCGCGAAATGTACCCGTTGAAACGGTATGAAATCCGCCGCGCGGCTCACAATGACATCGAATGGTTCGGCGCGCAGCGCGTACAGCGCTTCCTCAAAGGTCTCCACGTATTCGATGCGTGCGTGACCCTTCGCCCAGGTCGTGAACTCGTCACCACACTCCGGGATTCCCAACACTAGAACGTGAAGCTGTTTTAGAGTACTGGTGCTCATCTTCAACACTTACCGCCGCGAGCCACTGCGGCCTGATGCTCCCCCCCACTACTATTATTGTAGGCACCGATCCGGCCGGGCACACTTGACCGGACTCTTTATTGCGCCAAGAGTTAAGCGGGAAAGCATAACCGGGTATCCGTGCGCCTTCAACCAGCCCGTAACGTCCCGTCCGGCGATTTCGCCATACGGTGCGGGCGGGGTCCGCCGCCACGGCGCTAACGCATACTATCGGCTTTGCGTCGGACCGCGGCATGATTTCGCCCCAGCGGTGCGGCCGGGTCCGTAATCCAAGGCGCAGTTTTTGCGCTGGACGCTCGACTTCGAATGAACTGTCTGGAAGGGTCCTATGTCCGGGAATAACGCGTCCATTGCACGCGCAGCGAGCAACGTCCGAGAAATGCCCCCGTGAGGCGCACCGCTTGCTCATGGCCGCGGCGGAAGCTTCAACTAAGGAACTCTAACCCAAGTTGAATACCTGCCGGCAATTTTCGTTTTTCTTAGGCTTCGAAGGCTGCTTGGCGCTGGTTTCCGTGCGGTTCTTGCGTTCGCGGGGCGATGTAGTGAAGACCTTCCCTCT
>Ga0326597_10010094_pt1 | contig 12603 bp, 8 predicted proteins | sample RVTome_12_FD_203789 | JGI IMG/M metagenome (GOLD analysis project Ga0326597, IMG submission 203789) | Soil microbial communities from uranium-contaminated site in the Upper Colorado River Basin, Wyoming, United States - RVT100D185 | ecosystem: Environmental > Terrestrial > Soil > Contaminated >... | reverse complement strand
ACGGTGTTCGTCAGCGCCTCGGGCAGGTCGCCGAAGACGGCCGCCATCTGCTCGGGAGTCTTGAGGAAGAACTGGTCGCCGAAATAACGCAGCCGCCCGGCGTCGTGGACGCTTTTGCCCGTGCCGATACACAACAGGATGTCGTGCGGCCGTTGATCGGTCTGCTGCAGGTAGTGCACGTCGTTGGTCGCGACCAGCGGCAACCCCAAATCCCGGGCGATTGGCAGCAGGCCGTCGTTGACGACCTTCTGCTCGGGCAGCCCCTGGTCCTGCAACTCCAGGAAGAAGTTGCCCGGGCCGAGGATGTCGCGGAACGTCGCCGCCGCCTCGAGCGCGCGCCCCGCCTGACCGGTGCGCAGGCCGGTCGCCACCTCCCCTTTGAGGCAGCTGCTCAGGCCGATCAGGCCCCGCGCGTGCCGGGCGAGCAGCGCCTTGTCGATGCGGGGCTTGTAGTAGAAGCCCTCCGTGAACCCCGCCGAGACCAGCTTGATGAGGTTGTGGAAGCCCTCGCTGGTCTCCGCGAGCAGCACCAGGTGATTGTTCGTCTCACCCGGGATGCCGCTTTTCACCCGCCGGTCGCCCGGCGCCACGTAGACCTCGCAGCCCAGGATCGGCTTGATGCCTCGCCGCTTCGCCTGGTCGTGGAAGATGACCGAGGAGAACATGTTGCCGTGCTCGGTCACCGCCAGCGCCGGCATGCCCAGCTCGACCGCGCGGTCGAGCAGCTCCTCGATGCGACACGCGCCGTCGAGCAGCGAGAACTCGGTGTGCAGGTGCAGGTGGACGAACTCTGCCATCACGTCAGTTCAGTGCTTGGTGCCTCGTGCCGGGTGCCTGGTGCGGGCCTCGTGCCGGGTGCCGGGTGCGGGCCTCGTGCCGGGTGCGGGCCTCGTGCCGGGTGCGGGCCTCGTGCCTGGGCACGCACCACGCACCAAGTCCTCCGCACGCACCGGGCACCACGCACCACGCACCAAGCACCGTGTCTATTCCCACTCGATCGTCGACGGCGGCTTCGAGCTGACGTCGTACACGACGCGGTTGACGCCCTTCACCTCGTTGACGATCCGCGACGACACGGTCGCCAGCAGATCGTGCGGCAGCCGCGCCCAGTCGGCCGTCATGCCATCGCGGCTTTCGACCGCGCGGACGGCGACGGTATGCTCGTAGGTCCGCGCGTCTCCCATCACGCCGACGCTCTGCACCGGGAGGAGGACCGCGAACGACTGCCAGAGCCGGCGGTACCAGCCGTGACGCCGGATTTCCTCCGCCACGATCGCGTCGGCCCGCCGGAGCAGCGCCAGCCGATCGGCGGTGACCTCGCCGACGATGCGCACCGCGAGGCCCGGGCCCGGGAACGGCTGGCGCCACACGAAGTCCTCGTCCAGGCCCAGCTCGAGCCCGACCGCGCGGACCTCGTCTTTGAACAGCGCGCGCAGCGGCTCGACGAGGCGGAACCGCATGTGCTCGGGCAGCCCGCCGACGTTGTGGTGGCTCTTGATCGCCGCGGACGGCCCGACGACCGAAACGCTCTCGATCACGTCCGGGTAGAGCGTGCCCTGCGCGAGGAAGTCGAACTGGCCGAGCTCGGCCGCGCGGACCTCGAACACCTCGATGAACGTCGCGCCGATGATCTTGCGCTTGCGCTCCGGGTCAGTGACGCCCGCCAGCCGGTCCAGGAACAGCGCGGACGCGTCGACGAACACGACCGGCAGGTGCAGCTTCTCCACGAACCGGCGGCGGACTTGCGCGGCCTCGTCGAGACGCAGCACGCCGTTGTCCACGAACACGCAGGTCAGCCGTTCGCCGATGGCGCGATGCACGAGCACCGCGGCCACCGTCGAGTCCACGCCCCCGCTCAGCCCGCACAGCACCCGGCCCTCGCCCACCTGCGTCCCGATCTGCCGCGTCGCCTCGTCCACGAACGACGCCATCGTCCAGTCGCCGGTGCAGCCGCACACCCCGTACGCGAAGTTGCGGAGAATCTCGGCTCCCCGCTCGGTGTGCGCGACCTCCGGATGGAACAGAATGCCGTAACGGTGTCGGTCTGGATCCTGGATCGCCGCGACGGGGGCGTTGGCACTGGTGGCGACCACCGTGAATCCCGGCGGCGCCGCCTGTACGAGATCCCCGTGGCTCGCCCAGACGCGCAGCTCGTCCGGCAGGTCCTGGAACAGCGGCGACGGCGCGACGACGTGCACGAGCGCGTGGCCGTACTCGCGGTGCGGGGCCGCCGCGACCGCGCCGCCCAGCGTATCGCTCAGCAGCTGCATGCCGTAGCAGATGGCGAGCACGGGAATGCCCGCGTCGAACAACGCGGGGTCGCAGCGTGGCGCGCCGGAGTCCGAGACGCTCCGCGGCCCACCCGACAGCACCACCCCGACCGGCCGGCGCGCCAGGATCCGATCCGCCGGCGTATCGTGCGGGACGATCTCGCAATAGACCTTCAGTTCGCGAAGCCGCCGCGCGATAAGCTGGGTGAACTGCGAGCCGAAGTCCAGCACGAGCATCAGCTGATGCGGTACGCGGGGCCCGACGGCGTGGCTGGCCGGCGCGTCGGATGGACCAGGGCCCGGGGAATGGCTGCCGGCGATCGTCATGGGACCAAGGGAGTCTCGGGTGCGTGAATCTGCGAGATGGCCTGCGGGCCGCTCGACCGCCGTGCCGCGGCCCGCGCCGTCGCGCGGCCTTGCGCGCCAGCGATGGCCCCGGTCCCCAGTTCGCGTGAGGGTGGTGGACCCGAAGATCAATCCTGCCCGCTATTATAAGCGTGTGACTGTCCAAGGGACCGCGATATCTTGCGGCCGATCGCGCCGAGCCGGCGGCCGCCGTGTCGAGACGCGCGGCATTCTCGCCGCTTTTCTCGCGGCGGCGACGCTCGCGCCCGCGCTGGCGGGCGCACAGAGACGCGAGACCGGTCCGCCGCCGGTGTTTCCGCTGGGTGAGCTGTGGCGCGCCCGATTGGAGGGGGCGCCGGGCGGCCCGCCCCTCGTCGCCGCCGGCACCGTCTTCGTGGCGATCGCCGGGGGGCACGTGGACGCGTACGCGCTCGCCGATGGTGCGCCGCTGTGGTCGATCGATCTGGAACTGGCGGCGGACCTGGCGGCCGGCGACGGACTCATCTTCGCGCGCACACCGACGGGCGTGGTCGCGATCGACAGCGGCACGGGCCGCGTGCAATGGCGCGTCGAGATTGGACCCGGCACCGCGGCACCCCGCTGGCGCTCGGGCTGGCTGCTCGCTACGACCAGCGACGGCACGCTGGTCGCGCTTCGGGCGGCCGACGGCCGGGAGATCTGGAGACGCGCCCTCGGATCTCCCGCGGCGGCGGCGGCGTCGGTCGAGGGGGACCGCGCGTACGTGCCGCTTGCCGACGGGCGTGTCGTCGCGCTGGCGATCGAGCGCGGCGAGGTGGTGTGGGACGCCGGGCTGGGCGGGGCGGGACGCGAGATTCTCGCGCTCGCCGACCGTCTCTACGTGGGCTCCGAGGACAACTCGCTCTACTGTCTCTCGACGAAGGACGGCCGCCGGCTCTGGCAATGGCGCACAGGCGGGGACGTTCTGGCGGGCGCGGTCGTCGACGCGTCACGCCTGTACTTCATGTCGCTCGACAACGTGCTGCGCGCGGTCGATCGCCGCAGCGGCGTCCAGCGCTGGCGGCTGCCGCTTCCGACTCGCCCGGCTGGCCGGCCGGCGCTCGCCGGGGTGACCGTGATGGCGCCGGTGTCGAGCCGCGTGCTGATGTTCGCCCATCGAGAGCGAGGCCGGCCCGTGGCCCGGGTGGAGCTGCCCGCCGACCTCTTGTCTGTCTCGGGGTTCGACGCGGATGCCGCGGCGTCGCTCGTCGCGGCGGTGGTGGACTCATCCGGTCAGGCGAATCTGGTCGCCTACGGCACGGTGGGCGTTCCGCCGTCCGTGCCGCTGGTCGAGCCGCCGGGGCTCGACCTCGGCCCACCCGTGCCGCTGCTCAGGAAGGAACTGCCTGTCCGGCTCTTAGCTCGTCCTGGACTGTCGCGAACAGGCGGCTGACGCCCTCGACGATTCCCTCGGGCGACGGTGCCGAGAACGACAGCCGCACGAGATGCGTGCCGGTGCCGTCGACGAAGAAGGCCGCGCCCGCCACGTAGATCACCCCGTGGCGCACGGCCCGCTTCAGCATGGCTTCGGCGTTGACGCGCGCCGGCAGCGAGGCCCAGAGGAAGAAGCCGCCGCGCGGCACGGGCCACGTCAACGTCTCGCCGAACGTTTCGCGCAGCGCCCGCTCCATTACGTCGCGTTTCTGCTGGTAGTGCCGGCGCAGCCGCGGTACCTGCCGATCGAGCAGCCCGCGGCGGCACGCCTCGAAGACGACGAACTGGCCGAGCGCGGCCGTGCAGAGGTCGGACGCCTGCTTGGCGACCTCGACGCGCGCCACGAGCGGCGCGGGCGCCGTCATCCACGCCACGCGCAACCCCGGCGCGATCGTCTTCGAGAAGCTGCTCAGGTAGATCACCCTCCCATCCCGGTCGTCCGCCTTGATCGGCCGGGTGTCCGCCGCGGTCGCGCGGTCCTCGAAGTAGAGATCGCAGTAGGGATCGTCCTCGACGATCAGGAGGTCGTGGCGCCCCGCCCATTCGAGCAGGCGCGCGCGCTTCGGCTGCCCGATGAGCAGGCCCGTGGGGTTCTGGAAGTTCGGCACGACGTACAGCAGTCGCACGCGGCGACCGTCGGCTCGGAGGCGCGCCATGACGGCGTCGAGGTCGTCGAGATCGACGCCGTCCGCCTCCTGACGCACGCCGACCAGCTCGGCCTGCGCGTTGCGAAACGCGGTGATGGCGCCCGTATACGACGGCAGTTCCACCAGGACGACATCACCCGGATCGAGGAGCACGCGCGCGATCAGGTCGAGTCCCTGCTGCGAGCCTGTGGTGATCAGCTGCTGTTCCGGCGTGGTCGCGATGCCCCGGGTCTTCAGGATGGTCGTGATGACCTCGAGCAGCGGCTTGTGTCCGCGCGTCGGTCCGTACTGGAGCGCGTCACCCTCGCCCGCGCACAGCAGGTCCGACGTGATGGCCGCCAGATCCTCGTAGGCGAACGTCGCCGGATCGGGATAGCCCGGCGCGAAGGACACGACGCCGCGCACCTCCGCCAGCAGGGTGCCCATCTTGCGGATCTCCGACTGCTGCATCTTGCGGCCGGCACGCGAGAGAAACGAGTCGTAATCGATCATGCGGTGCGTTCCTCGGCAAACCGCGTGACGTCCGGCGCGGTCGCCGGGCGCGGCGGCTCCAGTCCGACCTCGCGGAGGTACCCCCGATACTGTGCGAGATACGCGCCGAGGGCCGTGAGGCCCAGGTACTGGAACAGGATGCCGCGCAGCAGCCACGCCGCGAGCTGCAGCGGCAGCACGATCAGGCCGGCGACCGGCACGAACGCGATCAGTCCCAGACCCGCGGCTCCGATGATCGACGCGGTCGTGGCGAGCACGACCAGCGCGAGCACCACGCCGAAGACGCCGGCCACGTCGCGGGCGCTGTGGCGCAGGAACGCCGCCACCCGTCGGGCGGCGGCGCGCACGTCGCAGTCGTCGGCGGCGACGACCATCTGGAGCAGGAGGTACGCCAGGTTGACGAGCGTGATCCAAATGAAGAACCCGGTGGTGGACACTGCCGTCACGGCCGACCACGCGACGAAGCTCATCGGCCCATTCGGGGCGCGGTAGGCGGTGACCACGACGGCCAGGTAGACGCCGCCCGACACGGCGTACACCCCGAGCAGCGCGAGTCCCAGCGTGATATAGCGGCGTGCCAGCCGCGTTGCGCCACCCAGGAACCGGTCGATGCCGAAACGTCCCGCGCGCCGGATCGCAGCCAGGCGCAGCGGCGGCCGCTCGATCGGGCCCGCGCGCCGCTCCGCCTCCGCCAACACGGTGACCGTGCCCCCCTTGATCAGGAACATGGGAATGGACCCGCCGACGACGACGAGCGCGAACGCGGAGAGAAACGCGCCGAGGGCGACAGGCGCCGCGGCCAGCGCGCCGACGGTGTTGGCGACGACCACCCGGAGCTCCCCCTGGACGAGCTGGCTGAAATCGCCGCCGGCGGCCGCGCCGACCAGGAGCGCGCCGCCGGCGACGGGCACGGCGAGCAGGACCTTGAACGACGTGTCGGCGGCGAACTGGATGGCCACGACCGGCCAGTTCGCCGCGGTCACCAGGGCACCGCGCTTCAGGAGCGGGCGGATTCGCGGAGCGTCAGTCATACAGCCAGCGCGCGCCGGCGAAGCCGACACCGGCGCGCACGTGAGAGTATAGCGCGAGGCCCACCATTGGCCCCCGCGCGCCTTGTTCGGCGGGCCAATGGCCCTGTATCCTGCGGACATGGGGTCCGGAGGCAGCGTGACCGACACCCTTACTCCGGGCGGCGCGACGGGCGCCGGTGATCTGCGCGCGCCGCGGCGGCTGGTGGCGATCGGCGCGCTGGCCGCTGTGAGCTGTCTGGCCGGCGGGCTGGCCATCGAAGGTCTGCGCTTCGGCTGGAGCGACCGGGCCGCGGCCGCGCGCGTCGAGCGCGAGGTGCGGGCCCGACTCGATGACATGGTCGCGTCGCTCGGCCGGATCGCGACGGCCGCGGCCGACCGCCGGGATCTCATCCAGCCCGTGGCCGAGGACCCCGAGGCGGCGCGGCGCCTGTTCGAGGTCCTGGGCCAGGCCGTCGATCGCGTCCCGCCCGGCGAGGCCGCCGTCACGGTCTACGGGCCGTCGGGGGCGGCCCGCGCCTGGACGGGGCGGCCCGCGGAAATCCCCCGCGAGCGAATCGCGGGCCCGGATGCGTACTTCGTCGTGCCGAGCCCGTTGGGCCTGCGGCTCTTCCACGTGCGGCCGGTCTTCGGCGGCGACGGGGGCGGACGCCTCGGGGCCGTCGCGGCCGAGCGGGCGCTGTCGCCGCCGATCGACGTCGCGGCGCTCACCGCCGACCATTTTCAGCTCCACACGGCGCTCGTGCCGGTCGCCGTCCGGACGCGGTACGAGGGCGCCGGCGAGCCGACCGGGCCCGATCGATTTCTGGTGCGCTCCCCGCTCGGCGAACCGCTGCTCGAGGTCGAGGTCGTGCCCGGCCGGCTCGCACGGGCCCGGGCCGAGTGGCGGCGGGCCGTGGTCGGGATCGCGCTGGCGGTGGCGGCCCTGACGCTCCTGCTGCTGATCGGGCCCCTGCTGGACCGCCGCCTGAGGATCGCCGAGCCGTGGCCGTACGTCCGCGCGACCGCGGTCGCGGTCGGCCTGGTCGTCGCAGCCCGCGCGATCCTCTGGCTGGCCATCCCGCCCGGCTGGTCGCGCGGCGCGCTCTTCGGGGCGGACGCCTACGCCTCCTCGACCTTCGGCCCGCTCCTGCGCTCGCCGGTCGACTTCCTCGCCACGGCGCTGACCTTGGCCGCGATCGTCGCCCTGCTGGCGCCCGGCGTCGGCCGGTTCCGCCTGCTCGCCCGCCGGCGGCGGCCGATGACGGGACGGCCGGGCGTCTGGCTGCAAGTCGCCGCGGGCGCCGGGCTCGCGTTCCTGCTCGCCGGTCACCAGCTGTTCCTGCACGACGCAGTCCACAACACGAGCGTCGACACGCTGCGGTTCACGCTGCACCCGTGGGACTGGCCGCGGCTGGCGCTCATGACCGGTCTGGTCTTCTTCGAGGCTGCGAACCTGTGGGCCTGCACGCTGCTGCTCGTCGTCGCCGCAGCGGTCGTTCGCGTGCGGCGTGGCGACCTGGGCGCGATGGCCCGGCTCTGGGGTGCCTGGCTGGCGCCGCCGACGGTCGCGGTCGTGGCCGCGGGTCTGGCCGGCTGGCCGGTGCCCTGGTCTGCCGTCGCGCTGGCGGCCGTGGGCGTCATCGTCGCGGCGCGGGTTGCCGGGCGCGCGCTCGCGTGGTACCGCCACGCGTCGCAGGCCTCGCGTCTTCTGGCGCTGTTCGGCACGCTGCTGCTGCCGTCGTTGCTGCTCTACCCCGCCGTCCTCTACCACACCGACCGTGCCAAACGGCAGCTGATCGAGAACGACTTCGCGGTGCAGCCCGCGGAACATCCGCAGGTGCTGCTGAACGCGCTCGGACGATCGCTGGATCAGATCGACGCCATTCCCGGGCTCACCGATCTCGTCACGGCGGCGGGGACGGTTCGGGCGGGTGCCGCCCCGACCGAAACCTCGTTCCGGCTGTGGAGCCAGACGGCGCTGGCCGAGCAGCGCCTCACGTCGGCCATCGAGCTGTACGGGCCGACCGGCAGCCTCGTCAGCCGCTTCGCGCTCAACCTGCCGGAGTACACATCGCTTGCCCAGACGTATCGTGCGACCGGGTGCGGCTGGGAACCGACATTCGGCGAGGCGGCGCCGTTCGGGTCCGAGGAACGGCGCATGCTGCACGCCGAGCGCGGTCTCTGCGAGCCGGTCGTTCCCGGCAGCCGGCTCATGCGGGTGGTCGGGTCGATCGTCGTCCACGTGATGCTCGACTACCGGACACTGCCGTTTCTCTCGGCCCAGGGGCCGTATCTGGAGCTGTTCCGGGGCGCGGCGACGCCGCTCGACGAGGCCACGCGCGGTGGGGACGTCGAGCTGGTGATCTACGGCTGGGGGCAGCTGCCCATCTACACCACCGGACCGGGCGCGTGGCCGCTCGACGAGGCGCTGTTCGACCGCGTCTACCGGTCACGTACGCCCTTCTGGGCGCGCCTGCCCAAGGACGGCCGGATCTATCACGTCCATCTCTCGAACGACCGCTACGGCATCTACGCCCTCGGGTATCCCGCGCTCACCGTGGCCGACCATCTGGAGCGGTTGGCCGAGCTGGCCACGCTGCCGGGGAGCCTCTATGTGCTGCTCCTGGTGGGCTCGGCGGTCTTCGCCCGGGTGGCGCGGGACCGCGCGCGCCTGGGGCGCGTGCTGCTTCGCGAGATCCGCGCGAGCTTCTACCGCAAGCTGTTCCTGGCGTTCGTCGCGGCGTCGGTCATCCCGGTGCTGACGATGGCCTTCGTCGCGCGGACCTATTTCGCCAACAAGCTCCGGGCGGACGTCGAGGCCGAGGCGGCGCGCGCGGCGTCGGTCGCCCAGCGGGTCATCGAGGAGTTCGCGGCAATCCAGCAGCGTGGGACCGAGACGTTCGCGGCGCTCAACGACGATCTGATGGTGCTCATCAGTCAGGTGATCAACCAGGACGTGAACATCTTCGAGGGTCCGGACCTGGTGGCGACCAGCGAGCGCGACCTGTTCGCCTCGGGACTGCTGTCCCAGCGGACACCCAACGAGGTCTACCGCGCGATCCGGCTGCAGCGGCTGCCCAGCTTCGTCGGCGAGGACGCCATTGGCAGCGTGCGGTACATGCTGGCCGCGTCGCCGATCCGCGTCGCCGGGCACGACGCCATCCTGACGGTGCCGCAAGCGTTGCGGCAGCAGGAGATCGAGCGGGAGATCGACGATCTCGACCGCGGGATCCACCTCGCGTCGTTGATCTTCGTGCTGCTGGGCGCGGCGATCGGGCTGTCGATGGCCGAGCGGATCGCCGACCCGGTGCGGCGCCTCACGCGCGCCACGCAGCGCGTCGCCCGGGGTGACTTCGACGCGCGGATCCTCGTCCGCTCGGCCGATGAGCTGCAACGGCTCGTGGACGCGTTCAACGCGATGGCCGGCGAGCTCAAGACGCAGGCCGCCGAGCGCGAGCGGACGCACCGTCTCGAAGCCTGGGCCGAGATGGCCCGGCAGGTCGCGCACGAGATCAAGAACCCGCTGACGCCGATCCAGCTGTCGGCCGAGCACCTGCGCCGGGTCCACGTCGACCGCGGCGAGCCGCTGTCGCCGGTCCTCGAACGCTGCGTCGACTCGATCCTCAACCAGGTCCGGCTGCTGCGGCAGATCTCCGCCGAGTTCTCGGCGTTCGCGACCACGCCCGCCCCGCGACCGGAACCGGTCTCGGCTCACGATCTGATCGAAGAGGTCCTGGAACCCTACCGTGCAGGGCTGAGCGATCGCATCGCGCTCGAGACCGCCGTCGCCCCGGGTCTGCCGCGGCTGCACGTGGACCGCACGCTCGTCGGCCGGGCGCTCGTCAACGTGATCGAGAACGCGCTGCACGCGACGCCGGGCCGCGGCACGCTGCACATGCGCGCCGTGCGCGAGGGCCCGGGGATCGCCATCACGGTCTCCGATACCGGCGCCGGCATGGACCCTCAGGCGCTCGAGCGGATCTTCGAGCCGTACTTCTCAACCCGGACCACGGGAACGGGGTTGGGCCTGACGATCGCCAAGCGCAATATCGAGTCGAACGGAGGGACGATTCAGGTCGTGAGCGCGCGCGGCACGGGTACGACGGTGCGGGTCTGGCTGCCGGCAGAGGACGAGGCGTAGGGCTTACGACAGGACGGCCGCCGGCTCGGATCTCACTTCTCGCCGGCGGCCTCGGCCGCGGTCGTTCCTTCGGTCTTCGGCGGCCTCTTCGAGGTACGGCGGCGAAGGCGTGAGTACACGAGGCCGACGAATGCGGAGGCCATGTAGCCGTACGCGAGGACGAGCAACATGACCCGCGGCTCGGTCGCGACCGCCGCGAGACCGGCGGCGATCACGAACAGATACAGATAGGATCGGCGCCAGCCGAGATCCAGCGTCTTGAAGCTCCGGAACCGGATGGTGCTCACCATCAGGAGCGCGGGCACCAGCACGATGACCAGCGCGATGATGGCCTGCGGGTAGTCGTCGGCCGGATACGGCCACGCGTAGACCGTCGCGGCGGGCACGCCCGCCGCGGCCGGGGTCGGCAACCCCACAAAGTAGCGCTTGTCGAGCGACGCGGCGCTCTGGATGTTGAACCGCGCGAGGCGCAACGCGGCCGCCGTGACGAACAGGAAACCCGCCGCCCAGCCGAGCCGGCCGAGATGGAACAGTCCCCACGAGAACGTCAAGATCGCCGGCGCGAGGCCGAACGAAATCACGTCCGCCAGCGAGTCGAACTCGAGGCCGAACGCGCTCGTCGTCCCGGTCAGCCGGGCGATGCGGCCGTCGAGCATGTCCAGAATGACGGCGATCCCGATGAACGGCGCCGCCGTCTGGAACTCTCCCCGCATGGCGTACACCACGCTGGCATAGCCACAGAACATGTTCGCCACGGTGAACATGCTCGGCAACAGGTAGACGCCCCGGCGAAAATGTCGCGGCATGCCCGGGCGGAACCGGAAGTCGTTCAACATATCTGAGCCGGCGCCCGGCCTCACGCGCGGCGGGGCGTCAATGTCGCCAGGACGGTCTCCCCGCCCCGAACCCGGTCGCCGACGCGAACCCGGAGGTCGGCCGTCGTCGGCAGGAACACGTCCATTCTGGATCCAAACTTCATCAATCCGAAACGCTCCCCCGTCGCCAGAGCGTCCCCCTCGGTGACGCGGCAGACGATGCGGCGCGCCAGGACGCCGACGACCTGGCGGACGACAATCGGCTGGCCGTCGTGGTCGAGCCAGAGCTCGGTACGCGCGTTCCCGCGCGATTCGGGCCGGTACGCGGGCAGGAACCGTCCCGGCCGCTGCTCGATGCGGGTCACGCGACCGCCGATCGGCGCGCGATTGATGTGGACGTCGAGCGGCGACAGAAAGACGGTGACTTGCGCCCAGGCGCCAGGTGGCGACGTGTCCGGCTCGGCGGGCCCGGCGACCATCACCCGCCCGTCAGCCGGCGAGACGACCAGGCCGACCCCGGCGGGCACCCGCCGCTCGGGATCGCGGAAAAAGTACGCGAAGAAGATCGCCAGTCCGGCGAACGGCAGCGACCAGCCGGGCCGTCGGGTGGCGAGGAGCCCGAGTGCAGGCAGCAGCGCCGCTGCGAGGAACGGCAGGCCGGCGCGATCGATGTTCATGGCGGCCAAGAGACGACAGGAGTCCGACTGCGGCGGATGGAGCCACGAGGGCGGCGGGAGTCGCGCCCGCGGCGACCCGCCGCCGCCCGAATTCAGCCTCGCGCCGCCGACCCCGTCGAGGAGGGCGTGGAAGCGGGCGCACGCAGCGTGTCGCGGTGCCGGCGCAGAATACCCTCCATGCGGTCTTTCAACTGGAGCTTCATCTTCTTGAGGGTGACTTCTTCGGTTCTTTCCGGTTCGGTCAGATACGCTTTTCCGGAGAGGCTGCTCAACCGCTGATCAAGGTCCTGGTGCTGCGCGGCGAGATGGCGGAATTCCTCGTCGCTCTCCATGAGCCGAACCTTGATCTCATCCGAGCCTGTCGGCATCATCCGCCTCCTTACTGCTGTGGGAACTCGGGTGGGAAACTGGCGTAGGACAGCAGGGCTTGATGCATCCTGCGTGCATAGGCGCACCGTACCACAACACCCCGGAAGCTTCAAGGCAGATCAAGAACCTTAGCAGCCCGTGGCAGAAATCACCCCACGGGCTGCGAGGACGCGGAGCGCGAACACCGATAGATCGAGAGCGCGGAGATGCTCCGGATTCCTCCGTGATCTCTGACGCGGTGGCCACGCCCTCCGTGATCTCGCAGGCCGTGTCGACGTTCACCACGGCCTGGTAGCGAAGCTTCGCCTCAAACCGCCGAGTGACGGACCAGCGGGCCAGGACGGCGAATCTTCGCTACTAGGCGGCCGCAGAGCGGCCGCAACTA
>Ga0326597_10010093_pt1 | contig 12604 bp, 10 predicted proteins | sample RVTome_12_FD_203789 | JGI IMG/M metagenome (GOLD analysis project Ga0326597, IMG submission 203789) | Soil microbial communities from uranium-contaminated site in the Upper Colorado River Basin, Wyoming, United States - RVT100D185 | ecosystem: Environmental > Terrestrial > Soil > Contaminated >... | reverse complement strand
CCGCGAGGCGAGCGTCGTCAGGCCGAGCGTGAGCAGCGCGTCGCCGGCGAGGATGGCGGTCGCCTCGTCGAAGGCGCGATGCACGGTCGCCCGGCCGCGGCGCAGGTCGTCGTCGTCGAGCGCCGGCAGGTCGTCGTGAATCAGGCTGTAGGTGTGGACGAGCTCGACGGCGGCGGCACCGGGCAGCAGCACCGCGCGCGGCGCGCCGAAGAGCTCGCCGCCGGCGACGACGAGCGCCGGCCGCAGCCGCTTGCCACCGGCGAACACCGCGTAGCGCATGGCTTCGTGCAGCCTCGCGGGCGGCGCCTCGGCGGGCGGCAGCAGCGCGTCGAGCGCCGCCTCGAGCGGCCCCCGCAGCGCGGCCAGGTGCTCGCGTGCGAGCGCCGCGCCGCTCAACGCGGCTCGCTCTCGCTGCCGTGCGACAAACAGAACGGCGCGGCCAGCAGGAACAGCGCCAACCGCTGCACCTCGGTGTCGCCCCAGTTGTCCTCGAACAGGGCGGCGACCGCGAAGGCGCCGATCGCGCCCAGGAAGCCGAGTTGGAGATCGACTGCCGGTCCGCCCCGGCGCAGGCCGCGCTCGGCGCCGATGACGGCGGTGGCGAGCAGCGCCACGAACACCGAGAGCGCCGGGATGCCGCGCTCCGCGCCGAGCTGCAGGTAGGCGTTGTGCAGGTGCGGGACGACCAGCCGCGGCGCCGTCGGATGCCGGTAGAGCGGATAGATGCGCGTCACCTGGCCCGGGCCGACGCCGAGCAGCGGCCGCTCGCCGATCATGCGCAGGCCGGCCTCGGCCATGCAGACGCGATCGTAGTTCGACGAGTCGAACGGATCGGCGATCGACAGCGCGCGCGCCAGGACCGGCACCGGCGCCACCAGCAGGAAGGCGAGCGCGGCCGCCGGGAGCAGCGCCAGCAGCCGCGGGCGCCAACGCGTCAGCACGACGACGAGGGCGGCGGCGAGCGCCACCCAGGCGCCGCGCGTCAGGCTGGCGAAGAGCGCGCTGGTCATCGCCGCGAGGATCGACCATGCCACCCACGGCCGGTCGAGCCACGCCGTCGGGCCGGAGCCGGCCGCCTCGCGCTGCCGCTCGAGCAAACGGGCGACGAGGAGCATGTCGAGCATCAGCAGCACGCCCGAGAAGGTCATGTAGTGGGAGAACGGACCGCGGATCCTGCGGTCGAGCTCGCCGTAGCCGATCAGGAACTGGCCGAGACCCCAGAGCGCGAGCACGCCGCCGACGAGGAGCAGGGCGTCGACGAGCCACCGCACCTGCGTCTCGCCGCGGACGAGGAGGAGGGCGAGCGCGAAGGTGGCAAAGTTGAAGATCTCCGAGCCGGCGCGAAGGCTGCCGGCGGGAGCGAGCGAGGCCGCCATGGCGGCGACGAGGAGCAGCAGGTAGGCGATGGCCAGGCGAATCGCGGGCCGCGCCGACTCGTCGAAGCGCAACGCGGCGGCGCCGCCCGCGCCGAGCGCCAGCACGGCGGCGCCGAGCAGCACGTTGGAGGGGGCGATCGCCCAGGCGAGCAGCAGGTGCACGGCGAAGAGCGCCGTCGGCACCCGCAGGCCCGGCTGCGACGGAAACGCCCCCGCGCGGGTCACGGCCGGACGAACGCCCGCGTCGGCGCCCGGCGGCCGCTCAGCGGCCGATCTCGGAGGCGGAGAGCGCCTCGTCGACGAGCAGAATCGGAATGTCGGAGACGATCGGGTAGACGAGGCCGGATTCGGCGCAGTAGAGGCCGCTCTCGACCACCGGCGCCTCGTCGCGGAAATGCTCTCGGTAGCGCTCGACGAGGCGCGCAGCGAGCTCGCCGCCGAGCGGCACGAGCTCGAGCGCGCCGCGGCTCTTCGGGCACACCAGGATGGCCAGCAGCTCGGGGTCGACAGCCATGCGGATCTCGACGGGAAAGCTAGCACAACGCCTCCGCGTCGCCGTCGCCGCGTGGGGCCGACGGCGCGACGGCGTGCTAGCATCCCGCCCCCGTCGGAAGCGAGTTTTCCGGCCCGGCCGACGCCGCCCCCGCCCCCTCTCGCAGCCTGCGGCCGGAGCGCGCGGCCGGCGACGATTCCGGCCCGAGTGACCGAGGAGCGACCCGTTGAGCGACGCCCGACCGACCTGCCGCGCCTGCCGCGCTCCGCTCGAGCTCGTCTTCGCCGACCTCGGTTCCTCGCCGCTCGCCAACTCGTACCTCGGCGCCGAGGCGCTCGCCGCCGCCGAGCCGTTCTACCCGCTCACCGTCTACGTCTGCGAGCGCTGCTGGCTCTGTCAGCTGCCCGCCGTGGCGCGGCCGGAGGAGATCTTCAGCGACTACGCCTACTTCTCCTCTTACTCGGCCAGCTGGGTCGAGCACGCGCGCCGCTACTGCGAGGCGATGCGCGAGCGCTTCGGTCTCGGCACCGCACAACAGGTGGTCGAGATCGCCTCGAACGACGGCTACTTGCTGCGCCACTTCCTCGCCCGCGGCGTGCCGGTGCTCGGCGTCGAGCCGGCGGCCAACGTCGCCGCCGCGGCGCGCCAGCTCGGCATCCCGACGGAGGTGTGTTTCTTCGGCCTGGAGGCGGCGCGCGACCTCGCGGCGCGCGGCTTCTCGGCCGATCTCCTCGTCGGCAACAACGTGCTCGCCCACGTCCCGGAGCTCGACGACTTCGTCGGCGGCCTCGCCCATCTGCTGAAGCCGGCAGGAGTGCTGACGCTCGAGTTCCCGCATCTCGTGCGGCTGGTCGCCGACAACCAGTTCGACACCATCTACCACGAGCACTACTCGTACTTCTCGCTCGCGAGCGTCGAGCGCGTGCTCGCGGCGCACGGCCTCGAGCTCTTCGACGTCGAGGAGATCTCCACTCACGGCGGCTCGCTGCGGCTCTTCGGACAGCGCGCCGGCGACGGCGGCCGGCCGGTCGGCGCGCGGGTCGCGGAGCTGCGGCGGCGCGAGCGCGAGCTCGGTGTCGAGACCCGGCGCTACTACGAAACCTTCGCCGCGCAGGTGCGCGAGACCAAGCGCAAGCTTCTGGCCTTCTTGATCGATGCCAAACGCGCCGGCAAGACGATCGTCGCCTACGGCGCGGCGGCGAAGGGCAACACGCTGCTCAACTACTGCGGCGTGCGCAACGACTTCCTCGACTACGTGGTCGACGCCAGCCCGCACAAGCAGGGCCGCTACCTCCCCGGCTCGCGCCTGCCGATCCACGCTCCCGACCGCATCCTCGCGACGCGGCCGGACTACGTCCTCATCCTGCCCTGGAACATCCGCGACGAGATCACCCGCCAGATGTCGGCGGTGCGCGAGTGGGGCGGGCGCTTCGTGGTGGCGATCCCCGAGACGACGGTGCTCGAGTGAGGTTCGTCCCCCTCGGCGTGCCCGGCGCCTACCTCGTCGAGATCGAGCCGGTGGCCGACGCGCGCGGCGCTTTCGCGCGCACCTTCTGCGCCCGCGAGTTCGGCGAGCGCGGATTGGCGACGACGATGGTGCAGACCAGCCTCTCGCTCAACGCCCGCCGCGGCACCCTGCGGGGCCTGCACTGGCAGGCGGCGCCGCACGGCGAGGCCAAGCTCGTACGCTGCGTGCGCGGGCACATCTACGACGTCGCGGTCGACGTGCGGCGCGACTCCCACGCCTTCCGCCAGCACGTCGCCGTCGAGCTCTCCGCCGAGGCGCGCAACGCGATCTATTTCCCTCCCGGCGTTGCCCACGGCTTCCTCACGCTCGAGGACGACTGCGAGGTCCACTACGCGATGTCGGCCTTCCACGCCCCCGAGGCCGCCCGCGGCGCGCGCTACGACGACCCCGCCTTCGGCGTCGTCTGGCCCGAGCCGGTCACGGTCGTCGCCGACCGCGATCTTGCCTGGAGGCCCTTCGAGATCTGACGCGCGGGATCCGGCCGCCGCGGCCTGGGGCTAGACTGCGCCGCGATGCCGGCACCGCGGAACCCCCTCTCGAGCGGCGCGGCGCTGCACGCGCTGGCGGCGCGGCTCTACCGGATTCCGCGCTCGATCGCCGGGCCGGGAGTGCGCGAGACGCTCGCGATCCTCGGCGAGCACGCCCCGATCGCGATCGGCGAGATCGCGAGCGGCACGTCGGTCCTCGATTGGGTGGCGCCGCGCGAGTGGATCCTGCGGGGGGCGACGCTCACCGCCCCCGACGGCCGCGTCGTCGCCGACTCGGCCGTCCACAACCTGCACGTGCTCAACTTCAGCGCCGGCTTCCGCGGCGCCGTGCCTCTCGCCGAGCTCCGGCCGCACCTCCATTCGCTGCCCGAACGTCCCGACCGTATCCCCTACCGCACGAGCTACTACCGCGAGGAGTGGGGCTTCTGCCTCCCCCACCGCGTCGTCGAATCGCTGCCGGAGGGCGACTACGAGGTGACGATCGACGCCGAGCACGTCGCCGGCGCGCTGCGCTACGGCGAGGCGGTGCTCGCCGGCGAGTCGAGCGACGAGGTGCTGCTCTCGACTCACTGCTGCCATCCGCAGCTCGCCAACGACAACCTCTCGGGGCTGGTGGTGATGACGGCGCTCGCCGCCGAGCTCGCCGGACGCCGCAGCCGCCGCTACTCCTATCGCTTTCTCTTCGCGCCGGGGACGATCGGCGCCATCGCCTGGCTGGCGACGCACGAGGCGGAGGCGCAGCGGATCCGCCACGGCCTGGTGGCGGCGGGCTTGGGCGACGGCGGCGCCTTCCACTACAAGCGCAGCCGGCGCGGCGACGCGCCGATCGACTTCGCCGTGCCGCGCGCCCTGCGCGCGCTCGGCGAGGAGCCGGTCGTCGAACCGTTCGTGCCCTTCGGCTACGACGAGCGCCAGTACAACTCCCCCGGCTACGCGCTGCCGGTCGGCGCGCTGACGCGCACGCCGTGGGGGCGTTATCCCGAGTACCACACCGACGCCGACGACCTCGACTTCGTGCGCCCCGAGCACCTCGAGCGCTCGCTCGCCGCCTGCCGCGCGGTCGTCGACGAGCTCGAGCGGCGCGAGGTCTACGTCAATCTCGCGCCCAAGGGCGAGCCGATGCTCGGCCGGCGTGGCCTCTACCGCTCGCTCGGCGGCGGCGACGACGGGCGCGAGCGTGAGCTGGCGCTGCTCTGGGTGCTCAATCTCTCGGACGGTGAAACCGATCTCGCCACCGTCGCCGAGCGCGCCGGCCTGCCCATCGCGCGTGTCCGCGAGGCCGCCGCCGCGCTCGTCGACGCCGGCCTGCTCGCCCCTTCGAGCGCCGCTCAGAGGTAGCCGAGGGCGGCGAGCGCCGCGCGCTGCTCGGCGTCGAGCTGCGCCGCCTCGGGAGCGATCGTCGGCAGGGCGATCCGGCTCCATCGATCGAGCTCGGCGACGAGGAAGCGGTGGCGGATCGGGCGCGCGGCGATCAGGTTGTCGCGCTCCCCAGGATCCGTCCCGAGATCGAAGAGCAGGCGGCGCCACGGCTCCTTCTGCCGGCTCTCGCGGTAGACGTGCTTGAGCTTGTACCCACCGTGGGCGAGCGCGTCGAGGACATTCTCGCGCCGGTCCAGCCAGGCGGGTGACGGCCGGTCGCGCGGCGGCGCCGCGCCAGCGAGCGCGGCGGCGAAGCTGCGGCCGGGGAGCTCGGCGGGCACCGGCAGGCCCGCCAGCTCGAGCAGCGTGGGCGTCACGTCGAGCTGGTCGACGACCGCGTCGAGCCGCCGCCCGTTGCGAGCGGCGGGCAGCTTCCAGACCATCGGCACCCGCAGCTGCTCCTCGAAGAGGGTGTGGCCGTGATCGAGGCCGCCGTGCTCGAGCAGCTCCTCGCCGTGATCCGCCGTCAGCAGAACGATCGTCTCGTCGAGGCGGCCGCGGCGGTCGAGCTCGTCGAGGAACGCCGCCAGGCCCCGGTCGGCGGAGGCCACCTCGGCGTCGTAGAGCTGCTCGAGGCCGGCGCGCTCCTCGTCGCTCCACGGCAGGTCGCTCCGGCGCCGGCGCTCGAGCTCCCGGTAGGTGCCGAGCCGTGGATCCACTCCTGTCGCATAGTGTTCGCGCAGCAGCGCGGGCGCTGCGTAGGGACGGTGCGGCTCGAGGATGTGGTAGTAGAGAAAGAACGGCTCGTCGGCTCCGACCGTGTCGAGGAAGGCGAGCGCCTTGGGCAGCGCCTGGTCCCACGTCGCCCACTCCCGCTTGTCGGAGGTGTAGCCGACGTCGTCGAAGCGCTCGAAGCCCTGGGCGAAGCCGCGCGGATTCGAGACATTCGGGTTGGTCGAGACCGCTCCGGTGCGGTAGCCGTGCTCGCGCAAGCGCTCGGCGAGCGTCACCACCTCAGCCGGCAGGTTGCGCCCGACGAGCTCGGCGCCGTGCTGCGCCGGCGCCAGGCCGGTGAGCAGCGTGGCGACGGTCGGCAACGTCCACGAGCTCTGGGCGCGGGCGTGGGTGACGACGACGCCCTCCCGCGCGAGCTCCTCCATCGTCGGCGCGACGACGCGCCGTGCCCCGTAGGCGGTCAGCCGATCCGCGCGCAGCGTGTCGACGAGGAAGATGACGAGATTGGGCCGGGTGGCGACCCGCACCGGCGCGCCCTCGGGCGGCATCGGCGCCCGCCAGCTGCGGACGAGGCGCGGATTGCGCAGGCGTACGGCCGCCTCGCTCGCGCCGGCCGCGGCGGCGACCCGCAGCTCGAGGGCGCACGGCAGGGTCGCGGCGCGCGCCGGACGCAGCTCGCGGGCGAGCGGCGCGGGCGCCTCGATGCGCTCGAGGGCGCGGCGCTCGACGCTGTCGGCGCAGACGAGATCGAGCTCGAAGCGGGCGCCGCGCAGCGGCTCGACGCGGTCGACCTCGAGCCGCGCGCGCGCCGGCAGCTCGACGAGGAGATCGAGCGCCGCGCCGGCGGCGAGCAGCAGATCGCCGCCGGGCTCGACGGTGACGTGCCGGGCGGCGGCGGGAGCGAGCGCCGTCCCGGCCACGAGCTCTGCCAGGCCGTGCGTCTCTTCGACGCGCGGAGAGCAGGCGCAGAAGGCGAGCCCGCCGAGGACGATCGCGGCCGGCACGCTCGAAATGCGCATCTTCAGGCCGAGGCGACGGGATGCGGTTGCACCGTGCGCTCGCCGGCAGGGGCGAGCGCGATCGCGCCCTCGGCGAGTCGCCGCCGCAGCGCGGCCAGACGAATGAAGCGCTCGCCCGTCAGGCAGTCGGCGGGGAGCCCGTACCGGCGGAAGTCGGCGAGCAGCTCGCGGGCGCCGCGCTCGAGGTCGTATTCGAGCCGGAACTCCGGAAAGGTACGCTCGAGCTTGCCGAAATCGACCTTGTAGTCGCGCGGATCCGGTCCCCCCCCGGCGGCGAACGAGAGCTCGCTCGCGGGCAGCAGCTCGCCCACCAGGCGCGCCACGTCGCGCACCTGGTAGGTCTCGCCGCCCGAGCCGATGTTGAACGCCTGGTCGTGGATCGCCTCGCGCCGGGCGGTGAGGAAGAAGACGAAGGCGCGGGCGATGTCGCGGCAGTGGATGAGTGGTCGCCACGGCGTGCCGTCGCTCAGCACCCGGATGACGCCGGTCGAGTAGGCCGAGGCGAGCAGATTGTTGAGCACGAGGTCGAGGCGCAGCCGCGGGGAGGTGCCGTAGGCGGTGGCATTGCGCAGGTACGTCGGCGAGAACGAGGCGTCGGCGAGCTCGGCGAGCGCGTGCTCGACCGCGATCTTGGTCTCGGCGTAGACGGTGATCGGAGCCGGCTGGCCGTCCTCGGCGATCGGGCGGTCGTCGGTCTTGCCGTACACGCTGCACGAGCTCGCCTGCAGGAAGCGCGGCACGCCGGCGCGCTTGGCGCGCGCCGCGAGCTCGACCGTGCCGTGCAGGTTGACCCGCCGGGTGAGCTCGGGATCGAGCGTCCCCATCGAATCGTTCGAGATCGCGGCCAGGTGCACGATCGCGTCGAAGCCGCGCAGGTCGTCGACGGCGAGGTCGCGGAAGTCCATGATCCGGCTCGCCTGCGGCTCGACGAGCGGATAGAGGGCGCTCGCGGCGAAGAGGTCGAGATCGACCCCGGTCACGTCGTGGCCGGCGCGCACGAGCAGATCGACGGCGTGCGGGCCGATGTAGCCGAGGTGTCCGGTGACGAGAACTCGCAAGGGCAGAGGAATTCTATCGGCTCGCAGCCGCCACTCGCAACGGACTCGCGACAGCGGCGCGGGCGATCAGCTCTCCGCGTCGGCGGCGGAGCGACGCGGCCGGAGCTCGACGCCGCCCCGCGCCAGCACCTTCGAACCCGCCGGCACGTCCTCGGTGACGAGGGCGAGGGCGCCGACGAAGCAGTCGTCGCCGACCGTCACCCGGCCGATGACGGCACAGCCGGCGTTGAGCACCACGCGGTCGCCGATCGTCGGCATCTCCTCGCGGCGGGCGGTCGTCGGCGCGCCGAGCGTGACGTTCTGCAGCAGCAGGCAGTCGCGTCCGACCCGCGACCGCCAGCCGATGACGATGCCGGTGCCGTGCGCGATGCGCAGACCGGGTCCGATCTCGGCGTAGGGCGAGATGTCGACGCCGGTCAGGAAGTGATTGCAGCGCGCGACGGCCGGTGCGAGCAGCGGAATCCGCCGGCGCTTGAGCCAGCTCGCCAACCGATAGAAGACGACCGCCTGATAGCCGGCATCGAACAACAGCGACTCGACCACGTACCAGGGAAAGGGCTTGCGCGTCGTCTCCCGCAGCCGGCGCGTGTCTTGGCGGAGGTTGTCGAACATGCCGGTCGCTGCGAGCTGCGGTAGGGTAGCAGATCGGTCGTTCGGGAGAGGCGGCGCATGCGTGAAATCTGGGGCCTCGTTCCCGCCGCCGGCCGCGCCACGCGGCTCGGTCGCCGGCGCGGACCTTCGAAGGAGATCCTGCCGCTCGGCGAAGGCAACGACGGCGCGCGCATCGCCTGTCAGGACCTGCTCGAGAACTTTCGCTTGGCCGGCGCACGGCACGTGCTCGTGCTCCTGCGCCAGGGCAAGTGGGACGTCGCGAAGCGGCTCGGCGACGGCGCCGAGTTCGGCGTCGACATCGCCTACCGCGTCCTCGCGCCGACCCGCGGTGTGCCGTTCACGCTCGCCGCCGCCGAGCCGTTCGTCGGCGAGCGCACGGTGGCGCTCGGCTTCCCCGACATCCTCGTCCAGCCGCGCGACCTGCTCGCCCGACTCGTCCGCCGGCATCAGAACGAGGGCGCCGACGTCTCGCTCGCGCTGGTGCCGTGCGACCGGCCGCACGCCGCCGACCTCGTCGAGACCGACGCGCGCGGCCGCGTCAAGCGGATCGAGATCAAGCCCGAGCGGACGCGCCTCAAGTGGAGCTGGATCCTCGCCGTCTGGACGCCGCGCTTCACCCGCTATCTCGGCCGCTGGTGCGCCGAGTTCAAGCCGCGCTCGGCGCGCCTCGGCCGCGAGCCGCAGGTCTCCGACGTCCTCGTCGCGGCGCTCGCGGACGGCCTCGACATCACGACGCTCGCCGTGCCCGAGGGCCGCATGCTCGACATCGGCACGCCCGAGACGCTGGCGCGCGCCGCGAGCACCCCCCGCGGCGCGCCGCAGAGAGGGCGCGCTCAGAGGTAGCCGAGCGCGCGCAAGGTGGCTTCGAGCTCGGCGTCGATCTCGGTGGTCTCGCCCGGCGTCGCGCTGGCGTGGCGACTGACGGTGGCCTCGAGCTGGTGGAGCAGCCAGGAGCGGCGCAACGCCCGCTCGAGCGCGAGGTCGCGGCTCTCCGCCGGATCGCTGCCGAGCGAGTAGAGCTCGAACGGCTTCTTGCCGGCCGGCGGGTACCAGGCACCACGAAAGCGGATTAGCTTCCACTGCTCGCGCGCCACCGCGGCGAGCGAGGTTCCGGGCCGCTCGAGCCAGGCGAACGACGGCCGAATCGGCGCCGCGGCGCCGGCGGCCTCGGCGAGCAGGCTGCGGCCGGGAAGGCCGGCCGGGGCTTCGACCCCGGCGAGCTCGAGGAGGGTGGGAACGACGTCGATCTGGTCCACGGGTCCCGGCAGCACCGTGCCGCCGTGCGCGCCGCCCGGCAGGCGCAGGACGAAGGGGATGCGCAGCTGCTCCTCGTAGAGCGTGTTGCCGTGCTTCCAGCGGCCGTGCTCGTAGAACTCCTCGCCGTGGTCCGCGAGGAGCAGCAGCGCCGTCGAGGTCGCGAGGCCGCGGCGCTCGAGCTCGCGCAGGAGCGCGCCGAAGCTCGCGTCGTTCTGCGCGATCTCGGCGTCGTAGAGGGCCACCATGTGCCGCCGCCGCTCGAGCGAGGCCGCTGCGTCGAGTCGCTCGAGCGCACCCTGGCCGGCGCAGCAACCCAGCTCGAGGTCGGCATCGGGCGCGAGCCGCCGCCGGAACTCCTCCGCCGCCCAGTAGGGGTCGTGCGGATCGAGCGTGTGCACGACGAGCAGGAACGGCCGGCTGTCGTCGCGCCGAGCGAGCCATTCGAAGACCTGGGCGTTGATCGCCGCCGAGTCGACGGGGCGCCTGGCGCGGCCGCGCCGCTGCGTGACGTAGCGGTAGGTGCTCCAGCCCTGGTCGAAGCCGAACTTCGGCACGACGTGGGCGTTGGTGGTGAAGAACGCCGTCTCGTAGCCGGCGGCGGCGAGGCGCTCGGAGACGAGCTCCACCGTCTCCGGGACGCGCTCGCGGTCACGCTGCGCGCCGTGGGCGACGGGATAGAGGCCGGTGAGGATCGTCGCCACTGCCGGCCGCGTCCACGGCGCCTGCGCGCGGCCTTCGATCCAGCGCACTGCGCCCGCGGCGAAGCGGTCGATCTCGGGGGAGGTCGGCCGCGGGTAGCCGTAGGCGCCGAGGTGATCGGCGCGCAGCGTGTCGATGAGATAGATGATCAGGTTCGGCCGTGTGCCAGCGGGCGGCGGCGGCGGTCGAGTCGCCGTGCGCGCCGGCGCTTCCGCCCGCGGCGGCTGCAGGAGCCGGCCGCCGGTGAGCGTCGCCGCGCCCTCCTCGCCCTCGACGCGTAGCAGGACGCCGACGAGCTGGCGCGGCACCTGCTCGCGGGTCAGCGCCACGCCGCCGGCGCCGGCGGCGAGGCGGACGTCGCGCTCGTCGCTCTCGGAGCGAATGGTCAGACGCGCCGCCGCGCCCGTCGAGGCGGCGAGGTCGTCCCAGGCGAGCCAGACGTCGGCGGGCAGATCGAGCGTCCATTCGACCGCGGTCCGCGCCGGCAGCACGAGCTCGCCGCCGTCTGCTGACCAGCGCGGCCGGCGCGGCTCGCCCACCTCGCCGCCGTCCAGGCGCAGTCCGTCCCAGCCTGCCGCCCAGGGGTCTTCGCCGCCGCTCTCGTGATGGCGGGCGTAGCGCAGCTCGAGCAAGTTGGCGCCGACGCGGAAGAGATCTTCGGCGAGGGGTAGCTGCATCGTGCCCGCGCTCCTGGCGAGCAGCCGGCGGCCGGCCTCGCGGCCGTTCAGCCACACCGTCACTTCCTGCGGCGGGTCGTCGCGGAAGGGGAACGACCAGCCGCGCAGCCGGAGCTTGCGGTCGCGCGGCTCGACGACGTCGAAGAGCAGGCGCGAGCTCTCGCCGGCACCCCAGACGAAGCTGTCGCGCTCGTTGCGCTCGTCCGGCCCCCAGCCGGACCACAGGGCGTCGCGCGCCGAGGTCTCGCCGAAATCGAGCTCGCGCGTCTCGACGATCGCTCGCGCGCCCGAGCGCAGGTCGCCGAGACGGGTCTCGATGGCCCCCTCCGGCGGTGCGGCGGGGCGGCAGCCGGCGCCCGCGGCGGCGGCGAGAATCCAGGCGGCGCGCCGCCAGCGTCCGCCCGTCGTCACAGCGGCAGCGCCTCGCCCTCGCGCAGGCGGACGATCGGACAGCCGGCCCGCGGGGCCATCGAGGCGATCAGGCGCTCGAGCGCCTCTTCGTCGCGGCGAGGATGATGGTGCACCGGACAGAGCCTGCCGACGCGGGCCGCCCGGGCCAGCTCGGCGACGGCGCCGGCGGCCGAATGGCCGCTCGCGCCGACGTCGGTGGCAGCCGCCTCGGCGTCGTCGAGCCACACCTCGTGCAGCAGCGTGCCGACGCCGCGGACGAAGTCGATCGTCGCGAGGTCCAGCGTGGTGTCCGTGACGTAGGCGAGGGCGTCGCCGACGCGCACGCCGACCGATCCTCCCGGGTGCTTCTGCGCGCGCAGCGCGAGCGACAGACCGGCGATCTCGAGCCGCGAGCCCGAGTAGGGCGCCACCTCCACCGGAAGCGGCCAGCGGTGGAGCCGGACCGGGAAGAGCGGCGGCGCGAGCAGGCGGTCGAGGGCCTCGGTGCCGGCGGCCACCAGCGGCGCGACCGGCGCGTGGATGCGCACCGACAAGCCGGCCACGACGCCGGGCAGGAAGCTCAGCCCGACGACGTGATCGAGGTGGTAGTGGGTGAGCAGCACCTCGAGCGTCTCGACCCCGTGAAGATGGCGGGCGGGGCCGGCCTCGGCGAGCCGCGCAACGCCGCTGCCCGCGTCGAGCAGCAGGGCGACGCCCGGCGCCGCCACCAGGAAGGCCATCGTCTGCCGGCCGTGGCTGGGAAAGTAGCCATTGGTGCCGAGTGGCACGAGCGCGAGGTGCGGAGTCGTCACGTGGAGTCGGGAGGTCGCGCGGAGCAGCGCGGTGTCGCGCTGCGGATTGTAGCCGAGCCGCTCCCTGCCGGCGCATGGGCTCGCGGTGCGCTCGCCCCTGA
>Ga0326597_10010092_pt1 | contig 12604 bp, 11 predicted proteins | sample RVTome_12_FD_203789 | JGI IMG/M metagenome (GOLD analysis project Ga0326597, IMG submission 203789) | Soil microbial communities from uranium-contaminated site in the Upper Colorado River Basin, Wyoming, United States - RVT100D185 | ecosystem: Environmental > Terrestrial > Soil > Contaminated >... | reverse complement strand
CGTCTTTGTCCTCCTTGTCGCCCCACCCGTTCGTTGAGCGACCTACGATGAGGGTGCTCTCTCCAGGCTCGAAGTCGGGGCCGACATGAGTCCAGAACGCACTGAGAGTGAGATCCTCCGGGAGCGTTGGGCACGTGCGGACCGACTCCAGCATCCACCGGTACATTCGTTCGTACTCATCCGTGAAGTGTCGTGGTCGCAATGCTCATTCCTCCTCTGGAATCGTTGCCCGCTCCATTCTGGCCGGGACCGTCTGCCTCTCCTTGGAGAACTGCCAGAGAGCGCGATCCAGCATCCTGGCGTCGAGGTCTGTCCGATGTGCGAGCGCTCGAAAGTACTCGGTGAAGCTCCACCAGAAGTCGCAGTCGTATTGCGGTGGGACTTCACAGCGGAGGCTCCACAGGGCACGGAAGTCCAGGATGGGGTAGACCCCATCCCGGCAGAAGTGCAGGATCACCGAAGCCGTGGGCCAAGACACGCCTTTGAGCAGGGTGAGAACCTCGATGGCAAGCTGCTCGTTCTCCGTTGAGAGCGCGATTCGCGTGGTGTCCTCGATCATGCGAGTCGTGTTCGATGCGCAACGCGACTTGGTCCTGGGGCTCTTCCAGGCGCAGATTGCGAGGAACCCATCCCTGTCGAGGTATTTCCGCTTTCGGGCCCGCGGAGCGACCTGGTCCTCGATCGGGGGCTCGGCAGGGTCGGAGTACCTGCTCGCCCAAAGGCGGATGTCGCGCTCGGGAAAGCGGAGCTTGAATCGGGAACTTCGCTTTCTGGCCGTAGGTTGCTGATGGGTCATGCAGGCCTCAGGGACACGCACGGGGTAGGAAAGCTTCCTACGCCATGCTGGTTGGCAAGGGAAACTGTCGGTCCAACTCAATGATCAGCGCCTCGCCCTTCTCCGGCTTGATGCTGACCGACGTACTGACGGGATGGTGGATTCCGAATCGATCGCGGATCGCAGCCGGGCTCAGCCCTTCTTTCAGGGAGGATGCAACGGACTTCCATTCAACCGCGATCCTGTGTCGATGGAAGCCCTCATTCCGGTCGTCCTTCGACCCCTGCGCGACGAGTCGGTAGGATTCCGGTCGCCGGATGATTCCCCAGCCGACGGCACCGTATCCCTTTGCGTACGCCACGACTCGATCGCCGGAGATGTAGGAGCGGAGCAGATACTCTCCCTGATCTCCCGGCTCATTCGAGAAGCTCGCGCTGATCTGGCCCACCTTCACCAGGTAGCGCCACCAACCATCGTCGGGATGACCGACGTTGTGCCAGAAGATTCGGGGTTCGCGAGCCCGTTGCGAGAAGATGAGTGGATAGAGCGCCTCCGACGAGCGATCGAAGGCGATCGAGAACGATAGAAACTGTCGATCCCCCGCGTCAAAGGGCTCGTACGCGATGCAGCGGACTGGCACGCCGGACTGAGCCAACCATTCCGCCATCGAGAAGAGCGATGGATCGAAGCGGCGCGCAACGAGGATGATGCGGCTCTTCTTGTTGATGTCTTCGAGATCGACGTCGTCCCCGAGGAACCCCGGAATCGTCTCCTCGAGGTCCTTGTTCTGGCGAGCGAAGCGACGCACGAACTCGGAACCGCGGTAGGCCGAGAAGTCTGCGAGATACTGGAGCGCCTGTGTCTCCACGCCGAGGGCGCCACGGTCCCTCTTGAGCTCGACGATCACACCGTTGCCGGCGCGATCGAGTGCGAGGATGTCGGCCCGTTTCTTGTGCGCCGTGCGAACCTGCCGGGAGATGACCAGGAGTCGCTCGCCGAAGATCGCGGCGTCCAGGATGGGCTCGTCGGAAGCAGTCGTCGGGAGGATGTAATCCTCGATCTCCAGCTCCTTGGGATTCCAGGTGGCGTGGGCGCGACTCAGAGAACCACTGGGCGTCAACTCGAAAATCATGCTGGGAGTGTATCGACCGGGGTTGCCGATGGTCCAATGTCAAGGTCACGGGGGACCTGGGCGAGTACGGCAGCTCGCAGTCGAGAACCTCGAGTCCGTTCGCGCTCCACGTCAGCGCAGGTGTGCATCCGGAACGCCTCTCGTGAGTTCAAGGCCGGAGGGGGAGTGGAAACGGCAAGCCAAAACTGACCCACCTGGGGGCCGTGCAACATCGTCGGTATCGGGCACGGGCCGAGGGGTCCCTGCCCAGGCGGAACCTGGGCAGGCCTCGATCGGCCTACCGGCCGTCCGCACCGAGGGAACGGAACGGTGCACGCAGGCCCGGTCGCGGGTAGGGGCCTCCCCGAGACGCGGCGGATCAACGCAGAACGGTTGGCGACGGCAAGCAGCAGCCAGTAGAATGCGTGCCGTCGATGACGACGGGGGGACTCTCCGCTTGGGTGATCCGGGCAAGGTTCGAATCGTTCTGGAGTGATGGAGGCCAGCATGACGAAGACTGTTCACCCGCCGCTGGCGAGCATGACGCTGGAGGGGTTCCTCTCGTTCGCGTACGACACGGGAGAGTTTCGGCTGGCCCCCCTGAACGTCCTCATCGGTGCCAACGGTTCCGGCAAGTCGAATCTGGTCGAGGCCGTGTCGGTGCTCCGCGCCGTGCCGCGGGACCTTCCCCTGCCGATCCGCCAGGGCGGCGGTGTCAAAGACTGGCTCTGGAAGGGTCCAGGGGGCTCCGGATCGGGCTTCTCAGACGGCAGCGACGCGGGGAATCCTGCCGCGCGCATCGAGCTGGTGTTCGCGGAGGGGCGCATCGCCAAGTTTCAGGGAGGCGATCCCGCCGTCCGATACAGGCTCGTTTTCGGAGTCGAAGGCGATTCGTTCGTGGTGCTCGACGAGCGGCTGGAGAACGCGGAGCCTGCCCCGGGCGAAACCAGACCATACTTTTACTTCGGGTATGAGAACGGCCGCCCGATGTTGCACGGGCAGGATGGCCCCCGCGAGCTTCGAAGGGAGGACATCGACCCGACACAGTCCATCCTCTCGCAACGCAAGGACCCCGAGGCGTATCCAGAGCTCGGCCGCCTGGCCGATTTCCTCGCGAGCATCGGGATCTACCGGAGCTGGCGGTTCGGACCGGACGCCGCCGTCCGCGCGGCCTGCAAGCCGGACGTTCGCACCGACCGTCTATCGGAAACCTTCGACAACCTCCCCGCACGCCTCGCGGCCCTCAAACGGACGCCGGCGGTGAAACGGCAGCTCCTCGAGCTGGTCAAGGAGCTCGCTCCGGGCTTCGATGACTTTGAAGTCATTCCGGAGGGCGGCACCCTCAACCTGTACCTGACCGAAGGCAGCATCTCGATCCCGGCACGCCGCCTGTCCGACGGGACGCTTCGCTATCTTTGTCTTCTGGCCATCCTCGTCGACCCCGAGCCGCCGCCGCTCATCGTGATCGAGGAGCCGGAGCTCGGGCTGCACCCGGACATCCACCTGAAGTTGGCGGCACTCCTGCAGGAGGCGAGTGCGCGGACGCAGCTCCTCGTGACGACCCATTCGGATATCCTGGTCGATGCGCTCAGCGACACGCCCGAAGCGGTGATCGTTTGCGAGAAGGTGGACGGCGCAACGAAGCTCCGGCGCCTCGACGCCGAGATGCTCAAGCCCTGGCTGGAGAAGTACCGGCTCGGGGAACTGTGGATGAGCGGAGAGATCGGGGGAATGCGTTGGTGACCCCCAGGTGGGGGCTGTGGCAAAGGCTGACGTTCTTAACGGACTTGCCCAGGCGACGCGCAACACGCAGAAGGGCGCCTACAGCAAGGGCTCGCACAGCTTCGAAATTCTGGCAACGCTCGAACCTGAGACCGTTGAAGCCGCAGCACCCTACGCCAAGCGGCTCCTCGACACCCTTCGGGGCGGAGGCCGGACCACCCCAGGCCATTCGAGCACGAGGTTTCCACGACCGTCCGAGTCATCGCCGTGACCGGATCGTGACCGGTGGGTAGAATGCGGCGGTGAGGATGGTCATCGAGGCGAGGGCAATGGACGCGCAGGTGACTGGTGGCGGCGAGAAGCGGTGCTCGCAACCCCTGGTGGAGGTGCGCTCGTGACGAAGATGAATCTGACGCTCGGCGTGGGGGTGGCGGTCGTTCTGATCGGGGCCTTGGCATGGTGGAGCGGAATCCAGGACGGCGGCATGTCCGCCACACCGCCCAAGAACGGGGAGAAGGACAAGCTCGCGGAGCCGGCCGCGCCGGCGGAGACCAAGACCCCGAGCGAGGCGCTCGCACACGCTCGCGAGGTGCCGGCAGCCGAGCGCGTGCTCGTTCCGGCCGCGGAGATGCTCCCCGGAGCGCTCTACGTGGTTCTGGATCCCGGGGGGCGGACCGTTCCTCACGCGCAACTCGCGCTGTGCGCCGGAGGGGAGGTGCTCGCGGCGGGCACGACTGACGAGTCGGGAACCTTCGAGACACAGTTGAGTTGCGACGAAGAGGCGCGGCTCCTTGTCAGCGCCGAGGGCTTTGCACCCCAAGTCCATAAGGTCCCGACCACCGCGGCACGACACGAGGTCGTCCTCACCGAGGGCGAGGTCATATCGGGCTGGGTGGTCGTGGATGGACACGCTCCCGAAGAGCCCATCTCCATGAGGCTGGTTGCAGATCGGGACAGCGTGGACCCGGTGAAGGACCTCGGTGTCGAGTGGGACGCACTCTCCGTCTCCGCGCCGGTGCTGTTGCGGACGATGACCCATACGGCGGCGGCCGGCACATTCCAGTTTGCGGGGCTGCCGGCCGGCTGGAGTGGTCGAATCGACCTGCCCTCCGAGTACCGCCTCCGCGACCAGATGGACGCCGCGTCGGATATCCGGCTGAGCAGCGTGCGCCTGGAGCGTGCCGTGGCCGGGCTGCGCATCGACGTCGTGCGCCACTTTGTGCTGACGGGCCGCGTGGTCGAGACTTCCGATGGCACTGCGGAGCGCGTGCCCGTGGCGAATGTCTTGGTAGAACCTGACCTCATCTACGCCGACGGCGTCGGAAGAATGCCCTTCCAGGGAACGGAGCACACGGACGAGAACGGCAGGTTTCGAATCCCGCTTCTCGCTCTTTCGATCCGGGGCGGCTTCCTCACGCTCCAGCCGCAGGACGGAGGGTTCCGGCGAAACATTGCGATCGAACCCCTGGAGCTCACCGGGAACCACGACCTGGGCGACCTTGCCCTCTTGGACCGGGAGGGGAAGGTCACCCTACCGCTCCTGGTCCAGGCGATGACAGGCGAGCCGATCGGGGGCGCTGTCGCGGGCACGGACGTTGAGTCCCCGATCAGCGAGCCCACCGACGAGGGCGGGCACACGTCGCTCGGCGGCGTCACCCCCGGGGAGTCGACGATCGTCGTCTACGCTTCAGGCTGGGAGGTGACGATGGTCGATGTGCCGGGCGAACTCGCCAATGAGCTGGTGGTCACGATGCGGCGCGCGGCAATGCTGGAGCTGCGCTTTCGCCAGCCAAACGGGAAGTCTGCCGCCGACGTGGTCTCCCGACTGTGGGCCGACATGCATCCCTACCGCGACGAGGCACCAATCGCGCTCCTTGGAGGCTACCGGGCTGCGGGTTGTACCCGGTATCGGACGGCGCTCCCGGGGGATGGTACGGTGGTCGTGCGACTGTCCGCCGACCGCGAGGGGCGCGCCGTTGTCAATGACGTGCGGCCGGGAGTCGCCCTGCATCTGCGCGTCGAGGGTCGCTTCGGTGCCACGGTTCTGGAGAAGGACCTCGCTCCGCTGGCCCCAGCGGAGTGGAGAGTCGTAGAGGTCGACCTGCCGCGCGGCCCGCTCACCCTGCACGGCCGCGTCGTCGACCAGGCCGGCGCGCCCGTGCCTTCGGCGGGATACATCGTCTCGTTTATCGCACCAGACTCACCCGCCGGATTCACGATGAGCAGCGGTGACGGAGTCGATGAGAACGGAGAGTTCTACGTCCGCGACATCTACCAGTCGCATATCCAACTGAGCGTCGACGCCGACGGCTACGTCGAGTTCCGCGACTGGGAGTTCGAGGTCCCGCTCGACGAGGAGCCGGTCGAGTTCGTGATCTTTGCGGGCGGCATTGTCACCGTGATCCTGCAGGATGAGGCGCGCCATCCCGTCGAGGGCGATGTCGCGTCCTTTCTCCCAGGTGGTGCCTACGCATCCGGGCGCGCCGTAGTGGACCAGCCGGGCACGTATCTCCTCCGAGGCGTGCCCACACACGAGGTGGAGATCCGGGCCACCGTGCACGGCGTCGTGTACAAGCAGAAGCACGATCCTCGCGTCTCGACCCTGACCTTCACCATCCCGACCTACGAAGACGTTACGGTGGGGCTGGTGTCGCTGGGAACGGGGATGCTGGATGGGCAGTGCTTTCTTCGCCTCCTGCCCCTCGACGACGCGAACCCCTATCCCCGCTACCAGCCACTCGCGCCGGGCTTCTCGGGCTCGCTCACGATCGAGAGCGTGGCGCCTGGTCGCTACGAGGCCGTCGTGTCGCGCTACTTCAACGGCGACGATGGGCAGGCACAGTTTGAGGACCTTTGTCCGCGCGTCCCGTTCGACGTTTCCGCTGACGAGCCGACGAGCGTGACGGTCGAGTTCTGACAGTTGGCTGGGACGCGAGGCGCGGTCGACTTTCGCTGGCCAGGTGGGTCAGTTTTGGCGTGCCGTTTCCAACCAGGGAGTCAGGGTCGCAGAACGAAGAAGTCACGCACATACTGCCAAAAGGACGACCAACGGCTCCACAGGCGTTCACCCTGCACGGCCGCCAGGATGCCGCCTGCGATGCCGGCTCCGAGAGCAGTGATCAGAAGCACCCTTCCGCTCAAGTCGAAGAACGACCACAACGCGTAGGCGCCGATCGACATGAGGAACAGCGTCCCGCAGCCGAAGCGAGTCGCGATTTCCAGGCGGCTGGGTGATTCCATTGACCTGTTCCTCCCGGGGTCAGGGATGAGGGGGTGTACGGCGGGGTATCGAGAGTCTTCGAGCGCCGCGCCTTGGCCCGTGCGGGAAACTCCTCCCGTCAAGACGCGCGTCGATGTCGGCCTCGGTGTCGCAGACGCCTGCGAGCGCGGAGAGTCCACCCGGGGCGGTTGTCAGGGCGCTGCTCACCAATCGGCCATGAAGATCGCGAGGAGCAGCATCAGGAGAAGCCCGACCAGCACGCACACGGCACCGATCCGAATGCGGCGGCGGCTCGCGGTCAGGGATGCTCGGAGCTCGGGATCATCGCCGGACCGAACCTCCGGCTCGTAGAGGGCCTGGCGGGCCGCGTCGTGATCCTCGGATCGGACGCGCAGCCAGACCTCGCCCGGACCGCCCGTATGTCCGACCTGTCCGGAAAGGTGAGCTCCCTCGATCCACGACTCGATGCCGGCGGCCTCCAGTCTCGCCTGCGCGAGATGGGCTTCGGCCTGACTGGCGTAGCGGGCGACCACCTGCAAGGGATACGCTCCGTCGGTGAGGAACAGGCGGATGGTACGACAACTCGAGGGCGAAGGGAAAGCGGGAACTCCCGCTCGAGCACATGAATGCTCGCAGGATCCGCCGCCAGTGTCGCCCGCGGCTACGCGGAATCCGGCCAGGCGATGAGGTTCCGGTATCGTGGATCGTCGTTCGGGTCGTCGTACGTCTCGACCATCGGCTGTAGGGCCCGCTCGATGTAGTCCTTGAACTCGTTCTTCTTGTCCGGATGCCTCTCCTTCGCGAGCAGGAGCAATTCGAGCAGGTGCTCCGCTTCGACGCCTTCACGCAGCTTGTCCAGCACCGCCAGCGTGTGCTTGTACGAGTCACTCCTCGCCAGTGCCGCGTGTTCACCGAACATGCTGGCGTACCGGCGGATTCCCTCTCCCGTGCGGTCGAGCAGGAACAGGCACTTCACCGACTCCAGCGATGCTTCGAACCGCTCATCCTCGGAGACCGCGCCATCCTCTTTCCAGGCGCCGAACCTCTCGTAGAGTTCGAGCGCCGCACCATAGTCGCCCGTCATCATCGCCTGATCGGCGTCCGCCTTCATGGTGGCCGGCCCGGAGTCATCAGCGCACGCCGCGATCAGCCCGCACGCGCTCACCAAAACGAAGTATCGAGCAGCTGCCGAAAGACCTGCCATGGGGTTTCTCCTGCTTCTGCAGGGCGAGCGTCTTTCACGTCCGCCGACTGCCTCGGCACGGTGGATTGTAGCCGGCGAACGGGCGCTTGTGGAGCCTCTCGGTGGCGGCCGCCTGGTGTCGCGTCTGCGCGAGGTTGCGCGAACACTGAAGAGTGAGAATGATGGAGTTCCGAATGCGCGGGCATCCTCTCAAGACCTATCGCCGGGCGTTCTTGGATTGGGAGCCCTGGACCATCTACGTCATCATCACCTGGGCCGCCGACTTCGGGATGGTGATCAACTATCTGTGTATCTGGCTCCTGCACAGCCCACCGTTGGTGTGAAACGAGAGACGGCTGCTGACCAGGCCGGGCCATCCGGCCGGGCTTCACGACTCGCTGCGATGCAGTGCGTTCGAGTTGTCGGACAGCGCGGCTCGAGACTGTCCGATCAGGATGATTTCCGGCGTCCGGGCAATCGGGGCTCAAGTGTCCTACCGTTCTAGTTCGATGGTACGGTCATGGACGTCCATCCGATTGACCCTCACTCCAAGACCTCACCGTCGCAGCAGCTGATGGACCAGGTGCTCGATGCTCTGTCGCGGGGAGAAGCGAGTGCCGGCGATCGGCTCCCGAGCGTGCGCTCGTTCGCTGCTTCGGCGCTCGTCAATCCCAACACCGTCGCCAAGGCGTACCGCGAACTCGAGACCCTGGGAGTCACCTGCGGCAGGAACGGGTCGGGCGTCTACGTGTTGGCCAGCGGCGTGGAGACGGCCCGGCGGGTCAGACGCGCCCAGACGTTGCTGGCCTTCAGGGAAACGGTTCTCCAGGCACTCTCCGTCGGTCACGAGGGCCCGTCGCTGGAACGGCTCCTGAAGCAGCTCTCGGCGAATTCGCATCGAAAGGATACGAAGGTGAAATCATGAACCGGTCTTGCTCACCGCTGCAGGCGGTCGGAATCGAGAAGCACTTCGGCAAGAAGGTCGTTCTCGGCCGGCTCGACTTCGAGCTTCCAGTGGGTCAGGTCACGGTCCTGCTGGGACGCAACGGGGCCGGCAAGACGACCTTGATAAGGCTCTGCCTCGGGACGGAGCGACCGACCGGAGGGCAGCTGCGCATTCTCGGCCGCGATCCGGTGAAGCACGCATCCGAGGTGCGACGACGGATCGGTTTCGTCCCCGATGTTCCAGATGCCTACGACTGGATGACGGCGCGTGACTGGTTCCGCTTTCTCCGTCCTCACTTCCCCGGCTTCAGCATGAAACGGGCGATCGCTCTCAGCGACTCCCTCGCCGTGCCGCTGCAGACGCCGTTCCGGGCCCTCTCCCGCGGTCAGGCGACCAAGGCGATGCTCGTGGGCGCGGTGGCCCACGCCCCGGAGCTGCTGCTCCTCGACGAGCCGTTCGCCGGCCTCGACCCACTCGCGCATGACGACGTGTTGCGCGCGATCATCAGCGAGTACCGGGCCGGTGAACGAACCGTGCTCCTGACCACGCATGATCTGGAGGTCGCCTCGCGGGTCGCGGACAGGATCGCGATGCTCGACGGCGGCCGGATCGTCCGGGAGCTGGCGCCGGATGAGTTGGAGGAGCGGAGCGCGTCGGGGAGCCTGCCGGCTCAGTTGCGGCACGAGATGGCCGAGAGCGTGGAGGTCGGTTGATGTTCCTCGTACACCTCTGGAAGGAATGGCGAGACCACCGGATGCTCGTTCTCGCCCAGATGCTCATCGTGGCAGTCGGCAGCGGTCTCATCGTTTGGCTGACCGGCGACCCTGACACCGGGGGGGAAGCGCAGCGCATGCTGGCCCCCGCGGTTCTCCTGCTCGCGAGCGTCACGACGCTCCTCCTGGGTGGCGATCTGGTGGCCGGAGAGTTGAGAAGGGGCAAGCACCGGTTGCTTTCGCGTCTGCCGGACGCCGTGCCGCGAGCCTTCCTGGCCAAGGTGGTCGCGCTCGTCCTGTCCGGAGTCGTGGCGGCGGCGGTGGGCTTGCTTTCCGCCGAGTTGGTCTGGAGGTCGGTCGGGACGGGCGGTCTCGACCTGTGGACCTCCGAGACCTGGCTGGGGGGATCCGCCTGGATCCTGGTCGCCTTCCCCATCGTGGCCGTCTGGACACTGGCCGCCTCCTGCTGGATTCGCCAGGGCTCCCTGGCCCTTCCGGGCGCCGTGATCGTGCTGGGCGTCGTGCTCCTCCCGTTTGCCTGGATCGTTCGGTGGCATCCCGACATCCGGCCGCTTCCCTTCGACCTCGTGGCCGTCCCCGCCGTCATCGGGGTCGCGGGACTCGTCGCCGCCTACCGCTCCTTCACCCGTGGGCTGCGCTTCGGCGGGGGAGGAGCCTCGGCCATTGCCGTCCTCCCGTTGGCACTGCTTCTCTGCGTTCCCGCCTGGGGTCTCGGTTACCGGCGTCTCGTGCAATGGACGACCGTGAGACCTGAGGCGCAGAGCTTCCAGATCGGCGAGGTTCTGCTCGGCGAGGGTGGAAGGTTTGCGTTCGTCGAAGCCAGAAACTCATCCGACCACTGGACCAAGCCTCCGTACCGGACGCTCGCCGTGAATCTGCGGGACGGATCGTGGCGCGACACCGGGGTCAGTTGGGAAGACGGCGACGCTCTGATGACGCCCGCGTTCGCCGCGCCGGACTGCCAGTATCGAACCGTCGCGATCGGAGGCGCCGGCGGTCCCCGGCTCTTCCTTGACGGCCGGACGGGGCGTGATGGGGCGCGCCTTTCGACGAGCGCGGATCGCCAGGCTGGTCAGGGCCGGCTCCGCGAGCTTGCGAGGGAAACCTCGAGCCTGACCTTCGATGGCGGCCGGAAGGCCTGGTTCCATCGAGGCGTGTTGGAGGTCTCGGGTGACGACGGGCAGGTGGAACCGGTCCCCTGGAATCCGCTCGACCGTCCTCTTCATCCCTGCGGGGACGGGTTCTTGTTCAGGCCCGCGAACAAGTCCTCGGGGTCGCCTCGCTACTTCGACCTGAATCTGATGACTCAAGTGGAACCTGATTGGCCCTGGTGGGAGTGCTCGGTGCTGATCCGGAAGGACCGCTGGATCGTCAGCAGGCGATCCGGCGACTCCGCTCCGGTGCTGTGGAACCCTCTGCGCCGGACCTTCGAGGAAGCGCCCTTCCTCGAGAAGAACGACAGGGTGATTGCGGTTCTCGGCAGCGGAGACCTGGTCGTGGGGGCTCCAGTCGGTGACGGCGGGAAGGAGCGGCTCACGCTCGTGTCACCGCACACGGCGGTGCGGACGCGACTCCTCTTCGAGGATCTCTCTCCGGCGGAAACCCTGCGTCTCCCTCTCGGCCGGTCTGCCTGGACCACGCCGGAAGAGGACCCGGTGTTGGTTCTGGATTCCGAGGAGGGCCAGGGTTACGGGCGCCTGGACCGTTCCGGCGGGCGCATCGATCGCCTCCTCATCAGGATGTCCGTCTACGACAGATTCGTGGCCTGCATCGACAAGGAGACGGCCCTGATCGTCACGGACGACGGCCACGCCCTCGCCCGCGCCCGTTTCAGCAGCGACGAGGTCGAGATTCTCTTCCCACGCTGAGCGGAACGGTACTGGCGCTCGAGGATTCGGTCGTCGAGGAGGTCACGGTCGGGCCGATCACCGTGGCCGCTGATGCTGGCCGTGGAGCATCGCCTCCCGGCGATGGTGCGGCTGCTCCTCGATGCCGGCGCGAAGAGCCCGCAGCCGCGGCGGCCTGAGCTGCCTGGAGATGTCGGAGCGAGGCCACCAGCCGGCGGTGGTCGAGATGCCCGAGGATGCACGTTCCAGGTGAGGCTGGTGGGGGAATCCGGAATCGTTGCAACATCCGGGACTCTGACGACAATGAGGGGACATGGAATCCGGCGAACTCGAAGCTCTGTTCCTTCGATTCCGAACCAAAGGCGACGTCGACGCCCTGGCGCGGGTGTTCGACGAAACAGCGCCCGAGCTGCTGCGGGTGGCCGCGCACCTCGTGAGGCGCGATGAGGACGCCGAGGACCTGCTCCAGCAGACCTTCGTGACCGCCATTCAGCGTGCCCGGACGTTCGACCGGGATGGTTCGCTGGTTGCGTGGCTCGTGGGAATCCTCGCCAAGCACGCCAGGAACGCCTGGCGGAAGAAGCGAGCCACCGATCGATCTGACCTGGACGTCGAGGATCGCCGGGGGCTGTTGAGCGACGTCCTGGCCCGGGAGCAACAGGGAGCCGTCGAGGCCGCCGTCCTGGATCTTTCCGAGCCGTACCGTGAGGTGCTCATCCAGCACCTCCTGGAGGGCCGCGGCGGGACCGAGATCGCCAAGCGACTTCGCCGTGCGCCGGCCACGATCCGCAGCCAGCTCCATCGAGGCCTTCAACTTCTCAGGAAGGCCCTGCCCAAGGGCCTCATCGCCGGAGGCGCGGCCGCCATCACGCAGACGCGCGGACTGGCCGCGATCCGTGGCGAGGTGCTGGCGGCAGCGGCAAAGCCCTCTACGGTCCTGTTCGTCGTTGGAGGATTGGTCATGGGAAAGAAGATCCTGCTCGGTGGGGCCGCCGTGTTGCTCGCGGTCGCCGCGGTGGCCGTCTGGCAGACGCCATGGCCGCGGGCGACGAGTGACGATCCGCCA
>Ga0326597_10010091_pt1 | contig 12605 bp, 8 predicted proteins | sample RVTome_12_FD_203789 | JGI IMG/M metagenome (GOLD analysis project Ga0326597, IMG submission 203789) | Soil microbial communities from uranium-contaminated site in the Upper Colorado River Basin, Wyoming, United States - RVT100D185 | ecosystem: Environmental > Terrestrial > Soil > Contaminated >... | reverse complement strand
CCGCCGCCTCTGACCGCACGGCCACCGGCGCAGATCGCGCGCTCCTGACTCAGGCGCTCGACGCCGCGTTCGCCAACAGCGCCGCGCTCACCCAGGCGTTTCTCGTCGTCCACAAGGGCCGCATCGTCGCCGAACGCTACGCCGCCGGCGTGACGAAGGACACGCAGCTCGAGAGCTGGTCGATGGGGAAGAGCCTGACGGCGACGTTGTTCGCGTTGCTGGTGAAGGACGGCACGTACACGATCGACCAGCCGGCGGCGGTGCCGGCCTGGCGCGCGCCCGGCGATCCGCGCGGCGCGATCACGCACCGGCACCTGCTGCAGATGAGCGCGGGGCTGAAGTTCGTCGGCAACCAGGAGCCGGGCGGCGCGCCGCCGGTGACTGTGCTCGATCACTACTACATCTATACCGGCGGCATCGATGCGTTCGAGTACTCGATCACGCGCCCCGTGGAATTTCCCGCGGGCACGGACGGGCGCTACCGCAATTCGGATCCGCTGACGATCGGCTACCTGATCAAGCGCGCGGTGCAGGCGCGGGGCGAGGAGTATCTGACGTTCCCGCAGCGCGCGCTCTTCGACCGCATCGGCATCCGCCGCCAAGTGCTCGAAACGGATCCCTGGGGCAACTTTCTCTTGACCGGCTACGACTACGGGACGGCGCGGAACTGGGCGCGCATCGGGTTGCTCTACCTCCAGGATGGCCTGTGGCAGGGGCAGCGGCTGCTGCCGGAAGGCTGGGTCAAGTTCGTCAGCACCCGGGCCCCGGCGTGGCGGACGCCGGTGTACGGGGGGTTCTTCTGGCTGAACGGCGACGGGAACTGGAACCTGCCGCGCGAGACCTACCTGGCGGCCGGCGCCGGCGGGCAGAACACGTGGATCGTGCCGGGTCACGACCTGGTGATCGTCCGCATGGGGCATATGCGGGGCCAGGGGCCGGCGCGCCGGGCGACCAACACCGCTCTGGGTCTGGTGATGCGCGCGATCGGCGCGCCCGGTCCCGGGGGAGCCTCGGGGGCTGCCGGCTCGACAATCCCCTCCCGCTGAGGTAACTTTTACCCGTTTTCCCCTGGATGGATCCCTACGGAGGCTCAATGAAGACTCGGTTGTCGCTTTCTCACCGTGGCTTGACCCGGCGGATGCGCATTGCCGTCATCGTGGCTGCCGCGCTGGCACCGCTGTCCCTGATCGCGCAGTCGGCGCCGCAGGCGCAGCAGGGCGCGCGGTCGCTGCTGCCGACGTTCACCGGCACGGCACTCCCGTTCACCGGCGAAGGCTGGCAGGACAAGGTGCTGACGCACGAGGGCTACGTGATCCCGCCGCCCGAACTGGCCGCGGCGGTACTCGCGCCGCGTGAGATGAACCTGAATCTGACGAACCCGAGTCCCGACCGTGCCTGGTTCCTGGACGAAATCGGCGACGGCCCCGTGCCGATGTCGATCTTTGGCCGGCCGTTCGACGAACTGGGCGGCGTGTTCATCGACTGGAAGGCGAACCGGCAGCGCACGATGTCGCGCCGGAACACGATTGGCCTCCAGGTCATCTCCGCCGCGGACGGATCGCGCAAGACGCTCGCCACCCCGGCCGGGCAGCGCGTGACCAACGCGCGCTGGACCGAAGACGGCAAGGCCGTGATGTACGTCACGCTCGCCGATGACGGCACCTACCTCTGGATCACGGACATCGCGACGAACAGACCGCGTCAGATCACGAAGACATCGATGCTGACGACGTTCGTGACGAACTATTCCGTCATCAACGGCGGCAAGTCGGTCGTCGCCGTGTTTCCTCCGGACGGCCGAACGGCGCGCCCGTTGCCGCCGCCATTGCCGACGGGACCGGAGGTTATCGTCGCGCTGACCCCTGACCGGAACCGTCTGCGCACGTTCGCCAGCCTGATGCGTACGCCCTACGAGCACCAGTTGCTCGAGTGGCACGTCACGGGTCAGATCGGCATCGTCGATGTGGCGACCGGCGCCATCACGAAGTTCGGCACGCCCGGCATGATCACCGGCGTGAACATGAATCCCGACGGCAAGTACGCGCGCGTGACGCGGATGAGGAAGCCGTTCTCGTTCGTCGTGCCGACGTCGAGTTTCGGATCGATCGAGGAGATCTGGGACGCGTCGGGCAAGGCGCTCGCGGAGGTTAACGAGCGCGCGCTGAACCTTGGGGTGCAGGCGCCTCCGGATCCACCGGATCCGACCAACCCGCAGCCGCCGCAGGCGGCGGGCCGCGGCGGGCGTGGCGGCGGAGCGGCGAACAACGGACGCCGGAACCTGGAGTGGCGCGCCGACGGGCAGGGGATCAACTACCTGCAGCTCGAGCCCGCGCCGGCCGCGCCGGCGACGGGGGGCGGGCGACAGGGCCGCGGCGGCGGGGGCGACGGCGAGCCCGAGTTCCAGGGCGCGCGGGGCGGCGGCCAGCAGGCCGGTGGCCGCGGCGCCGGCGCGCAGGCGAATCAGCCGCCGCGCAAGGACCGGCTGACGCACTGGATGCCGCCCTTCAGCGACACCAGCACGAAGGTGCTCTACGAAAATCCGACCCAGATGGGCAACGTGCGTTTCTCGCCGGACGGCCAGATTCTGTTCTTCACTGAGTCCAGCAACACGGTCGCGGTCTATCTGAACGACCCGGCGCAGAAGTACGTCGTCGCGCGCGGCGGTGGCGGACGCGGTGGCGAGGCCGGCGGCGGCCGGGGCGGCGGTGGTCAGGGGCGGGGCGGTGGCAACGCGCAGGGCGGCGGCGCCGCGGGCACGCTGATGTCCGGCACCGGCCGCGTGGCGGCCAACAGCCAGGGCTCGGGCACGCCGGTCATGCTCTCGCCGGACGGCGCGAGCGTGTACTTCCAGGGCTCGGCGGGCGGCGGCCGCGGCGCCAACGCGACGCCCGCGCGGCCCTTCATCGACAAGGTCAACATCAAGACGGGCGAGCGCACGCGCCTCGTGGACGTCGAAGGCCTCGCGAACATGACGCAGACGGTGTCGACGGTGATCGATCCCGAGGCGAAGAAGCTGGTGCTCAACCGCCAGAATCCGACGACGCCGCCGCAGCAGTTCCTGTGGGACAACGGCAACGTCCGGCAACTCACCAACAACGAGGACCTGTTTCCGGATCTCACGCGGATGGTGGTGCAGCGGTTCATGGTGACCCGCGCGGATGGGTTCGTGTTCCGGACGACGGTCTACCTGCCGTCCGACTACAAGGAAGGCACCCGGCTGCCGGGGTTCTTCTGGTTCTATCCGCGGGAGTACACCTCACAGGAACAGTACAACGGCGGCCGCGGCGGCGGTGCGACGCCGCCGACGACGTTCCCGAACTTCGGGACACTGTCCAAGCAGTTCCTCGTCAGGCTGGGCTACGCGGTGATCGAGAACGACGCACCGATCGTCGGCCCGACCGGGCAGATGAACAACAACTACATCAATGACCTGCGCAACAATTTTGCGGCGACGATTGACGAACTCGACAAGCGCATGCTCGTCGATCGGAATCGCCTCGCGCTGGGCGGCCACAGCTACGGCGCGTTCTCGACGGTGAACGCGATGGTCAGCACGCCGTTCTTCAAGGCCGGCATCGCCGGGGACGGCGCGTATAACCGCACGCTGACGCCGCTCGGATTCCAGACCGAGCGCCGCGACCTGTGGGAGGCGCCGAACGTCTACCTCGAGATGTCGCCGTTTCTCCGCGCGAACAACCTGACGGGCGCGCTGCTCATGTATCACGGCATGCATGACCAGAACGTGGGCACGGATCCCGTCAACTCGGTGCGGTTGTTCCACGCGCTCAACGGTCTCGGCAAGACCGTGGCGCTCTACAACTATCCGTTCGAGGATCACGGCCCCTCGTCGCGCGAGACGCTGCTCGACCTGTGGGCGCGGTGGGCCGCGTGGCTGGACAAGTACGTGAAGAATCCCCAGCCGATCAACAAGCCGGCGCCCCCCGACGCCAATCGTGGCGGGGGAGCGGGACGGTAAGAGAAAGTCAGAAGTTAGAAGTTCGAAGTTCGAAGTCAGGGGTCAAACGGAGGGGGCATGAGAACAGTAGTTCGGCTCGTGATGGCGGCGTGCGTGGCATGTGCCGCGGTGGTCGTCGTGGCCGCCCAATCCAAGCCGGTGACCAACGCGGACGTGATCGCGTTGGCCAAGGCCGGGATGGGTGAGGATGTCATTCTGGCGAAGATCAACTCATCCGCGACGGACTTCAAGACCGACGTCGCGGATTTGAAAGCCCTGAAGTCGGCTGGCCTGAGTGACAACGTGATTTCCACGATGGTTCGCCGCGGCACGTCGCCGGCGCCGGCGGCCGCCCCTCCGGCCTCAACCGGCGGCGGTGGCCGGACGAGTGGAACCACGGGCAACCAGGTCGTCGGCGGCCTGTCGGACGTGGGCGTCGTCACACTCATGGCGAAAGACGGTCGCAAGGAACTGCGTTCGGCGGCCGGCACGATCAGCACGACCTGGGCGTACGTGACGCAACTCGTGTACAACAACTTCGACGGGTTGAAGGCCGACGTCCGCACGACCGATCGGCGTCCGAGCCTGGTCGTCAAGAGCGCGAAGAGCCCGCGCGGCCGGCTCTATCTCGTTTCGGCGGAGGTTGACACGGACAACAACGTCCGCTCGGTGAAGATGGGTAACTCGCGGCTGTTCGGCGCCAAGAACATCGGCGCGCCTGATTCGGACAACCAGATCGAGTGCGACGTGGTCAACGAGGGCGGCGATGTGTGGCGGATGACGCCGAAGAAGGACCTGGCTCCGGGCGAGTACGGGCTCTGGATCCAGTCGAACGAAATGTTCGATTTCGGCATCGACTAGATCGCCGCAGGCGGGGTCAGACTGTCACCGCCAGGCGAACTCGTAGCAGCCCGGCGTCACGAGCAGGCGATCGCCAGCGAAGAACAGGCTCAAGGGCGCGACAACAGTCGCGCCCTTGAACTGTACGGTCCGCGTCTTCTCGCCGTGCCGGTCGTAGACATACGTCGCCCCGGGGGCGAGCGAGATCCAGAGACCGCCGCCCGCGTCGACCGCGGTGGCTCTCACGAGCGGCTCCATGACCGGCGCCCCGCCATCCGGCCTGCGCGGCCACGAGGCGGGCAGGCGCTGAATCTCCACATCGAGTTCCGGACCCTCTATGTGCCGCTCGAAGAGCAGGGTGCCGGCCGCGTCGTATTTGCGGAACATCGGCACGCCGGCGGCGAAGACGAAGTAGTAGCCACCGGCCGGATCGGCGATCGGCCAGCCGGCGTTCAGCGCCAGGTGCACGTCGCGATCGGATTCCTGCGACGTGGGCCGCAACGTCCCGATCTGGCGCAGCGCCACGCCGCGGTTGTCGAGTTCAGAGAAGAGCGCGCCGGCGTCGGGCCGGCTGACCAGGAACGTGCGGCCGGTGAAGCTCATCGATCCCACGCCGTTCAGGACGCGGCCGTCGGCCATCACGTGCCGCGCGATCCGCGCCTGCGTGTAGAAGCCGCCCAGCAGCAGGCCGTCCAGATCGAAATACTGGATGCGCTCGAGCCCGTTCGGCGCGTCCGCCACCGCGAAGATGTCGTCGCGGCTCATCGCCAGCACGCCGGGCCCGACGATCCGGCCCTGTTCGAAGCCGACCTGCAGCACGCGCCGCGCGGCCGTCTGTGTCGCGTCGATGGTGTAGACCGCGTGCGCGCGCCGGTCGAGCACGACCGATTCGCCGGTCCGCGCCCTGACGAAGCCGATGGGATCCTCGAACCGGCCGGCGATGTGCGCCGGCAGCGCCGCGACGGCGTGCAGCACCTCGACGGCCCCGGGCGCGACCGCGGCGGTCCGCGCGGGCGCCACGGCCAGCGCGAGCGCAGCGAACGAGACGACGACGACGCGCATGGGATCCAATGCTACCCTTCCCGCCATGCACATGCGCTTCATCCTCTGTGCGGGGCTCCTGGGCGCGGCGGTCTCCGCGGCCTCCGCGACGTCGGGGGAGGCCGGACAGGACCTTGAGCTCCGGGCCTGCCGGATCGGCCGCGGCGGCCAGGGCGAGTGCGGACGGATGTCCGTGCCGGAGAACCGATCGGTGGCGGCCGGACGCCGAATCGCGATCAACTTCCAGGTGCTGCGCGCCCAGATGCCGGGTGCGAAGGAGGCGGTGTTGCTGCTGGCCGGCGGGCCGGGGCAGGGCAGCACCGCGATGATCGGCACGGCGTCCGGCTGGATGTCGCCGCTCCGCGCGTCCATGGACATGGTGCTGATGGACCAGCGGGGCACGGGCGGATCCGGCGCGCTCACGTGCGACATGGGCGCCGGCGAGCATCCGGCCGCCGCGTTCGGCCACATCATGCCGGTAGCGGCGATTGAGCGCTGCCGTCAGGCATTGGAAAGGCGCGCGGATCTCACGCAGTACACGACCGACGCGGCCGTCGCCGACATGGAAGAGCGTCGCGTCCGGCTCGGCTACGACCGAATCGCGCTTTTCGGCGTGTCGTACGGCACCCGGCTGGCACAGGCGTACATGCGGCGGCATCCCGCCCGCACGAAGGCCGTCGTCATCGACGGCGTGCTGCCGTTCGACGTCGGCGCGCCGGTCACCTACGCGCGCGGACTGCAGCGGTCGGTCGACCTGATGCTGGCGGCCTGCCGCGACCGTGAGGCGTGCCGGCAGGCGAATCCGCAACTGGCGGAGGATCTCGCGTCCATCGTCACGCGCCTCGACAAGGCGCCCGCGCGCGCGACCGTTCGGCCGCGCACGGGCGATCCGGTCGAGGTGACGCTGACGCGCGGGGACTTTGCCTATGCGATGCGGGGGATGCTGTATTCGCCGGCGTCGGCGAACGACCTGCCGCCGATGATCGCGCGCGCGGCCGCGACGGGCGATCTCAGTGAATTCGCGCAGCGCTACTGGGCGCGCGCCACGAACCTCGGCCGCAGCATCGCGCGCGGCCTGCACCTGTCGATCCTCTGCCCTGAAGACGTCGTCCATCCGACCGAGGCGGAGGCGACAGCCGCGGCCGCGGGCACCATCCTCGGCCGCCACGTGTTCGATGACTACCGCACCGCGTGCGCAATCTGGCCGAAGGGGAAGATCGCCCAGGATTTCCGCGCGCCGGTGACCGCGAACGTGCCGGTGCTGCTGGTGTCAGGCCAGTTCGATCCGGTGACGCCGCCCGAGTTCGGCGATCGTGTGGCGCGATCGCTGCCGCTCGCGCGCCACATCGTCGTGGCCGGCAGCGGGCACGGATCGGCGTCCGGTTGCCCGCGCGCGGCCGTGCTGCACGTGCTCGGGAAAGGAACGCTCGAGGGGATGCCGGCGGTATGCGGCGGCTAGTACGCCGCCGTCTCCTTGATCGCCGCCAGCACGTCGGCCGACCCGGGCAGGATCACTTCTTCCAGATCCGGGCAGTAGGCCACGGGCGTGTCCATCGCGCCCACGCGGCGGACGGGGGCGTCGAGGTACTCGAACAGATCGCTCGCCACGCGCGCGGCCAGTTCGGCGCCGAAGCCGCATGTGAGTTGATCTTCGTGCGCAATGATGATGCGGTTCGTCTTTTTCACCGCGTCGGCGATCGCGTCCCAGTCGAACGGCATGATGGTGCGCAGGTCGATCACCATCGTGCTGATGCCGTCCTTCTCCGCCTGTTGGGCCGCGAGCAGCGATCGCTGCACCAGCGCGCCCCACGTGACCACGACCACGTCCGTGCCCTCGCGCTTCACGGCGCCCTTGCCGAACCGAATCATGTAGTTCGCGCCCGGGTACTCGCCCTTGTTGTACGTCTGGCGGTACAGGTGCTTGTGCTCGAGGAAGAGTACCGGGTCGTCGCAGCGCATTGCCGTGCGCAGCAGCCCCGCGGCGTCCTGCGCGTTCGACGGATAGACGATGCGGATGCCGGGGCAGTGCGCGAAGATGCTCTCGCCCGACTGGCTGTGATACGGCGCCCCGCCGCGCAGGTAGCCGCCGCTCGCCGTGCGAATCACCATCGGACACGAAAAGGCATTACTCGACCGATAGCGCATCATCGAGACTTCGTTGCGCAGCTGCATCATCGCCGGCCAGATGTAGTCGAAGAACTGGATCTCGACGACCGGCTTGATGCCGCGGACCGCCATGCCGACCGCGCGCCCGACGATGTTGGCTTCCGCCAGCGGCGAGTTGAACACGCGATCGGATCCGTACGCCCTCTGCAGGCCGTGCGTCACCTTGAAGACGCCGCCCTTGCCCTGCACTTCGCTGAGTTTCTCTTCGTGCGTGGCGTCCGCCACGTCCTCGCCGAACATGACGATGCGGGGGTTTACGCCCATCTCGTCTTTCATCGTGCGATTGATGGCGGCGACCATTGTGTCCGGCTTGCCCTCGGGCGCCGCCGGCGTGTCAAAGTCGGCCGAGGTGGGATCGACGTCTGGCGAATAGACCCAGAGACCGGCCGTGTCCTTCGCCGGCCTCTCCGCCTTGACCGCCGCGTCGGCCGCCTCATTGATTTCGCGGTCGACGTCCTTCGCGATCTCGGCCAGGTCCGCGTCGGTCGCATGCCCATGCGCTTTGAGGACCGCGGCGAACTTCGCGATCGGATCCCGCGTGGCTTCTTCCGCCCGTTCCGCCTTCGTCTTGTACAGCTTCTCGTCGTCGGACAGCGAATGCGAGTACGGGCGGATGACCTTGGCGTGGACGAGCGCCGGGCCCTTGCGGGCGCGGCAGTACGTGACGGCCTCCGTCATCGCGCGGTAGCTTTCCGCGACGTCGGTGCCGTCACATCGCACGACCTTCAGGCCGGGGAAACTCTCGACGAGCGCGCTGAGGTCGCCGCCAGGCGTCTGGACCTCGACCGGGACGGAAATGGCGTAGCCGTTGTCTTCGACCACGAAGACGACCGGCAGCTTCCGCACGCACGCCGTGCTCAGCGATTCCCAGAATTCGCCCTCGGCCGACGTGCCGTCGCCGATCGAAACGTACGCGACCTCATCGGCCTTGAACTTCGTTTCACGGCCGGGAATGTCCGTGAGCCGCTCGTAGAGCAGGCCCGCCTCGGCGCACCCGACCGCGTGGAGGCATTGCGTGCCGGTGGGGGAGGACTGCGACACGATGTTGAGCGCCTTGTGGCCCCAGTGCGACGGCATCTGGCGACCGCCGCTGTTCGGGTCGTCCTTGGCGCCGACGCCCGACAGGAACATCTCGAGCGGCGTCATGCCGAGTTGCAGGCAGAGCGCGCGGTCGCGGTAGTAGGGGAAGAACCAGTCGTAGGCGGGCTTCAACGCCAGGCCCGCCGCCACCATGATCGCTTCGTGCCCGGCGCCGCTGATCTGAAAGAAGATCAGGCTCTGATTCTTGAGCTGGATTTCCTTGTCGTCGATCCGGCGCGACAGCAGCATCGTGCGGTAGATGCGGCGCATTTCGTCCCGCGACCACTGGGCGGCGGTCGCGGCGGCGCCGGCGCGGGGAGCTTCGGCCGTGGGCGCGTGGCCGCGGCCGTTCGACGGGGGGCGTTGCTTCATTGCGCAGTTCCTCGGGCGGCCGCCGCGGCCGCCGGTCAAACCCATCGATTATACGTCCGGCCGCTCAGTGCACCCGTCCGCCCCAGTCGCCAGGTCCACGGCCGCCCTGGTGCACGTCGAACCGCTTGCGCATGCGGCTCATCCGCCATTTCGTCAAACGGTACTGCAGATCCAGCCGCGTATTGCGTGGTCCCTTGAGATAGAACCAGCCGATCACGAGGCCCGACAAATGTGTCGCTTCGGCCACGCCGGAGCTCCTACCGCTCGTTGCCGCGAGAAACGCCATCGCGCCCATGAGGATCGCGGCCACGCGCGCCGGGAGCGGGAAGATGAACATGAACAGGATGTTCCGGTGCGGAAAGAGCAGGGCCCAGGCCAGGAGCAGGCCGTAGATCGCGCCGGATGCGCCGACGGTCGTCACGTCATACATCGCCCGCATGGCGTCGAACGGCAGCAGTGACAGCAGCGCCGTGGCGATGCCGGCGCCGACGCCGGTGACGGCGTAGTACTTCACGAACCCGACCGTGCCCCAGCGCCGTTCGAGATCCACGCCGAACATCCAGAGCGCCAGCATGTTGAAGAGGATGTGCGTGAATCCGTTCGGGTCGTGGACGAAGAGGTAGGTGGCCAGCCGCCAGACCTGGAACTGCTCGAACACGACGACCGGCGCCAGGCCGAAGGCGCCGACGACCGCCGCCGGCGCGAACCACGTCAGGACGAAGACGCCGACGTTCGCGTAGACGAGGGCGCGCACGGCGGGCGTCATGGGGCCGGGGCCGATGACCATGGCGGGGCCCTGCGGCCCATAGCGGCTCATGCAGCGATGCTATGCGAGGTCGTCCCTTCGCGCTACGGCTTTTGCCGCCGGCCGAAGACGCGCGCCAGGGCGGCGCGCAGTTCTTCGATGCGCAGCACGTAGGCGGTCGCCGTGAGCACCGCGATCGCGACGCCGATCGCGCCGATCACGCGGACGAACCGGTGCCACAGCACGGGCTCGGCAAACTGCGTCAGCAACCACCCGTGCGCATAGTGCGCGGCGACGCCCATCGCCGCGGACGCCAGGCTGACCTTGACGAGCGTCACCAGAATCCGGGCGAAGTCGCCGCCGCCGAGCCGGCGCGAGAGCAGATACAGCAGCAACCCGGCGTTCACGTTCGCGGCGATCGCCGTGCCGAGGGCCAGGCCCGTGAACCCGTAGATCGAGTTGAGCCAGAGGTTCAGGACGAGGTTCAAGCCGATGGTGAACACACTGATCAGGACAGGGGTCCGGGCGTCCTGCAGCGCATAGAACGTTGGCGACACGATCTTCACGACCGAATACCCGAGCACGCCCGGGGCATAGAACGCGAGGGCGCCGGCCGTCTTGAGTGTGGAATCGGCGTCGAACCTGCCGCGCTCGAGCACCAGCCCGACAATCGGCTCCGCAAGCACGATGAGGCCGACCATCGCCGGCACCGACAACGCCAGCATCAGCCGAATCGCCCAGGACACGGTTGCGATCATCGATCCCTGCGCGCCCTCGCCGGCCTGCTTCGCGAGCGTGGGGATCGAGGCGGTGGCAATCGCCACCCCGAAGATGCCGATCGGCAGATACATCAACTGGAAGGCGAACCGGAGCGCGCTCGCGGCGCCTTCAGTCGGCGTCGCGAGCCAGGTGTTCACGAGCAGGTTGATTTGTCCAGCCGCCACCCCCAGCGTGCCCGGCCCCATCAAGATCATGACCTGGCGCAGCGCGGGGTCGCGGACGTTCAGCACCCACCGGTGACGATAGCCCTCACGCGCGAGGCTGGGCCACTGAATCAGGAGCTGCGCGAGGCCGCCGCCGAGCATGCCGATCGACAACGCCATGACCGTGTCCAGGCCGCGCGCGTGCAGGATCGGCACGAGGATCACCGTCGCGAGAATGAACACGACGTTGAACATCGCCGGCGCCGCGGCAGGCACGAAGAACCGGCGCAGGGCGTTCAGCATCCCCATGCACGCGGCCGCCAGCGCAATCAGCAGCAGGAACGGCATGTTGATGCGCGTCAACTCGATCGTCAGCTCGAGCTTGCCGGGAACCGCCGCGAACTCACTGGCGAAGAACGTCGTCAGCGGCGTCGCAAAGACGATCCCGATGAGGACGAACGCGCCCGTGATGAGCAGCAGCCCGTTGATGACCTGGGAGCCGAGCCGGAATCCCGCCTCCTTGCCCTCCTTCGCGATGGTCCGCGTCAGCGTCGGCACCAGGGCCGCGCTCATGGCGCCCTCCGCGAACAGTTCCCGGAGGAGCCCGGGCACCCGGGTCGCCACCACGAAGGCGTCCGCCTGCATGGACGTCCCGAAGAAATAGGCTTGAGCCTGATCCCGCACGAGGCCCAGCACCCGACTGGCCAGGGTGGCCAGCCCGATCAACCCGGCGGACCGGCCGAGGCGCTCAGTCATCCCCGGCGGCGCATGTGTGACGCATCTGTGACGACGGATGGGGGCTGGCGGATGCGGGTGGGCGGTACACGGATGAGGCCGGCAGGGTGGAGCCGAGCCTATCAAAATTGGCCGAAAAAAGAAGGGGCCTCAACCCCTGTGTTGAGGCCCCTGCCCGGAGGATGGATGAGTGGCTCTTGCGATGCCGCTCACAGGTCTTAGACGGCAGCCTTTCGGGAAAAGTTTGCGGGCGATCGGGCTGTGATCCGGGCGCCTAGCTGCTTAACCGTTTCTTAACAGTCTCGCTCAGTTGGCGGCCGTCGACCGACTGGCCGGCCAGCTTGGCCATCACCGCCTTCATGACCTTGCCCATGTCTTTGGGGCCGGCGGCGCCGGTTTCGGTCATGGCGGCGGCGACGGCGGCGTCGATCGCCGCCGGGTCCGCGGCCGGCGGCAGAAAGCGCTCGAGAAACCGGATTTCAGCCAGTTCGCGATCGGCCAATTCCTGTCGCCCGGCCGCGGTGAACTGTTCGGCGGAATCCCTTCGTTGCTTGACGAGCGCATTTACGACCTGCAGCGATTCGGCCTCATCGAGCGCGCGGCCCTTCTCGACTTCCTTGTTCATCAGCGCCGCCTTGAGCATGCGCAACGGGGCGAGTGACGCCTGGTCCTTCTGGCGCATCGCCGCGGCGATGTCTGCGGTCACCGTCTCCATCAAGGACATGGAAGCAGTCTACTGCAGAAGGCA
>Ga0326597_10010090_pt1 | contig 12605 bp, 11 predicted proteins | sample RVTome_12_FD_203789 | JGI IMG/M metagenome (GOLD analysis project Ga0326597, IMG submission 203789) | Soil microbial communities from uranium-contaminated site in the Upper Colorado River Basin, Wyoming, United States - RVT100D185 | ecosystem: Environmental > Terrestrial > Soil > Contaminated >... | reverse complement strand
TGGCGTTTTTCGGCGACAAGTACGGCGAGCGCGTGCGGGTGGTCGAGGTGAACACCGTCGTGCCCCGATTTAGCGCTGAGCTTTGCGGCGGCACCCACTGCGAACACACCGGCCAGATCGGGGCGATCGTCATCACCGCCGAGTCGTCGATCGGCTCGGGCATGCGGCGCCTCGAGGCGCTGACCGGTGAGGGCGCGGAGAAGTACATTCGCGACCAGGCTGGCACGCTGGCCGAGGTCGCGCAGAAGCTGGGAGCGCCTAAGAGCGCACTCATCCCGAAGCTCGAATCCGTGCTCGAAGAGCGGGACGCCCTGCGCAAGAAGGTGGAAAAGCTGGAACGTTCGCTGGCATCAGGCGGCGGAGCGGCGCAGGACCTCACGGCATCAGCGCAGTCGGTCGACGGCGTGTCAGTTATCGCCACCCGCGTCGATGCGCCGAGCGTAGACGCGCTGCGTTTCCTCGGCGACGGTCTGCGTAAGCAACTCGGGTCCGGTGTCGCGGTGCTGGGCACGATAATCGACGAAAAGCCGATGTTCATCGCGCTCGTCAGTGGAGACCTGACGTCGCGAGGTCTGAACGCAGGGAACATCCTGAAGCGCGTGGCCACGGTCGCCGGCGGCAACGCGGGCGGACGGCCCGACATGGCGCAGGGCGGCGGCAAGGACGCTGCGAAGTTGGACGAAGCGCTGGGCATCGTGCCGGACGCCGTGCGCGAGATGCTCGCGGGTTGAGATGCGCCTGATCGGAATCGACTTTGGGGAGCGCCGCATCGGCGTGGCGGCGGCGGACGACCGCACCGGCATCGCCGTTCCTCTCGATACGATCGACGCCGGCGCCGATCCCGTCGCTGAGATCGTGCGGCTGGTCGCCGAACAGAACGCCGACGAACTGGTGGTTGGGATGCCGCTGTCCCTCTCCGGCGCCGAAGGGCCCCAGGCGCAGCGGGTCCGCGAGGCCATCGCCCGGCTCGAAACGCTCATCGCCATACCGGTCCGGACGTACGACGAGCGCCTGACCAGCACTCAAGCCGACCGGGTGCCATCCACCGCGAAGCGCGGACCCGGCAAACGAGGCCGCGCGCCCGACAACCGCGACTCAATCGCCGCCAGCATCCTCCTGCAGGCGTACCTGGACAGCAAGCGGCCGCATGACTAATCAACGCATCCCGTACTATGCCGCGCTGGGCGTTTGCGGCTTCCTGGGACTCATCGCGTTGTGGCTGATCGTAACCAGCCCCGGCGAGATCGCCGACGTTGGCGAGTTCACGACGCCCGCGCCGGGATCAGGGCAGGGCATCGCCGTGACAGTCCAGGCCGGCCAGTCTCCCTCGGACATCGGCGACACGCTGGAGCAACTCGGCGTCATCGAGTCAGGGACGCAGTTCCAGGTGCTCGTCAGCCTGATGGGCGTGGATGGTCTGCTGCAGGCCGGCGAGTACGAGTTCCGGCGCAACATGCCCGCCGTCGAGGTCGTGTACCGGATGCGCAACGGCATAACGGCCACGCGTACTGTCACGGTCATCGACGGCTGGCGGATCGAGGAGATCGCCGACGCAGTCGAAGCACAGGGCATTCCGCGCGACGAATTCATCTCAGCGGCGGGCCGTCTCGACTACGACTTCGATTTCGTGCGCGAGATCCCGCAGGGCCAGGACCTTGAGGGCTATCTCTACCCGGCGACGTACACCGTGCGCTCGACGGACACCGGCCAGTCGATGGTGCAGAAGATGCTTGAGGCGTTCGACCTGAACGTGCCGGTGGACGGCATCAAGGAGCAGGCTCAGCGCTACAACCTGACGCTGCACGAAGTCGTCACTATCGCCTCCGTAATCCAGCGAGAGGCCGTCGTCGCCGAGGAGAAGCCCGTGATGTCGCAGGTGTTCCTCAGCCGCATCCGTTCGGGCGTCGGGCTGGAGGCGGACCCCACGGTGCAGTACGCCGTCAGCGAGATCCCGGGCAGCATCCGCGACCACGGTTACTGGAAGGCCCCGCTGACGAACGACGACCTGAATTACGATTCGCTGTACAACACCTACCTCTACATCGGGATCCCGCCCGGACCGATCGCCAGCCCCGACACCGAGTCGATCATCGCGGTGGTCCAGCCGGCGGCCACGAACTACCTGTACTTCGTTGCCCGGCCTGATGGCACGCACGCCTTCGCCGAGACGTTCGAGCAGCACTTGCTGAATATCGAGGCGATCGAGAGCGGCAACACTTCGCCCTAGCCTGCGCCACCGGACTCTGCCCGCAAGATAAGCTGTAGGGGTGCAGTATCTAGGTGTCATCACCGATCCCGAGAAGCAGTCGACTTCGCCTGCCTTCCAGCAGGCCGCCATCGACGCCCTGGGGCTCGAGTTGAAGTACGAGCGCTGGCCGACCGCGCCGGACGGGCTCGCCACGCGGATTTCGGGTCTGCGCGCGCCGGCGGTGCTCGGCGCGAACGTCACGATCCCGCACAAGGAATCGGTGATGCGGCTGCTCGACGACCTCGACCCGCTCGTGCACCGCGTCGGCGCCGTTAACACCATACTCAACCGCGGTGGCCGGCTTTCGGGCTACAACACGGACGTCGAGGGCTTCCTGCGGGCGCTTCGGGAGGACGCTGCGTTTGATCCGAAGGGCCGCCGGTTCGCGCTCGCCGGAGCTGGTGGGGCCGCGCGCGCGGTCGTCGTGGCGTTGATGGAGGCCCGCGCGGAATCGGTGACGGTCGTCAACCGCACTCTCGACCGGGCGGAGCGCCTGCTGGCGGACCTCCGGCCGCTGGCGACAGTGACCGCGCTCAGCGCAGTGTCTGATACGGCGGAAGACTGGGTAAACGCAGCCTCGAACGCGGACGCTTTGGTAAACTGTACTTCGCTCGGTATGGCTGGGAGCGGGCATGAGGGCCGCTCACCGGTCCCGGCCGAGCTGATTCGTCCCGATATGCTTGTCTACGATCTCGTCTACCGGCCTGCCGACACCCGCCTCCTGAGCGACGCGAAGGAGCGCGGTGCACGCACGCTCGGCGGGCTGCCGATGCTGGTTTACCAGGGCGCGGCCTCGTTCAAGATATGGACCGTCCGCGATGCCCCTGTCGACGTCATGCTCGCCGCTGCGCGAGTGGCCCTGGGGGTGAGCGCATGATGCCCTACGCCGTCGGCGGCCTTGCGGTGCTGTTCGTGATCGTCACCTACATCATCCTGCAGGGCACCCGCGCGGCACTGGCGTGGCGGCAGGCGGCGGCCGGCGGCGATGTGAAAGTCATCCGCGATATCGTGGAGGCCAGCATCCAGGGCTGGTCCTCGCAGCGGCGGCCGAAGCCGGTCGCGCCCGAAGTCTGGCGCGGCGTCCAGAGCATGCAACTCGCCGACGTCGAGGCTGACTTCGTCCGCGTGTCCGTCATCGCCGAGAGCGAGTACCGGATGGAGAACGGGACCTGGCTCGAAATCCGCAACCCGCTGCAGGAGGGGTTTTCGATCACAGTGAAGGCAGCGGATATGCTGTTCTACGAGATGCCTCATTACCGCCCCAATCGCGTCCAGGTCGATGTCTATTCCCAGTACCGGACTGAGTCCGGTGCGACGACCCGCGAGTGCATCCTCTCGACGTACACTGATCGCGACGCCGCGAAGGAAGTCGACTGGGACGAATGGACGGCCGAGGAGATCGTGCGAGCGCTGGGCGGTGTCTACCGGCTTAGCGACACAGGCCGGCCGCTTCCTGTCCAGCCGATCCAGCCACCGAAAGCCGAACCCCCGGCCGAAGCCACCACCACCGCGGAGGCCACCTCGTGAGCGAGCTGCGGTTCATGACGGCAGGCGAATCCCACGGGCAGGCGCTGGTGGCGATCCTGGAGGGCATTCCGGCCGGAGTCGACATAACGGAAGACTACATCCAGCGCGATCTTCACCGGCGGCAGGGGGGCTACGGGCGCTCGCGGCGCCAGCAGCTCGAAGTCGATCACGCCAGCCTGGTCGGCGGCGTGCGGCACGGGAAGACGCTCGGCAGCCCGGTCGCGATGGTGATCGCCAACCGCGTGTGGGAGGACTGGCAGGAGGTTATGAAGGTCGGCCCGTACGAAGGCGACCCCAAAAAGGTGACGCGCCTGCGCCCCGGCCACGCCGACCTCGCCGGTACGATGAAGTACGACTTCGACGATGTGCGGAACATCCTCGAACGCGCCTCCGCGCGCGAAACCGCCGCGCGAGTCGCGGTTGGCGCCGTGTGCCGTCGGTTCCTTGAGGAGTTCGGGGTCGCGGTCCACTCGCACACGACATCGATCGGCGATGTCGCGGCAGAGGTAGCAGGCGAGCCGGACTGGAATGCTGTCGAAGCCTCCGAAGTGAGGTGCGCGGACGCTGCGGCGGGCGAACGCATGGTGCAGGCCATCGATTCGGCCAAGGAAGCGGGCGACACGCTGGGCGGCACGTTCGAAATGTGGGCGACGGGAGTGCCCATCGGCCTCGGGTCGCACATCCAGTGGGACCGCAAGCTCGATGGGCAACTCGCGCAGGCGGTGATGAGCATCCAGGCGACCAAGGGCGTCGACATCGGCGGCGGCTTTGCGGTGGCTGCCGGTCTCGGCTCGCTGGCGCACGACGTAATCATGCCGCCCGACAAGTGGAACGGAACACCGTGGCGGCGCGAGACCAACCGGGCTGGCGGGCTCGAGGGCGGGATGACGAACGGCGAACCTGTTGTTGTGCGCGGCGCGTTGAAGCCGATATCAACCCTCTCGAAGCCGCTGCCCTCGGTAGACCTCCACACCGGCGAGGAGATACAGGCCCACTACGAGCGCTCAGACATCTGCACCGTGCCGGCGGCCGGCGTCGTCGGCGAAGCCATGGTGGCGATCGTGCTGGCGCGGGCGATGCTTGAGAAATTCGGCGGCGATTCGCTGAGCGAGACGCGCCGCAACTACGATGCCTACCAGGCCACCATCGGCCCTCGCACTCCCAACCGCGCGTGAAGCACGCACGCAAACGGTTCGCGACACGCTAAACTGAAGGGGCTATGGTACGAGAACGCCGCGCTCGGAGGCCCAAGCAGGCCACGCCGATATGGGATACTCCGCGCATCAAGGAGATCCTGTCGCAGCCCGTGGGGACACCCGTGGAATTGACGCGCGAGGAGGCGCTTGCGATCCTCCAGTATCACCTTGATCACCGGCGCGGTTATGACCCCGAGCAAGCCGACCGAGCGATCGCAGAGTGGCGTGAGATTCGCAAGGAATCCGGTGCTATCTTGAATCGACCCGCCAGGGATGGATGAAGCCGTCTTTGACACGACGGTGTTCATCGACGCATACAACGAGCATCCCGGTGCCCTCGCGCTACTTGAGGCAGCGAGGACGCGGGCACTCGCCGCGTCGTTCGCCGCGGCGTCTGCTTATGAACTATGGCTCCGCGATATGAACCGCCTGGAGGAAGCGTCTTATCTGTCATCGTTTGCGATTCTGCAGGAGGTGTCCATGACTGCGGCGATCGCTCGGGAAGTCGGACGCCTGCTCCGCGGGTCCCCGCGCGCCCAGCGATTGCGCTTCGCCGCGGACGCCATGATCGCGGCCACGGCCGCCTCACTCGGGGCCACCATCTACACTCGCAACCCGCGCGACCTGGCGCGTTTCTATCCTGATGTCCACTCGTACTGACGCACCGAAACGCATCATCCTCACCGGTTTCTCCGGCACCGGGAAGACCGCCGTCGGGCCGATCGTCGCTGAGCGCTTCGGCTGGCAGTTGCTGGACACCGATGCAATGGTCGAAGCGCGCGCTGGCCGGCGGATTCTCGACATCTTCGCCGCCGAGGGCGAGGACGCGTTTCGGGACCTGGAGGCCGAATCCCTGGCGCAGGCAGTTTTGACTGGCGGCGCCGTCATCTCGACCGGCGGCGGCGCAGTCCTTCACGCCGCCAACCGGCGGTTGATGGCCGAGTCGGGGTTCGTGGTCTGCCTCGAAGCACGGCCGGGGACGATCCTGGCACGCCTTAACGCTCGGGCGGACGGTGAACCGCTGGATCGGCCGCTCCTGGCCACCGAGGACCCGCTCGCACGCATCCGTGACCTCAAGACGGGCCGGGCGCACCTTTATGCGCTGGCCGACTGGACCGTTCACACCGACGAACTCACACCAGAACAGGTCGCGGACGAACTGGTCCGCGCGTACGACGCGTACGCCGGCGGGGCTTTCGCGACGCCGGGCCGCGTCGAGGCGATGACCTCCGCTGGTGCGCCCGCGCCTTCGAGGACTCTGCACACCATTCCGAAGGGCGCGGCGTGCATGGTGCAGACCGCCCTGCGCGAATACCCGGTGTACGTAGGCTGGGGGACGCTCGGCAGCCTCGGGCAGAAATTGCGGGAGGCGGGGTTGTCCGGCTACGCGTATGTCATCAGCGACGAGCAGGTCTGGCACCACCTCGGCGACGAGGTTGAGGCGGCTCTCCGCTCGGCGGAGATCGAGTTCGACTCGTACACGGTGCCGCCCGGCGAGGAGAGCAAGACGCTCGCCAGCGCGGCGGCAATTTACGATTGGCTTATCGAGCACAAGGCGGAGCGCCGTCACGTCGTCATCGCCGTCGGTGGCGGCGTGGCGACCGATCTCGGCGGCTACGTAGCGGCAACGTTCGCCCGCGGGCTGCCGGTCGTCCACGTGCCGACGAGCATGCTGGGGCAGGTGGACGCGGCGATCGGCGGTAAGGTGGCCGTCAACCACCCCCGCGCGAAGAACATGATCGGCGTCTTCCACCAGCCGCGCTTCGTTCTCGCGGACCCCGCGGTGATGCGGACGCTGCCTCCGCGCGAGATCCGTTCAGGGCTCGGCGAGGCCATCAAGCACGGCCTGATCGCCGACGAATCGTACCTCGCCTTCCTCGAGGCGAACGCGGCCGCGATCCTGCGGCTGGACCCCGATGCAACCACGGAGGCTGTGCGTCGCAGCGTTGCTATCAAGGCCGAGGTCGTGAGCGCTGACGAATTCGAGACGACCGGCCGGCGCAGCACCCTCAACTACGGGCACACGCTGGCCCACGCGATCGAATCGACGACCGGGTACGCGCGCTTTCGCCACGGCGAAGCCGACGGTATCGGGATGATGGCCGCCGCGGAGATGAGCGCTCGCATGGGGCTGCTGCCGCCGGCGGTCGTCGAGCGCCAGCGTGCCGTGCTCGAGCGCTACGAGTTGCCGACAAGGGCAGACGGCCTCGACCGGGCGGCACTGCTGGCCGCCGTGGCCCTCGACAAGAAGGTGCAGGGCAAGCGCGTCCGCTGGGTGCTACTCGAAGGCATCGGGCGGCCGGTTCTGCGGGACGACGTGCCGGACGAGGTCGTCCAGGCGGCGCTGGATGCGGTGCTGCGCTAGCCAGTGTGATCGTCGTAGCCGGTGGTCTTAATGTTCAGGGCAGAGGGCGCCATTTGTCACGCATAGCTACCTCAGATCGGCGTGTCGGTCGGTGTGGGGCTCGGTGATTCGGTGGGGGATGGAGAGGGCGTGTCAGTCGGCGTTGGCGACGCTGTTTCTGTGGGCGTTGGCGATTCGGTTTCGGCCGGCGTCGGCGACTCCATCTCGCATAACGTCGAGCATGGCGACAGTATCGGTGTTGGGCTTTCTGTCGGCGACTCCGTCGGTATCGGCGTTGGGCTCGGCGTGGGTGTCTGGGGCACGTAGTCCGGCACCTCCAGCACCTTAGCGATCGCCTCGCCAGCGTCGTGGCTGTGCAGCAGTTCCGTCTGGAGGACGAAGGAGCCGATGCCGGTAATGACGTTGTCTTCTTCGTTGGGTCCGCCCGGATTGAGGCGGATCGTGTCGCCGATGTGGAAACCCTGCTGACTTAGCGGCTGGATCAGGGGCGCCCCGGCGGCCGCGGCGACCTCCAGCATCGTCGACGCGGGCAGCCGCGCGCCCACCGCGGAACACCCGGCCGCTTCGAACGCTGCGAGCTCCGCCACGCGCAGCAGGATCCAGAAGGCGTCGGTCTCATCGGTGGTGCCGTCGCAATCGCTGTCTGCCAGGGACTGGCAGCGCGCGGCCGGGGCCAGTCCGGCGGTTGCCGCCAGTGCCGCAACTACATCGTTGCCAGTGATTGCGCCATCGCAGTCGGCATCCCCGCGAGCCACCTGCTGGATCACTTCGTCCGTGGTGTGCGGCAGTGCTGCCGGAGGGTCGATCGTCAAGGGATCCAGCCCCGTGATCTCGAAGAACTCCTCGGTCGCAGTGCCGCGGTTGATCGCGATGAAATCGCCGGTCACGAGGCCCAGCGCCCCCGCGCTCACGATCTCGATTTGGGCGCCGTTCTCTTCGATTGCCTGGCGGAGTGTGCTTTCGCCGTTGCGGCGCAGCCCCGGCGCTTCGGTCGGAACGGGTGTCGCGGTTGGACTGTCGGTCGGCGAAGCGGACGGATCCGGTGTCGCGGTATCGGTGGGTGACTCGCCCGCGGACTCGACCAGTAGTTCAGCGGTGGGCGTCGGCGAGTTGGTGGGCGCGGTGCTTTCGGTGGCGGACGCTGTCGGCGTCTCCGTGGGTGTGTCGGCGGGAGACTCCGTTGGCGCTGGTGAGGGAGACTCAGTTGGCGTTGGCGAGGGGGAGTCGGTCGGAGCCGGCGTGGTCGGGATCGGCCCCAGCGCCATCCCGAAGTTCGCCGCCCAGTAGCAGCCGTAGGTGGTGTTCGCCTTGCAGACGCGCGAGACGCCGACTGCATTGAAGTCACCGCGCAGGTTGCGGTCGTGCTCCGGCGAGTTCTTCCAGCCGTCCAGCACCCCCTGCGCGTTCGGGTGGCCGCCGGCCACGGTTTCCCCGATCGCGCTATACGGCAGCGGGTTACCGATGACGTCCTGCATCCGCTTCGTCGTCGCGCGGTTGAGGGTGTCGGTGTTGCCGGCGTAGTCGTGGTTCGCCTCGTCGTTCGCCAGCCAGTCAGAGGCGGCGGTAAGGCGCGGGTCGTGTTCGAGAGGGGGAAGGCTGTTGGATGCCCGGTACGCGTTCAGAAGCGTCAGGAATTCGAGTTCGGTGGCGTCGAGAGCCGGGTCGCCCTCGGCGGGGCGGATCGCGACGACCACGAGGCCCGCGGCGGCCACGAGGAGGATGAGAGTCGCAGCCACGATACCGTACGTTCGAGCGGGGCTAACCGGTCGCATCAAACCTCCCATCCAGACTCGCCTCCCACGCTAGGCGGGTAGCGCGGCAGGTGTCAACGGCGAAGGCTACGTGTTTGTAGATAGCTACGAAATCCCTGTAAGAACTTTGGCCCCTGCCGGCGCGTATCCTGCTTGTGTGAGACAAGTAAACTTCAGATACGTTCTGTTGGTCTCCATCACGGCCATCGCCGCCCTCCTCATAGCGTGCGGCGCCGACTCCGCCCAGGATCTCGCCACCCCAGGTCCGTCGGAAACCGCCGCAGCGCCGGAGTTCCCGGCCGGGCAAACGTGGTTCAACGTGCGCGAGCCGCTGACGATCGCGGAACTGCGCGGGAAGATTGTCGTCCTGGACTTCTGGACGCTCGGCTGCATCAACTGTCAGCACATCGTCCCGGACCTCAAGCGGTTGGAAAGTGACTTTGGTGATGCGCTGGTCGTGATCGGCGTCCATTCTGGTAAGTACGACCGCGAGCATTCCGACGACAGCGTTCGCGATGCGATCTCGCGCCTCGGGCTCGAACACCCGGTGGTCAACGACCCGGATTTCGTGATCTGGTCGGCCTACGGCGCCAACGCCTGGCCGACGACCGTCGTGGTGGACCCTGAAGGGAACATCGTCGGCGGGCACTCCGGCGAGGGCGTATACGACGTGGTTGAGCCCGTCGTAGCCAGCCTCATCGAAGAGTACGACCGGGACGGCGCGATCGACCGCACGCCGGTGGCGATCGACCTGGAAGCGCCGCCAATCGCTGCCTCCCTGCTCAGCTTCCCCGGCGCAGTCCTGGCGGACGAGGCCGGCGGGCGTTTGTTCATCGCGGACTCCGGCCACAACCGCGTCCTCGTAGCGGACCTCGATGGCGCGTTGCAGAGCGCCATCGGCAGCGGCTCAGCGGGTTGGAGCGATGGCCCCGCGGCCGAGGCGCAGTTCGACCAACCGCAGGGCCTCGCGCTTTCGCCCGACGGCGGGACTCTGTACGTCGCGGACACCCGCAATCACCGCATCCGCGCCGTCGATCTTGCGTCCGGCGAGGTGCGGACGCTGGCCGGCAACGGAGAGCGCTTGCTAAGCCTTCCGGAGCCCGACGCGCCCGGCCTGGCGACGAGCCTGGCGTCACCCTGGGGACTGGCGGTTGTGGATGGCACGCTGTACGTTGCCATGGCAGGCTCTCACCAGATCTGGACGCTGGACCTTGCTACGAATGCGGTAAGCGTGTTCGCGGGCACCGCCGCGGAAGGCATCGATGATGGCCCGCGCCTCACCGCCACCCTGGCGCAGCCAAGTGGCCTCGCGGTTCTCGGCGAGGACCTCTACTGGGTCGACCCGGAGTCCAGCTCCGTCCGGAAGGCGGGTCTTGCGCCCGAGGGCGCGGTCACCACGCTGGTGGGTACCGGGCTGTTCGACTTCGGCGATATCGACGGCCCGCCGGGTGTCGCGCGGCTCGAACACCCGCAGGGGCTCGTCGCGGTGGACGGTGTGCTGTACGTCGCCGACACCTACAACCACAAGCTGCGCACTGTTGATCCCGCGACCGGGCTGGTGGGGACGGCCGCCGGCACGGGCGCGGAAGGAGGTTCCGACGGAGCCGCGCTGGCAGCCGCGTTCGCCGAACCGGGCGCGCTCTCAGCGGTGGGGCGCCGTATTTACGTGGCGGACACGAACAACCACGCCGTCCGGATGCTGGACCTCGACACCGCGAACGTGTCCACGCTCGGGTTCACGAACCTGGCCGTGGCGGCGGCGGGGATTGAGGGCCGCACCCTGAAGGTCTCGCTGCCATCCCAGACAGTCGATTCTTCAGCGTCGTTGCTCAGGATCACGATCAGCGCCCCGCAGGGGTACCACCTGAACGAACTCATCGACTCGGTGATCGCAGTTTCGTCATCCAACGCCGATGCTGTTGCGCCGGAGGGGCGCGACTTTGCCTTCGCCACGGCGGAGCGCTCCATCGACCTGACCGAGGCGATCGTTACCGGCGAGGGCCAGGCGATCGTCTCCGTGACCGGCGAGGTGTACTACTGTCGCGAGGACGAAGAGGCGATCTGCCTTATCGACCGCCTCGACCTGGCGTTGCCGGTCACCGTCACGGATGGCGGCGGCAGGGAAGCCGTCGTCGATTACGAACTTCCCCAGTAGCCGCGTATACGGTTCTTCAAGCACGCGGATGTAACAGTCGGAGGGCTGCCCCGTCTTGATTACTGCATCGCTACAGATGCATTGATCATGAAATCAGCAAGATTGTTCGTTGCCGGCCTCCTGGCCGTGGTCCTGCCGCTGACGTTTGTGTCGGCGGCCTCGGGGTCCGTGCGCCACGTTGTCGAGCCGGGCGACACGCTTTCCTACCTCGCCCAGATATACGTCGTGACCGTCGGCGAAATCGTCGAGCTTAACGGGCTGCCAAACCCCAACCTGATCTTTCCCGGCCAGGACCTGCTGATCTCGGGGTCTGGCGGCGATGACGCGCCGGCGCCGGGGGCCTCGACCGGCGAAACCTACACGATCCAGCGCGGCGATACGCTTGGCGAACTGGCCGTGCGGTTCGATGTCTCCCTGGCCGACCTGCAGGAGTACAACAACATCGAGGATGCAGGGTTCATCCGAGAGGGCCAGACCATCACGATCCCGCCGCCGCCGGGCAGCGTTTCGGGAGTGCCGCCGCTGGAGTTCCCCGCGAAGCCTGACGACCCGCAGATCGAGTTGATTATCGAGGAGATGGCCGCCGCTTACGGTGTCGATCCGAGCCTGGTGAAGGCGCTGGCGACCGTGGAAAGCGGCTGGCGCCAGGGCTCATCGAGCGTGGCGGGCGCGCGCGGCGTAATGCAGATCATGCCCGGCACGGCTGCCTGGCTGGAGACTGACGTCTTTCGCTACGAGTTGAACGAGGACACCAGCGCCTACGACAACATCAAGATGGGCGTGAAGTACCTCGAGGTCCTGCTGACCGAGACGCCGAACCCGCGCGATGCCGTCGCCGCCTACTACCAGGGGCTCGCGCCGACGCAGGCCGGGGTGTTCTACCCCGACACACAGGACTACGTGGCGACGATCTTCGCGGTCAAGCTCACGTACTGGCCGTAGCCGCTACGCCCCCGCGATCCCGAGCTCTTTCGCCACCGGCTTCAGCGCCTCGATGCAGAAGGCGATGTGCTCGTCGAGGTCGACGCCCAGCACCTCTGCGCCGCCTGTGATGTCTTCGCGTCGCACCGTCCGCGCGAACGCCTTGTCTTTCATCTTCTTCCGCACCGACCGCACTTCTACCTCGTCGATGTTCTTGCTCGGCCGCACGAGCGCCACCGCGGTGATGAAGCCGGTCAGTTCGTCCACGGCGAAGATTGCTCGGTCCATCATGTTCTCGCGCTGCACCCCGAGCGTTTCGAGGTACGGTGCGTGGCAGAGCACCGCGTGCACGATCTCCTCCGGGACGCCGCGCTCGCGCAGGAACGGGGCGCCCTTCGCCGGGTGCTCCTCCGCCGTTGGGTGCATCTCGAAGTCGAAATCG
>Ga0326597_10010089_pt1 | contig 12605 bp, 10 predicted proteins | sample RVTome_12_FD_203789 | JGI IMG/M metagenome (GOLD analysis project Ga0326597, IMG submission 203789) | Soil microbial communities from uranium-contaminated site in the Upper Colorado River Basin, Wyoming, United States - RVT100D185 | ecosystem: Environmental > Terrestrial > Soil > Contaminated >... | reverse complement strand
CGTCCAAAAATCTTGCCTTGTCGGTGGAGGCGATGGCGCGCCAGGCGCCGGTGGTTTGCAATGACATCGCCAACGATGGACGGATGCGGGCGTGGCGGGCGGCGGCGCTGGAGCGTGGCTACCACTCAGCGGCGCTGCTGCCGCTGCTTCAGGAACAGAAGGCGGTCGGCGTCATTGCGCTGTATGCCCCGGAACCCGGCTTCTTCGACGAGGAGGAGGAGGTGAAACTGCTGGTCGAGATGGTGGGCGATATGGCGTTGGCGCTGCAGACCATCGCGAAACAGGAAAGGCTCGACTACCTCTCCTATTACGACCCGCTCACCGGACTTCCCAACCGCACGCTGTTCGTAGACCGGGCCGGCCAGCAGATGCGCTCGCGCGGCGGCGAGCCGCGGATGGTCGCCCTGATCCTGCTCAATCTCGAGCGCTTCCACAACATCAACGAGACGCTCGGGCGCCATGGCGGAGACGAGTTGTTGAAGCTGGTTGCGCGGCGGCTCGAGGGTGCTTTCAACGGCAAGGACTACCTCGCGCGCGTCAGCGCAGACATCTTTGGCATGATGATTCGCGGCATCCAGGACGCCGCAACCGCCGTGCATGCCATCGAGAGCCAGGTCCTGGGCTGCTTCCGCGAGCCGTTCAAAGTAGGCGGTAGCGAGTTGCGGGTGGCGGCAAAGGCCGGCATCGCGCTGTTCCCCGCCGACGGCGGCGATGCCGACACGCTGTTCAATAACGCCGAGGCTGCGCTGAAAAAAACCCGGGACTCCGGCGAGCGTTACCTGTTCTACGCGGCGGACATGAATGCGCGTGCCGCGCACATGTTGTCGCTCGAAACGCGCTTGCGCAAGGCGGTGGAGGCGCAGCAGTTCGTGCTGCACTACCAGCCCAAGCTCAACCTGTCGAACGACGCGATCTGCGGCATGGAGGCGCTGATCCGCTGGAACGACCCGGAATCCGGGCTGGTGGCGCCGGGAGCCTTTATCCCGCTGCTCGAGGAAACCGGGCTGATATTGGAAGTCGGAAGGTGGGCGCTGGCGCAGGCGTTGACGGAACACCGGGAATGGACGGCGCGCGGCTGCGCCGTGCCGCGCATCGCCGTCAACGTCTCCGCCGTTCAGCTCCAGCAGAAGGACTTCCCCGAGATGGTCGTCAGCGTCCTGCAGCAGGGGGGCGGAATGCCGGAAGCGCTCGAGCTGGAGATCACGGAGAGCCTGCTCATGAAGGACGTCGAAGCGAGCATCCGCAAGTTCTCGATCCTGCGCGGGCTGGGCATCCACATCGCGATGGACGATTTCGGCACCGGCTACTCGTCGCTCTCCTACCTCGCGCGGCTGCCGATCAACTCAATAAAGATCGACCGCTCGTTCATTACCGGAATGGCGAACAGCTCCCAGGACATGTCCATCGTCACGACGATAATCGCCCTCGCCCATTCCCTCAACCTGCGGGTCGTGGCCGAAGGTGTCGAAACCGCGTCCCAGTCGAAATTGCTGAAGCTGCTGAAGTGCGATGAAGCGCAGGGCTACCTGTTCAGCAAGCCGCTGCCCGCGGCGGAAATCGAGCCGCTGCTACGTACGCGGACGTAACGCTGTGCAGACCTTCGGTGATCTGGTCAACTTCAATCCGCATCTGCACGTGCTCGCCGCCGACGGGGCGTTTCTTCCCGGCGGTCGCTTTGTCGCACGGCCGCCGGTGCCGGCAAGTCTTCTTGCCGAAGGCGTTCGGCGCGCGGTGCTCGATTTTCTGGTGAAGAACGAGGCGCTATCGGAGGAGCTTCGCGCCCGCATGCTCGGCTGGCGCCACGGGGGCTTCTCGGTGCACAACGAGGTGAGCGTGGCGGCCGAGGATGCCGAGGGGCGCAAGACGCTCGCCGGCTATATGCTGCGCGCCCCGCTGTCGGTGCAGAAGATGACCTACGATGCGGCTAGCGGTACCGTGATCTACCGCTCCAGGATGCACGCCGGCTTGAAGCGCAACTTCCAGGTGATGCCAGGCGCCGAGTGGTTGGAGTTGCTCTGACCCTGAGGTCTGGCTAATTATTCAGAACCATCCGGACCTGTTCGAGCCACGCTTGCTCGCCCTTGAATTTGGCTATGCCCCGTACGCCCGCTGGGTCATACTTCGCCCATGCTGATACGTGTTTCTCAAGCACCTATTCCCGCGTGGCGCGCAGGTGCCTGCACCGTCCTCCGAAACCGATTTCTCCGTCGCCTTTCGCCTGTACCAGGATGGGCGGCTGGACGATGCCGAGCGCGCCTGCCACGACCTGCAGGGCGCACCCCAACCCGATGTCGACTATCTCTGCGGGCTGATTGCCCAAGCGCGTGGTGATCATGCAGGTGCGGTGGGGGCGTTCGGGCAGGCTGTCGCCGGCCGCGACACCGAGGCGAGCTTCCGCTTTAGTCTGGCCCAGTCGCTGATCGAGCTTGGCCGCCACGACGGGGCCGCGCCGCACGCCAAGCGCTTTCTCGAGCTGGCGGAGAACAGTGACCCACGCCGCGTAGCGGCATGGATGATGCTGTTCGCCTGCGGGATGTGCCTGGGCGATCGATCGGGCGCCGACGAGTGCGCGGAACAGGCGATCGCTGCCGTGCCGCGGGAAAATCCCGAGTTTCTGTCGTCCGTCGCCGACGGCTACTTACTTGAATGCCGGGTGGACGATGCGCGAGCCGTCGCCGACCGTCGGATCGTGCTCGATGACAGTTTCGCGGCTCGCATCCGCCGCGCCACGATGCTGCCCCAGATCTACGACTCGCCCGAGCAGATCCACCAGGTTCGGCAGAGATTCTCCGCGGAGCTGGACGAACTGCTGTCGCGTCCGGTTACGCCGGTGACAGATCCCCCGGGCGAACTAGGTCTCCTGCCCTTTTATCTCGCGTACCACAACGAGAATAACGTCGCGCTGCTGCGAAAGTTCTGCGCCGTTGTTCGCCGGGCCTTTCACGCGAGTACAACGCTGCCGGCGCGCAGCCGCCCGCCAGGACCGATCCGCGTCGGCTTCGTTTCCACCTACTTCCATAGCCACTCGGTTGGCCGCACCACGTGTGGCCTGATCCGTGACCTGCCGCGGAAACGCTTCTCCGTTCACGTCTTCGCGATCGCGCCTGCGGACGACCGGCAGCGCGCCGCGATCGAGGCAGCGGCCGATCACTATCACCGGCTGCCGAACAACCTGCGAAGCATCCACCGGGCTATAGTCGAAGCGAACCTCGATGTTCTCGTTTTTTCCGATATCGGCATGCACCCGACCACCTATTTCCTCGCCCTGTGGCGGCTCGCGCCGCTGCAGGTTGCGACCTGGGGACACTCGGAGACGTCGGGCATCGACACCGTCGATTACTACCTGTCAGCCGACGGCGTCGAGGGCGAGGCGGCGCAGGAGCATTACAGCGAGACCCTGCTTCGCCCAAGAGCATTCTTCCTGCCGGGCTACGAACGTCCGGCAGCTGCGCCGCGCCTCTCCGCAGATTCCTTTGGCCTGGCGTCGGGACGCCGGCGCTATGCCTGTCTTCAGGCGCAGTTCAAGCTCCACCCCGATATGGACGAAGTGTTCAAGGGGATCCTCGAACGCGACCCGCAGGGCGACGTCATTCTGCTCGATTCACGGCCATCGTGGTCCGCGCTGCTGCGCCACCGCTTGCAGCGCAAGCTGGGCGAGGCTGCACAGCGCGTGCGGTTTCTGCCGAGACTGCAACACGAGCGCTTTCTCGCCATGCTGGCGGTGTCCGACGTGTCGCTCGACCCGCTCTACTTCGGTGGCTGCAATTCCTCCTGCGAAGCCATGGCGTTAGGCGTGCCGGTCGTTACGCTGCCGGGCAGCCACCTCTACGGCCGTTTTACCACCGCGCTCTACGAGGAATTGGGTCTTCAGGACGGCGTAGCCGATTCGATCGACGACTACGCCGAGCGCGCGGTGAGGCTCGCCCGCGACCGCGATTATCGCGCAACCGTGAGCGGCGAAATCCTGCGACGCAGTGGCGTGCTCTTCGCCCGTAAGGATCTTGCGCTCGAGTTCGCGCGGATCCTTGAAGAGAAGGTGTCCACAAGCGCATGAACGCGGCCGTTCGATACAGGCCGGCGCGAAGAGCCAACCGCGCCACATGAAGACCGTCCCAACTCGGCTCGCAGTGGACACCCCGCGCGGCACTGTCGAACTCAGCGCGCAGTTGCGCCCGGGCACCTCGGATCTGGCGACCTGCCAGCAGGTGTTTGGCTCCCTCGACTATGACTTGCGGCGCCTGCGGCGCTACGGAGAGCTCACCTCGCTTTACGAGGCAGTGACGCAACGCGGACGCACGCCGCTGGTCGTCGACCTGGGAGCCAACATCGGCATGGCTGCCCTGTATTTTGCCAGCGTATGGCCATCGTGCCATGTATTGGCCCTGGAGCCCGCCGTTGACAACTTCCAGATGCTGTTCGAGAACACCCAGGAGCTGGACAGTGTCACCGCATGGCACGCCGGTATCGCCAGTGCGGCCGGCCGGATGCGCGTCGCCAATCCCGAAGCGGAGAAATGGGCATACCAGACCGCACCCGCGGCCGACGGCGGCGGCGCTACCGTCGCCGCCGTGACGGTCGCCAGCATCCTCGAGAAATTCTCGACAGAAAGCGGCTACGATCCGTTCATCATAAAGATCGACATCGAAGGCGCCGAAGCTGACCTGTTTCGCACCGAAACCGAGTGGATCGAGCGTTTCCCGATTCTGATCATAGAACTGCACGACTGGATGCTCTGCGGGCAGGCCAACTCCGCAAACTTCCTGCGCGCCATCGCGCCGCTCGGCCGCGATTTCGTGCACATGGGCGAGAACGTGTTTTCGATCGCCAACCCGCGCTGATCGCGGTTTCCGCTAGAGGACCTCGTTGGCCAGATCGACCGCGAGCAGGGCGAGCGCCCTCGCGTGGCTCTTGCCGGTATCCGGTCTGGCGGTGAATACCGCATTGTCGTGCGCGTCGATGCCCCAGGTGCAAGGGGCCAATGCGGGTGATGGCGCTGATCGAGGATCCGGGCGTCATCCGGCACATCCTCGAGCACCTCGGATCATGGGCGCCGCTCGCCACCGAGCGCAGTCCGCCGCTCGGTCCCGCGAGTTGGCCCCGGCATGCCAACTTGCCACTGACCTATCACCAGTGCCCGACATCGCCTGACCTGTCGTGCGGAAGAAACGCCCCGAAACCGCCGGGGTGCGGGAAAGCGCTTGCTGCGCTTTCGCGGTTGGATTAGATTGCTCGGAAAGTGACCGCTGATCCGGCTCACGACCCGCCCGGATCGGGGTCGTCTGCCGGGGAGGCAGAAGCCAGCGTGAACATAAGGCCCGTTGTGCGCAGTCCGGGACATGTTCCACAACCGCTCCCGGCGCGCGGGCTCGGCGAGGCGGGACCGCGGGCGGATTGAATTTCGTTTGGGTTATGCTGCATGCATCCCTTGTGTCAACCATACCGCGGCTCTCGCCGTTTTTCTATGTTCCGAGGAGAACAACAATGACTTCGAGCTTCAAACGTCTTGCCCTGGCGAGTGTTGCCGCATGCTCCGCGTTGGCGGCCGCCGCTCCGGTTTACAGCCAGCAATATCCCACCAAACCTGTGCGCGTCATCGTCCCGTTCGCGCCCGGCGGCGGCAGCGATATCACCGCGCGCCAATTTTCGCACAAGCTCACCGAGTTCCTGGGCCAGACGTTCGTCGTGGACAACCGCGGCGGCGCGGGGGGCCTGATCGGCATGGAAGCGACCGCACGAGCGGCGCCGGACGGCTACACGATCATGATGATGTCCGCGAGCTTCTCGGCGACCTCCGCCGTGCGCAAGCCCGCGTTCGATCCGATCAACGCCATCGTGCCCGTAGCGGAGTTCGGCTACACGCCGTTCGTCTTGACCGTACACCCGTCGCTGCCGGCGAAGACAACCAAGGAGCTGATCGCTCTCGCGCGCACGACCAAAGGCGGCTTGAGCTATGCCGGCACCGGGGCTGGCGGCGCCACGCACCTGGCGACCGAGCTTTTCTCGATGATGGCGAAAGTCAAAATGGTTGCCATTCAGTACAAGAGCACCGGCGCGGCGATGGCCGATCTGCTTTCCGGCCAGGTGCCGGTGATCGTGGGCAGCCTGCTGCCGGTCGCGCCGCATCTTTCCACCGGCAAGCTGAGAGCGCTTGCGGTCACTACGGCCAAGCGCTGGCACACTCTGCCCAACATTCCGACGGTAGCCGAGACGGTTCCCGGCTACGAAGTCGTGCTGTGGTTCGGCACCATGGCCCCGCGCGGAACGCCCCAGCCCATCATCGATCAGCTCAACGCCGCTATCAACAAGGCGCTGCAGTCTGCGGACATCAAGAAGAGCCTCGAAGGCGCAGGCATGATCGGCAACCCCGTCAAACCGGAGCAGTTCGGCGAACGCATCCGCAAGGATTACGAGCGCTGGTCGAAGGTCGCCACGGAAGCGAAGATCAGCACTAACTGATCTTCGCTTGCACGAAGATCTTCGTCCGAACGAACAGAGGGGAACCCCAATGTTCCCTTCCGTAACCTCCCTTCCTTCGGTTAGCTACCGATAACCGCCGGCTAAATTCCGATTAATTGACTGATAATCGCGCTCACGACTCGCCCGGATCGGGGTCGTCTGCCGGGGAGGCAGAAGCCAGCGTGAACATCCGGCCCGTTATGCCCACCTGGCGAGGGCTCTTGCGCGGGCTCCCGGCGCGCGGGTTCGGCGCGACGGAATCGCGGGCGGATTGATTTTCCTATCGGTCAGGAAAATCAGCAATGCCTTTTTCAAGCTGCCCTCACCTGTCTTATTCGAGGTGCGTCGCGCCGCCGGTCGTATCGTGCAACCGGGATAGACCGTGGCTACCGCGGGAAGTATCGCGCCAAATTCCGCCCGGAGCCAGACGTCATGGAAATTCGGCGATGAGCGGTGCGCCCCGGGATGGAGGGCCTGCCCGGCGACCGCCGACACTTGGAGCGCGCGAAAAACGGGCGGACAATAGGCATTTCACGCAGACGACGATGCCATCTTTGTCATCGGGGAGGGAAACGACGTGACGCCGACATCGAATGCAACCGAGGCCGTTGATTCGACGGCCCATTCCCGTTCGAGTATCGGGAGGGACAGGGTGCTGCCCGCAGTGCTCGCGGCAGCGCTCGGGCTGATGCTCCTTTACGCTGCGGGTTTCGCCGGTACCGAGGCGTTGCACAATGCCGGCCATGACGCTCGTCATTCCGCCGCCATGCCGTGCCATTGAGCGCCATGACTGGAATGTTCAACCTGGCGGTGTTCACTCGAATCATCGCCGCCGCGGCTTTGGCGGGAGTGCTGGCCGGAATGCTATTGACGGCCGTGCAGCAGATTCGGGTCGTTCCGGCGCTGCTCCAGGCCGAGGTTCACGAGAAGGCGGCGGCTGCCGCAATCCCGTCCGCGCATCCCGAGCGCTCGATCGGGCACGACCAAGAGGCTCGGGAACCCACGAACGGCATGGAGCGCGCCATGCTCAGCGGCGTGTCAAACGTTGTCTTGGCCGTTGGTTTTGCCCTGCTCCTCGGGGCGACGATGGTCCTGGGCGGAGGCAGGCCGGGCTGGCGCTCCGGCTTGTTGTGGGGCCTGGCCGGGTACGCGGTGTTTTTCGTTGGTCCTTCCCTGGGCCTGCCGCCGGAAGTTCCCGGCACTGAAGCCGCCCGGCTGATCGATCGCCAGATATGGTGGCTGATGACGGTTCTCTTCACCGCAGCGGGGTTGGCGCTCCTGGTTTACGCTCGGATCGGGGCGGCAAGGTTGGCGGGCGTGATCCTGCTCGTCGTTCCCCATCTCATCGGCGCGCCGCAGGCGCAATTTCACGGCAGCACCGCCCCCGTCGAGGTGGTGGAGGCTTTCGTTCACGCCACGGTCATCGCCAATTTCGTGTTTTGGCTGTCCCTGGGGGCTCTGCTGGGATTCTTTTACAGGAAGCTGGCGTAATCCTCCCGCCGTGGTGGAACGATTGCGACAATGATCGATATCTTGATCCCGCCGCCCGTTCGATCACCGTCGCTCGCCAATGCGGTCGCGCTCCTGACCCTGATGCGGCACTTTGATCGTATTCACCGATAGGGGGTCATGAGCGATCATCACCACCACGACGACGACGGCCACGCCCGCGAGCACGACCAACCGCTGTCGGGCCCGGCGCTGCGCGTGAAGGCGCTGGAGTCGCTGCTCGTCGAGAAAGGGCTCGTCGACCCCAGGACGCTCGACGAGATCGTCGAAGCCTTCGAGACGAAGATCGGACCGCGCAATGGTGCCCGCGTCGTCGCCCGCGCCTGGGTCGATCCGGCCTACAAGCAGCGCCTCCTCACGGATTCGCGCGCCGCGATCGCCGAGTTCGGCTTCTACGGCTACGGCGAGGATATGGTCGTGCTGGAGAACACGCCGAAAGTTCGAAACATGGTCGTCTGCACGCTGTGCTCCTGCTACCCGTGGTCCGTACTCGGGCTGCCGCCGGTCTGGTACAAGTCGGCCCCGTACCGCGCGCGCGCCGTCATCGACCCGCGCGGCGTGCTGAAGGACCTCGGCAACGAGGTGCCCGACGACGTCGAGGTGCGCGTGTGGGATTCGACGGCCGAATTGCGCTACCTGGTGCTGCCCGAGCGCCCGGCCGGCACCGAGGGCTGGAGCGAGGAGCGGCTGGCGGAGATCGTCACGCGCGACGCGATGATCGGGGTCGCGGAAGTGACCGTGCCGGCGGGGAGCGGGCGATGAACGGCATCCACGACATGGGCGGCATGCATGGCATGGGCCCGGTGGAGATCGAGAAGAACGAGCCCATCTCCTTGGAGAAGCTGCTCGCCGAGCAGGGGCTGGTGACCGCGAACGAGCTGGAGACCGGTCGTGCGGAGGGAAGGGCGGGCGTAGAGGGCAGACTGGGTGCCGGCGACGTGGAAACGCTCCTGCGCAACCGCAAGCGCGCCCGTCGTGACGATAACGTGCCGCCCAAATTCAAGTCCGGCGACCGCGTCGTCGCACGCAACATCCACCCGGTCGGCCATACGCGCCTGCCCCGCTACGCGCGCGGGCGCCGAGGCGTGATCGACCGCGATTACGGCGTATTCGTTTTCCCCGACACCAGCGCGATGAGCCGCGACCCGAAACCCCAGCATCTGTATGGCGTGCGCTTTGCCGCGCGCGAGCTGTGGGGGCCTGCCGCCTCCGCGCGCGACAGCGTCTACGTGAACCTCTGGGATGACCACCTCGATCCCGCCTGAAATCGATCTCGACGCGCTGCTGGGGCTTCCGCGCGACGACGGGGGGGCCGGTATTCAAGGCGCCGTGGGAGGCGCAGGTTTTCGCGATGATGGTGACGCTTCACCAACGCGGCGTCTTCACCTGGCGCGAATGGGCCGATGCCTTGGCTGCCGAGTTCGCGGCGGCGGTGGCGCGGGGCGAACCGGACGACGGCACCCATTATTACGAGCACTGGCTTGCCGCGCTCGAAGCGCTGGTCGCCTGGAAAGCGGTCGTTCCGAAGGACGAGCTGGAGCGCCGCGTGGACGAATGGGACGCCGCGGCGCGGGCGACCCCGCACGGCAAGCCGATCGCGCTTCCGCTCCGTTAAGGTGGGCAGGGCCTCTCATTCGGGGCCGGACCGGCGCAACGCGCGTTTTTTGTCTCGAGCGACTACGTCAGGCGTTACGAAGTCAGAAGTCAGAATCAAGCGCCAAGTTCAACTTATTCCTTCCCTTTCCAAGGAGATTAGCCCGGCGCCTTTCTCGTTCAGAACGTAAGACATCGCCTGAGCTGCCGTACCGAACCTTGCGCTCGCGCTGGTGAGCGCAAATGTCAGCGAGGAACGCCACGAACTCGGCGCTGGTATGGCGCGCTGCGGTCTCGCCCGGCACCTCTGCGGTTTTGGTGTCGGAGGCGGCGTAAAGCGACAGCGTGCCGTGCCGGAAATACTCAAAGCCGTGCCGCTCAAGCCGGCCAGGCGAGAGCGGCAACACCGGCTCCAGCCGCTCGAGCGCCTGGAGCGCCGCCTTCTCATCGACGCAGAACACCGCGGCATGGGCCGGAGGATTCAGGTACAACCCGATTACGTCGGCAGCCTTGGTCTCGAACTGCGGATCCTCGGAAGTCATGAAGCGTTCCAAGCGACACCAGTGTACGACGTTCTTCCGTAGTCAGACCGAGGCTCGAGTTCATGCCTCATGCTACTACGAATATGACTGTTACCGTCCACTAGTTCCAGCCCGCGCTATTGGGGTAGTGTGAAATCATGAAGATTGCACAAAAGCTGCTGCTCGGGTCCGTCTTGCTGTCGATGTTGGTGATCGTCACCGGCGCTGTCGGCTACTACGCGAGCGTGCGCATCGGCCGCGAATTCGACCACGCGGTGAACCGCACGCAGCCAGTGGTCGCGGCGCTGGAAACCGTGCGCTTCCATGCCGTGCGCGCCCATGGGCGCGCGCACGAAGGGGTCGCACCCGGGGATCGCCACAGCGGCTCCGCGAGTCTCGCTGAGATACTGACCACGCTCCGGGACGCTGGTCACAGGTATGAGCAGGTCGTGCAAGCTTATTTCCCTTCCGAAATCCAGGCCGCCGGTGTCATCTCGGCGACCATCACCCGATTCGAGTCCGCTGCCCTGCTGGCGGCGGCTGAAAGCGCGGCGGGGCGCGTCTCCGGGAACACCGTGGCGGCGCTGGACCTCGTCCTGGAGCAGCTCCTCGAGCAGACCGCCGAGGCGATGGAACAGGAAGCAAAGGAATTCAGGGAGTATCAGGCCGGCGTCGACGAGACGGTGAAGCGCGGCACTCTGGCGATAATCGGCACCAGCGTTCTGACGTTCATCGGGGCCTTGTTCATCGGTCTCGCCATCGCCCGCAGGATCTCGCGACCGATCGTCGCGCTCGCGGTCACCGCGCGCTCGTTCGGGTGGGGCGATCTCGAAGCGCGCGCCCAGGCCGGGTCAACCGACGAAATCGGGGAGCTCGGGCGCACCTTCAACGAGATGGCGGCGATGCTGGCGCAGACCATGGTGTTCCGCGATTACATCGAGGCGGTCATCGAGTCTATCGCCGATGCGGTGCTCGTTCTCGATAGCGCAGGGAAGATCGAACGCGCCAACGCCGCGGCGCGCGCCATGCTGGGCGGCGAGGGTCCGGCCGCGGGGAAAGCTCAGCTTGGCGACCTGCTTGCCGCAGTGAACCGCGATCCGGACGGCGGGCACCCGGTCGAAGCCACCATCGCCGTTCACGGCGGAGAGACGATTCCGGTCGAGGTTTCCCGCTCGGTGTTGCTGGCGAGCGGCCGGGCCATCGGCAGCGTGCTGTTGATCAGGGACATCCGCGAGCGCAAGCGCGCTGAAGAGCGGCTGCATTACATGGCGAACTACGACGAACTGACCGGTTTGCCGAACCGGAGTCTGTTCAGCGACCGCCTGGGACAGACACTGGTCCTGGCAAAGCGCAGCGGCCGGGAGGCAGGTTGCATTTTTATCGACCTGGACCACTTCAAGGCCGTGAATGACACCTACGGTCACGGCATCGGCGACAAGCTGCTGAAGCGGGTCGCGCAGCGGCTGCAGGAGTGCGTGCGCAGTGTGGATACGGTGGGGCGCCTGAGCGGGGACGAATTCGCAATCGCAATGTCGAATCTGGCCAAGGCCGATGACGCCGTTCTTGTGGCCCGGAAAGTGGTTTCCGCCCTGGCGCATCCGTTCGATCTGGACGGCCACCAGACCTACATGACCGCAAGCCTGGGGATCGCCCTGTACCCGAGCGACGGCGAGGATGCGGAGGTCCTGCTGGGCAATGCCGACACGGCGATGTTCCGGGCGAAAGAGCAGGGCCGCAACGCCTACCAGTTCTACCTGCCGCAGATGAACGAGCGGGCCGCAAAGCGATTGCAGATGGAAACGCAGCTGCGGGGCGCGCTGGGGCGCGGCGAATTCCTCCTGCATTACCAGCCCAAGGCGAACCTGGCCAGCGGAGAAATCAGCGGCTTCGAGGCGCTGCTTCGCTGGCAGCATCCGGAGCGTGGGATGGTGCCGCCGCTCGAGTTCATTTCGGTTCTCGAGGACACCGGCCTCATCGTTGCGGTGGGCGAATGGGTGCTGCGAACGGCCTGCGCGCAAATCGGACACTGGCAAGCGCGGGGCATGGCGCCGCGTCCCGTTGCGGTCAATCTGTCCGCGCGGCAGTTCCAGGACAAGAATCTCAGTCTTGTCATCGCCGCAATCATTGCCGACAGCGGGATCGACCCCAGTCTGATCGAGATCGAGCTGACGGAGTCGATGCTGATGAATAACGCGGAAGAAGCCACGCGGACGCTGAACAAGATAAACGCCGGCGGCGTGAGGCTGGCGATGGACGACTTCGGAACCGGCTATTCGAGCCTCGCCTACCTGAGGCGTTTTCCGCTCGATGTGCTCAAGATCGATCGCGCCTTCATCCGCAATGTCGCCACCGACCCGGACGATGCGGCGATCGTCCTCGCCATGATCAGCCTCGCGCACAGCATGAAGCTAAAGGTGGTGGCCGAGGGCGTCGAGACCGAGGCACAGCTGAGCTTCCTGAGGATGCGCGGTTGCGACGAGATCCAGGGCTATTATTTCGCGCGGCCCATGCCGGTAGCGGAATGCA
>Ga0326597_10010088_pt1 | contig 12605 bp, 10 predicted proteins | sample RVTome_12_FD_203789 | JGI IMG/M metagenome (GOLD analysis project Ga0326597, IMG submission 203789) | Soil microbial communities from uranium-contaminated site in the Upper Colorado River Basin, Wyoming, United States - RVT100D185 | ecosystem: Environmental > Terrestrial > Soil > Contaminated >... | reverse complement strand
GAAATTCCGTTAGTCTTATCTTTCAGTTGCAGACGGACAGCGAGTTTTCCGGGCGCAAAAGACGCGGAAAAGTTCCTAAAACAGGAAACAGCATCAGCGGGACACTTCCCTCCGAGGCACCCACGATCGTCGTAGGACTTGACAGTGCTTCCATCCAATCGTTATCGCGAGATGAAATATCATCCCACCAGAAAACAGCGACAGAAGCACCTTCCGATCATAAGAGGAAACATGACAATAGCGCGACGCACGTTATTACGGCCACGCAATCTCTTCGTGAGACGCTCTTCCTCCAGGTAACGGAAGGAACAAGCCACCAGGTGTTCAAGCTCCATGAAGGTGAAAACATCGTCGGTCGGTCACAAGGGAGCGATATTCGGTTGGATGATTTATCCATCTCACGGCGGCATGCAGCGATCGTGGTATCGGGAATGATTGTTCACATCAAGGATCTCGGAAGTAAGAATCACACCTTCGTAAACCGAGAGCGCATTGTTGGTGAGATTCAACTCCCGCCCGAAAGTCAACTACGATTTGGAGTGGTGGAAGCGCGAGTGATTCGCTCCATGTATTCGGAAAGCGCAATTCGCCCCCACTGATCATTCATCGTTACTTCAACAAAACATCGTATGAGCTCCCTGATCGGAAAAACAGTCGACAACTACCATGTGTTGGAGGAAGTTGGTGCTGGGGGAATGGGGATTGTCTACAAAGCAAAGGATGCGGCGCTCGACCGCGTCGTTGCGCTCAAGGTAATGGACGGAACCCTCGCGCGCGGCGAGGATTTTCTCCGACGTTTTCGACTGGAAGCCCGCGCTCTTGCCCGCCTGAATAATCCCAACATCGTTTCGGTCTTCGCCCTACGGGAAGTCGAGTTCGGCGTTTGCATTGTTATGGAGTTCGTAAATGGAATAACGCTGGCCCGGCGTATTGCCGAGCGGGGCCCGCTTCCTGTCGGCGACATTCTTCCTATTTTTCGCCAGACTCTCACCGCTCTTCATCATGCACATCATGCGGGGATTATCCACCGCGATATCAAACCGAAGAACATCATGCTCACGCTGGAGGAACAGGTGAAGATCACCGACTTCGGTCTTGCCAAGATCAAACAAGACGGGACGAGCACGGTGACTGCCGGGACGGAGGGGACACTGTACTACATGCCTCCCGAACAGATCAAAGCCCTTGCGAACGTTGACCATCGGGGCGATATCTACTCACTCGGCATGACGCTGTATGAATGTGCGGCGGGGACGCTACCGTTTCTTTCCGTCACCGATGATTTTTCTCTCCGCCGGATGATTGTGGAAGGACAGGTTCCGCCACCCGAGAAGTTTCATCCCTCCATCTCAAGAAGCCTTCAGAAGATCATCGTCAAGGCGATTGCCACAGAGCCGGCGGACAGGTACCAGAGCGCAAAGGAGATGCTTGAGGCACTGGAGAAAATCGAAGGAAGGAAACGCAAGACAGAGATCAGAAAATTTGAGCCGACTGACTCGAACCCAGCAGGTCAAGAAGCAAGAGGACGCTCCTGGTCAATCGGTCTTGTTGTCGCAGCGTTTCTCGGTGCCGTCCTGATCGGCATTGGCATTACATGGTTTCTCGGAAGAAGCAATCTCCCTCCTCCATCGTCCTCTATTCCAAGCACCGCCTTGCCAACGCACGCAGAGCCGGCAACGCTTACGATTCAGAGCGACCCGCCACAATCGTTGGTCTTCGTAAACGGTGATTCAATTGGAGTAACACCCATCGCGGGATTGAGTGTGGATCCCGGCTACGTGAACATTCGCGTGTCAAGATCCGGGTTCATGGCCGAAGATACGTCGCTTCTGGTCCACTCTGGGAACACCGTTGCAGTATCGTTTCCGCTGGTGCGTTTGAAAGACACCGGGTATGGCGGATTGTTGGTGACATCGACTCCTGCTGGCGCTTCCGTCTGGGTTGACGGCGAACGGGCTGGCGTAACGCCCTACAGGAACAGCGGCATCGCGACCGGAACGCATGGGATCCGGATCGGGAAGAAGGATTACCAAGAATGGGCAAACACATCAGTGGGGATAGATGAGTTTGTGCAGAAGGAGATTCATGTATCCCTCACGCCGACCGTGAAGAGCACCCTCGTGTTGCAGGCAATTCCCTTCGGTTCCATCTTGGTGGATGGTTCGTTCGCTTCGACGGACCGTGAATCGACCGCGCGGCTGGAGGTTCCGGCCGGATCTCGGACGATCGTCTTTGAACATCCCGAATACGGTCGCAAGGAGGTGAAGGCTACTGTGCGTGCAGGGGCAGTGGATACAGTTCGTTGCTATTTCGAGGCGTACGTAAACATTCAGACCCTGAGTGAGGAGAACGAGTTGATGTGGGGGACCGTCGTGATTAACGACCGCATCGCGCCAATGGAAACGCCGCGCCAGATTCCTCTCGGCCCCGGTACGTATACAATCACCGTTCAGCGAGCTGGGTATTCCCCCGTTGAGGAAGAAGCCCGCATCACAATCGAACCCTCTGCGAAACGCGCTGTGCACAGCCTCGTGTTTCATTTGCGCGAGCAATAATCTCGAATTTGAGAGTAGGTTGCTGGACAACTGCTTCAGAGTAAGACCCTGCCCTTTTCAGACAGCCGACCGACTGGTCGCCATCCCGCCTTCCCCTTGAATCGGCTCGAAATTAGTAGTACATTGATCCCGCATGGACAACAATTTTTACCGGAAGGAAAAAAAGAAATCTCGCGTGCGGGAATTACTGCTTCGCCTGCTCAAAAACCGTCGCGTGGTCGTCGGACTTCTCATCGGTCTCCCTCTTCTCCTTGCGTTGCTTTTCAGTGATCGCGGTATTCTGAAACGCATCGCTCTCGAACGGGAGAAAGTAGAAATGACGGAAAAACTCCATCAAGCCAAAGAGGAAACCAAGAAACTTCAGGCCGAATCAAAAGCCCTTGACGGTGATGTCCGTGCTATCGAAAAAGTCGCACGCGAGAAATACGGTATGGTACGCGAAGGAGAGAAGCTGTACAAAGTGAACAAGGAGTAACAAGAGCTTACCGCAGACCCCACCTTCACAGAGAACCGGTCTGTCGTTCTGCGAAGAGTTCCTCACAGGGGAATCACAACACACAACGCATGGATCTTTTCGAATCGGCTCCAAAAACGCACTCACCATCCACATTCACACCGCTTGCAGAAAGAGTCCGTCCGGCATCGCTCGATGATTTTGTAGGGCAGGAACATTTACTCGGCCCCGGCAAACCCCTCCGTGTCCTCGCTGCACATGATCAACTCCCATCTATGATTTTCTGGGGTCCTCCCGGTACCGGCAAGACTACTCTCGCCCGCATTCTTGCCCGTGACTCGAAAGCGGCATTCCATCAACTGAATGCAGTTGCCTCCGGTGTCAAAGATGTGCGGGAGGTGATTGAGAGAGCTACTTCCCAAAGAAAATTTCACGGCGAAAGAACCATCCTGTTTATCGATGAAATTCACCGCTTCAACAAAGCCCAGCAGGATGCGCTGCTGCACAGCGTCGAGGATGGCGTTATCACGCTCATCGGTGCAACCACGGAGAATCCGTCGTTCGAAGTGATTTCACCTCTGCTTTCACGCTGCCGGCTTTACGTGCTGGAGTCTCTGACCGTAGAACATCTGAACAAGATCATTGACAGGGCAATAACGGAAGATAAGATTCTGCAAGGCGAGAAGATCGTCGTGGAGGATCGCGAATCACTCTTCCATCTTTCGGGAGGAGATGCCCGCATGCTGCTGAACGGACTTGAAGTCGCAGTCCGGCTAACCCCCCTGGGAACCGGAGGCAGCAAGACGGTGACGAAGAAAGAAATCGAGGAAGCGTTCCAGCAGAAGAGCATCCGGTATGACAAGGGGGGTGAACTTCATTACGATATTATTTCGGCGTTCATCAAGAGTGTACGGGGAAGCGATCCGGATGCGGCAGTCTACTGGCTTGCTCGGATGCTCGAAGGGGGAGAAGATCCGAAGTTCATTGCTCGCAGAATGATCGTCCTGGCGTCCGAGGATATAGGCAACGCCGATCCGCATGCGCTGACCATCGCAACCTCGTGTTTTACCGCCGTGAACTACATTGGCATGCCTGAAGCGCGCATCGTGCTTTCGCAGGGGGCAACGTATCTTGCTTCTGCACCAAAGAGTAACGCCTCCTATCGCGCAATCGACCGAGCGATGGAGGATGTACGCCGTCTGCAAGATGCAACTGTCCCTCTTCACCTCCGCAACGCGCCGACCGGACTGATGAAAGGTCTGGGCTACGGAAAAGACTATCAATACAGTCACGACCATGAGGGAAATTTCAAAGAGCAGCAATACCTCCCCGACCCCCTTCGATCCACCATCTATTATCAACCATCGGATAATGGTGAAGAAAAAACTATCCGAGAGCGATTGAATAACTGGTGGAAAACAAAGAAGAGATAGTAGCTCGTGTCCCTCTCCCGACCCCTGACCATTTTCCTGCTCTGCCTGGTTTCGCTTGCACATTATGCACACGCCCAGGGTTTCGGCACCCTTCCTGATTCTCTGCCGGCTCCACCCACCCCCGCCATTTTTCAAGTAGACACAGCAGCGGTTCTCGATACCGTGGCAGCCCCCGGTTCAGGAATCGATTCTGTTGTTTCCTACTCCGCGAAAGATTCGATAGTATTCTTTCCAACCTCGAAGAGGATGTTCATGTTTGGAGAGACAAAAATCAAGCACAAGGAAATGGGGCTGAACGCAGAACAGATCGACATGAATTGGAATACTTCGCAACTGGATGCACGTGGCGTTACGGACTCAACCGACAGCACCGGCTACCGTGGTCGGCCGGAAATGATCGATGCGGGGGAGACATACAACGGAACCCAGCTTTCGTATAACTTCGATTCGAAGAAGGGGAGAATCTCGGTTGCCGACACCAAAATCGGCGATGGATTTTACTACGGCGATAAGATTAAGAAGGTTGATGTGAATGTGTTGTATGTTGGGGATGGGCGATATACGACGTGCGACCTTGAGCATCCGCATTACTACTTTGGCAGTTCTGAAATGAAGGTGCAATTGAAGGATAAGATCGTTGCGAGGCCGGTGACGCTCTACATCGATGATGTGCCGATCTTTGCTCTCCCCTTCGGTGTTTTTCCAAATCAGCGGGGGAGACGTTCGGGTATCATCGCTCCTGCGTACGGCGAGGACTCCCGGGGAAGATTCCTCGAGCATCTTGGCTACTACTGGGCCATCAGCGACTACACTGATGTTTCCTTTCGAGCCGATGGATACACGGGAGGAAGCTGGCGCCTGCTATCGGACTTTCGGTATGCGCTACGCTATGTCTTTACCGGATCCCTCAGCGGATTTGTCGGACGAGATCTCACCGGCGAATCGACTGATCCATCGTTCACGGATCAACGGCGTTTCAGCATCAGCATGAACCACTCCCATACGATCAACCCGACGACACAGCTTATTGTGAACGCAACCGTTGCCAGCGCAACCGCGTACCGAAATAGCACCTACGATCCAAGAACAAGATTCGCGAACGACAACATTCTCTCAAACATTACATTCACGAAGAGGTGGGAAGGCGCAACGGCGCACAGTCTTTCCATCAACATGTCCCGATCCCAGCGCACGATTGCGGGCGACACGGTGCAGGTGGATTACGACAACCTGCCGGCGATCTCATTTTCGCGGCAGCAGTCGTTTCCTTTTCGTTTTGGTAAGACCTCTTCTGGCGGAGAGGGATACGCATGGTATGAGCTGATCAGTTACTCCTATTCCGGAGATTTCCGTCACGCATTGAATGACGTGCAGAAGACCCCGGGCATTAACGTCTTTGAAGAGAAGAGCAAGCTTGGAGCACGGCACTCGATTCCAATTTCTGCTTCGGCAAAAGTCGGGTACTTTTCTTTCACTCCATTTTTCAACTACAGCGAAGTCTGGTATAACAAAGGGGTAAAGAAAGAATTCAACATGGCCGACTCTGCCGTCGTGACAAGTGAATTTTCCCGCTTCAGCGCCGTACGCTCATACAACATGGGGATCTCGGCCTCCACGAAGATTTACGGCATTATTCAACCTGGTATCGCAGGGATCACCGGATTACGCCACCAAATTACCCCAACATTGACTTACTCTTTTAACCCTGACTTTTCCCGGAGGAGTTTTGGGTACTATGATTCATACGTTGATGCGAATGGAGTCGAGCAGAAATACTATAAATATGAGAACGGCCTGTACGGCGGTCCGCCCGCGCGGGAGCAACAAATTCTTGGTCTGAACATTGGTAATGTCTTTGAAATGAAGACGGCCTCTCGCGATTCAGCCGGACAGGAGAACAAATTTCGCTTGTTGAATCTTGGCGTTGGCGTATCGTATGACTTTGTCCGCGATTCCCTGAAGTTCAGCGAGATTGGGATGAACTACAATACCACCATCGGCAATAGCCTCAATCTGAGTGGCAATGCAAGTTTCAACATGTATCAGTTTGCGAAGGACCAGAACAATCCTCAAACTGGAAGAAGAATTAATAAATTCCTGTTGAAGGAAGAAGGAAAACTGGCGCAGCTTACGAACTTCGGCATTACCTTATCCACGAGTTTCAGCGGCGAGAAAAAAAGTACCAAGGCCGGCCCCATCGTTTCGGAAGAGGATTCGATAAAGCGCGAGACGGGAGGAGCGTATGTGGGATTAAACGATCAGATCCCACCGGATTTTAGTATCCCGTGGAAGCTGGATCTCTCGTGGACATTTTCCCAAAACCAATCGAACCCTGATGTTATCATCCGCAACTCGAGTCTCTCCGCCGCGCTTGGATTCAACCTTACGGAATTTTGGAAATTCGAAACGTCAACAAGCTATGATCTCGTAAGGAAAGAGTTCCTCTCACCGCGAATGAGCATTTACCGCGATCTTCATTGTTGGGAAATGAGTTTCTCATGGGAACCCATCGGACAATTCCGACAGTACCGGCTGGAAATAAGATTGAAATCTCCACTGCTGCAGGACGTCAAGGTAACAAAGACTGACCGGGCGGGGGGGTTCTAACAGGTGGAACGACATCAAACAAAAAAGCCGTCCCCTGGACGGCTTTGATATTTCTAGGCTGACTGCCTCTTCTCTTCGAAAGCGAAGATCGGGTCTTTCTTTTTCTGAATCACGTCCTTCGTAATGGTGCAGTGCGAGATGTTGGATCGCTCAGGGAGATTGTACATGATATCCAGCATTACTTCTTCAATGATTGAGCGAAGAGCGCGAGCGCCCGTGCCGCGCTCAATCGCACGTTGCACGACGGATTTCAGAGCAGCCTCTTCGAATTCGAGATCGACTCCATCCATGCGGAAGAGCTTCCTGTACTGCTTTACGATTGCGTTCTTCGGCTCGGTCAGGATGTTCAGGAGCGCATCTTCACCGAGGGAGTGCAGCACCGCCATGAGTGGGAGCCGACCAACAAATTCCGGGATAAGTCCGAATTTGACGAGATCTTCGGGTTGGACCTGAGGAAGAAGTGTATCTGCGTGGCCGTCATTGTGCGTGTGAATGTCAGCGCCGAACCCCATTGGATTCTTATTCACTCTGCGTGCTACGATTTTCTCCAGTCCGTCAAAAGCACCGCCGCAGATGAAGAGAATATTTTTTGTGTTGATGTTAATGAGGCTCTGTTCGGGATGTTTACGTCCTCCCTTGGGCGGCACACCGGCGACTGTTCCTTCGAGGATCTTCAGCAACGCTTGCTGTACGCCCTCACCGGACACGTCACGGGTAATGGAGGCGCTATCGCTCTTCCGAGCGATCTTATCGATCTCATCGATATACACGATCCCGCGCTCGGCCTTTTCGACGTTGTACTCTGCATTCTGCAGAAGGTGGACAAGAATTGTTTCAACGTCGTCGCCAACATACCCAGCTTCGGTCAACGTGGTTGCATCCGCGATGGCGAACGGCAGATCCAGGATCTTCGCGAGCGTTTGGGCGAGAAGAGTTTTGCCTGTGCCAGTTGGACCGACTAAAAGGATATTCGTCTTATCGAGCTGGACATCATCGAGATCGTAGAGCCGGTCCTTGGAGTCGATGCGTTTGTAATGGTTGTACACCGCAACAGCGAGGGTGCGCTTGGCCTGTTCCTGTCCGATAACGTATTCATCCAGCGCGCTCTTGATCTGGACAGGCGTCAGGCCGGAGCGTCCGGTCTTCCGTGCCGTGAAGGCCGCTAGATTTTTTCGGATGATGTCGACGGAACTTGCGACGCAAATGTCGCAAATGTAGACGTCCGGCCCGGCGATAATGCTCTGGACTTCTTCGGGACTGCGACCGCAGAAGGAACAGTGCACCTTCTCCGGCGGCTTGCTCTTTTGAGTCATTTCTTTGCGTCTCGTTCTTTTTTGACAAACACGTTATCGATCAACCCATACGCTTTTGCCTCATCCGCCGACATGTACCGATCACGGTCCGTGTCGTTCTCCACCCGAGAGACCGGCTGGCCCGAATGGTGTGCGAGAATATCGTTGAGGCGTTTTTTCGTTTTCAGAATTTCTTCTGCTTGAATACTGATGTCGGATGCCGTTCCTTGCACGCCGCCCCACGGCTGATGAATCATGATACGGGAGTTCGGCAACGTGGCCCGTTTTCCTTTTGTACCCCCAGCGAGCAGGACAGCGCCCATGCTTGCGGCGAGACCAATGCAGATGGTGGATACATCTGGTCGAATATATTGCATCGTATCGTAAATGGCAAGACCGGCGGTCACACTCCCCCCGGGAGAGTTGATATAGACATGGATGTCTTTATCGGGGTCTTCCGACTCCAGAAAAAGCATCTGTGCAACGGATAAACTGGCCACAGTATCATCTATGGGCGTGCCGATAAACACAATTCGCTCCTTCAAGAGCCTCGAAAATATGTCGTATGCACGTTCGCCCCGGCCTGTTTGTTCGACAACCATCGGAACGAGTTGATTATAGATAGTGCTGCTCATCGATAACTCCGTTTAGTTCATTGGTAGAGAGACAGGTGCGGTCAGGCCTTTGTTTCCTCTGGCTGATCAGTGACGATGGCGTTGGATTTGAGAAACATCATGAGCCTGTCCGAGAGAAGGCGATCGGACACGACGCTCGAACTCTTGTAGTATTCCAGAAGCCGTTCCTTCGGGAGTCCAATGCGTGCGGCTTCCTGCTCTGCCGCGGAGGAGATGTCATCGTCAGTGATAGTGATGCCTTCTTCCTCGGCGATGCGATTCTTCAGCAGCATCCATTTCCCCTGGAACACCGCCATCGCATTGCTCTCCTCACGGAACTTTGCCTCGTCAAAACCCTTTGGCAGCTTCTTGTCGCGTGACTTGTTCTTGATGTCTTCAACGTAGGAATCCAGTAAACCGTTCACGAGAGATTCAGGAATGGGAAACTCGTGCATGCGGACGAGTTCGGAGACAATCGCTTCCGAAACTTTCTTTTCTCCCTGTTCTGTCCAAAACCGTTCAAGATCGTCCCGCATGGATTTCTTGAATTCTTGCGCGTTCGTAACCTGATCCTTCGTGATCTTCTTGACGAACTCATCGTTGAACTCCGGCGTTGCGACATGCTCGACCTTAGTTACCTTCAGCAACAATTGCACGATGTGTAAATGATCCTCATGTTTCGACTCGAACTGAGTCCGGTACTCTTGACCAGGCTCAGCGGAGGAGAGTGCCTTCTTGATTTCCGGGGCAAGGGTCTCGTCGGTCAGGAAGAAGCGGGCGTCTTTGGTTTTCTTCCCGATGATCGGCGTACCTGCCTCGTCCAACTCCTGGACATCTGCGGTGACGATATAGTTCTTGTCAGTGACGCGCTCCGCCGGTGCGGTCACACTGTTCAGGCGGAGCATATGCTGCAGTTCTCCCTCCAGCTCGGCGTCGGCGACGGTGTGGACCGGCCGGGGAACGGCAATGCCTTTGTATTGCTTCAACTCGATAACGGGTCGAACCTCGTATTTAATCTTGAACCGAAAATGTTCTCCCCGTTTGAAATCCATGTCCACCACCGACGGCTGGCCGATCGGAGAAATATTTTTTTCTGTCATTGCCTGGTGGTAGTAGTCATTGGCAAGCTGATCCAGGGTATCGTGCTCGATGGCTTCACCATACATCTTCTTGATCATGCCAAGGGGAACTTTCCCTTTTCGAAACCCTTTTATCTCGATCTTTGGCTGAAGCTGTGTATACGCCTTCTCAAAATGCGGCAGCAGTTCCTCAGGTGAAAGGCTAATTTCCGCTTCCTGCTGAATTTCCGAAATGCTGTTTATGCTGACTTCCAAGACATCATCCTTCAAGAAATGGACTTACAAGTGAAATACTTCTGGGTAGTTTCAAGAATCATCGTGTTGTCATCCCCACAGTTCCGCTTCTTCTCCATGGTCCGCGAATTTTACGACGCGGCGGTGGGCATAGACGGACTAGAACCCCACGGGTTACCCCACTAGATTCTAAGTCTAGCGCGCCCGCCCGCCCGTGCCGCGGGAGAGACTTGAACTCTCACGTCCTTCCGGACACTGGATTCTAAGTCCAGCCTGTCTGCCAATTTCAGCACCGCGGCATGGGCGGGCAGGTCTGCCAATTTCGCCATATGCCCAAAATCTTGAATTTTGGCTGAGTAAGATACAGCTTTCTCGATGGAACTTCAAGAAACGGAAAGGGTGGACGCCGTCGAGGAATAACAATCATGTATTTGAGGAACGAATCAGTTTAATAGGTATTACTTTTCGGCAAATAGTTTTGAAGAATTGGGAAAGCCAACATTGCCCACTCCTCATACAAAATACCTGATGGATGAAGTCCATCCGATGTGAGGAGTGTTGAATCATTGGCGGCGTCGCGCGACCGTGGTGTGATGTCGATGTAGGATGAACCTCTTGCTTCGGTTAGTTCTCTGTTGATCCTATTGTATTCGTCGATCTCCCGCGCAATACGTGTCCGGTCTCTTCCTTCGGCAAATGGTGTCGCGCCCCAATCCGGGATCGAAAAGACGATGACACGCGTTGGATCGTTGTTGGCAAACCCAATCGCCCGGTCAAGAAGGGCGGCAAATTCTACGTGATATTCCTTTGGACTTCGGCCCCGATACTGATTATTCACACCGACCGAAAGAGAGACGATATCGAATGGTCCTTTTGGAGGCTCCCGGTCGATGGCAGCGTTGAGTTCGTCCGTTGTCCATCCGGTTTTTGCTATGATTAAAGGGTCTTCAATCTGAATTCCCGCGGCACGCAGTTTCGCGACGAGCAATGAAGGCCAGCGTTCCCTCGCATCAACAGATTCTCCTATCGTATAGGAATCCCCCAAAGCGAGAAAGCGTCTGGGAGTATTGTGGGATGATGTTGGATCTTGCATTGCCTTTGCTGCTGAAATGAAGAAAAACATGGGAAGCACGAGTGCGAGCAACATCTTCAAACTCCACCAGTTAGCGCATAATGAAGTTACGAATTCCCTCCGCATATATTTTTTCCGAAACGACAAATCCATCGTTGTGACCACCCGAAATACGGAGAAACTCCTTGCGCGGATGTGCCGCGGCGAAAAGTTGCTCGCCATGGTGAAATGGGATGATCGCATCCTGCGGGCTATGAACGATAAGAACGGGACATCGGATGTTCTTCAAGCGTTCGATTGTTGGATATTGAATGCGGGAGAGCATGCGGACAGGTATGAACGGATACACTTCTGCTCCAACATCTGCCAGAGAGGTAAAAGAGGATTCCAGAATTAGGCAACGAGGTGATTCCTTTTCCGCCAGCCAGGAGGCGATTGCGCCGCCAAGTGATCTTCCCATGAGAACAATGTCGTTCGCCGGAATCCCCCTTTCCCTCGTCAGGTACTTCCAGACAGCAGTCGCATCCTTATACGTCCCCTGCTCACCGGGTGCACCGTCACTCTTTCCATAGCCGCGATAGTCAAACAGAAGAAGATTCGAACCGAGAGAGTGAAGGATGCGAATCGTTTCCATCCGAAACGAAATATTTCCTCCATTCCCATGGAAAAAGAGAACAGTCGCTTTGCTTTCATTGGCAGGAATAAACCAGCCGTGAAGGCGAACGCCATCTTCGGTGGTGACGCCTACTTCCTCATAGTCCAAACCGAGGGACGCTGGCGTTGCGACAATCGCCCCTGAAGGGAAGTACACAAGTTTCTCCTGAAAAAAGTAGAGTCCAGCCACGAGCAGAACGTACCCCCCGATGGCAACAACAGCGAGCGTTGTAACAGCGGTGAGCATAAGACTCTTCCGTGAAGTCTTCTTGGATTCCAGACTATTCAAGAATTGGTGAGGGAAAAATGGGGTTTGCTTGTGGAGCGAATATAAAGGAAATGGCCGGACCCTGCAAGTCCGGCCAGAGTGGTAATTGCGGCCCCGGAGGATCAGTCGATAAAAACGCCGCGCGCGGCGGCTTGCAGGCGTACCGCATTGAAAACGATCTCTCCCCGGGATCGTTCAACTTCCGAAAGCAGTGCCAGGGATGCGCGCAGATTGCGCAATCCACGGACCAGGTCACTCTGCCGCGATTCACGCTCACCACTTGACTGGTCATTCAAGATTCTCTCCATCATCACACATTCATCCTTGAAAACCGTCCAAGAAG
>Ga0326597_10010087_pt1 | contig 12606 bp, 11 predicted proteins | sample RVTome_12_FD_203789 | JGI IMG/M metagenome (GOLD analysis project Ga0326597, IMG submission 203789) | Soil microbial communities from uranium-contaminated site in the Upper Colorado River Basin, Wyoming, United States - RVT100D185 | ecosystem: Environmental > Terrestrial > Soil > Contaminated >... | reverse complement strand
CGACGAGGAGGCGATAGTGCACGTAGGCCGCAGAGGCCGAGACACCGAGCCCGAGGACGGCAAACAGGAGCGCCAGCGTTCGAATGGTGGGACTCACGACTTGTTGCTACGTTGTAACCGGTCGGACGAGGCGGCGTCAAGCCCGCCGAAAAAGAGAACCGGCATGGCCCGCCGCAGCGAAGCCATGCCGGTCGGATACCTGAACGTCGAGCCGTTACTGAATCGGCGTCTCGACGGTCGGGTCGATCGGGTCGGCCGGGGGCACGCCGGTGGAGGCGAAGAAGATGGTGCCCGCTTCGTTCGTGGCGAACGCACGCTGGCCGGTCGAGCCGACCGAGAGCGGCGTGGCCGTCGCGTAGTAGTTCGTCGTCGTGGCCGTGCAGCCGGCCGGCGGAAGCGCGAGCGGCGTGCCGAGCGCTCCGGCAGCCATCGTGATGGTGTAGCCGCTCTTGTCGACCGAAGCCGCCATCGACAGGTCGGGCGACAGGAACGCGCCCGCGCCCGCCGTGCCGAGCTCGGTCATGACCGGCGCGAAGCCGTTGCACATCTGCGAGTAGTTCTGCTGCGCGGTGTTGATCGCGCGCATCGAGCCGATGGCCGAAGCCTCGTTGCCCGACATGCGGGCTCTGAGCAGCCCGGGGATGGCAATCGCCGCGATGATGCCGATGATCGCCACCACGATCAGCAGCTCGATGAGGGTGAAACCTTTTGCGTCGCGCATCTTCATGATTCTGACTCCTTCGAGAAACTTGTTGTGCGTGCTCGCCAGTGCGCGGCGGCCCGTGCCTCAGCTATAGGCAACTCGGGTGCCAAGCCCAACCGGCCGCGTTCATCCTCATTAAGCCTTTCATAGTCTACTACTTACTGGCCTCACCCTCAGAGCGCCCACTGACGGGACAGGGCGCTCCTGACATTTATTGTCGGCCGGAATCGACACAGAATGTCAGTTTCGGGCCCGCCGCTCCGGGTCACCCTCACCGGAGGTTGTATTTCTTCACGTAATAGCGAAACGAGCGGAAACTCATGCCCAGCAGCTCGGCCGCCTTCACCTGCACGCCGCCGGCGCGCCGCAGCGCCTGGGCGATATAGCCGCGCTCGATTTCCTGGACGTGCGCCTCGAGATCGAACCCGGCGCCGGGCAAGGCCCCGGTGGCCGTTCCATTGCGCGGCACCCCGTCGCGGATGGACGGTGGCAGGCTTTCGGGCAGGACGGCCGGCGTGGTCTCGAGCGCCACGGCCCGCTCAATGACGTTCTCGAGCTCGCGGATGTTCCCGGGCCATTCGTATTGCTGCAGCAGCTCCAGCGCGGCATGCGCGATCCCGGTGATGGGCTTGCCCATCTGATGGGCGTACTTGGCGAGGAAGTGCTCGGCGAGCAGCGGGATGTCCTCGCGGCGGTCTCTGAGCGGCGGCAGCGCGATGGGGATCACGTTGATGCGGTAATAGAGGTCCTCGCGCAGGCGCCCCTCGGCGACCGCCTTGGTCAGGTCCTGGTTGGTGGCGGCAATCACGCGGATGTCGGCCTGGAGCTCCTCGAGCCCGCCGACGCGACGGAACTTGCGCTCCTGCAGCACGCGCAGCAGCTTCACCTGCATGACCGCGCTCATTTCGCCGATCTCGTCGAGGAAGATCGTGCCCTTCTCGGCGACCTCCAACAGCCCTTTCTTGTTCGTGTCGGCGCTGGTGAACGCGCCGCGCATGTGCCCGAACAGCTCGGACTCGAGGAGCGCCTCGGGCATGGCGCCGCAATTGAGCGACACCATCGGCTTGTCGCGGCGCAAGGAGTGGAAATGCACCGCCTGGGCGACGAGCCCCTTGCCGGTGCCCGACTCGCCAGTGAGCAGAATCGTGCTGTTGGTGCGGGCCACGGTCTCGATCATCTTGAAGACCGCGAGCATCGACTCGCTGCGCCCGATCATGTTGGCGAACTGATGGGACAGTCCGAGCGTGCGCTTCAGCAGGACGTTCTCCTGGCGGAGCTGGCGGTTCTCGACCTTCTCGCGCACTTTCATCTTGAGCAGGTCGACGTCGAACGGCTTGCTCAGGTAGTCGCACGCGCCGAGCCGCATCGCCTCGACGGCCGATTCGGTCGAGGCGAAGGCGGTGATCATGATGCCCAGGATGTCCTGGTCGACGCGCTTGGCGGCGCGCAACACGTCGACGCCGCTCATGTCCGGCATCTTGATGTCCGAGATCAGGAGGTCGACCGGTTCCCGCTCGAGGGCGTCGATGGCGGCGCGCCCGTTCTCCGCCAGCAGCACTTCGTACCCCTCGCGGCGGAGCACGATGGCAAGCAGCTCGCGCATCGACCGCTCGTCGTCCACGACGAGGATCCGGGGCGGACGGCGCTCGGCAGCCGGCGGGGCTGAGGTCTGTTCGGTTCGATTCATGTGGTGACTTCCGCGCGCGCCGGCAGCCGCACCGACACCACCGTCCCGGCGCCCGAACGCGAGCTGACCTGGATCTCCCCGTGATAGTCGGTGACGATCCGGTGAACGATGGCGAGGCCGAGGCCGCTCCCCTTGGCGAACCGGCCGTGGAACGGCTGAAACAGCGCATCGAGCTCTTCGGGGGGAATACCGATCCCTTCGTCCTGCACCGTGATGACGACGCCGGCCGAGGAGGGCTCCGCGGACGCCATCAGCCGCAGCCGGCCGCCGTCGGGCATCGCCCGCAATCCGTTGGTGGCGAGGTTCCAGACGATCTGCTTGATCTGCCCTTCGTCCGCTTCGTACCACAGCGCGTCGGCGGGCAGTTGCACCTCGACCGAGTGGCCCTCGCGGACTTCGGCGCTGTTGCGCAGCAGCAGCGCCGCGTCGTTCAGCGCGCGTCCCACGTCGAACCGCGCGATGGCGAAGCGCTGCGGGCGCGCGTAGGCGAGAAACGACCGGATCGTCGTATTCAGGCGCTCGGACTCGCGGAGCACGATGTCCATGAGCTGCTCCTGCTCGGTGCTGAGCGGCAGCTCCTGCCGCAGGATCTGAATCGATCCGGACATCGAGGCGAGCGGATTGCGGATCTCGTGCGCGATCCCGGCCGCCATCTCGCCCACCGCCGCCAGCCGCTGCTGGAGGCGCGCGTCGCGCTCCAGCTTCTTGACGTCGGTGACGTCCTGGAACGTCATCAGGAAGCCGGCACGGCCGCCCGGGGTCTCCAGATGCGTGGCGCTCAGGCCGAGCTCGATCTCGCCGCGGCCGTCGCCCGTGCGGTAGCGGAACTCGAGGCGCCGCGCGGCGCCGCCGCTCAGGTCGCGCTCGAGCACCTTGACGACCGCCGGCGGCAGCTGGAGCACTTCGGCGATCGGCCGCCCGGCCACGGAGGGAAACGACAGGCCGGTGATCGCCTCCGCCGCATGGTTGAAGGTGAGGATGCGCTGGCCGACATCGGTGGTGGCCAGCCCGCTCGGCAGGCTGTCGATCACGTGCTGGTTGAGCGCCTGCAGGTCGGCGATCTCGGTCGAGGCCTGCGCCAGTTGGGCGCCCGCCGACCGGACGCTGTCGGCGAGCGACCCGCTGAGCAGCGCAACGGCGAAGAAGCCGAACACGTTCAGGGCCACCGTGTATTGCGCCGCGGCGCGCGGCGGCAGCAGCGCGCGAGCGACGGTGATCCAGTGGTCCTGCAGCAGGCCGTCCGCCGCGAGGTACTGCACCAGGACCACGCCTCCGTACAGCACCGCGCTCAGGGTGGCCACGAGCAGCCCGCCGCGGCGGAAGCCGATCGTGCTGGCGGCCACGATCGGCAGCACGTAGAGCGACGAGAAATAGCTCGTGATGCCGCCGGTGAAGTAGATGAACGCCGACACGATGATCGCGTCGCCGGCCAGCTGCAGATCGATCAGCCACCGGAAGCGGTCGACGTACCGCACCGTCATCGCATACGCGATGGTGAGGCCGTAGGTCAAAGCGATCAGGAAGAAGAACGGGTCGACGGGGAGCGACCCCGGCGATCGGATCTGCGCGACCACCGCCCCGCCCAGCAGGACCGTGCCGATCACGGCCCGGATGCCAATCAGCCAGGCGACGCGGCGGCGCAGTTCGTTGTCTGCCATCAACGTCAGCAGGAACCGGGGGCCGGCGACGCGTCGCCGGCCCCGACGGGTTCCTAGGTCATATTGCTGATCATGTCGAAGATGGGCATGTACATCGCGATGACGATGCCGCCCACCACGCCGCCCAGCAGCGCGATCATGATCGGTTCGAGGAGCGTCAACAGCCCGGCGACGGCGGTGTCGACCTCCTCTTCGTAGAAGTCGGCGATCTTCGCGAGCATCGTGTCGAGCGCGCCCGTGGCCTCGCCGACCCCGATCATCTGCGTCACCATCGGCGGAAAGACGGCCGTCTCCTTCAGCGGTGCGGCAATCGTCTCGCCGCGCTCGATGCTCTTGCGCGTGCTCATGATCGCATCCTCGACGATTGCGTTGCCCGAGGTCTTGGCGGTGATTTCGAGACCGTCGAGAATGGGCACGCCGGAGCTGATGAGGGTCGCGAGCGTGCGGCAGAACCTCGCGACCGCGATCTTCCGCATGAGAAGGCCGAGCACCGGCAGCTTGAGCGTGACCGCGTCGATCTGATGGCGCCCGGCGTCGGTCCCGTAGTACCGCTTGAAGGCCCAGATCGAGACGCCGCCACCCCCGATCACGAACGGCATGTACGCCACCAGGCCGTTGCTGAGCGCGATGACCACCCGTGTCGGCAGCGGCAGCTGGGCGCCCATGCCCTCGAACATCGCCGCGAACGTCGGAATGACCTTCCACAGAATGACGCCCACGACCAGGCCGGCGATGACGACGACCGCGACCGGGTAGACCATCGCGGACTTCACCTGCCCCTGCAGCTTGACCGCCTTCTCGATGTAGGTGGCCAGCCGCTTGAGAATCGTGTCGAGGATGCCGCCCGCCTCGCCGGCGGCGATCATGTTCGTGAACAGCGGATCGAACGTCTTCGGATGCTTGCGCATCGCGTCGGCGAGCGAGGCGCCCGACTCGACGTCGGTCCGGGTCTGCAGGATCACGGCCGCGAAATTCTGGTCCTCTTCCTGCGTGCCCAGGATGTCCAGACATTGCACCAGCGGCAGACCGGCGTCGATCATCACGGAGAACTGGCGCACGAAGACCGCCAGGTTCTTGGCCGCGACCTTCTTCCCCGTCTTGCCGGCCTTCTTCGCGGCCTCCGCCTTCGCCTTGGCGGGCGTGATCCGCGTCACGAGGATCTGGTCGCGCCGCAGCGCCGCCACCGCCGCGTCCATCGTGTCGGCCATCCGCTCGCCGCTCACGGTCTGCCCGCCTCGTGTGCGCCCTGAATATGCAAAACTCGGCATACGCTATCCCCTTGACTGTTGGTTTCCCGTTTCCAGGTTCTACGTTCCGGTCGGACGGCCGACGGGCCGCGCGGCCGGCGAGCGGCCGAGTCCGGCCCCCGCGACGACGCCGACGCCGCGGCTGATCATCTCCTGCAGCTCGTCCTTGTTCGACGACGCGCCGAGCGCCGTCTCGAGCGTGATCAGCCGCTTCATGTGCAGGCTCGCGAGCGACTGGTTCGCCGTCTGCATGCCGAGCTTCTCCTGTCCGGTCTGCATCGACCCGTATATCTGATGGATCTTGTCGTCGCGAATCAGGTTCCGGATCGCCGGCGTCGGCACCATGATCTCGAGCGACACGACGCGCCCCTTCCCGTCGGCCCGCGGCAGCAGCGCCTGACAGACGATCCCCTCGAGCACCAGCGACAACTGCGTCCGGATCTGCGCCTGCTGGTTGGCCGGAAAGATGTCGATGATGCGGTTGATCGTCTGGGCCGCCGAGTTCGTGTGCAGCGTGCCGAACGTCAGATGCCCGGTCTCGGCGATCTTCAGCGCCGCCTCGACCGTCTCGAGATCGCGCATCTCGCCGATGAGGACGATGTCGGGGTCCTCGCGAAGCGCGGCGCGCAGCGCGTTCGAGAAGCTGCTCGTGTCGCTGTGCACTTCGCGCTGGTTCACGAGGCAGCCCTTGTGCGCATGGATGTACTCGATCGGATCCTCGATCGTCAGGATGTGGTCGTGGCGCTCCGAGTTGATCTTGTCGAGCATCGCCGCCAGCGTCGTCGACTTGCCGCTGCCCGTCGGGCCGGTGACCAGCACCAGGCCGCGGGGCCGCTCGGCCAGGGTGGCCAGCACGGCGGGCAGCCCGAGATCTCCGAAGGCGCGGATCTTCTCGGGAATGAGGCGGTACACCGCCCCGACCGCGCCGCGCTGATTGAAGACGTTGCAGCGGAAGCGCGCCAGCCCGCGGATGCCGAACGAAAAGTCGAGCTCCAGCGACTCTTCGAAGCGCTTCTTCTGCGCATCGGTCAGCACGCTGTACACGAGCTGCTTCGTATCCGCCGGCTGCAGCTCCGGCAGCGGCAGCCGCTGGAGATGGCCGTGCACCCGGACTTGCGGCGGCGTGTTCGTCGCGATGTGAAGATCGGAGCCATCCAGATCGACTACCGCCTTCAGCAGCTCTGGGAGTGTCGCCATCGTTGGTCCTCGTCCTGTGTGTGTCCTCCTGGCGTGGCCCCCCCTCCGGCCCTTCGGGTCTTCCCCGAGGACCAGGGGCCGCGCGCCAAGGACTATTTCACCGTCTCTCGCACCACTTCCTCGACCGTCGTCATGCCGTCCTTCACCTTGCGCAGGCCGCTGCTGCGCAGCGTGATCATCCCCTCGTCGACCGCCTTGCGCCGGAGCTCGAGCCCCGAGGCGCCGACGAGCACCAGCTCGCGCAGCTCTTCGCCGACTTCCATCACCTCGTACAACCCGACACGCCCCTTGTAGCCCGTCTGATTGCATTTCTCGCAGCCTCTGCCCTTCATCGGCGTCACCGTGTTGGCGTCCTCGGGCGTGAACCCCGCCTGAATGAGCGCCGGGGGCGCCAGCGGGTGCGGCTCCTTGCAGTTCGAGCACACGCGGCGGACGAGCCGCTGGGCGCAGATCAGGTGCACGGAGCTCGCCACGAGAAAGGGCTCGATGCCCATGTTCATCAGCCGGTTGATCGTGCTCGGCGCGTCGTTGGTGTGCAGCGTCGAGAGCACCAGGTGGCCGGTGAGCGCCGCCTTGACCGCGATCTCGGCGGTCTCGAAGTCGCGGATCTCGCCGACCAGGATGATGTTCGGGTCCTGGCGCAGGAACGAGCGCAGGGCCGCCGCGAAGTTCAGGCCGATGTTCTCGCGGACCTGCACCTGGTTGATGCCCACCAGGTTGAACTCGACCGGGTCCTCGGCGGTCATGATGTTCGTCTCGGGCGTGTTGATCTTCGCGATCGACGAATAGAGCGTGTTGGTCTTGCCGCTGCCCGTCGGGCCCGTGACGAGCACCATCCCCCACGGCCGGAGGATCGCCGACTCGAACTTGCTGAGCGATTCGGGCTCGAACCCGAGCTTCGTCATGTCGAGCATCAGCTTGTCCTTGTCGAGCAGACGCATGACGATCTTCTCGCCGAAGAGGGTCGGCAGGACCGAGACGCGGAAGTCGATCTCCTTCTGCGTGCCGTTCTCGTTGAATCGAATCTTGATGCGGCCGTCCTGCGGCAGACGCTTCTCCGCGATGTCCAGCTTCGACATGATCTTGATGCGCGACGAGATCGCGTCGCGGAACTTCATCGGCGGACTCATGATGTTGTAGAGAATGCCGTCGATGCGGTACCGGACCCGGAGCTCCTTCTCGTACGGCTCGATGTGGATGTCGCTGGCCCCCTTCTGGATTGCCGACATCAGGACGACGTTGACCAGCCGCACCACCGGCGCGTCCTCGCCCTGCTTGGCCAGCGCCTCGGCGCTGATCTCCTCCAGTTCCTCCAGGACTTCGACGTCGCCCGGGTCCTCGAGCGCCTGCATCTCCTGGAGGCCCTTGCTGGCCATCTCGAGGGCGCTCCCGGCGCTCGCCCCCCCGCCGGTGGTCGCCACCTTGACGTTGGTCGGGTAGTACTTCTGAATCGCCTCGGTGACCGCCGTCTCCGACGCCACCACCGGCTCCACGTTGTAGCCGGTCATGAACTTGATGTCGTCCATCGCGAAGACGTTGGTCGGGTCCGTCATCGCGATGGTGAGCGTCGCGCCCGCCCGGCTGAGCGGCACGATCTGGTACTTGTGGGCGGTGTCGGGGGGAATCAGCTTGATGACGGCCGGATCGATCTCGAACTGCGTGAGGTTGATCGACGGCACGCCGTACTGCTTGCTCAGCAGCGCCGTGATCTCCTCGTCCTTGACCAGCCCCAGCTTCACGAGGTTGAAGCCGAGCTTCCCCCCATTGGCCTTCTGATGGTTCAAGGCCTGCTGAAGCTGATCGGGCGTGATCCGCTTCTCCTTTAAGAGGAGTTCCCCAATGCGAACGGCCATGAAGAATGAACGCTAAAACCTTATGCGAATGACAATATTTGTCAAAACTGACCTAAAACGTCACTCTGACCGCGGTCGCCCACCCCTGCCGCGACCGATCAGGCCCCAGCGTGACCGCGGCATCGAGAAACAGGCCCGACTGCAAGCCGAGGCTGAGCCCGCCGCTGGTCGCCGTGCTGGTCTCCCCGACAGTGTTGGCGCTCAGGCCGCCCCGCAGACCCAGCCGACGGCCGAGCAGCCACGCTTCGACGCCCGTCGCGACATGCCGAACCTCTCCAAACGGCGTCATCGTCCGCGTGAGGTCGGCGTCGGCGGCCACGGTAATGGCGGCACCGCCGCCGGTCCCGCCGCCGAGGAAGGCGACCCCGGCGCGCGCCTGCCGCTGGAGCGTGAACTGGTCGGCGCCGTCCCCAAACGTCGGCTCCCGCAGATGCTTGACGCTGACGCCAACGCGCACGCGATCAACTGACACCATGATCCCCATATCGAGATCTCCATGGATCTCGCGAGACGGATCGAGATCGGCGACGCCATCGAGCGCCTCTTCGCCTGTCGCGGTCCCGCCGCTCACTACCTGTCCGGCGCGCACCAGCTTCAGCAGCGAGGCGACGACCACGTGATTGCCGAGGGACTGACCGACCGTCGCCCCAAACTCGCTGATGGCACGCGAACGCAGATCGACACCTGCGGCCCCCTGATCTTCTCGGCCGGGGTCGCCGGTTGCTGTAGGCGGAGTCGGTCGTAGCTCGCTGATGCGCAGGCGGTAATAACTGAGACCGAGCGCCGGAAAGGCCATGGCGACCCCCCCGGTCCCCAGCTTCCAGGCGGGACCGGAGGCCGGCACCTCCGCCGGCTCGACCCGGGTGGCCCGTTCCAGGACAGTGCTGAAGTAGGCACCCGTCGCAAGACCGGCCGGGTTCCACCAGCTCGCGTTGGCATCGTCGGCCACCGCCACGAAGGCGCCGCCCATGCCCTGCGCGCGGGTGCCGACAGATTCGTACATTTGCGCCGCCGCAGGCGAAGCCAGCATCACCAGCCCAGCCGCAAGCACACCAAGGGAGACAAGAGGGAGCCGCATCATATGGAGGGTTATCGGAGGGAACGGCCCGCGGGCGCGGGCGGGCGCGGAAACAGGAAGCTCAGCCGACGAGCACGGCCGCGGCGACCACCGTCGTCCAGAGGCCCTTCTTGTCGCCAACGGCGGTCTGGGTGACGTTCTGGGTACGGACGATCTCGTTCGAGAGGCGGTACACCTCTTTCTTCTCGTCCCAGCTCTTGTCCGGATCGAAGTCGAGGCCGAGCGTCGTGGCCAGCATCTCGGCCGCGAGCTCCTCGGCGTAGTCGCCGGCGATGTCTTCGCTCTCGCCGAAGCTGTGGTGCTCGGACAGATAGCCATACAGGTTCTTGTCGCGCGGGATGGCGACGCCGACGGTGGCGGCAATCAGCCGGTGCGGCTCGCGCGTCGCCGCCTCCGACATCACGACGAAGGTGACCTGCCCGGGCTCGAGTCGCTTCATCCCGTGCGCGCGCGACAAGATCCGGCACTTGGGCGGAAAGATGCTCGACACCCGCACGAGGTTGCAGGCGGCGATGCCGGCCGAACGGAGCGCGAGCTCGAACGAGGTCAGCTTCTCGCGATGCTTCCCGACGCCCTTGGTGAAGAACATCTCCTTGGGAACGAATCCAACCACGTCACGCTCCTTGTCGCAGGGGAACGTGCATGGTAAACAGCAACCTACCCACTGTCAAGGAAGCGATCGCCCTCTGGTCGGCCGGCGCCGGGACGAACGGGAGCGCGCCGAGGCCCGCGGGGCGAACGGGCGGCCCGGGACGTCCCCGCAATTGAACGCCCTCGGGCCGCGTGATAAATTAGCCCTCATAACTATTAGTTCACCTAACACGACCCGGGGGCAGGCGCGCGGCGCGGCGCGCGAGATCCTGACGATTGTTCCGCTCGTGATGCGGACGGTTGCCGCCGAGCTGCGAGCGGCCGGCGAGCTGACGGCGCCCGCGCACTTCGGCCTGCTGTCGATCCTGATCGCGCGCCCCCGCACCTTGAGCGAGCTCGCGGCCCTCCAGGGGGTCAGCCTGCCGACGATGTCCAATTCCATCACGGCGATGGTGCAGCGCGGCTGGGTGCGGCGCACCGCCCCGGTCCGCGATCGGCGCGTCATGATCGTCGAGGTCACCCCGATCGGCCGCGCGGCGCTCGAGCGCGTGCGCCGCTGCGCCGAAGCGCACCTGGCCGACGCGCTCGCCCCGCTCGACGCCCCGGCCCGGCGCCGGCTGCTGGCTGGGCTCAAGGTGCTCCGCGCCATCTTCGATGCCGACGCGAAACCGGGCGCGCGATCCCTCGCCGGCCGGCGCCCGGGAGCGGCGCGGCGTGACGGGGCGACGCCCCGAGGCGCGGCGTAGAACCCATGGGCACCTGCCAGCGTCTATACCTCTGGCGCCGTTCTGTGCCTAGCCCGAGCACGGCTCCCTCGTCCGGCCTTGCCCCCAACTTTCCGATGCGCGACGACCTGAGCGTTTCGGCGAAACTGATCGGCTGGACCGATCCGGCTCGCGCCCGGCGGACGGTCAGCCTCGCCATCGGCCCGGGCGCGCGGTATCGTCGAGCGACGGCGCCGTTTGCCGGCATCAGGCTCGCCACCCGCGCCCGGGTCGCCGCGATCGGCGCCGGGGCGATGGCGGTCACTGCAGGAGCGTAAATGAATCGGAGGAACGTTCTGCTCGCCCTCGGCGTCGTTCTGGTCGGCGCGGCCGCCGCGGCGGCGTACTTCTGGTGGAACCGGGTGCCCGCGCTCGAGGTGACGACCGAGACGATCCGCACCCGCGACCTGGAAGCCGTCGTGTCGGCGTCGGGCAAGATCCAGCCCAAGCGCCTCGTGAACATCAGCGCCGACACGCCCGGTCGGGTCGTCGATCTGGCCGTCAACGAAGGCGACCGCGTCGCGAGGGGCCAGTTCCTGCTGCAGATCGATCCCAAGTCGCTGAGCACGCGCGTCGACAGCGGCGCGGCCTCGCTGCAGGCGGCCGAGGCGTCGCTCGAACAGATGCGGCAGGCGGTGCAGACCTCGCGCGTGCAGCTGGAACAGGCGCAGATGACGCTGGCGCGTCAGCAGGACCTGTGGCGCGAGGAGCTCACGACGCGCGAATCGCTCGAGCGGGCCGAGAACGACGTGCGGGCCGCCGAGTCGGCGATCCGCGAGCGCGAGAAGCAGGTGGCCACGCAAGCCGCGCGGATCACGCAAGAGCGCGCCGGCCTCGAGAGCGCGCGCTACGACCTGAGCAAGGTGCGGATCGAGTCGCCCATCGACGGAATCGTGACGCGCCGGAACATTCAAGAGGGAGAAACCGCCGTCATCGGCACGATGAACAACGCCGGCACGGTCCTGCTGACCCTCGCCGACATGTCGGTGATTCAGGCGGAGATCGAGGTGGACGAAACCAACATTCCGTACGTCACGCTCGGACAGCCGGCGACGATCACCATCGACGCGCTGCCCGACAAGACGTTCACCGGCCGCGTCACCGAGATCGGCAACAGCCCCATCCAGACGACGGCCACGGCAGGGGCGCGCCAGGCGACGAACTTCAAGGTCGTCGTGGCGATCGACGACGACATTCCCGACGTGCGGCCCGGCTTCACCTGCAGCGCCGACATCACGACCGCCACGCGCCAGAGCGTCACCGCCGTGCCGATTCCGGCCGTCGCCGTCCGCGAGCTCGTGTACGACGCGACCGGCCAGGTCGTGAAGGAGCCGCCACGCGATCCGCGCCGGCGGAACACGGTGGAGCCGGTTGCCGCCGCCGCCGAACTGAAGCCCGGCCATCGGCGCGAGGAAACCGAGGGCGTGTTCATGATCCGTGACGGCAGGGTGGAGTTCGTCCCCATCAAGATGGGCATCGCCGGCGACAGTTACTTCGAGGTGATCTCCGGGCTCCAGCCGGGCGACCAGGTCGTGACCGGTCCGTATGCGTCGGTCCGCGGCATGGCCGAAGGCGATGCCGTGAAGATCGCCCCAGACCCGGCGCGGAGATGACCGGGGCGGGAGGGTGGCCGCGACGCCACGGCGCGACGGCGCCAGGCGTGGGGGTGGGGCCGCCCGGACGCCCGGTGACCGATACGCCGAGCGCCACGGCGCGACGGCGTCAGGCGTGGGGGTGGGGGCCGCCTGGACACCCGGTGACCGAACGCCGAGCGCCACGGCGCGACGGCGTCAGGCGTGGGGGTGGGGGCCGCCCGGACACCCGGTGA